>ERZ1034880.31-NODE-31-length-58676-cov-234.477917_pt1 | contig 58676 bp, 95 predicted proteins | sample MGYA00520630_ERZ1034880 | MGnify/ENA primary metagenome ERZ1034880 (study PRJEB33766, sample SAMN09781725) | gut metagenome | biome: gut microbiome | host: Homo sapiens | place: Madagascar | study: EMG produced TPA metagenomics assembly of the PRJNA485056 data set...
CAAAATCGTTTCTGCTCGTATGTAGTGCTTGCCATGATATCCTCCTTACTGCTTTTTCAGCGCTGCTTTTGCCCGGTCAAAGAAAAACTGAACGGCCTTGCTCATGGTCTCTTCGGTGATAGCCCAGCTGACCAGCTTGCCCCACCGGCTGTTGTTCAGGTAGGTGCGCAGCATCCTTACGCACCACGCCTTGCGTTCTGCGCCGCGTTTCGTGCCCTGAATCTCTCGCTCTGCTTGGTCAATGAGATTGAGCACCAGCGTCTTTACCGCTGCGCCGTAGCCCAGACGGATAAGCCCCAGCACAAGCGACACAGCGCCCACAACGATGAGTACAAACGCCAGCCACGCGGGCAGTGGGGTGAGAATAGTATTAAGGATTGCTTCCATGATTGGTTACTCCTTTCAGCAGGTAATTGTTAATGTCGGTCTTGCTTTTTTGCATACTTTCCCGGTTGTTGCCGGATAGTTGCGCATCCAAAAGGTTTTGCACGCCAACAAGGACAAGGCGCATTTCTTCGTCAATGCCATCAAATCGCCGGAGGTCTCTTGCAAGGGCTTGTGTATGCTGGAGCTGTCCCTGTTCCAAGGTGCCGACGCGCTTGTCCAGCTCATCTAGCCGCTTGTTCTGCGCGTTGTCCGGCTCCTGTGCCTTCTTGATGTATTTATGAATGATTTCCAGTACCTTATCAATCGTAATAGCAGCGGCGCACAGGCTACCCAAGATGCCCAGCACCCACAGCAAAGCTTCTTTTTCGCTCATGCGTCCTCCCGGAGCCGGTCAAGCCCCTTCTTTGCAATGATTTTTGCATAGTTCTTGTAGGCGTGGGACAAGTCCACGCCATCGGACACACCCGGAATCTTGCCCTTGCTTGTGTACTGCCACATCCCAAAGGCAAAAGCGGTTTTGGGCTTATCCTCCGGCTTTGTTTTGGTCTTATCCTTTGGGTATCGCGCAAGCCACACATCGTACTTTTTCAGCGCCGCGCCGCCCATGTACAGGTTCGTCTGCCCAAAATACAGACCGGTGTACAGCATGGCGTAAAAGCCCATCTGCTCGATGGCAGCCAGAGCGTGCGCCGCAATGTCCGTCAGGGTCTGCTTATCAAGCGGTGCCTGTACATAGGTGTCTTCAATGTCCACGGCAACAGGCAGCTGCACCGTTTTGCCGGTCAGCGCCTTGCGCAGCAGGGCAAGCTCTGCGTCTGCTTCTGCCGTATTGGCCGCCTTGCAGTAGTAGTACACGCCCACCGGGATGCCAAGCAGCTTGCACGCGGCATAGTTGCGCTCAAAGGTGGGGTCAATGTAAGGCTTGCTGGGCTTGTCCTTTGCGCTGTTGCCCACCGCCCGCAGCATCACACCGGAGACAAGCCCGCTTGCCTTGACCTTGTCCCAGTCAATGCGTTTTTGCCAACGGGAAACGTCCATGATAGGGAGCATAATATCAGTCCTTTCTTTTTGTGTTTTGTAAAGCTTTAGCCATGGTAGCGCAGCTCCCACAGCTTAAAGTCCGGTGCAAAGCTGCGGTTGCCGTCTGCCATAAGGCTGTACTGTCTGATTGCCATAGTCCACTTCCTTTCTTTAGCTTACTAAAGCCCTCTTTACTCCCACAAATACTTTCGAGTGGCTTTTCTAATAATGCCGTCACCGTCTGACCCGATAATAATTTCGTCACCATTAAATGTAATAAATTCTGGTTCAGACCGAATGTCAATTTTATGGCAGCCAACATAATTTCCGTTTAAGTCATAAACAATGACAATATTTGGTCCTGAGTATAGTGAGTAAATTAAATTATTATGGAATTCTATCCCCTGCATTACGTAGCCATTTTTAATTGGCTCAAATTCTAGCTTTATATTAAAATTATTATCGCATATTGCAAAGCTATAATTGTTCCATACGCCATTTTTAGATAGTTCCAAAGCATATTCATTACTATCTTTAATATATGCTATTCCACCAATTCTTCTTCCGGCAGTCAATACGGTTTTACTCGACACAAGTTCAAGAGTTTCGGGAGACAAAAACCAAATATTTGTTTCCGAAGTACCACCATGAATAACGACAATAAGATTTTTTGTTGAATCGTATGTCATATCTCCAGCGTGCTTATAATTGCCACTCGCACTCAGCACTTCTGTTTTGGATGTCAAATCATACTTATGTATCGTGGCAGTTGTGTCGTCAGTTTTAGCATAATATAGATATCCATTAGCAAATACTCCGCCTTGCATTCTTTTCAAATTCGATGTTTCCAGTAGGGTTTCAAGTGAAACACTTACAGAGAATGGGTATGCATCCATTTTTTGATTAAAGAACGGAAAACTTTCAAAGCTAATGTATTTTAGGTATTTGTTAGCATCAGCGTACTCCATATGTTCGTCATCATTAGTGACATCGGTGCTGGAAATCAACAATCTAACATGAGAATTTTTAGGAATAAAGACGTGTTCTTTCTGCCATCCTGGGTCTTTAACAAACTTTCCATTTTCGTCAAAATATGCAACACCTAATCTTCGGCCTTTTTCTACACTTAAATTAAGGTCAATCTCGGTATTCATAATGTTCAACAAGCCCAACCTTGAAGTATGGCTATATGTAAGTTCTCCATTCTTAAAATTATCGCAAGCTACCCATTCGTTTGTTTCAAAATAATCATCAAATGTTATTTTTTCTCTTCTGCTCAGTTTTTTAACTATATCTTTTACGGCAGTTTTTCTTGCAAGAATGTCATAAATTGGATTAAATTTAACATATTCCAAAAGTGTACTCACATTTGCTTTATATTTATATTCATCACTACCAGAACTCGGAAATGCAGATATCATAATTCTGAAGTACGAGTTTTCTGGAATGACATATTCTAAGGTCTGCCATTTTGAGTCAAAGATAAATTTTCCATTAGAGTCAAAATAGTGTATGCCGACTCTTCTATTTTTGCTTATTGCAATATACAGTTTTGAGTTGGTGTGAATAATGTTTGTAGACACAATTCTATATTGACCATTGGTAATTTCACCATCTACTAAAGAGCCCAACTCAAACGGCGAATAAACAGATGGATTTTCCCATAAATCTTCCTTTAGCTGACTAACCCCCTTCGCGTTCTCCTTCAGCGCGTCACCAGTCGCCTTCGCATCCGCAGCCTTACCGGAGAGGGAGAGGGTGGGGTCGATGATTTTATCGACAATGGTTTTCGTTGCGTTGGCAGTGGATTCAGCGTCAGCAATGCCGTTTTCCATGTGATTCAGATTTTCGGCGGTCAAAACATTGCCATTTGCAAAGTTCTGCTTTTGATAACCCATAGTCAAGATTCCTCCTGTTCTTCAGTAGTAGGCGAATAAACCAGCTGTCCGTTTTGGACTTTATAGGTTCGTAGGAAAGGACGTCCATCCGGAATGCTCTCCATATACAAAACGCCAGGCGGGGCTGGCGTTGCGTTGTATGCCGGGTCAACGCTTCCAACGCTCATGATGGTTCCATCCTCTTGATAAGTAATCATGTACATTTAGCGACTCCTTACATCAATCCATAAACAGCACATGGGACACAGCAGGTATCGTGCTTATTGAATTTCACACCAACGCCGGAAGCCTTTTGGGTATAGTATCCGCCTTGCCCAAATGTTATCCCACTATATGAAACGTGGACTCTTCGGACTCTCGGATAGTCCCACACACGGCTTGCAATCGACCAAATTCCATTGATTGGGAAAACGGTATACTGCAAGTCGCTTCCGTTCACTCCGCTGCCGTCCAAACCGGTGTAGTATTCACCGAATCCAATCACAATGGCGGAATACTGGCGCAATCGGCCATCGTTGCAGATCACAGCGCCATTGCCAATGCCGCTGCCAGGGTCGCCGTTCTCCCAAATTTTGTCCTGGCAAAGTCCGGAGAATGTAACCTTTCCAGAGGCAATGGTGCAGCTTCCGCTTCCGTCTGTAATGGAAATACCACTGTCTGTAATGACAACTTTGTTATTGCCACGAACAACACGGATGTCTTCGCCGGTGATTTGAACCTTGCCATTCCATCCTTCATGCGTGATAACCAATCCTTCACTTTCGGTAAAGGTCATCATGCTATGGAGTTCTTTTTTTGTCGCCTTCGTCTCAAGACTTTCGTTCGTCTGACGATTGGTGCTCGCCTGCTGGTTGGTAACGCCGCTATTAGACTGTATGTAAGAAGAGCTTGTGACGGTTTCGCCAGCACCGGAAATGGATGTATTGCAGTTCAGCGAAAATGTGACGTTGGTTACAATCGTATTATGGAATGCGCCGTCTTTGTCCTTGTAGCGAATCATATCCATCGGGAACAAATACGGAGCAGACTTGATGGTGGCACTGTATGGGCGGTAAGAGAAACCGCCTCGTGCGGAAAGAAGTTCCTTCAACACGCCATCATACGAATTGGTTAGAAACCCGCAGTCACTCAAATCAAGCGCGTACTCGTTCGTTCCAGCAAGATAGGTTGCTTCGTCACTCACGTCACAGGTAAATCCGGTGATTGTAATGTCATTCTCCAACAAATCACTGGTGTATCGTTCGTTCATCGTGACGGTGACGGCTGTTTGCTCATACCATTTAAGAACAAGCTGGCCGTCCTCGTTCATGAAAGCACAAGTGCCTGTCAACTGCGCACACCATTGTAAGCATTGGCGATAAGTCAACTGCTGTGAGGAAGATGGAAAACCGCCAATACTATACTGATGGTTTGGAAGAGCTGTCACATCGGTCAAAAGAGACACGCTGCACAACTCACAGATTTTCTGAATTAGCGCATCAACATGAATTGGAAACGACATTTTCGAATAATCAACGGCCTTGTCGAACTTGACCATGTAATCAAGGGCAGAAACCGTAATGATTTGCAGCTTTCGAGGAGACGTGTCGATAATGAATCGACCACATGGAATCCAAACGACCTGTGCCTTTGTTCCTGCATCACCAATCAAATTCTTTCCAAGAATGAAATTGCCAATGCCATTGAGAGCGCCAAGAACGGACTGCCCAAGAACAAAATGACCAAGTTCTGTCGGGTCATCGCTCCAAACGCCGACCTTTACATAGAGCACGGCCCCTTCAAACGAAACATTGTCGAACTTTCCGTCATAGTTCCGTAACTTCAAGGATAACTCAGACGCTATCGCAGAGCCGACCTCAATTTTGCTGTTGGTCACGCTATATCGGTCAATCTTTAATCCGCCCTGGACAATGTCCGCTTCGGTGATGGTAAAAGATTCCTTCCCGTTGGAAAATTCGATGGCTGCGGTTTGAAGGTTTCCCTCGTTAAAATAATTTATAACGTCTTGCGATACGTTTACCATCAGTGTGCAGCCCTTTCGATAATATTAAAGGATATCCCTTCCCAACGGCGCATCCGCGAATTATACATCGGCACGGAGCGGTCGCCAACGTAAAACTCGCTGGTTTTCCACTCGCCAGCCATTGCGTCAAGGTAGGTAACATTGATATACTCCGGATTGAACGCTTTCAGGATAACAGCGGCTTCTTGAATGGTGGTGTACTTCCATTCCAGTTCCAGCTTGACGCACTGGCCAAGCCGTTTCTTGTCCATGACGTTTGCTTCCGTTCGGCCAGCATCAGATGCGGAAATATCCTGCAACTTCCACTGATAAGAAGAGGGGCATTTAAGATACTGCCCATCCACGCTCCGAATCGGATTGTACTGGTCGTAGTCCATAAATGCCCCTCCTTTAAGTGCCAATGGGAATAATTGTTTTTCCGTTTCTCTGGTTTACCCGGCTGATTGCCTGAGATATGCTGGAAACGGAAATTTCGGAAGTAGATTCCTTTTCAAGCAGAGCCTTCAACAGCTCGTTCTGCTGACGAAGAAGTTCATTCTGCTTGGCCATAGCCGACTCAACGCCTTCGCGGATGCCCTCGACAATCTGATCGTTATTGGCAACTGCGGTGTGGCCGCCCATGCTGCCAACAAATTCCGGGCCAGACTCTCCGGCCAAAAACAGCTGCCCATCATCAGGGAAACCGCCGTCAGCGAAACCAAACTTGTTTTTGGCAATTTTGATTACTGCGCCAAATGGGTTAAAAATGTCTGTCAGAGTATCATTGACCGTGTTGAAAACCTTTTCTCCGAAACTCTTGCTGGAATCAGACCAGGTATTCTTCAAGTCCTTTATCCACTGAACATGGCCGGTAATACCAAGACCAAGAGCGGCTCCAGCACCAAGAACGCCAGCGCCAGCCGGAAGAGCTGTGCTTCCGATTGCACCGAGCATACTAGCTAGTCCACCAGAAGAACCGGAAGCACCTCCAACGCCAAGCGCTTTGATTTTTCCGGAGATGAACGTAAGGGCTTCACCAGCTTTGGTCTTAATCAAATCCCATCCATTGGAAACGATTTTCACAATGCCGGAATCCGTGCCAAACAAATTGGAGAAAAACGTCTTCAAGCCGTTGTAAGCATCTTTCAGAACCGGAACCTGGTCGATAACCTCGCCAACTTTGGTTTTCAAATCATTGAATGTCTTGACAACATTTTTGATGCTATCAATAGTGCCAGAAAGGCTTTTAACGGCAGTCGATACTTTGTCGAGAGCGAGATAAGCTCCTTCGAATGCCTTTTGAATGGCAAGCCCAGCAGCGCTAAGAGCGCCGTTGTAATGGTATTCGTTTTCTACTTCAGCAATGCTACTCTTGACATACGTTTTCATGTCAGAGAAAACGGACTTAAAGGCCTTTTTGGTTTCAACGATAGACTTCGAGGTGTTTGACAAAGCGTTGATAGAATCAGTAAACCCCTGCGAAATCTTCTTGCCGACATCCGACACAGCGTTGATGCCATCCGAGAAATCCGTAAACGAAGACTTGATTTTCTTGAGCCAGTCAGTCAGACCGCCGCCAACATTCGACAGAACATTGCGCAGGCTCATGGCGGTCTTTTCGAGGCTAGTTTCGTCACCATTCGCGGTCATGGCAATGTTCGCATCGCCCATGCCATAGTTTTCTTGCGTCAACTGCTGGCCAAGCGTAATCACAGAATCAGAGAGCTTCTGCATCGCATTTTCAGCTAGTTCTTTGGCAGCGGTGATGCCCTTGGCAAGGCCTTCTACGATGTATCCACCAAACCCACAGAAAACCTTAGAAGGGGAGTGGATGCCGGTGTCTGTTGCAAACTTGTCCAGAATAGCTTTTGCAAGACCGCTGACAGACTTTTTAGCACTTTCGATGCCCTTGTTGATGCCATCAATCAAGCCCTGAACGATGTTCTTGCCGTAGTTAAGGAACTTTTGCGGCAGTTCTTTCAGAGTGTCGACAAGACTGTTCCAAGCGTCATCCCATTTTGTCTTGAAACCATCCCACTTCTCGTCCCACCACTCGCCAACGCCGACAAACCAATCGTTCAAATCATCGCTTGCTTCGTTGAGTGATTTAATAGGATGACGGACATAATCGGGCAAACTATCCCAAGATTTTTGGAAATTGGTGCTGAAACCATCCCACTTCTCGTCCCACCATACACCAACATCTACGAACCAGTCGTTCAGGTCTGCGCTTGCTTGGTCGAGATTCAAACGAAGGATATCAAAGACTTCTCCGAGACTTGAAAGAGATTTTTCCCAGTTTTCTTTCAAACCAGCAACTTTTTCTTGAAACCATGCGTCAATCTTATTGATTCCGGAATCAGCACCGCTCATAGCATCAACGCTGTTTCCGCTTTTGCCAAACTTCACTGCAACCTTGTTGATGATTACCGCAAGGGTCATTCCGATGCCAGCAGCAAAGCCAGTGACCGGCAAAGACGCTCCAAGTAAAAGTGCAGCACCAGCACCAAGAGCAGCGCCGATAGCACCCATAACAGTTTTAAGCAACTTGTCGGTAAAAGAACCTTCAAGGAGCTGCCCGCTCTTAGTTGCGCCATAGGTGATACCAGCCAACGTAACGATTGCTGCAAGACTAACAGAAACCGCAGCGGCAGCAGCACCGCCCAAACCGAGATTAGTCAAGAGCGTAATACCGGTTATAGAGCCAAACGCAGTAGACAAGACGCCTTGAATCCAAGTACTTGCGCTGTCTATTTTTGCAGAGCCGGTTTTAAGCGCATAAGTGAGACCGGCAAGGCTTGCCACAAACGCGACACCCATGCCAAGCGTGATACCGTCTGCGCCAATCGTGCGCCAAAGTACAAACGAGCCAAACGCAGCAGCTACAATCTCGCCCAAAAGTTCAAGCGGATTTCCGGTAGATGCGTAGCCTTTTGCAAAGTTGAATACTAATGTTGCTTCAATAACAACTGTTGCAATTGACAAAGCCAGCTTTTGCAGCTCTGTCATTTTTGCAATGGCTGTGGATACATCAGTCAAGAAGTCTACGATTTTCCACAAAGCAAGGGCAGAAGTAACGGCACCGATGGCAGGTAGCATATCTTTGATTTTCCGCTTGAGAGTATCAATCTGCCTTGCAAACTCTTCGTTATACTGCTTGAACATATCGTAGCCGGACAAGTCTACATCGCCTAAGATGTTGCCAGCAGCACCAGAGCCGGAACCCCCGGAAGAACCATTGTCCTTCTGGATTACGTTCAGTTCATCAAAGCCCATGATGTAGTTCTTGAACGCCTTCGCTGCCTTGCCGGTCGCTTTGGTGGTGTCGTCCATCGCATCCGTGACGCCACCAACGGCATCGCTTGCACTACTAAAATCGGGGAACTCCACCTTCACGTCCATGAGTTTTGCAACCCACTGAACGAACTCTCGGATAAGTTCAACAGCAGCAATCAGCGGTGGGAGAATGGATTTCAAAGCAGGGTAAAGCAAAGAACCGATATCCCGCGCAAGGCCAGACAACTGTGCTTTCAGAACGCGAATCATATTCGCAGGACTAGAGAGCGTCCGAGCAAAATCCCCCTGCGCATCGGTGGTCTGCTTTAAAATTGCAATGTATCTCAAGGTAGCTTTATCTGCCTGAGAAAGCGTGGAAACCTGTTTATTAAAGCCAAGCGCAAGAAGTTCTTGCTGAAGTCTTGCTTGAGAAATATCAACGCCAAGCTGAAGCATTGGCTCAAGTTCGCCAGCCATAGCCGAACGAATCTTCGTAAACGCTTGCGAAATAGGAATATTTTTCAGCGAAGAAAGGTCATAGCCTAACTGGGTAAGGCTTTTAGACAAAGTATATGCTTGCTCTTTTGCAAGTCCGAAACTCTTTGTCATGCTATAAATGTTTGCCATAGCGTTCATAGCTTCTGACGGGTCGATTCCAAGCAATTGTTCCATCTTGTCAATGAAACCGCTCGCTTCGTTTGTCATGTCACCCATCGATACGCCAAACATATTAGCCGCTTCGTAGAAGTCGTTAAATTTTGCAACAGCGTTGCCAAGATAATCAGCAATGGCTTTCAGCGAGACCAGCTTTGCCGCAGACCGCATGAACCCATTCAGCTGATTGGAAAGGCTCATGTAGCTTTTTTTCTGCCGTTCGTTGGCAGCCGTCACGCGGTTTGCTTGCGTAACCACTTTGCTCAACTGCGGTGGCAGCTTTGCAAAGGCGTTGCCCACCGTTTCAAGCTGGGATGCAAGGGGAGTAATGCCATCATACAGTTTTTGACAAGCCGTAGAAAAATCACTCACTGTCTTGCTATCTAGCTTTTGCGCGAGGTCAGGAACTTTGTTGAGACTATTCAGGACACTTCCAAAATTTTTCAGATTGCTAAAATCCAAAACAGACAACGGAGCAATGCCGTTCATCAGCAACCGGCAACTTTCGGCAAGCTGGGTGTAATCAGCCTTGTTTGCTTCGGACACAGCACTCGGAATTTTCTTAATGGTATTTACAACGGAATTTACACTCTTCACGCCAGCAGTCGTGTTGACGGAAGAGATGCCATTCAGGAAGTTTGTGACTTTATCCAGACCGGAAATACCGGCAGACGATTGTTTCAGCGCGGAAATGGAACTAGACAGCTTATCAAGGCTTGTACAGATCTTGCCAACACTGCCCTTTGTCCGTAAATTAGAAATGGCGGTAGTGAGCTTGTCGATATTAAGCTCTGCGCCCTGCGATTCCGCAGAGATTTCTACGGATAAGCTTGTAATATCAACATCAGCCATTGCTACCACCATCCTTCTGATTCATCATAGAGAACATTGCTCTCTTGATGCGTTCTTGCGCTTCCATTGCGCGTTGGTATTCATATTCGTCTTGCTCTTTCTGCGTGAGCGGAATCGGTCTATCCATGTACTTGATTGGGCTAGACCCTTTCTTGCGGAACATATTGCCAACCGTAGAGGAAAGTGCAGATGCCGTGTAAAAGCCGTTTCTCCATGCTTCAACATTGGCTCTTCGAGCGCGTAGTTCTTCCGCGTCCCGGTAGACCTTTGCCAGCCAGACGTCATCACGCCAGAACTGGTCATAGGTCATGCCAATGGAAATGTAATAGGCTTCTACATCGTGGAACAGCTTAGACACAGAGAATGGCTCTGCGCGGCTGTCCGATTCCTGAGACTGTGAGGTTACACAATCTCCCACGTTGCGTTTTTTGCGGTCTTGTCCTCTTCATCGGTGGCAACCAGAGCCTTGATGGAATCTGCGTACATCTCCATCAGGGCAGCCATCAGACCTTCCTTGTCCTCAATGTGGTCAAGCATATCGTCAACCGCATTGCGCTTAATGCCCTTATTCCGAGCGATGAAAGCGCCGTAGAACAGAGCCTTAGTGTTTTTAACAGGGTTGATGCCGTTGGAGAACTCGTAAATCTGGAAGCCGTTGCGCTCAGTGGCTTCGGCGCTCTCACGGGTGAAAGTCAGCTCATAAGTGTTCTTGCCATCGGGGGAATGAAAGTTGATAACCTTAGCAGCCATAATAAATGCTCTCCTTTATAAATAGGGGCAGAACCAAATCCGATGTTCAGTTCTGCCCGGTTTGATTGATTCGATTTTTGCGGTTTAGCCGCCATTGACAGTCAGGGTCTCGCTGAACTCAGGCTTCTTGGTGAAGATGCAGTTGATGGTCATTTCCACAACCTCGTCCACGCCAAAGCCGGACAAGCCAACCTGATGCATACCCTGCCAAGTAAAGCCGGAGCCGTCCTGCATCTTCAGAGCGTAATACTTCGCGGTGTTGCTCTCGGAAGTTTCATCGTAGCCAGCTTCCTTGACCTTCTTGTAGTCAGTCTTGTTGTAGTTGGCGGTGAAAGACTTGGTATCAGACTGGATAATGCCAAAGATGTTGACCTGCATAGGGTCGGACAGGGTAGTGGCATCAAGAAGGTTCGGTTCGGAGATCAGGTCGGGTACATCCTTAATGTCGCACAGCTTCGTCAGAGCGGTTGCGCTGTCGCCACAATACAGGGTGGTATTCAGACCGGAGATAGCAGTACTCATAGAATGTTTACCTCCTTAGTTTCGGTAAATCATTCCGTCCTCTCCGATTGTTGCCCCGTAGCTGCAATCAATCCGATAGACGGAATTGTTATACAGCCCATTCAATGGGGCAAACGACTTGCGATAAAATTTCATTGGTTCGAGAATAGAATCTACGATGCCAACAATGGAACGTGCTTCTGCAATGCGTCCTGTTTCCTTGTTGGAATAGACACGCACTCGTAAGGACACGGCAGCGTATTTGCTATGCCCGGCAGAATCAATGTGTACAGGAAGGTTGCTGTTTTCCTCTATCTGCACACACGGAAACTTCTTGACGTTGCTGTCGTTGATTTCCCCAGTGACAAAGATGCCGGGAACTTGCTTCCGAAGTTCGGTCGCAACAGCCGTGAAGATGGAATTGAAATAATCAATCAACTATTCCAAACCTCCCTCCACGTTGCTTCAACTTGAGAAGCCATCTCTTCAACAGCTCCCCACATAGCCATAGCTGGTTCGTTACCATCGGTGTAATTCAACTGTCCCTTGCCATCCACCTGTTTAACAGGCGTACCAGCATTGCCGGGGTCGCCGTAGTAGTACCAACGTCTGCCAGCACCTTTGCCTTGACCGTAAGAACCGTGCGCTCCAACACCGGGTGGCAGCTCAACACCATATCCGTTGTGGTGCGCACCAGCGCCAAACTCGATAAAGGCAACCGCCTTACCTTCAGCAATAATGGAACAGGAGGCTCCGTTCTGCTCAACACGGCAAGAAACATCGTTGCTTCCAGCATATTCGGCATTGGCAAAGCGAACTTTTGCCACGTCAAGCCCTTTGTCAGCCAAAGCTTTTGCAAGCTCCTGCGCCTTTTGATTCAGGGTGGCTTTGTAAACCTGTATCTGACGTTCCGCATCACGAAGTCCGGCATCACTCAACCTCACTTTAATTTTCACTTGCAGCCACCTCTTTCAGCGCATACAGCGTATCCGTGATATGCTCTGCGACCTTGACCACAATGTAATTGAAGGGCTTTGAAACGTCCGTCCGAAACCAGACGTGCGTACCCTCATAAAGCGGTGTGTTGTGCTTTTTGCTGGACGAACTGACAACGTAGCTGTAATCCGTGAACGCACCAAAGGGACTTGCTTCCGCAGAACCGGTAGGCGGGCTGACGTTCAGCATCAGCTTTGCAGGAGCACTCCACGATTCATACGCAGATTCGCCAGTTTCGTTGCCCCACTCGTCCACAACAGGTGTTTTCTCGCCGACCGGGTTTGAGTACCACAGTGGGCGTTTATCCAGCGGGCTACCATTGAACATCAGCCGATAACACCTACTCTCGGAACCACTTCATTCAGCAGGGACTGCGCCACATCGGAGCTTTCCCACACACGAGTAATGCCGTTGTTGGTATAACTCGTCTGTCCGTTTGCGCCGATGTGGTTATACAGTTCCGCTGCAATGCGTATCTGCAACGACTGATACTGCGAGGGCAGCTCGTCCGGTCTGTTACCGAAGGGGTAGCCCTGCGCAAATATCTTGTCTTTGGCGAAATCAAGCAGCAGGTCGAAGAGTGGGTAGTCTTCATCCGTGACTTCACGGTCAAGTGCCGGGGCGATGTACTGCCCCAGCTTGACTACCGCTTCGGAATACTGGTCTCCCATGCTGCTTTCCTCCTTTCGCCTTAGTAAGCCTTGATGCAGTACACAGCGTCCATGCGCTCAAAGGACGGCAGGACGATTTCAGAAGCGTAGACGTTAGCGTTGACCGGATGAACAGTCAACTCGGTAGTGATGGCAACGCCAGTGTTCACGATGGACACGGATGCACCGGACTGACCGGACAGCAGGTCGGCTTCCTCGGGAGTGGTGCCATACCAAGTGCTGCCCAGAGCGCCGGACGGAGCGACCACCACCATGCCATCGGGCAGATACTTTTCGCTTGCGCTATACTGGTCTGCCTTGAACATCTTGTCGTACAAATGAATGGTCAGACCAGTTGCGGATTCGATGATCTGCCGTGCTTCAGCGTCCAGCAGAACGGCGTTTGCCTTTGCGGTGACAGTCATGAACCGATTCTTTACCTCGTCCGCAGCAATCATGTTGCGGAAGGTGGCGGTGTTCATGTACACCTCAGTTACGACCTCGCCCACGCTTGCCAGAATAGCGTCCTTTGCAGCGTTCAGGTCAGCAATGGGGGTGGCGGTGGTGACGTTCCACTTGGACTTTGCGACAGAGACTTCCTTGTAGTTGGTGGACTTCCAAGTGCCGTCCGGGTCGTAGTTGTAGGTGTAGTTCACACCGTTTGCCTTGATGGTGATGCCGGGAACGCCATTGGTGGGAGCCAGCAGCTGCCAGATCATCCGTTCGGGAACGATACGAGCACCAGTAATGAGCTGTGCAGTGTCACCGTACAAACGGTTCATCACGTCACGAGCATAGGGATCGTTGCTGTTCAGAACACGCAGGATTTCCTGACGGTCTTTCTCGCCCAGATTGCAGCCTTCACGGAAGAACGGCATCTCGGTCTCGTCGAACTTGAAGCCCTCGCGGGTGCGGAACGTAGCCTTTGCGTCAAATGCGCTGGGCATCAGGGACACGCCAACGCCCTTGTGACCACGCAGCCACTTCAGGTCGAGACCGGCCTTCTTCTTGGCGGGAAACAGTGCGTCAGATGCGAAAGGCATCGCATTGGTGGGGTCATTCGTCCAATAGGCGGCAATCGCAGCCGGGGCAAAGACTTCCTTAAGATTCAGTGCCATGTTGTTTTACCTCCTATTAAGCGTTCACGCTGATGTTGTCACGGCAGAAGATGCCGGGAACGGCGGTCTTGAGTGCCTTGATTGCGTCAGCGTCAAAGATGAAGCTGGAACTTGCCGCTGCCTTCTTGGTGTCGATAACACCACGAATCAGCAGGGCAGCGTTGGGGTTCTCTGCCGGGTCAACGTCATACAGCAGAACGCCGTCAGCGTTGATGGTTTTTGCGCCAGTGTCGCCGGACACAGCGGCCTTCTTGCCAGCCAGCGTCATGGGATAGCCAGCCTTAACCGCAGCAGATTCGGTCACGGTAAAGGGGATGGCGGTGTAGTCATTGGAAGCAAGGATGGTATCGTTGATTCCGTTGACCGCGTTTCGGGTAAACTTCATGTTTTCCTCCTTGTTAATGGAAAGCGCTCATTGCGTCACTCGATGCCTTAGAGGTGTTTGCGTTCTGCTGTGCAAGGCTCTTGGCAAATGCCACGCCCTCGCTGTCAGAACCGCCCTTGCCATCCGCACCCGGAGGTGTGGGCATATCCTTCAGCAGAGAAGCCTTGTAGGCGGTGTCGTGGGCAGTCATAAACTCCGACTGGAACTTGAACACCTTGTCCATGTCACCGTCAGCCAGTGCAGATGCAGCTTTGTTGGCAAGTTCAGCGTCATAACCCTGTGCAACGAACTTCTCACGGTAAGATGCAAGGGTCTTTTCCTTGACAAGGTTCTCTTTGTCGGCAGTCAGGGCTTCAATCTGCTTCTGCATCTCTGCCAGCCTGTCAGCCTGTTCCTGCGCAGCATTCTCGTCATCAGTACGCTTTGCTTTGAGCTGCTTCTTGTACTCAGCAGCTTCGCCGTTGGCTTTCGTCACGGCGTTGCGTAGCTTCTCCACCTCTGCGTTAGGGTCTGCAACCTTTTCAAGCGCAGAAATGATTTCATCGGCGGTCATGCCCTCTTTGTAGGCATCACCAAGCAACACATTGAGTTTCATATCGTTAATTTCCTCCTGCGTTTTTTTACCGTTGCTTCCCTGCAACGCTGCGAAATTTGTATCCCGACTTCCCTGCCGGAATATATCAGCCCGAAAATTCGGGGTGATTCTTTATTCTTTTGGGTAAATTCTTTTGTACGGCTCAATGCCACTATCCAAAATAGATTTTTCTCGTGCCGAATTCCGGTCAGGGTGTGTCCATTTGAATTTCCCGCATTTCGTGCAGATATACTCACACTCCATTTCGCGTGGTTCGTTTCCGTTGATGCCGTGCGTCCAATGCCAACGAGAAAGCGTATAGTCATGTTTGCAAAACAACTGTTTCCAAAAATCACGCATTATCTTTTTCTCTATCCGCATTGTTTGGCTGTTTATCAGCCATGTTCCCAGCATTTGTGTCGGTAGCATCCTGTTTAGGCTGTTCCTGCGGCTTTGGTGCTTTCCCGTCCTCGCCCAGCTTGCCAGCGGCAATCAGGAAGGGCTTGCTCATTTCATAAGCAGCCTGCGGGTCAGGGAACAGACCGGGCGTTGTAAACGCCAGCTGCGGGTCAATTGGCTGCTGAATCATCTGTGCGAAAATCTGAACCTTGCTCTGCTGGTTATCGTACTGACGGCGTGGCAGTTTGATGTTGATGTCACTTGCCATCAGCTTAGAACCAGCCGTATCACGCAAGATTTTTAACATTACAGACAGGCTCTGGCGCTCCGAAAACTTGAACATATTCTCGTACTGCTGTGCCCTTGCTTCGGTGTGATTCCAGCCGTTGCGGACGATAACTGCGCCCACGTTGTCGGACGTTGCGTTCTCGCTGCCAGTTGCACTAGGCATGGCAGTCAGGCTGCGGTACACGTTCAACATGGAATCAAGCAAGGTCTGGCTCTGTTGCTGGTCAAGCTCGTTTGCAATCTGCGAAACGGAGGCGGGCAGACCAGAAGTAGATTTCAGGCACATTGCACCAAGTTCCTTCACTTGGTCAAGCGCATTCTTGTCCACAAGGCAGTTTGTAAACACCATGATGGACTGGATGAACTGTGCCACACCGTCCAAACGGTTGCTTTCAAGGTCGTTGATGGCATCCAGAACAGGGATAGCCGGTTCAAACAGACCCATGCGCTCCGGGTTGAGCTTGTATTCGACCATCGGCAGCATTCCAAGAGAATGATTCTCCGATTTTGTGACCTTGCCGTTGTCGATTTCAAAGTACTGGTTTGGCGTGTATACGCAAATCAGGTCGTTCAGGTCATTCTGATAATTGCGCGGGATATGCAGCACGTTAGCAATGGGCTTATGTCCAATGCCGGAGTTGTAAATCACATACGCCATGTCCGGGTCGGGAACATCCACCAGCAGAGGCGTTTCGTCCGGGTAGTTGCCGTTGTACCCCTTGTCAGGAAGAACAATGCGGTATCCCTGTCCGCACTCCAACATCCACTGCCAGAGCCGCCGATCAAGCGCATCCTTGCCCTCATACTGCAAAGCGTTGGACAGCCGGGCGATTTCCTCACCGTCACCTGTTGCCGTTTCAGACCGCACATAAGAGCAAGGAGTGCCGCTCATGTAGCCTGTGTAGAAGCCCACACATTCATTGGCGTGGTTCTCTACAATGCGGTTCGTGATTTCAGCGTGGTATTCCTTCGTGCGCAGGAGGACAGGCTGACTGCCCAAGTAGTAGTTGTGCAAAAAGCGAATCTCGTTCTTGTTCAGCAGATGAATAGGTTCTGCCTTGCCCGTGACCACTTTCAGCACGTTCGCCTGATTGATTTCCGTCTCCGGCGTTTCAATCGGTCTGCGTCCGGTCAGTGGATTATTCAAAAAGCCGCCAACGACCATCTGATACTCAGCCATGTGTTCCTCCTTTCCGGCAAAATAAAAAGCGCAGCAAGACAAACCTGTTAAGGTCTATCTCACTGCGCCAAAACTGCGCTTCAAAAGCTATTCACTTTTCCGGTGGATGGATGATTTTCACCCATCCTTCCCTTGTGTCTCCTTCGATAACGCCCTTGCATCTGTCGCACTTGAAATGGTATCGTCCGTCCACTTCGCCAAGATAGCGATTGCAGCGGACGTTCTTGTAAATTGGGTTCTGACGGATACAAGGGCAGCAGATTCTAACTAGCATGAGCGCTCCTTTCGTTGGATTTCTGGAAACAGGCTGTTGAGCACAGACCTGTCAGAAGCTACTGGGAAACTGTTCGCACTTCCAGCCATGCTATTCTTCGCCCGAAGAAAACCATTGCAGCTGTTTCATTCTGCTGTCGGACAGATGTTTGGCTACAATTTTGGTGCTGCATAATGGATTTGAACCAATGTATGTCCGGTTATGAGCCGGATGCTCTAGCCATACTGAGCTAATGCAACATAAAAACCTGGCTTAGCAAGCCGTTGCTCTTTGCAATGTGAAAAATCTTAAAAGCATTGCATCGAGAGCCAGGAATAACGGCAGAGGTATTATCAGGAGAATATATCCACGCAAAGCAAGAGAATCGTTGTGCTGCGTAGCGGGTTTGAACCGCTTCGTGTCAGTTGTGGGAGTACAAACAACGTTTCGTCCACTCGAAAACGCAACATATAATCCCCGCGACAGAGAAAGGCAGCTGTCGCGGGTGAGTGAGAAAGGAGTGTAATGCAACAAACTGACGAGTAAAAATGACTAAAACCTCGTCAATGCAATACATTAGAGGAAGCTGCAAATCTTCCTGTTTATATTTTAAGCCAAAATGCAACTCAAAATCAAATTTTTGTTTCCAAGCACCGCTATATATGACACTTTTATCAAAAAGGCCTCTTGACAGGCTCAATTTTACTGATTCCGTTATACAATTCATCGGCAAGCTGTGCCAGACTGTCCGGTGCATCATCGTGCGGGACTTTGCCAAGCTGCGTGAACATCGTGACCTGTTCCATGAACGCTTTGTACTCTTTCGACTGATGCTTCTCGTCAAGGAAATAGAACCGTTTGATGTCCGGCGCATACTGAATAATTCTGGACAGCTTGCTTTGACCACTTGGCGCACGTTGGCTACGGACAGAGCAGTGATAGCCTTGCTGCCGGAGCTGGCTATCTACCACGTCACAATATTCATCGCCGCCGTTGTTTGCTTCGCCACGTACTACGTTGATTTTGTGCTGAATGATTTTGCCCACGACTTCCGGGCGGGTCACGGTCTTATCGCCGTTATTAAACACAAGGTCAGGAATAAACACGGCATCTCCGTACACATAAGCGATAGGACAGGCGGTGAAGTCACCGCCGCCCCATGCAATATCCATGACCATGAGCTTGCGATCAGGCTCTCCATCAGGCAGAACTCCGTTAAAGTATCGCAGCTCATCGGCAGGGAACAGCAGACCTTCACGAACATAGGGCTTGCCCATGTACTTTGCCCACCATGTTGCATCGTCAATGCTGGCTTTCATGTCGGCATAGTAGGCATCATCAAAGCCAACACCATAGTCATAGTTGAAGTTGCTGTGCCCGTTCTCGTCCACCGCAGGAATCACCCGGAATCTATACTTCGGGTTGTCTGCATACTGGCTTTGGATGCGCCCCAAAGGGTCAAGCACGTTCCAACGTGTGCCGACCATCAGTTCCAATGCGCCTTGCTTTTTACGGTCTTTCAGCTGGTTCAAATAGGCATCGTACTTATTGTTCAGGCGCTCAACATTCAGGCTTTCCTCCAAGTCCTCGATCAAGTCATCACTGTACAGAACACCGCCCTCGCCAATTTCAACAGCACCAGTCAGCGTACCGCCAATGGAGCGGCAAGTTAAGGTTGGGAAGCGCTTCTTTCGGTTCAGGTCGACGCTTTCGTCCTTTGCGCTCTTATCCACAAGCTGAACGTCAGGAAAGATTTTGCCCCAGTTATAGGTAACGGGGTCTGTGATGATAGACAGCACTTCGCCGTAGAAACCATTGGTCAGCTTGTCGGAATGTCCGCTCATGACCGATGCAACGTCAGGGCGGTTTCCCATAAGCCATGTGATGAAGAAAATGCACAAGGTGCTGTTATGGGTAGGAATTAGCCGTTTGCCAGCGCAATATACGCCGCCCTCAACCTGAATGCAGTTGCCCTGCTTTGGCTCGATGCGTTCAAACCCGCAGAATGCCACACGGCGAGGTTTGGAGAACTCCTTTAACTGCTTTCGAGGAACAACGCAGGGAATAGAACAGGTCGGGTTAAACGAGATGATATATACTGTTTTTCTTCCATGAACACCACTAGAAGAAACGCGAGGAGCGCAACTGGTTAAAGAACAACGCCATCCGAATGTTGAAACAAGCGCAGTGAAATCATCGCGGAGCTGCGGTTCTGTTGTAGAAAAAGAATATCTATTTTCGCCTTTTTTTAGCATTCCATCTGTATCAAGCAAACCAGCCAACAGTTCCATGCGCTGTGCAATGCTAGCGGTAAAGTATTCTTCAGGGATATGCTTCACACAACGAGTAGAGCGATAGCACATATCAATCTTTTTTAGGTCGGCACGAAGCCCATCAAAATGAAAATATTCTACTCCTGTTGTCTTATGGACGTAATAATTCCCGATAGCATATCCGTCGTTGACAATTCTTTCGATAATACATCTGTCTTGTTTTGATTCGCAAATTAAGGGCTTTTGATTTGTTCCATCGCCAAGCCATGCGCCAAGTGTGTATGGCTCAACGGGTAGCTTTTTATATTCCCCCTCAACAAAATTGCAAACAGGGGAATAATAGAAATATCTATGACCGCGATGTCCCGGTTTCCCAGATTCAAAGTCATTCATCATTTGCTTTGTTTCAAGCACTTTGAACCCATTGGAATGTTTGCTGTAAACAGGCCACTCGTGGTTTTCATGGCAATCAATGTATGTACCGTCAGAGAAATGGCAGCGGATATTTGCATAATTCTTCGGAGATACTGCCAGCACCTTCACAAACTGACCTTTCGGGCTGATAACTTCATCACCGACTTGTAAATCGCCGTGATTCTTCCAGCCGTTTCGTGTAAGAATTGGCGTATCATCACTCAAAAGCTTACCAACGCGAGCGGGCAAACTAACTCCCAAGAAGTCAATCCGCTTATAGAACAAGTCCTCTAGGTCATCTGCCAGCACTTTCAGCACTCTGCGTCTGGGCTGATAGAACTTTTTCTCCGGCGCACGATTCCATTCAAGGTAAATGCAATAGCTGTCGAACACATCTTTTGCTTCAAACAGGTACGTCCGGCTGATAATGTCATAGACTTTTGCCACATCCTCGCCTGTTTTCATCTTGCCCATCATGGCTGCACAGACAGAGCGCAGCTCGCCGGAGTATTTGTAGGCATCGAACCGCTTGTCTTGCGGCAGTGCGTCTCTCAGGTTCACGACCGCCTGAAACCAGTCCTCGTAGACCTGTGCTTCTGTCGGATTCTGCTTTGCATACGCTTTGATGCTGTCGATAATGGCAATGCACTGTTTTGGCTGCATAAAAAAATAGGCACCCCCTACCTGAAAATGTAAAGAGTGCCTACAACTGCACAAAAATCAAATATTCGGTTTTATTCTCCAGCTTTGAAATTATAAATCGGCTTAATATGTTTTACAATATCAACGGTTGGAGAAATTGCGTTGATGATCTCCTGTGCTGGCTTATAAGCCATTGGGCATTCGTCCAACGTAGATTCATCGGCTGACGTAGTGTAAATTCCATTCATCTGCTTTTGATATTCTTCAACGCTGAATGCTTTTTTAGCCGCTGTTCTGCTATATAGTCTGCCAGCGCCATGCGGAGCGGAGAAGTTCCAATCAGGATTGCCCTTGCCAACACAGATAAGGCTTCCGTCTCTCATATTAAGAGGAATAATCAGCTTCTCACCATCTCTAGCGGATACAGAGCCTTTTCGGATAATATTATCCGATTCATCAATATAGTTATGAACGGTTTCAAAGAAAGACGCATGAGTTAGCATAGAATTGATTCCAACGCCATCTAAAATGGTATGCATAATTCTTGCTCTGTTCATTCTCGCAAAAGCCTGACAAATTCGCATATCATTAAGGTAGGAATCACGTTCTTTGCCTTCAAGATAGCAAAGTTCATTCGGAATATCGGGAAACTGAACATCCAATTCTTTGATTTTTTGCGAGATTTCCTGTTCACGGCCTTGCTTTTTCAGTTCTGCAATCAGACATTCCGTAGCGTCTTTTCTTTTGTTCTTTCCTTTAAGATTTGAAATGGCTACGCTTTGATGATAATCGGCAACTTGCTTTCCGAGGTTTCTGCTTCCAGTATGGATAACAAGGTACTGGTTTTTTTCTTCATCTTCGTCCAGCTCGATAAAATGATTGCCGCCACCCAAAGTACCCATGCTGCGAAGAATCCAGTCAACATTATGTAGGCTATCTTTGCAGTCAAGCTGGCTAAGGAAAGAATCCGACATTTTCTGCGATTCGTGAACATTCATTCCAGCCGGGACACGTTCTCTGATTACTTTATCTAACTTTTTCGGGTCGATGTGTTCAATTCCAAGTTCAGCGACAAGCATTCCGCAACCAATGTCCACGCCCACAATATTCGGAATGACTTTCTTGCCCAAGTTTGCCGTAAACCCAATTACGCACCCGGAACCAGCATGAACATCTGGCATAATGCGAATTTTGCATCCGTCAACAAAGCTCTGATTGCAAAGCGTCAAAATCTGCTCAGTTGCCTTATCTTCAATATTGTCCGTGAACACTTTTGCAGAAGCATATTTTCCGCTAATCGCTTTCAATGTATTCTCCTTTCTCATTCGGTTTTATTCTAGGTTGCAAACAATGTCACCTGTTCTGTTCAGCAATCCGATACCATGTCTGGCGGGTCACACCAAGCTGCCATCATCTTCTTTTTCTATAAGGGTCAGGCCATTCCTTAACTGGCGTTACATACGAAGTAGTGTCCGTTCCGGGAATGTATCCGTTTTCAAGCCACCATTCTTTTATATAACGCTTTCTGTTCTCTGGCGCAGTTGGAAACGTGAGTGCTTCTTTGGGTGTACATCCAATTTCAATTCTTTTGCTTGCTTTTGAAACATTCATCTTATGCTCTTTGCACCATTGAGAACGCGATTTTGTAATACCGTCAATCGTCCAACATTCATTAGCGTACACATAATCCACTTTTTCATTTACATACTCAGGAACAGATGATGCGCCGCCGCCATATAACCATTTTTCTATAGAATCCAACGCTTCGATAGATTCTTTATAGCGTTTCTTCAGTTCCACATACTCTCTTTGCATCGGTGTTCTTTTTTGCCACTCGTCAGGTATATGTCTAAGCTCGTAAATCTCCATCTGGGAAAGAGTATCTTTTTCATTCGTAAGCTTTGCTCCGTGAAGTTGGCATTCCCAAATCGCAAGCTTTTCAATGTCTGCTGCAAAATACTTCGTACTCCATTTGGACAATATCACGATTTTAGAATTGCATTTTGCGTAGTGTTCCTTGAATGCTTCATTTCTATTTTTCTTGTCTCGTATTCTTCCAGAATTCCCCATCCCAACATAGTAAATCTCTCCCATGCTATCAACAAAAAGATAGACGAGATATTCTCCCGCACTATAAATTTCATTAGAATAATCGGCAGCAAAATTAAAAACATACCCACGTTCAAAGCTATTTTCCGTTCTTTCTCTTGCATCCCAGACGTGTTCTTTCACTTGGTCTGAAAACTCTTTTCTTGCTTTTGGCCCAGCGTACCGCATCCAATCGCTTACCATGCGTGTAATAAAGAAATAATCCATGCTCTTGTAAAATTCCATTATCTTCTCCTTTGGTGTTGTGTTCCCCCAAAAGAAATGATATAATACTTGTGTACTATCGTCCTGTTGAGGGATTGGTGGTTCTTGTTTGTAGCAGCGGCCTGTGGTGGGTCGCTGCTTTTTTTATTTTTCTTCTTTGTTGGCATATTTGCGTGTGGTGGCCGCATCAGTGATGCCATACTTTTCACGATACTTTTTGACCGTACGCCAGAACGTAGCAGACTTCAGCCCAAGTTCATTCATCATAATCTTCGGCGTGGTCTTTCCATTCTGCCAGTCGTTATAAAGCTGCCGAAACTTTTCTTCGTCCACTTCGACAGGCTTTCTACCTTTATACTTGCCTTCTGCCTTTGCGATTTCGATTCCCTCCTTCTGCCGTGCCAACATTGTTTCGCGTTCCAGTTGCGCCAGAGCCGCAAACACTGTCAGCATAAATTTTCCGTTGGGAGTAGAAGTGTCGATGTTCTCTTTCTGGCTGACGAACTTTACATTCTTTTTTTCAAGCTCTTCAACGATTTCCAGAAGGTCTTTCGTGGAACGTGCCAGACGGCTGAAACTCTCGATCACAAGAGTATCGCCCTCACGAACAAACGCCAGCATCTCTTTCAACTGCGGGCGGTCGGTGTTTTTGCCGCTCATTTTGTCAATGAACACTTTTTCAACACCAAGCTGTTCCATAATGACTTCCTGACGAGCCGTGTTTTGTCCGGCTGTCGAAACTCTTACATACCCAACTTTCATTTTTGCGTCCTCTCTTTCTATCACAGATTATACCATATTTTGATAGTACTGTCAATAATATTTTTGATAGTTAAAAACCCGTAAATTGTTTATTTTGCCCATTTTGTATATAAAAGTTCCGGCATTTTGTTCAATGGACATAAAGGGGGCAAAGCTTTAGAATATTCTCACAAACAAAAAATCCACCAGCTAAAAGCTGATGGACTGTCTGCAATAGAAAGGAGCAAAAAACATGAACTTTCCCACGACAACCGAAGAATTTCTGAAAACCCTCGCACACGGCAAAGAACCAACCAGCGAGGACATGGAGTACGCAGAAGCGCTAGGCAAGCTGTCCGAACTGAACTATCGGGCAGGGTACGAAGCGGGACGTAAAGAAAAGTAACATAATTTCGGCAATTCGTATGTATTATAAATTACATCGTAAAATCGTTTGAAATTATTTACTTCACAAGAAAAAGTGGTATAAAATTATCACATAGAAGGGAGGTGAGCGAACATGACTTTAACCAAGCACCGCAATGGCAAACAGGCCAATGTGAACATGGACACGGCAACGCTGGAAAAGGTGGATAACTACTGCCTGACACTGGACATTAGCCGCAGCCAGTTCATGCGTAAGGCCGCTGCCGAGTATCTGCGAAGCCATCCGCTGCCCGATGAAAACGAAAAATGATACGCTCACTAAAGTTTGGCGACCACAGCGAACGTATCATCAAAACCACTGGAACAAGCTGTTCCAGCCTTATTATAGCAGGAATTGGCTTGTTCCGCAAGAACCATAGGAGTTTTTATGGAACAAAAGGTTAAATATGCTATCAATCTTATCAGCGAAAACGAACAGGTTGTCGTGTCCAGTCGTGAAGTAGCAGAGAATTTTGGAAAAGAGCACAAGCACGTTCTTCGCGACATCGAAAACCTGATGGGAGGAGAGCCCAAAATTGGACTGTCCTCTATGTTCTTCAAATCGGAGTACCTTTCAGTCCAAAACAAAGTGCTACCTGAGTATCTGATGAATCGCGATGGGTTTACGCTCCTTGCTATGGGATTCACTGGCAAGGAAGCCCTTGAATGGAAACTCAAGTACATTGATGCTTTCAATCAGATGGAGCAGAAGCTCACCAACCCGGAGCCTGAATCGACAGAGATGCTGTTGAGCCGCGCCCTGATTGCCGCTAACAGTGTTATCGACACGGAGCGCAAGAAGGTAAAGGCTCTGGAAGTGGAAAACGCCAAGATGAAGCCTGATTCTGACTACGCAAAGGCTATGCTGCTTTCCGATGAAAGCCTGACTACCACACAGATTGCCATGAACTACGGCATGAGCGCACGAAAGCTGAACCAGATTCTTAAAGGACTTGGCATCCAACATACTGTGAACAAACAGTGGATTCCTTACCAAAAGTATCTTGGCAACGGATACGTTGTCGGGCATCCGATCGAGCTACCGAACGGCAAAACGAAAGAAGTCACTCGCTGGACAAGAGCTGGTCAAAAGTTCATTTACAGCAAGCTCAAAGAAGCGGGCTATCTGCCTGTTGGCGAGCAGATCAGAATGGAGACGTGCTGATGGACTATTTGAAGGAAGTGTTTCGGCTGCAAGCTGAAAACAAGGAACATCAGGAGAACTTAAAGAAGTGGTCTGAAGCTCTCGGTCTCGCTCTTTCTATTCTGATGCCAGAAAAGGACAATCTTACAGACGAGGAAAAGAAAGAACGTGACAATATTTATTTTGCCGTTGAATCATGCGTAAAAGGATTCTGTACTAGCAGCCATGCCATCGGCTACAATGATTGTATGCTTGAAATGGCAATGCACGGAGCAGCACACGAACCGATTATTTATCCAGAACAGTAAATAACACATAAGAAAAGCCAGTGGTTAGAGAACATCTAGCCGCTGGCTTTTTGTGTTATGGATTAGAATTTCAAGTTGTCTGTGTTCCAGAGCGTTGCGAACGTGTCAGGGGATTCAAATTTGATTGAACATTCTACGCTTTCCACGGATTCTACACCATTTCTTTCAAGTTCTGAATCTTGAATGGTGATGGCGCACACTGCTTTTTTGCCATTGTAAACCTTTTGAAGCAGTATGTACGGATTAACCATCTTGCCGTTGACCGATACGCTGTCACAATATATCACAAGGTCTTTTCCACTTTCGTTTGAAACCTGAAGCAAAAGCACATCCGTTCCGAATGTAGACGTTTCTTTTTCCTTCACGCCAGATATAACAACGCCTTTATCGTTATACACTTCTTCGCCAATATGTGATTCTTCAAACGTATTTCCGGCTTTAGATGTTTTTATCGTGGTATCCTCAACACTGAACAGCTTTTTATTTGTGTCCTTGTCGTAAACAGTGAAGTAAAGCTCAATCTTCTGAACTTCGTAAATTCCCGCACGTTCAAGATCAGAATAGAAAAGATAAATCGGTTCAGTCGATTCGTTTCCTGCGAGAACATCAGAATTGTACTGCGCAGTCACCATATAGTCATTGACAATCAACGAATCGCAGACTACGGATATATTTTTATCACTGCTGTTTTTAATGGAAAGTTCCAGTGCATTACCGCCAAGTGTTGCATTGGACGAAGTCCAAATCACATTGCTTGTATCAATAGCATCTTCTTTATACCCAGTAACAGTGATTTTGATTCCATCTTGTTCTGCGAGAACCTTTGGCTCAATTGTTGTTTCTTTATTGGATGTTTCCTCTTTGGTTTCCAACTTGCTTTCTGTCTGTTGTAATTTGGATGTGGCATCGACCGAAGAACTTGGACTTTTGTTTGACGAAGTGGGCATCGCACAAAAACTGACAACCAAAACCGCAAATGATATCACAAATGCAAGGAGTGTTTTATTGTTCTTTTTGCGGCGCATTGCATTGATAAGACACATTATGCCGAATATCGGAGTTGTCACCATTGTTATCAAAGTGAGCGCAAAAAACATTTTGATTCCACCTTTCTTTGGCTAGTATAGCACAGTTTTGGCTTTGCAAGATGCCTTTTTATGTTTTTGGAAAATTTTTGGAGGGTTGCACAGCTGACTAATTGAATTTTTGGTCTTTTTTATTTTTTCGGTGGTTGGACGGCTCACCGCCCCCTCTCCAGCTCTCCCTGTATACCCCGCCGGTGCACCCCTGCCCCATCCAGCGCACCCGGACAGATTGCACAGCACAGGCAGCAGGGCAGGCCGTGCCAAAACCAGGGCAGACCATGCAAGACACGGCGCACTAACACGCCGCACCGGTCTGCATACGATACCAGACCGCCCACGCTGGGCAGATTGTGACGGTGCGGGACGCTAGAGGGCTGGCAACACCTCTATCATGCGTATTATGATAGCTCTATCACAGGCATGGTATATTGATAGCAATATGAACAAATATCACAAGGATATTTTGTTGTTTCTTGTGATAGCAAATTACTATCTATCTATTGACATACCATCCTATTGATAGTATAATAAAGGCACAAACAAGAACAAACCACATTGAACCAAAACAGGAGGACAAAAACCATGAAAAAGACTATCAACGTGAACGATCTGTGCAACGAGTTTAAGGACTACGGCCGCGATTACTACAGTTATGAAGGATACGAAGCATTGCTTGACTACTATGACGAGATTGACCCGGATATGGAATTGGATGTTATTGCAATCTGTGGAGACTGCACAGAATACGGCAAAGGCGCTGCCTGTTCAATCTCCGATATGATTGCTGATTATGGCTATCTTATCAATGATGATATTGAAGACGACATTCCCCGCGAAGATTACATTGAAGAACTTGTTGAAGCACTTGAAGAGCGCACAACGGTATTAAAACTTGATAATGGCAACTATATTGTATTTACGTTCTAAGGAGGGTTTACAGTATGATTACTCTTGACTTTTCCCAGTGGGCTGCCCTCTGGTATGTTGGCGGCATGATTTCCGGCGCACTCGTTATGATTGCATTTCTTAACAGCTGAGGAGGGCACACAAAATGGAGATTAACAACTGGTTCTCCGGCTGTCTTGTCCAGGCGTTTCCCTGGATTGATGGCAAATACATCTATGTCAATGTCAGGCGCTTTTTGCCTGGTCAATCAATCAGCCAGGCACCCGCCTGGGACAGGGCAGTTTTTGTCCTGGATGACGAGCCAGGACGAACCATTGTGTATAAGTATACCGATAGCCTGGTCAACGCAATATCGTCCGGGAAAATCCCGGACAAAGCGCGCATAACTTTTGATAATTCGCAATATTTTATTTGATGGAGGGCTAAAAATGACAGACTTAGAGCGCAAGTGTAACGAGTATCGAGAGTATAAGCGGCTGGCAGAGCAAGCGGAGCAGATGCGGGACAGCCTGCGAGATGAGATCATTACAATGATGCAGGGAGCGCCGGAAGTTGTCGCAGGCGCTTGCAAAGTGATGTATAAGGACGTGCAAAGCGTCCGGCTCGACAGCAAGCTTTTGCAGGCAGCGCACCCAGATATTTATGCAGAGTGCAGCAAGCGCACCACATACAAGCGTTTTAGCGTGGTATAAGGGGGTGCAAGCTGTGATTTTATCCGCGCTTCTGTTCTTTTTCTGGTTTTTCTCAGCGCTGTTTAAGGCGTCCAAATAATGCAGATCGGACACTTTAGCGGGGCTGCACCGTAAAGCAACCCCGCCCCAGCCCGAAAAGGCCACAATAAAATAACTCTGGAGGTATCACCTTATGAGGCAACTGAAATGGTTTTTTAACAACGGTGCAAATTTTGAGCCATTCAACGTGCTTTTTGATCGTGACGGCTTTCTTGTCGTCCAAAACGACAAAACTAGGACTATTTCTTTTGGTGCGGCAGATTGTTTTGGGTCTCTCTTTGGCTTTCCTGCAAATCAATCCTGCCTCACTAAGGACGAAGCAATTTCTATTTTGTGTGACTGGGTCAAGATTGATAATGGTTATGATTTCTTGATTTCTCGTTTGGAGAGCATAATAAGCGTTATTCAATCGGCGTAGAGGCTCAAGAGCCCCAAAAGGGCAAAAAAACTTTCTGCAAGTCCTGTTAATAGGGCTTTCAGTATGATATACTAGCGACAGCAAGACCACACAAGGAAGGAGCGTATAAAATGAAGGTTATTGAAGGGTTTAACGAATTTTCCCGCAAAATGTCAGCCGATGAAGAAAAGATCTTTGCATACCTTATCAGGCGTGGCGATGGGGCAGCCGTCAAAATCGGTGATGCAATATACTTTTACTGGGGTGATGATATCGGCCCCCGTCCTGCTTCCCGTTTCGACAAATTCGACAGTTTAGAAAGCTATCAAAATTTTAATTTTGCAGGCTACAAGAAAAAAGACCTCCCCAGTATCACATATCACGTCTCTTATGATGAGTGGTGCAACCAGCTGACAAAATACGACGACGACGAAATGAAGGCACTTTTTGACAAACATAAAATTTAATTTGCCCGTAACAATCACACCCCGCCCACGCTGGCGGGGTTTTTCTTTTGCCTTGCATCTGCTGAAGGTGTGGGGCTTTTCTTTTGCCCTGTTGCAATACAGCCACATACAAGCGTTTACAGTGCGTTTTGTGCCGTCAATGCAGTTATACCGCCAGCGGCGCAAAACAGCACACAGGGCTTTACAGTGGCATTTCCTGCGATTACACCTATTGAACCGCCCACAATACCAGACGGAAAAAAGCAGATATAACTCCGTCTGCGCCACGCTGAAGCAGACACAACGCCCGGACGACCTCCAGCGCATACCAGATACCACCGCCACGCCCAGACGCTGTACAGGTCAGCACAGGCCGCCTATTATAATAAGGTATATAAGGGGGCAGCGGTGCGCCCCTGTTATGGATCCATGCCAGGTAGTGTAGCACAAGCCCGGCGGCTTGCGATCTGGCACCGGTCAGCATTCAGGGCGCACCGGAGCAGCCCGGCACCCTCCACCCGGCGGGGCAGTCCAGCAGCAGGGGCAGGGCGGGCGGCGCGGAATCATTGGCGGCTCCCGCCGCAGCTCTTTTCGGGCTGTCGCCCGATAGCTAATAGAGGTCAGCAATAGTCGTAGCCAATAGTCGTAATTTCTCCAATAAAATAGTCGTGGAATAGTCGTAAAGTCGTCAGATGACTACTGTTTGAAAGTCCTATATATCGTATAGTAACTAGCTGTCCGCTGATAGTCGTAGAGCAATAGTTGTAGCATTTTCTTTCGAATCATCGTCAAATAGTCGTGTATTTTTTGTGTGAAATAGTCGTTCGCCTTTCAGGAAAAGAGAGGTGCGATAGTCGCTAAGTCATCAGACCGCATAAAATTCATAATCTATTACATATATTCACTCATTTATTCATTCACTAGCCATACCAAATTCGTATACCAACCGTACTTATTATAATATCCGCTTATATATCCTAGTAATTATCTAGGGATTATTCTACTAAAATAGTCGTACCATCCGATTTGGTCTGCTCCTGCTCGATTTAATTCCCAGTAACATACTATGGTACATCATTCAATTCATAGCGTTTCGCCAGGAATAGTCAATGCAACATTTGTACATATCCAACCGCTGCAAAATGAAGTCAATTCTCCATGTGAAATAGTCGTAGACCATCCACCAGTCTGAACCTCACGCCAGCTCTCGACTACGGTCTGCTCTGCTGGCTAACGGTACAGCTTTTGGAGATAGAGGGTTGTAGGGGGAAAGAACCAATCCGCAATTTCGCATAACTGTTATTTATTCACTTTTGAACTATCACGGCACACCCGGCTCCGTCAACGCGCACGCCCGCGCATATAACGCCCGCGGACGCGCTAAACACACGGGGAGGGAAAGGGGGAGCACGGAAGATGTTAGGGGGATTATAGGGGGTAATAGGGGTTGTAGGGGAAAGAGGGGGACAAAGGGGGAAAGAGGAAACAAGGGGGAAAGGGGACAAAAATTTGAAGGCCTTTTCCGAAAGCGACAATCGAAGTCTTTTTCCGTCTCGTCTATCCCGCTTTCGTCTCAATCAGCCATGCGAATAGACGAATAGTCGCTGCTGTTCGCCCATCTGGCTGCTATCATCGTTGGAAAGGCGTGTAGGAGCCTGTCTGCCGCATTTTTCTGATTGACCCGATAACTTTCACGTCTGACCCCGAAAAGCCCTTCTCCCCGCTTCTACATCGGTCTGATTGCATGGTCTAGTCTGAGATATGCCGTCAGCATCAACGGAGAAACGTCTACGAGCGTCTGTGGTGCGTTTTTGAGATCAAGTCGATAAAGTTCGTCTATCATCTAAAACGCTTTAAAACGGGCTTTCTCGTGGAGTTAAGAAAAAGGCTGCCATTTCTGACAGCCCATGCACTTAGATTCCGTATTCGCTTTCAATGCCGCAAGACCACGTTCGACGAATGAACCAGATAGGTCACGCCGTCAATTTTCACTTGCAGCTGGTCGCCCTCGTAATCATCCCAACTATTCAGCTTGCCCTCAACAATCGTTCCATCAGGCATTTTCAGCTGTGCCCATGAGTAGCTATACGTCAGGTCTACCACCTGTTTGTTGCATCCAGCCATCAGCATAATGAGCGTAAGAGCGGACACGCATACGGTCAAAATCTTTTTCATAATTGTTTTCCTCCGTTTGTTGATTTTTATATTATTAGTCCATCCAAGTATACTCTTGGAACCGTTGAATCTGCTTGTTAAACGTGATAGGGAGGTCGCCTATCTCGCCTTCCTTGTTCTTGCTTAGCCGGAACAGGTACTTGTCGGGGTTGTCACCGGACAGAAGGATGATTGCGTCAGCGTCCTGTTCAATCTGCCCGCTCTCTCGCAAATCGGAGTTAGTAGGCGTTGCTCCGGGCTTGGATGGGTTTCGATTAAGCTGTGCCAGTGCCACCACGACAATGCCTGTGGTCTGTGCTAGTTCGTGTAAGGCAATGGATATGGCTGTAATGGCGGCATATCTGTCCTTTGCGCCTGTTTCGTGAATGAGTTGAAGATAGTCTACGAAGATGACTTGAGCCTTTTTACGGAGAGCCTGAGCCTTCATCCACGCCACGTTCTTTCCGGCAGCGGAGCGGATATATAAGGGCATTTTCATGTTCTTTGCCTGTCCGTCAATCTCATTCAAGCTGACCGCCTTATTTTTCACCGTGTCCAGAGGGCAGTATATTTGATTAGCCATCAGACGTGCGCCCAGCTTGCGTTTGCTGGTTTCCAGGCTGAAATAGTACACGGTGTAGTCCTGCTTTGCCATGCTTGCTGCTATTTGCAGGGACAGAGCTGTTTTGCCCGCAGACGGTCTGCCGCCGATGATGATGAAATCACCCGGTGAGATGTGTAGTGCTTCATCCAGACGCTCTAGGCCTGTCTTGATATACACAGGCTTTTCGTCCATGTGAAGCACATAGTCGTTCAGCACATCCTCGTATGTCCACGCATCTTCTTCCTCAGCTTTCAGGCTCATTGCCTCGCCCATCTGCTGGTAAATGTCTGATAGATCAGAATAGTCGGTAAGCTCGCTGGTCATCTGAAATGCCAGACCTTGCACACGAGTAAGTGCAGCTTGTTCTCTGATAAGCTGTACCCAACGCTGCATCTGTTCCCTGTCAATTCTCACACACTCTGATTCACAGGTTTGTACACACGCCAAGAGCGTCTGCGCTACGTCTGGATGCTGCGTGTTTATCTCGACTATATCTATCTTACCCCTAGCCGTCCAATAGCCCTGAACAGCCGCAAAAGCGTCTCTCAGCTCAGGTCTGAACAAGTCAAGTTCAAGGTCTGGTATGATTTCATCCACAACGCCCGGCTTGCAGAGCATCAGCGCACCGATAAATACCGTTTGAACGTCCATTGTCATAGTCTAGGGAACTCCATCTCCGTACTTTGCTCGTACTGGTCATTTTGTTTCAATGCGTAAATGTCCTGCCATCCAGCATAGATACTCTGGTCGAGAATGGCTTTCCAGTCATGCCGGTCAAACTTTTCTAGCTTGTTGCAGAGCATCTGTTTTGCCCGGTCTGTCATAGGCTTTTTGATTCTTGTACGCATCTGCGAAAACTCTCGCAGGGATTCCAGCAGGGCTTTATCGCCATGAGCAAAGTCGGAGAAGATGTCAGGTTTCTTCTTGACCGTGCTTTCCGGCAAGGCCTTGACGTTCATTTGATTGTCAGTTGATACAATGGGTTCATTGTCATCTGACTTTGAACTCATAGATGAGCTGACCTTCATCTCATTTATGACATGAGGATGAGCTGACTTTCGTGTAGACCATCCTTTTGACGCAATATCGCTCCTTTTTGATTCTTCATCGAGCAGATGTTTAATCAAAATGAAACAAGATTCTGCTTTTTTTGAATTGAAAACTGGTTCATTTTCTTTAAAAACGTATGAGCAAATAGCATCATAAAGTTCAAGTTTTTCTTTATTTTTTAGCGCAGAAATTGCTTCAAAATAGTTTCGCCTGAACACAAAACTGTCTCGTTTTTTGTCCATACCTATCCCCTATTAAAACAGGCACTCAGCGTCAAATTCACGCAGCCAGCCTTCGCCCGGAATGTTTACTATCTCATAATACTGCCGTGCAACGTAGATTGTTTTCTGCCCGTCCTCAGCAATCAGACCGACAATCAGATAGTTACCAGCTGCCATAAAGAACCAAGGGTTGCTCTTGTAGGTCTCGCCCTTCATCCAGTTTTTCATCTTGTTCACAGCTTTTTCAATGTCCTTGTCGGGGCAGTCCGGGTTGTCGTATGCAAAGAAATCATCAGGAAATTTAAGTTTTTTCATTTTCTGAACCCCTCTCTCGTTCTCGTGATTCGCTTATGCGCCTTGACAGGCCTTGTGCCTTTGCCGTAAGCTGGGCGAATATGCTTCGCCTTGATATACCCGCAAGGCGGTTTCGGCCCAAAGTCGAAAAGGCTCAAGTCCATAACGATGATGCCAAACTTCTTGTTCGTCATGTTTACTGCTCCTTACGCATACCATTTCGGTGCTTCGTCAAAGATTTCCACGCCTTTCGCAAAGCCCAGATTTTCTAAGGTTTCACACATGATGCCGTCCATCACGCTGTGAACGATTTCTTCATCATCGCCGTACTTTTGGTATGCTTCTTGCATTTCTGTCGTGAATGTGTCAATCATATCTTGCGTAACAACGATATTGTTTTCCATAAGTCCTCCTATAGCATCGTGAACGCCATCCAATGCGTCACCGTCACATCTTTTGGCAGTCTCTCGCCTATCTCATCCCAGAATTGACCGTCTGCGTAACAGCCGAGAAAGTACGCTGTCGGCGAGAATCCTTGCAACATTTTTCCATCTTTATCACGCCACGTTGTCTTAGCTGCAAGCAACAAAGGCTGCGTCCGCTCTCGTGGCGGTTCGCTTGCTGGATGCCAAATGGTATTAGCCATTTTTATACCCCGCAGTAGCAAGAACGACTACACATCCAATTAAGAAAATAACAACATTGATAACCGCACAAGCAACAACCTTGATAACGGTGCTATCAATATATTCGTCCAAAATTTCCCAAAGGATATATCGTTCAAACAGATAAATGGGAGATACAAACAATATACCCACCATCGTTGTCAAAACGATGCCTAAAGCGACTTCACATATCGTCATTGCCCTTCCTCCCTTCAATCTCCGTCCCACACACCATCAGGACGCATCTTTGCGAATGCAAGCAAACCGTACAAGGCACGTTTTGCGTTGCCCTCTGTGGCGTGCCAGTAGTCGCTATCGTCCACATCGTCGCCCAATGCAGAAATAGCCTTTTCAAGCATCGGAATGCTCTCTGCGCCTGTTTTGCCATAGATGGAGCGGATGCCTTTCTCGCCGAATACTTCCGGTCGATAATAGAAGTGACCGTAATTATAGGTTACGTTAAGCCACAGCTCTTTTGTACCGCCCATAGCGCGCATACCGCCAGCGATAAAATGCGTGCTATCCACTTTGAGCGGTTTGTGCGTTACATGGTCACATAGATAAATATCGTAGCTCATTTTCTCTTTTCTCCCATTCCTTGCAGCCACGTTCGTCCCACACAAAGTCTGCAACGTGTTCTGATTGGTCGTTCACGCACACGCCCTCCGGCTATGCGTACCATTTGCAAGAGCCACAGGACGGCTCGGATTTGTTCTTGCAGGATTCTGCTGTGCATCGGATAGCCTTGCCAGAAGAGAACTGCTTGATTCCCATGCAATAGCAATGTTCGGTGGTGCAGTAGAAGTTCATTTTTGCTCGTCCTCCTCGTAAATTTCGCAAAGTCCAGCGCAAATTCCGATTTTGCCATCACCGCATGAATGTGCATTTATATTGCTTTGCGAAATTTGACGAATTTTTCCGTTTCTGTAAATCCTGAATACAATATCAAGATTTGCATAATCCAAAAACTTTTTGCCATCCCAATACAAAAACTTTCCGCATCGTTTGCATTTATAAACAGTTATTTTTTTTGTTTCGTTGTCCATTTTTAGATTCACCTCCTGCATTGAACCGCCCGATCACTCGCTTATACTCCGCATAGCATTCCGGGCACAGGTCGCCTGTGTCCCTGCGCCATGTCCAGCCTCTGAAGTATTCGTCAGGGTTCATCATCCTGCCGCCAAGAACCGCTCCGCAGCGGTCACATACTCGCTTGTGGTAGATTCCTCTGTCAGTCTGCATTAGTCGAAACACACCTCTTCCAGTTTCAAATCACGAGGATTGAGATAATAATTCTTGCCTTTATAGTTGCAAAGATAGTACGTTCCATAAAAATTTTTGATTTTGCTTACAATTTCTACTTTTGCTCCAGTAGGAATCCACTCTTTGTCTTGCGCAACGTGTGTTTTCCAATCTTCGTCAGCTAGTTCTCTCTTTGCGATACCAACCATCATTTTTATTTCTCCTTTCCTACGTCCTTAAACAGGATTTCTTTGTCGGTTTTCCAGTCTTTGATTTTGCACGGAATGTCTGTGCCGGGCACGGTCTTTTTCAGACCATCCATCTGCCAAACGTTCCATGATATTATGTCTGCGATGCAGTCAAGAAACATAGGCATACAGCCGATTTCAAGCCGTTTTGCATCAAACCGATACCTAAAATTTTCAATCAGCGTCAGGAATAGGTTGCACCTTGCCAGCAAAAGATTGTCTCCTTGCCACTCATAGCCGTATGTCGATGCGTAAGCACTGATTGCCCAGCACATCCACATATCGTAGTCGGAGAACTTCTCTGCCAGAACATTCAGCTTCCTATCCAGCAAGCCTATTCTGCCCGGTACGGCAATCATCTGTCCTGTTGTGGTGTCATATCGACTTGTCAGGAACGGTGCTTCGCCACAGGTGACTTCAAGGCAAGTCTTGTTGATGTACTCCTTCCAGTTCTCGCCATTCAGGTCGTTTTCGGCAACGTCTGCCATCTTCTTGCAAATCCAAGTCGGTGTAAACACCTCTGCTTTCTTGCTGGTGCGTTTCTTCTGGTCTTCCAGCCGTTTCTGCACGCGAGGGACAAGCTGAACTTTGTCCAACTGTTCCAGTGTAATTTCATCTGCAAAGCCAACGCCAAGTTCAGGCGGCGGGTCTGTCGCCCAGATGATGTTCTTTCCTGTCGTGTGGTCTTGCAAGAGGACAGGCAGGAACGTGAGTAGGCAAGGGTCGGAGAAGTCAATCAGTTTTCCCATTGGTCAGCCCTCACCATGATTTTGTTTTCTTCTTTCAGCCAGTCCTTAACGCAATGAAAGCAATGCTCACGGTTCTGGCAACACTCCGGGTCACGATGTTTGATAAGCTAGCAGATGCCTGGCGTAAAGTTTTCTGTAATATCTTCGTCTGTCATGGAGCGGATAAAATCGCCGTTAGTCATGTTCCTCCACCTCTCTGTACTCCACGTCAATCCCCTTCGGCAAAGCCGTCTGGTACTTCTGGGCGAGCTGTTCTGCACTCTGGGCATCGCCCAACGGTTGTTCAGGCGGCGCAACGGTAACTTCCACGTTGTCACGCATACCGAAGTAGTTTTTGGCTCGGAAAATCCACTCTGCCGGGTTCTCCTGACCATACATACCGTTGTATGCCCACATGGACTGCATTTGCAGAATCAGCTTCAGAATATACTTCTGCTGCAAGCTATCATCACGGCGTTTGCCAGCCATAATCTGTTTTAAGCTCACCCATTCGATGCCCAGCACCAGTGCAATCCATTCGACCACAGGAGAGATTCTGGCTTCGATGCAAGCGTCAAAGAAGAAGTCAAGGCGCTGCTGCACTTCGATCGGGTTGTTCATGTCCACGCTCGGAAGGTCGCCAAAATACTTTGCAGCAATCATTCCGACAACTTTCTTGTCCTCTTCATCGCCGATTCTTGACTGCAAATCCCCTGTGTTCATCATCTTAAGCTTTTCGATAGCCAACTCCTGTTGTTCTTTCACCTTTTTACTCACCTGTGATCGGATAGATTTCCGCTTGTTAAGCATCTGTTGTTTCTTCTTCTCTCGCTCTTTCTCACGCTTCGCAGCGGCTTCTTCTTTCGCTTTTTGCGCCCGCTTCTCACGCTTTTTCTTTTCAGCTTCGGTCAGCGGCGGTCTGCCACGACCACGCTTCGGGGGTGTTGCCATGTATCAGACCTCCTTTGGCAGTTCTGGAATCGGCATCCAGAACCTGACCTCTTCACGTCCAACCTCTTCTATCCACTTACCACCTCTAAATTCTCTTGTTGAAACACAATCGTCCAAACTCCAAAATTTGTATACAACAAAGTAGATTCCGTCTTTTTTCGGTTGCGAATCGTTTACGCTAATCCACTCGTTCATACTCTCACCTCTTCATCTTCGTTTCGATGTTTCTCAGTTCCCGTGCAATCCACCAGACGGAGCAGCAGTTGTCTAACTGCCGCCACCAAGCGCACTTTTCTTTCTCACAGATGCACCGACCAAGCGGATTGCTGGTTAGCTTCATCGGGCAGTAAAATTCATTTTACATTGGTTATTCCCTTTCGATATGCACTTTGGCTATCTGCACATTTTCCGTCCCGATAAAACTTTTGAATGATCCAGTTTTTAAGTTGACAGCATTGTACGTTAATGTATTGCAACTCCCACTTCCTACTACTGTAGTCGAAACATTTTCTGTTTTCATGTAAAGCTCTGAATGTTTGTAAAATGCTTCCGCAACATCAATATCACCAAATAGCATCGGAATATCGTTTCTTGATTTGATTTCCATATTTACCTCCCAAGAAATACAAACGCCCACTTCATCCATTCGGGGATGTCTGCGGAAAACAAGCCCTTATACATAAAGATAGAAAGTGCGATAGACGATACTGCCGTGACTGCAATAAAAGCGATTACAACGCCTTGCAGAATCGCAAATTTTCTACGGCTTCTTTCCATCCTCTTTTCAATTTCATATTTGTTCATGCTTTTACCTCCACCCCATCACAACAGCCGTACAAACGGCCAGACATACGTTGACGAACGCCCAGACGAGCATTGCCTGCCGCTTTTCAAACAGGCTGTCTGTCATGTCTTTGATTGCCCGTTCAGACTGAACTACTACCGCCAGCAGGACTAGGCAGACCAGCCAGCGAGTTGCAAATTCAAACATTGTTAGCTCCACCTTTCTCTCAGCTCTTTTTCGACCTGTTCTGACTTTGCGGTGATATAATCCGCAAACTCGTCAGGGGTCATATCCTCTTCCTTGAACTTGCCGACCATCTCCCAGTATCTGTCACCAATGCAGATGATCTTCTGCACCTGTTCATCGGTCAAGTCTGCATCGCACCTAAGGTTCTGAATCAGTGCGCCCCATGTGGCGGCAACGCCATCCAGAGCCATGTGGAAGCCGTACAACTGGTTCTGCCGTGCAATTTTGCGGAGGTTGGCTGACATTGCCTGTTTGCCAGACGATGGGCGGTTTCTGCACTTATTCATACGACTGCCCCTTGTCGGTGGAAAGTTCAAATGTAACTTTTAGCTTTTTGTTTCCAATAACGCCCCACATTTTTTCGAGCTTCGTTTTGTTGGAATGCTCCATTTCAGTAATAAAATGAGACAGAACAGCGGAAACTGCTTCATCGGTCACATTAGACTTGCTTCTCCATAACTGTAATCCATCTTTCCGCTGCTTCATCATCGTTCCGGCATAGATGGTTCCGAATAGCCCACATCCAACATGATATTCAGCCATTTTTATTCTCCTTTGCTTCAAGTCGAGAGAGCCAACGGGCTTCTTTTTCGTGCTGCATCTTCTGCATCCGATCAAAGACTTCATCGTCCAAGTTCAACGCAATAATGCAGTTCACAACGTCTGCATATTCCTCTTCAAACGCCTTTTTGCATTCCTCCACACTCTTCGGTGTCGGGTTCGTTCCATCCAGCGCACGGCGCAGCTTCAATGCAGCCTGTGCCAGTTCGGACGCTTCTTCTGCCAACTGCGCCAAGATTTCGGTCTTAGGCAGAATGTCTGAAATTTTCTTACTCACTTCTGTTCTCCTTTCAGCCAGTCGTTGAGTTCAGCCATGCAAGAGGGGCAAAGTACAAACGTTTCGTCTCTTATCGAGTAAATTCCTTTATTATCGCCAGCAAGGCATTTTACAATAGAATTGCTTTCAAATTGGTCAAGTTCGTCATCAAACGGTGTCATGTATTTCACATCGTTGGAAAGCGGAAACGCTTCACCGCACCTATCGCATACCATTGTCATTTTCACCACAACTCCCAACTAGCCTTGAGTTCTTTTCCGATTTCAACAGAAAGTTTCTTGATGATGATTCTTGCGTGTTCATACTGAGCTTTTACACCGTATGAATAATCTGTGACAACCTTCTTCGGGCTTTCATTGCTTCTCATTTTTTTTCTAAGGTTTTCTTCGTTCTCCATAAGAAGTTCGCTTTGATACAGCCCCAGAAGTCTTACCAATTCCTGTTTTTCAGGTAGTTGCATTTTCTTTCTCCAATCTCTTTAGCAACCCATCCACGTCATACCGCCAATGGATACGCAGCCTTTTTGCTTTGACCTCTATCCCCTCTTGTTCCGCCCACTGCCAAGGGATGCTCTTGCGGCTCTCGTTGTATCGAAACGCCAGAACCTTGCTGGCGGGGATTGCAAAGGTGCGGTTGACCGTCCGGTAATTGACTATCACATGGGCGGTCTGACCGCTGTACCCCATTGCATCCACCATGTCCGTGATGTGCTTTTCCTTGCGGTATTTGCACTTTACTTTGTCATACTTTCCGAACACCTTTTCCAGAGGGATAGAGGGTGTTTCAATGGTTTTTAGCTCGAACAGGTGGTTCATCGGGTAACGGTACACAAGGAAGTCGCAGATGTTGTCGATGGAAAACGACAGGTTCTCGTTGCCGCCGTAGTAGGTGGCAGCACTGTCCTTTAGTCGGTAGCACCACGCATCGGACGGGATGGATGCCTTGAAGTCCGCTTCAAACTGCTTGCCGGTGTTCATTCGTTGTCCTCGATTTTTTTGGCTTCTCTGATACGCAGTCGGGCAAGTTCGCTATTTGCATATCGCAGTTGCCAGCTACCAAACCAGCCTTTGTGAACAAGTTTTCCGGCGCAGTAAACAAACTCCTGCTTCATCAAGTCATCAAGCGAAATGATGTAACCGCCCGGCTTATACTTTCTTTTCACCCTTGTTCACCTCTAAATTCATGGAATATGAGTTGCCTTGTCAGCAGGCTTTTCCATTTCCTTCATAATCCGCTTGTGTTCTTCAGTAGTCATGTTGTTCGGAAAGAAACACCTGTCAACCATTTCAAACGGCTTAATATAATGGTCAAGAACATCTCGTGCTTCTTTTCGTGCCTTTTCAGCACACATCTCGATATATTCTTCTTCGGTCATGTTGTAATCGGTGACACAATCGACCACCGAAGAAAACCGACACAGCAAACCGTTAGGCTGTCTTGCAATAAAAGCTCCCATTTATCGTTCACCTCTAAATTCACTTCCGAGATACCGTTTCTTGCCACGTTCCCGGTGCTTGTCCTCATAGTTGTGGTGGTACACGCTCTTGCTGTGGTTCAACTCGTACACGAATGCCTTGCGTTCTTCAAAGTCTTTCTTCTCTGCCTTGTACTTCTCGCAAGTGTCGTGGCAAGCTGTGCAGCGTGATGTGCAGTTGAGACAACAGGTAATCATTCCAGTTCACCCCACTGTTCAGCCATTGCTTTTGCAATGCCAGGATAAGTTTTACTTCGTTCTTTTGCATGGCCACTTCCAAGCTGCCATATCCTGGTTCTTTCTTTAACTGGAAGAGACATCATGTCTTCATATACATTGTCGGTTTCGGTTAGCCTAGGAAGATTTTTTAACCACAAGCAGGTCTTTTTTTGCTCCGGGTGCCCAAATTGCCAGGGATTGATAATCTGGTCCGGCTTTTTGTATAACGTAGACATTACACACACCGGGTTTTCAATGGCAATTCGCGGAATATCTGCTTCCGCAAACTTCATAAAAAACGCAGCTGCTTCAAAGCGCAAGCTGAGAGGCTTTCTTCCCTCCGTGAACCACCGCGCGCCAGAAACAGCCAAGTGTGTACAGGGCGGGTGTGCAATGAGCAAGTCCCACTTGCCAACGTCATGCGTTACGCCGTCCATCGTCACGACTTGCCCCCCCTCCAGAGCCTTGAGCGCATCTCTAAGAATATGCCACTCAGGATGCCCACCGGACGGTTCCTGGATGTCGCATGAGTAAGCTTCGTGACCTTTTGCGCGAAACGCTTTGCACACTTCTTGCGATTCCTCGCAGGCAATCAACACTTTCATCTTTCCAAACGCCCGTCCAGCCAGATAGCGCAGCTCTTATATAAGGTAGGCGGTCAGGACTTTGCCGAAGCGAAAGCCTTGCTCATATCAGTGATAATGTCATATCGGTCTTGATATTTGCTGTACACAGTCGTTCCAGTTCCAAGACCAATCTGCGTCTGGTTGATGGAAGCAGGAACTATATAAATGCTTTCCTTCTCTTCGTTTTTTGCAATCAGAAAATAAACATCGCAAGTAGGGAATCGTTTTTCAAGATTAAACGAATAGCAAAAACTCTTATTTGCTCTGCTCGGCCTTGCCGTTTTCACATCAACCTTAACGCTGCCATTAACATAAAGGTCATAGGCGTATCTAGTTGACATTCGCTCAACCGCAAATCCATGTTCTTCCAACAGTTTTGTAGCAAGGTCTTTGCCATACTTTCCGAATTGCGTTTCGCTTTCTTTCATTTCGATATTAAGGATTTCAGCTATTTTGTAATAGCCACCCGGAAAACGGCGAATTGCATTTGTCAACTTGTCGTTTCCGTAATACTCGCTCAATTCACTTCTTGATGGCATTCTGGTTAAACCAGTGGCAGACATACAGGCTTTCACATACAGCAAGATTTTATCTTGCGTCCAATGCGTTTTTTCTTCCTGATTCATGCGCATCTCCAATCAGAAGGGCAACGAACCATCATCGTCAATCACAGAGAAGTCATCCGTGTTGCCCTGAAAGTAGTTTTGCGGTGCATCCTGCGCCCGATCGGCGGGCTTGCTGTCAGACTTGCCACCGCAGAAGTCAACCTTGTACGCCATGATTTCCGTTGCGGTGCGGTTGCTTCCCTGCTTGTCGGTATACTTCCGGGTCTGGATGCTACCAGTCACCAGAATCAAGCTGCCCTTCTGGAACCACTTGGAAACGAACAGTGCCGTATTACCAAATGCGGTGCAGTTGAAGAAGTCGGTTTCCTTCTGGCCGCTGCTCTGACGGTCGCAGGCAATGCTAAACGTGCAAACATCCTTGCCAGACTTCGTGACCTTAGCTTCAGGCGTGTGAACCAGACGCCCCTGAATTGCGATAGAGTTGAGCATTGTTTAACCCTCCTTCGGCTGTTTCTGAGCACAGTCCCAACACAGGACGCGCCCAAAACGTTTCTTTGTGCTTCTTGCAGTTTCCAGCGGTGATACAGTTCGATTGTTGTACTGGACAGGCTGCAACTGTTTTCCACAACAAGCGCACGGAGGAATATTTTCTGCTCCCGCTTGCTTTTGGACAGGCTTGCTTGCCCTGCTTGTGGTCTGCTTCTGGTACTCGTCCGTGTCAGCGTCCTTTGTATCGTCAATGCAGAACAGACCGTTCAAGGCGTACTTTCTGGCGTAGCTACTAGACGTTCCAGTCACCTGCGCTGCATCCATCTTGGTTTTTTGCTCCGGTTCTCTTGCGTAAGCAGTAACAGTTACGCATCCACCATCCAGACTTTCCACCTTTGCGGTCGCTTCGATGTAATGCCACCCCTCTAACACTTTAGGTTCATCAGAAAGGGTAAGAAGCAAACCGTGTTCTTTCAAAATTGGTTTGACTGCTTCCAAAATGTCCTCACAAGAGCGATACTTGTAACCGCCAAATGTGTTCATCTGCCCTTTGGGGGCTTTCAGCTCTGACTGAACAGCCATCAGAGCTTCATGGATTTTGCTGTTGTCCATTAGCTGTTCTCCTTTCTCGCTTCTTTTCTCACTTTACGGCAAGCCGGGCAACGCTTAGGCAATGCCATGTTATGCAATTCAAAGAAAATGCGCTCTGCACGGGTGATTTCAAAAGGCTTTCCGCAATCACGGCAAATTTTCTGAACGCTCGTGTTGGAATCGCACGATGCCTTAAATTCTGCTTCTACGATAGCTTGCTGCTCTGAAACAGAATCCATGTTGCTTCTCACAAATCTATGCTTCGGCGCATAACCGTTCTTTCGCAACGTATCTTCAATCACTGCTTCCTTGCATTTCGCGCAGAGCGTTTCGGTGCTGTTCGGCAACACTGAAAAAGGCTTATTGCACTTTTCACAGTGCTTGATTTCCTTCTTATACTTTCCCATTTTCTTTCCTTTCTTCGGCTTCATTAGGCTTCATTGTTCTTGCTTTGGCTTAACTTGGCTGTACAAAAATTAATCTCCCCAGCACACAGAATACGCTTCATCTGGCCGCTGCCATTCAGGCTCTTCGTCCGTCCTGGGCGCAAAGTAGTAGTCATCGGGCGGCTCAACCACGCCACCGAACCGATCAAAGCAGCCGGAGCAATCGTACATTTCGTTCATACCGTGCCTCCAAGTTTCAGGATTTTTGCCTTCATCTCTTCCACAAGGGCTTCCAACTGAGATATGATATATTTCATTTTGCTAAAGCTCCTCGTTACGGAGTCCCACTGGTCCATATCTATTTCGACTGTATTCCATGTATGACCGCAGTTTTCGCAGAGTCTCCGTCGGATGATGTTGTCTTCACGTGATGTGCTGCGATATATTTTGATTTTCTCGCTTCCGCATGTCGGGCACTTCACTTGGCATCCCTCCACTCGTTTGTGTGATGCGGGATGCGCTTGATTTTTCGGCTCTCTTGCTCCATGCGCTCGTTTTCGGCGCTTACGCCAATTGCGGCCAAAATAAGAGCTGCAAAAAGCATCGCCAGAGCAAGGAACGCGTATCCAAGCATCGCCCATCCGTTTGCCGCGCCATCAATAGCATTTCCGCACCCAAGAGCTACGATAGCAAGCGAAATGCTCATACAGCACAGCACCGTGCCTTTAACTGTTTTCATCTCTCTTCACCTCTTTCAAAATAATGTCAAATCCGTTCGGCTTTTTCTCGTTGATGACTATTTTTGCATTCAACGCCTTTGCGATTTTTAGAAGTGTATCGACCCGAACGGAGCTTTTTGGCTTCTTTCGCTTGCCCAAGATGCTGTAAATTGTCGGTCTTGATATCCCAGATCTACGGCTAAGGTCGTTGATGTTGAAACACCTGGCTTTCATTGCATCTTCCAGCGTCATGCCTTTTTACCAACGCCGAAAATCCAGCAGGTGGCCATCAGAGCGCCAACACCTATGATGTACCATGTCGCCTTAGCTCCGACCAAAAGCTCAATATGATGCACAAGCCAGAAGTTCAACAGGAACGTTGCCAGAATCAATGCCAGGACGATGCCCCAGATCAGGGCGATTTCCACAAGTGCTTTCATTTTTCTCCTTTCGCTTGTTGATATGTTCCAGCCGCTCCTTCTCACGGCTGTGCCAGCGGATTTCCCGCTGACCGTAATATTTACCGTTCATCAGGCGGCTCCACCTTCCCCTGACTAAGCAACGTGCTGTAATGCCCATAGTTCATTCCGAGCGACTTTGCCTTGTCGTTTATTTGCTTGATGCTGTATCTAGGTGGAGTCGGCCTTTGCCTTTCTGGCAGCTTGAATTGATATCCAGCCGGTGCGCATGACCTTTCGACCTTTCTAGCACAATCTTTGTGATACTTCTGATCCGGTGTTTTCTTTACCATCGCCTTACCGCACCACGCACAGAGACCCATCACTCGTTCGGTTTTGCCCTTCCGACGTCTCCATTTCGCTTGCTGTTCAAGATGGACGCTGTGTGCACATACGACACAATACTTCTGGTTTACGTTCGGAGCTTCAAGAAACGCTCCACAGCGGACGCAAAATTTATTCATCGCGTTCACCGTCTTTCTCTCTGGCTTCCCGATTATGCCTTTCAAAGCACTGGTTCAGCGTCTTTTCCATCCACAGTACCTTGTTGGCTTCGTTCCGGGACACGCCCTCCGCCATCGCAAGCTTCAACCTGCGCTTCCGGCTCGGTGCTTTGTAAAAGTACGTCACCAACACTCACCAGCCTTATCCGTGATGAACTTCGGGACTTCCTGACCTGTGGCAATGCACAGCGCAACAAGCTTTTCAACCCAGATGTCGTACAGGCTTTCTTTGGGCATATAGCACTGACCAACACAAGGCTCCTTGAAATTTGTCCAGATTGTCAGGCCGACAGCGCCATCCGTGACCGTCCAGATCATGCTGTAACCTTCATTGCACAGGTTGTACAAAATGTCTCGTGCTCTGCTTTTGGCTTCGTTGATTTCAAAGGCATCCCAGCACTTTTTGTTTCCCTCGTAGGCTTCCACAGCCTTTTCAATGGCGTGGTGCGCTTCTTCCGGGTATTCAAGGTCTACCTTTAAAGTGATAATCTGTTCCATATTCAGTCCTCCCATCCTCCGAAATCTTGCTGTTCTGCAACAGCCCTGGTCTCGATTCTTGGCGTGATGCCCAGCTTCTTGAGCTGCTCATGGATGAGCTTTTCACCCTCGACCGTCCAAACCGTCGTGTTCGGGATATAAGTCTTGCCGTTGGAGCGCTGGATGGCTTTGCCTTTTCGATTCTTGGTGTATCCCTTGCCTTGATAAAGCTTGTACAGCACCCACTGGCCATCGCTGTCTTTGTACTGAACTCGCTGGCTGTAAAGCAGCTTGTTCAACTTTTCAGCAGTCAGACCGTAGTCCTTCGCAATGCTGGTGGCCGTCCGGCAGTTGTCCGCAATGCACACAGCACGAGCGAACTCAGCATCCGGTGTCAGCTCTGCAATCCGCTTGTCCTTCTCTTCCAGTTCCTCATGCGCTGCGATCAATGCAGTTGCAAGGAGCTGCGACCGGGTGAGCTGCGGCTGTTCAGCCAGCTTCTTCTCCATCTCATTGAACGCTGCAATGTACTTGAGCTTCCACTCAAGAGCCGCCTTTCCGGTAAAGCCCATAGCCAGCAGGGTGAAACCGTCACGGTTCATCAGGTACATGGGGTACTGCTTTCCCCTGTTCTCAAACGTGGTTTCGTAGAACATGGATTTGGTGGCGGAATTTTCCGCCGCCAAAATCTGCCGGATACTCTCCAAAGTGTCCTTGTGTTCCTTTCCGAAGTTCTCGGCAACCTGACGGCTAGACGCTACCGGTTCGCCACTTTTCGTGGATAGTACGATTTCGCTCATTTTTCCTCTCTTTCTTTTTTGTGTTTTCATGTTCAAATATTTTCGCTGTCACAATTCAGGTTAATTTTCAGGTTTCTGCTCGATTTCCAGAATCTTACAGATGCTCTGGATAATCTTCTCCGGCTTTCTCTCGCCACGAAGAATCTTGTAGAGGTACGAATCATCAAGGAACAATCCGGTATCGCTTTGAACCGCCTGGATCAGCTCCGTTTGCTTCATACCTCGCTGCAACAGCTTCATCTTCACTTCCAGCTCAAAGCCAGAACGGAAGTTTTCTTTCAAAATTCCACCTCCATTTGCTAAAATCTATTGACAAGTACGGAAAACTGTACTAATATAATGGTGTAGAGAGTTCATATTGTACAGTGTTCTGTACTGCCCATGTCTGTATTATAGTACAGGCTTCTGTACAAGTCAACTCTTTTGTACAAAATTCTGTGCATTTGTATACTTGCACAAATATGGGAGTGTTCTTATGTCGGACTTGTACAGCAACATCCATGCGCTCTGCGAAAAAGAGGGCATCAAAGACGGAACTCTTTGTGCCAATATCGGGATTCGCCGTAGTTTTCTTTCCGAATTGAAAGCCGGAAGAACCAAGAGCCTGTCCGCAGAGGTTCTTTCTAAAATTGCATCCTACTTCAACGTATCGGTAGACTACCTGCTCACTGGCAACCAAAAAGAAAACCCGCCCCAGCAGCCGCAAAGTGAGGTCGATGCAGCAGTGGAGCGGATTAGAAAAAAGCTTGAATCTATGCCGACAGCGCAGCGTGAAGCGCTGATGAACCTGATTGAGAAGATGTAAGGTAAGCCCATGTATTATTTGTTGTGCGGCTGTGCCTTTTGCTTCTGGTTCATGCAAGCCTTGTTAAAAGGCAATGACCGTGCGCTATATGGCAACAGCAGAAAATATCGTTACCGTAGAAACCGAAAAAAGAAGTGGTTCTGACCCGGTAAAATAAAAACCCCTTGTGCCGGGCTGGTGTAGCTCTGTGCAAGGGGTTTTCTGTTATTTCAGGCCTAATGCTTGCTCTGCTGCCGGAATCTTATCAGGGTGTTCCAACAGCCATGCGATAAACCTGTCAATCTTAGCTCTTTCTTGTTCACTCATTGTGGCATATCCTCCCGATCGGTAAGTTCGGATGTTCATTTGATACGATTATACACCTTTTTGTTGTACAGTCAATATCATTTTAACAACTTTGCTGTGGTTAAATAATTTTTCCATCCGTTACTTTGTATCAGGGAAACCAAAAATTGCAATGACAATGATTAAGAGCCACATTAAGTTTAAGTTACCCGTTGCTTTGTAACATTCCGTTGAGCATGGAACGAAAAGGGTTATCCGGTAAATCGTCCAGCACATCTGCTTTGACGAGAGCGTTTGTGCTGATGATGTGCGAAACATTGTTTAACTGCACAATGGCATCGTCTAAATCCTTCACGGTTGCTCCACGCCGTTCCATTGACTGGAGGAAAGTTTTCACTTCTTCAAGAACGACAGGGTTCTCGCCTTTATAGAATCCATTCGTAAAGTCCATCTTCTTCTCCTTTCACAGTTCCACAAGCTGTCCGTCAATGCGTTCGATGTTATCTGCTGGGTCGTGCCCATCGTCCAAGGCGGCTACGGCACGTTCCAGGATGCCTTTTGCTTCGAGGTAAGCATCTTTATCAGCTTCGTACCTAGAAAGGCTCAGGACAAGCTCTAGCGTCCGTCTACGAGCGTATGGAATAATCAGAGCATCTACGGTTCGGTTCATTAGCTTTCCTCCCATGGTTCAGGTGTGTGTGGCTTCCCATCGGTAACGCTGGCGGGCATTCCATCGATGATTGGCATACGTTCATGGTTCCAGATTGCAGTTTCTTTCATTTTGTGTTTCCTTTCTATTTGGAATTTTTTGACAATACAGTTATAACACAGGCTGCTGTTGGTTCTCCATAGCAGCTTTTTCCATTTTTTGGCTTGTCGAATCCGGCAGTTTTGTAGAATTTTGTTGAAAGGGCGTGAATTTATGGATGAATATTTGTTAAGAACTGCAAAGGCATTGGAAATGGCACGGATGCGTTCCGGTCTGAGTCAGCAGAAATTGGCGGCACAGATGGGCGTTAATCGTGGTACGATTGCCAACTGGGAGCAAGGTCTGGCAGCCATCTCCCTGCCAATGGCTATGCGCTGGTTCACCTGCTGCGGCGTATCGGTGGCTCGGTACATGGACGCTTGCATTCATCCGGGGCTGCTGGAGCATCTGGAGGACGACCTTTCCGGCATGGAAAAGCGTCAGATTCTCATAGATACCATGATGGAGTGTTCTTCCTACGAGATAGATGCCTTGTTGTATATGCGGTACGGAGATCACGGTTCAGACCACATCGGTGTGCTGACGGAGGTTCTGGCAAACCTTCATACGCCATTGAAGGACAAGGTCTCTGTCTGCCGGATGGTATCGGGCAACTATGAAATAGCGCAGGCTACCGGGACAGACCCAGACCCGAACGGAACCGCCCCGAAGATGGAAATTCTCTATCAGGCGCAAGATGCCGGGACGGAAGCCGCTATGAAGTCCAACGATTCTTATACCGTGAATCCGAATAACATAAGAGGCTGATTGTCGAATTATCGCAGTTTTTGAAGAACATTTTGTCCACGTTTATCCACTTTTTGCACACGTTTCATGCAGATTAGGTATACCTTTACCTTGTCATTCCGTCCCCCATAGACTGCAAATCGACAACATTCGCGCGGAATAAATAACGAACTAGCGCTAATTTATTACCTGTGATTGGTCAGCTTGTCAATCCGTCCCCCATAACACCGGCTTAAAAGTTTTTCATCCACTTTTTGTACACATTAGATAAGACTAATCATTGCCGGAAAGACTTTATTCAGCAAATGGAAGGTTGAGTTATCCACAAGCTGGAATGGAAAAACAAAGAAATTGTTGAAAATTATCGTCATCGCCTATTTAACGATGATATTTAACCTCTTGTTTATTTCTTGTTTAATATATAATATGTAGATGGGGGACGAAATGACAAAGCATGGGGGACGTTTTGACAAGTCATGGGGGACGTTTTGACGACCCTATGGGGGACAAAAAGACAAGTCACGGGGGACGAAAAGTGTTGACTTGTCCCCCGTGATGTGCTATACTCTACTCAAGCAAATGGGGGTGAAAAAAATGCTACTTGGAAAAGAGAACCAGAAGTGGGATTTTTCAAAGGAAGAGATGTTTGTCATCAAATGGTTTGAGGAAAACGGATTCGAGGTCGAACTGAAAGAGCAATTTGTTTCAAAAACGAAATTTATTGTTCGGAAAGATGATGTTGTAGATAACTTCAATTTGACGCAAGGCCTGAAGAAGATGAGCGTAAAACAATATATGCAGCAGTATGAGCGTCAGTTCGAGCTATTGAAGAAAATGAAGGAAAAGGTGTCTACCTGATGGCGAAAGTATCAGAAAACAACCTTGTTGAAAAAAGCAAATCCCTTGTGTGGGCAAAGTTTAGGGACTACACGGCAGGAGAGCTTCGATTGCTAGAGGTTTACTTGTCAAGAATAAATCCGAGAGATCCAAACAGCAGCCGTGTGGAGTTCACTTTGGCAGAGTACAGAGACCTGCTGGGGTTAAAAAGCCTTGATGCACGAAGGATTGAGCCGCAGATTAAGCACTTTTTGGGCAATACGGTGTCGATTCCCATTGACAAAGAGAAGGGCACGTTTGAAAGTTTTGTTTTATTCACAAGGGCAAAACTGGACTATGTGCCTGAAACGAGGTCTTACGTTGTGGCAATCACCTGCAATCCTGACCTTCGTACTATCTTCTTTGACATCGCAGAAAGCGGCTATGTCCGGTATCGGCTGCGTTATACGTCACGGATGAAATCACAGTATAGCATTCTGCTTTATTCGATTCTTCGGGACTGGCTGAACATGGACAGCAAACCGCATGAAATCAGTCTGAAGAAGTTGAGAGAGCAGCTCGGAGCAATGGAAGCCAGCTACGATGTTTATAAGAACCTTCGCAAGCGAGTGCTTGATGTTGCAGTAGATGAAATAAATGCTGTGTCTGACATCGTGGTGACCTATGAACCAGTTCTTGTGGCGCGAAAGGCTGTTGCAGTCAAGTTCAAGCCAAAAATTAAAGCGTCTGAGACGTTGATTGAAGCTCAGGCAAGCGAAGTATCGGCTGAACATCAAAAAGCCGCCAGAAAGCCCCGCAGAAGCGGATATGAGGATTTTGACTGGTCTGTGTGTGACGAGCTGGAAAAACAGGACTGCGTTGACGTGGCAAAAGTGGTTGAGAAGTGGATGAAGAAAGAGCATCCTGAAATCAAACTGCCGAGACGCAGAGAAGCGGTTTACGACACGGTGAAGGCAGCGTATAAAGACATCCTGTCTTTGGACAGGTCTCCGTTCCCGGACAGACCTGTTGGTTATCTGATTAGAAGTGTAGACAAAGCGGGTATCGTAGACAAGTATATGCCAGCGTTCTATTCCATTGAAGCGTTACAAGAGCAGTAAGACGTAGCGCGTTGAGCAGATGATGCAGAAAGGAGAAAGAGTATGATTCCAATGTTTCCGAAAGGCTATGACAAGGACAAGTGGTACATGACCAAAGATGTTATGCCGGATAAAAGCCTAGAAGGATGGCCACGTGGGCTTTTACTTTGTATCGAAGATAAGAAAACAGGAGAAAAAAGTTCAACAATCGGCAAGTACGATACAATCAACGGGAAATGGTTTGATTCCGATAGTAATGAAATCAAAGGGACTGTAATTGCATGGCACGTCACGCCTGTTTTGTGGGTCGGAGACGAGATAAAAGCAGCATATCCGTTCTACTAAAAAGGCAGAAAGGAGCGGTATGAAGAAGCAGGAAATTGTGTGGTATTCCGTTAAAGATGATGGGATGCCAAAACCAGAAATCATTGAAAGAACGAAAGGTCTGTTCTTGTGTTCGGTAAAAACGGTCTATCTGAAAGATGAATCTATAACGGCAACAAACACAGTCGCAGCGTTTATTGAAAAGGGCGAGTTTGTAAGCACATCGTTTCAGAGATTGAACATTTCTTCGTGCGATTGCTTTATTGCAAGAGTGAAAGCGTGGGCAGAAATGCCGATATACGAATAAAGAAAGAGTGATAAAATGGCAAAAATCATAGCTATTGCCAACCAGAAGGGCGGCACAGGCAAGACTACCACAAGCACCTGTCTGGCTGGCGCATTGCAGTTGCTTGGTAAGAAAGTCTTGCTGGTGGACTGCGATGCCCAGCGCAACGCAACGGACACTTACGGCGCACAGACAGAGGATGTGTGTACCCTGTTTGATGTGATGACCCAGCAAGGCACGGTAGAGGAAGGCATCCAGAACTGTGAAGCTGGCGACATCCTGCCCTCTGACAACGCATTGAAGGACATTGACGAGCAGCTTGTCCGGGACATGGGTAAGAACTTCCGTCTGCGAGAAGCCCTTGAGAGCGTGTCTGAGCAGTACGATTACATTGTGTTGGACACGCCACCTCAGCTTGGTCTTGCGCTTGTGAACTCACTGATTGCCGCCAACAGCATCATCGTGCCTATCACAGCAGACCGTTACGCACTGGCCGGTCTGAGCCAGCTTTCGCAGACCATCAGCGATGTTCGCCGATACTTCAACCCAACCTTGAAGATTGAGGGTTTGCTTCTGAACCAGTACAAGAGCCGTGAGAACCTGTCTAAAGAGGTTGTAGAGCAGCTTCCAGTGATTGCACAGAGCATGGGGACAACGCTTCTGGACGTGAAGATTAGACCGTCTATGGGCGTCCGTAAGGCACAGGCAGAGCGGCACAGCCTGTTTAGCGGCGACACGGCAAAGAGTACCAGCGCAGAGGATTTCAAGGCGTTGGCAGAAATGATTGCAGAGGGGGAAGAAAAATGAGCGGTGGACATTGGGATTATCAAAATGACAGCCTTGCAAATGCTATTTACCAGCACTGCTACCCAGATTATGACCTTGCAGATGAACGAGTAAGAGAGCTTTCAGCTATTGCACGAAAAGAAAATCCGCTTGGAGACAAAGATTTGAGTATGCTTCTGTACGATTTGCTCTGTGTTTTACATAGCTGTGATTGGTACAGAAGTGGCGACATTGATAAAGAGCAGTATAAGAAAGATGTACAGTATTTCAAGGAAAAATGGTTATGGAGCAAGGAATGGATTAGAGTGAGCGACCACTACCCCGAAATGGTGGATGTAAATGGAGAACTTGAAAGCAACCCCGTCCTCGTTGCATCGCCGTTGACAGGAACAGATATTGCACAGTGTTACTTCTATCCAGAAGACGGTGGAAAACCTATTTGGAAAACAGATTGGTGTAATAATCTTGGAGCGACGCATTGGATGCCACTACCAGAAGCTCCGTCCTTTGAAGATTCGGATTATGAGGAGGCTGACACAGAATGAAATCAACCAGCAAAAAAACATCCGGCTTGTTGGGCGGTTTTGACTTCCAGCCTGTTTTTTCGGAGCAGACATTAAGCCGAAGTGAGCCAAAGGAAGAAGAAGTGAGCCAAACAAAGCCGAATAATGCCGAACAAGTACCGATTAAGCCCAGTGAAGCCACAGACAGCCATGTACAGCCAAGTGAAGCTAAATTAAGCAGTATTAAGCCAAAGCAAGCCAAAGACAGTGAAAGCCAGCCAAATGATGCCGTGTTAGGCGAAGGTAAGCCGAAGAAGCTGAAACAGGCAAAAGAAGTGCAGCGTTTGATTGAACGGGGCGATGCTCCCGGCGCACTGGTTGAAGCTGGTTTGACAAAGAAAAAAATCCCGATGCCGGAATCGCATCAGGGCGTTGCAAGCGGTGACGGTAAGCGTTCTAAGCGCATTACCATCCTTATGAGCGAGGAAGAACGCAAGTACATCAACCGTGAAGCCAGACGGCACGGAATGACAATTGGCCAGTTCGTTTACGCTCTGGCTGCTGCTGCGGCAGATGGGAAGGTTGAACTGGAAGATTTCTTGGAGGATTGACAATATGAAAAAGTTTGTTGTTCTTTTTGAAGGTTGGAACGATAAGCACGACCATGAGTGTATGTGCTATGTTGTTGATGTAGATGATGATTTTGAAAGTATTTTGAGTGTTGAAGAACAGGCAGGAAAGATGGCTCGAAATGAATATCCTCATCTGAAAAGTTTTGAGACGCTCTATGTCAAAGAACTGCTTAACAGATAAAACTAGGATTTAGGAGGAAATAGTTATGCCGAGAAGGAAAACGGTAGAAACAATGCAATTAACGCCGAAAGAAGTAGCTCGTAAGTCGCCTGCTTTTACGGAGCTTCCTGAGATGGCAAGCCGTGCTGGTGAGCCTACATACTATTATGATGTGGGAGATGCCGTAGAGATTGGTAATCTTAGCGGATGCAAGATTGATGAAGTCTGCGACAGTGGTTTATATTACGGTGTTTCTTATGATGATGGATATAGGTACGAAACGTGGTTTAACATTCGTAAAGCAGGTGTTGAGAAGAAATCTCAACTGACAAAGAATGAAGATATTAAGATTTCTTACTCAAACGTGACTATTGAATCTTTACTTCACAGATACTATTTCTTTGGCATCAATTGTAATCCGAGCTATCAACGTGGATCTGTTTGGACGGATGATGACCGTAAACTGCTTCTTGAAACAATTTTTATGGGCGGTGAAATTGGTCGATTTGTTTTAAAAAATATTGATATGGACGAATGGAATGAAAATCAGAATTACCTTTATGAAATCATTGATGGAAAGCAAAGACTTCTGACGCTGACTGCATTCTACGAAGATCGTTTCCGTTACAAAGGATATCTGTATAGTGAACTCTCTAAAAAGGACAAGAGAACATTTGATGAGACCGCTGTTGCTATTGCAGATTTGCGGAATCTTTCTAGGAAAGATACGTTGCGTGTGTTCTTGTTACTGAATCGTGGCGGCAAGGTTGTTACCAACGACGTGCTTAATCATGCAAAAGAGTTACTGGAAGAAATGGAGTGAGCAAATGATTTATGGAAAGCATCGCTTTTGCGCCGGTCGAAAATATTTTTGATGAATAACAAAACAAACCCCTGTGCAACCAATTAAGGATACACAGGGGTGTTCTGTTTTACTTATCAGCAATGCAATCCCAGTAGAGGTATGCCTTGCCATCTGCGGCATCCGCGTCCTCAAGGAACGCCTTTGCCATGTCAGCGTAGAAGCCCGGAGTGTCAACAGACTGACGCTTTGCGACCTGACAATAATCCGAGTACATCATGTTCATGACAGCCCAGAAATCGTTCGGGTCACAGGTGATATTGCGCTGCTTGGCCACGTCCTGCGTCTGTTCCAGCGTCCAGTGACAGCCCTTTGTGCCGTCAGCATTCACCATGCTGTCGCACCATTCTTCCGCTTCATCGTGGGTGAGGTGCTGGCGGGGCATCCTGATCGAGCGGCTGTCCGCACCGCCATGCTCATACTGCCCAGACCGCTTTTCCCAGTCTGCGTTCTGCGAGAAGCCGATTTGCGGCATTCTGCGCCCATACTCTACGTCAGGGTAGCGGGGGATAGGGTAGGGGTCAATGTAGCGGTTCTCCTCCTGCGGATAGTATGGATAGCGGTCGTTGCCACCTTCCAGCTTGCGCAGACGGCGTTCCAGCTCACGTTCCCTGCGGTCACGTTCTTCCTCAAGGCGGTCACGTTCCGGTTCACGGTCTTTGTCGTGGTCGCGGAGCATCATCATGCGGCGAAAATTAGTCTTGCCCATAATCTATACCTCCTCAGGAAATGGACGCAGGCGCACCGGCGTGAGAGCGGCAGAAGCAGCCCAGATATTTGAACGTGCCGGTGCCGGTCGCAGACGTTGCAACGCGGGTAGCGTAGCGGGTGCGGGTGTGGATGCTCTCGGCAGTCGCCTGAGCGCAGTTGCAGTCGGTCAGAGGGTATGCGGTCGTGCCTGCACCTATGGTAATAACCACAGGGGCGTTGATGGTAGTCGTGTCCGGCAAGCTCTGAGCAACGACAATGCAATACTTTTCGCCGTTCTGGTATGCGCCAGCAGGGATGTTGATGGTCAGTGTGTCATTGGCGAACGTGACCGCCTGACTGATGACCAAGTGCGGGCACAGACGGCAGCTTGTTTTGCAAGCCATAATGTTTTCCTCCTATAAAATCAGGGGCAGAGGTGTCATACCCCTGCCCCGATGGTTCACCCGGTATTATCGGGGAGTGTGTAGGTTATCAGCAGCCGCAGCAGTTCACGCCCACGTTGGGGTTTGCCACCTGATAAGCGGGAATCGGACGAGGATTGACCCGGTTCAGGATGGTATCGGTCTGCTGGGACATCACGGTGGTCAGAAGCGCATTCTGACGATCCTGAGAAGCGGCGAACTTCAGGCTCTGGTTCTCAGCGGTCAGAGTGGCAATCTTATCCTGCGTAAAGTAGTCCATCATGCTGCGGAAGTTGGCGTTGCAGTTGTCCACGATGGCACGAGCGTTGTCTGCGATAGCCTGACGGGTAGCGCAGTCCTGCTGTGCGATGGTATACTTCAGGTCGCCGATGAGCTGCTTGTTCTCGCAGCAGCAAGACGCAAGCTGCGTCTGAATAGCGGTCTGACCCGCCTGACGAGCGTTGCCCTCCTGCATGATAGCAAGGCTGATAGCGTTGTCACCGTTGGACACGCTGCGCTCCAGGCCGTTCACGAGCTGTGCGTTCTGGTAGCCGAGCTGACAGATTGCCTGATTAGTACCAGCAAAGCCGCCCGCAACGGAAGCGTTGAGGGTGTTCATCTGTGCGAGCTGGTCATAGCCCAGAGAACAGATGCCGCTCTGGATGCCAGCCAGAGAACGGGAAGTGTCCTGCTGGTAGAAGCCCTCCGACAAAGCCGCACGAGTATCTGCGCCGCCCTGACCGGTTGCACCGGTGCCCACCAGATAGGGGATGTAGCTGTTCATGCCGTTGTCACCACCGTTCCGACCGTAGCCGTTTGTGCCCCAGCCGAAGATGATGGCGAGGATGATAACCGCCCACAGACCTTCGTTGCCGAAAAATCCGCCGTTGTTATTACCGCCGTCCTGCCCAGCCAGATAGCCAGTTGCAAAATCGTCCATAACAAAACTCCTTTCAGTTTTGCGTTATGCTATCCCACCGCCGTATGCGATGGGCGAAGCCAGATAAAAGCGGTTTTTATCAAGTCCGCAAAACTGAGAAGCGTTTCGCTTAGAGGGATGCGTTATTCAGCATTATCTTCGTTTGGATTTCGAGCAAGCCAAAAGATGATGGCGAGAAGCATCAGCCCCGATTTGTCGTTTCCGTCAAAGATATTTTTTTCGAAGTTTTTTTCAATATTTTCTTCAGGGGAAACAGATTTTGATTCTTCCATACAAACCGCCGTTATTTGGGCAGCGTCAGGTTCAGGACGCTTGCAAGCTGGTTCAGGTCAATGCCCCGCTCTTTGGCGAGGTTTTGTGCCATCGTCCTGAGCTGCGTTTCGTTCTTACCCTGAATCAGGTTCAAACCTTGCATGATAGGGGCGTTCTGCCCGCTCAACTGCTGGATAAGCCCCATCGGGTTCTGCCCGGCACGAGCCAGATTTGCAAGCTGCATGATGGGGCTGTGAGTAATCATATCAAACGGAGAGGGCATTGTTATTCTCCTTTCTTCGCAGCGGCAGCGGGCTTTGAAAAGCTCTTCTGCCACTTTTCCAGTTCATCCAGACGATGCACAAGGGCGTTGTACTGCTCAATAGGCACATACTGCTGTGTCGGTGCAGCGGTCTGCTGTGCCTGTTGTGCTTGCATCTGCCGCCACGCTTCCGGGCTGTAAAACTCCTGTACATAGGATTCACAGGTGTCCGGGTTCAGCCGCTTGCAGTAGATCACGCCGCTGCGCAAGTCCGGGCAGTAGGTCGGTCTGCCATACAGGTCAGACGGTATTGCCAAAAATTCTTCCCTGCTTGAAACAGGTCTACCAAGCAGCCAACCGCCGTCCGGCGCCGACTGCTGAACAGGCTGCTGCCCATTCATCGGCTGCGGACGCTGCGGTTGTGCCTGTTGCATCTGCGTGTTGGGCAGGGGAGTGGCAAGTCCTACCGTGCCCATACCACCATAAGAGCTGATAGGCTGCTGCGGAACGTAGGGCGCTCCGGGTGTCTGATAATAGCTCATAGTTCATCCCTCCTATTGCACCCAGTGTACCGCATCGGCAAAAAGCGAAGGACAACGAAGGTACAACGAAGGACAAAAAAAGAAAAGCGCCCACACGGCACAAAGCCTCATGAGCGCTTAACTGTTAAGGGCTTCACATTGGAAGCAAAAATAAAATATCACGTTTTGACTTGAAAGACAAGAGTTTCGACAAAACTAGTGCGAATAAAACAAAATCCCCCCACTTTGCCTACAAAGCAGGGGGATTTTTTGTGCCGCACAAAAACGGCTAAGTATAATTAAAGCACCTTATATATAACGATGGCGTGTTCCAAGGAATGCTTAATTTCTTCGTCACAATGAACACAATTAACGGTTTCAGGAATATCAAATATGGTATTATACTTTTTTCCAATGAAACGCTGGCAATGTGGGCAATAAATCTCAAGGGCTTGCGCTACGATACCAATTGACACACAGCGTTCCAAAAGAGTATAAACTTCTTTGATTTCCAAACCGGTTTCTCGGTGCAGAGTGGCAGGACAAATCCAGTCCCCAGAATGGTAATATTCCAAGAAGCTTTCAAGGCGACTAGAGTAGCATTCAAATTTCAGATCCCTGAGTAAAGGAGCCGCTTTCGCAAAGATATTTGATTGCATCATTCAAACGCTCCTTTCCTACGTCTTTGCATTCACCGATAATATGTTACAATAAAGTATACCACAAATCGTGCAAAAAGAAAAGCGGCAGACCCGAAAGCCTGCCGCTTCAATGCGTTTCGTAAAAAATCGCACCCAATTAAGATTATGCTATCACGCATCCAGCATTTTATCAATAATTTTCAGCCTATTGCCGATTGATGTCCGGCAATACGGAACACGCGCTGCAATATCAACTTGGCATAGCTGGTCAACGTACCGCAACCGGGCGATTTTCCGGTCATACCTCCCAAGCGGCGCACGTTTTATCACAGCTTTTATCTGTTCTGCATTAAGCCCTTGCAACGCTGGCGGAAAGACTATGCGAGCCGCCGCCACAGGCAGCACCGAGCCAGAAAGGCTGCGGCAGCTGTCCGGCGTTGCGCACCATTACGGTGACATTACCGAGATGGTCAATTTCGCCGCATCTTTTGATTTCGCAAAATCGTTTCTGCTCGTATGTAGTGCTTGCCATGATATCCTCCTTACTGCTTT
>ERZ1034880.38-NODE-38-length-55776-cov-14.908203_pt1 | contig 55776 bp, 87 predicted proteins | sample MGYA00520630_ERZ1034880 | MGnify/ENA primary metagenome ERZ1034880 (study PRJEB33766, sample SAMN09781725) | gut metagenome | biome: gut microbiome | host: Homo sapiens | place: Madagascar | study: EMG produced TPA metagenomics assembly of the PRJNA485056 data set...
AGGTAGCGTGAATTTTAAAGCAAATGGATTGAATGCGGCTATAAACGCTATCAACCGTCTTGGTAAATCCGATTTCAGCCAATTTGATACAGGAAAATTAGGTGAAATTCTTACTGAGATGCAGAAACTTGATGGCATTCCAGACGTTTCACCTAGCGTAAGTCTATTTACAACTGCAATGGCTAAACTTGCCGGTACAGGACAGTATATCGGCAATGTATCAAAAGAACTTCCGACTCTTGCAACAAACTTAAATAATGCGGCAACTAAATTGAATTCCATGAGTGAAGTATCGGCATCTACTAATGCTTTTATTACTTCTCTTGGAAAATTAGCCAGTGCAGGAGACAAAACAGGTAAGACTGCCAGTCAGCTGTCTAATCTCGCACAAGAAGTTTTGAAATTCTTTGACGCAATGAAGAACGCGCCAGATATCAGTTCGAGCACAATAAGAATGACAGAAGCCCTTGCAGTATTAGCATCGTCTGGAAGCAAAGTAGGCCGTGCCACAAATAGCGTTTCAAATTCATTCAACACGCTTTCTTCATTAGGCTCAAAAGCAAGTACTGTAATCCACGGGCTGGCAAATGCTTTTCAAAAATTTGCTTCAAAAGCTATTTCTTTAGGTGGAAAAGCTGTATCTGCAATTGCAGGTATCGGAAATGCATCTTCTGAGGCTAGTGAAAAAATAAGAAGATTGTCAAATCCTCTGAGTTCAGTAACTGATAAATTGGGTGCATTATATGCCAAAGGCTTTCTGGTTAAAAGAGCACTGGATGTTCTGGCATCGCCAGCAGAATCTGCTATGGATTACGTTGAAACGCTTAACTATTTCAATGCAGCGTTTGGACAGATAGCAGAGAATATTGATACTGATGAGTGGAAAAAGAGCGGTATTAAATCTGCGGAAGCATATGCAAATTCGTTTGAAGAAAGAGCAAAACAGCTTACGCAAAAACTTACTGGGTTTGAAGTTTCTGATACAGGTGAATTATCCCGTACTAACATGCCAAGTATGGGGCTTGATCCTGACAAAACTATGCAGTATCAGGCTACATTTGGACAGATGGCATCATCCATGGGGAATACTTCTGAAACCGCATTGAAGTTATCAAATGCGTTGACGATGATTGGTTCTGACCTTGCGTCTGTTAAGAACCTTGAATTTGAAGATGTATGGAAAGACATGTCCTCCGGATTAACTGGAATGTCGAGAGCAATGGATAAATACGGTATCAATATCCGTAATGCTAACCTTCAGCAAGAGCTTTATAATTTAGGTATTGACGCAAGTATTTCAAAAATAAGTCAACAGGATAAAACCATACTTAGAACTATCATGATTCTGAATAGCTCTAAGTATGCCTGGGGTGACTTGGCTAATACGATTAATCAGCCAGCCAACCAGATTCGTATGTTACAATCTAATTTTGCGTCTCTTGGAAGAACAATTGGTTCTTTGTTCATTCCGTTAATCACAAAAATACTTCCGTACATCAATGCTGTTGTGATTGCAATTCAGCGTATGTTTGCTTGGATAGGCAAACTTTTTGGAATCAAACTTTCTGATTTTACAGCATCCACAGGAAGTGCCGCTATTGATATGGGAGATATTGCGGACGATACAGAAAATGCCGCTGATGGACTTTCGAATGCTAATAATAATGCTAAAAAATTAAAGAAAACACTTTCAGTTCTTTCTTTTGATGAATTGAATCCGCTCACAGAAAAGCAGGACACAAGCAGCACGAAGACTTCTGGAAGTTCTGGCACTTTACCTCATATTGGCGCTCTTGATGACGCTTTAGACAAAGCACTTTCTGATTACCAGAAAGCATGGGACGAAGCATTCAAAAAAATGTCCAACAGGACAAATGAAATGGCAGATGCCATTGTAAATGCTTTTAAGAAAAAGGACTGGAAAGGTCTCGGAAAAACTATCGCAGATGGCATTAACTGGGGGATGCAAAAGCTTTATGATTTCATTAACTGGAATAATGTAGGGCCTTACATCACTAAGTTTACCAGTGCGTTCACCCAGGCTTTCAACAGCCTTGTTGACAATATCAATTGGGATTTGATGGGACGTACTGTTGGAGCTGGTATTAATACAATAGTTAATACAGCTAATCAGTTACTTGAGGGAATGAATTTCAAAAACCTTGGCAAGAAATTTGCAGAAGGTATTACAGGATTAGTACGCGAAGTTGACTGGACTAATTTTGGCAACATGCTCGGAAACAATTTTATGAAAAGTTGGCATATTTTCTACGGATTTGTGTCAAACCTTCATTACGATGAAATTGGGACAGCAATCGGAAACGCACTTAATGGTGTTTTCCAAAAGATTAATTTCTCCGAAATTGCTAGTGCATTAACGACTGGAATTAATGGTGTTTTTGCTTCCCTTGCGAATTTCACAGATACTTTCAAGTGGGATAATTTTACAAAAAATCTTGGCGATGGAATTTCTAAGTTCATAGCAGATATGGACTGGAAGGAGAACGGAAAGGCTCTTGGAGACTTCCTTAGTCATTTATGCGATGCCCTGACAGGTACATTAACTCCTAATACATTCAGAAAGCTTGGAGAAGGCATTGGCGATTTTATCGGGCAACTTCCATGGGGAAAATTACTTGCAACAGCCGCTAAATTGCTTATAATTGGATTTGGCGAAGCAATGTCTGAATTGTGGGAAAGCGGATTGTCCGGAAAGATCACAGCCGGTCTTACAACTGCTTTTGTTGCTGTAAAAATTGCAGATATCACAGGAATTGGAACGCTTGTAGGTTCACTTGTGGGACATATTGCAAGTAAAATAGCCGAAAAGAAAAATGCTGAAATGATTGCCGAAAAATTAGCAGATGTTCTTGGAGATGGAACAAGTGGAGCAAAAGAAGCAATAAAAGATTTAGGGGATGCGGCAGGTTCTTCAAGCAGTAAATTTGGCTCTCTTGCTAAAGCACTTGGCCCTCTTGTAGGTGAAGCTGGACTTATCGTGGCAGTGGGCGTAGCTGCGGCTGGCGCAACCTCTGAATTGGCTGGATTTGTTGAAACAATGCAAGGTGGAAATGGTATTGGAACCACATTCGGCAATACCATGAATAACTTCATTCAAACTTTACAGAGAAGGGGCGATATTCTTTCTGGTTCAGCAGAGGAAATCTGGCAACTGAAAGAAAGCCTGGAACAGGAAGGAATGACCGCTGAGGACAAGGCAAAAGCAACGCAACAATTGATTGACAAATTGGGAGAAATGGGGGTTACATCTGACCAGGCAGAGCGAGCATTCGCCTCTTTGTATCAACAGCAGCTTATTTCAGAGGATATGTTCAATGTTTTGTCTGGCGCAATAAAAAATCTGGACGATACCACTACTAATATAGCTGGTTCTATTGATTTAAGCAAACATTCTGTAGATGATTTGGCTGGTGTGCTTCCAAAGCTCACAACTCAATTAAATTTGAGCGCCGATCAGCAAACAGCACTTGACACCGCACTGTATGATATGCCAAATGCGAGTGGAACTGCACAGGGAGCATTTGAAAACATAATGACGGTAGCGGAAGAAATGGGATTAAACACAGAATCTGTCGCTAAGATTTTTGCCGAGGTGTTCCCAGACGCCGTGAAAGAAATGGAAACCCAGACCAAAACCTCTATCGGAAATGCCAATTCTTTTGTGAAAACTGGAATGGGAACCATGTCTGCCGCTGCGGGCACTGCAATGTCTGGAATCCAAAAAGCAACCGAAACAGCTATGTCTGCATCACAGAAAAATGTTAAGTCCGCTACTGACAACATTAGTTCTGATTCCCAGACAAACTGGGGATTAGCTTCTGGTTTTGCGACTGGTGCACTTGGTGAAATCGACCAGGAAGCATACGACACCATGAAGAAAGTATACGGTGTTGTGAGCAGGTGGAATACTTCAATCAAGGATAGTTTCGATACTGATTGGGGTAATGGAAAAGATAGAGCGCTTTCTGCTGTTGATGGGATTCAAACTGGGCTTAATCAAAAACTTCCAGGAATAGAAAACTCTATTTCATCCCTGGCTGGTGCGATTAAAAATAATTTGAGTGGAATGTACAGCATCGGACAGTCCGCCGCGCAGAGCCTGGCTGATGGAATGAAGTCCGTTCACTTACCAACTCTGACTTATTATATTTCAGAGTGGCGCAGACATGACCTTGGGGGTGGAAAGACCAGTTCCACACCAGTATACAAGCCTAATTGGTACGCCAAAGGTGGCCTTTTCAATGGCGCACAGGTAATTGGTATCGGAGAAAACGGTTCCGAAGCCGTTCTTCCACTGGAAAATCCGCGAACCATGAAGAAGATCGCAGACAGCATTGTTTCCAGTTCGGACGGAAGCATGGGACTTACAAAAGAAGAAATGGCAAAAGCAGTAGCACAGGGAGTTGCAATGGTAATGAGTATGAACAGTGGAAATAACAATCCACAGTACATTATGAACAGCATTATTCTTGATGGTGCTGAGATTGCAAAGGCAGTAACAAAAGCCCAAAATGATACGGATAGCCGTTTCAAACCGTCCCCGGCATATTGATTTTTGACTGATTGTGTGGTATAATTTTCTCAATGAAGAAGTACACACGGTCTTGAATTTTTGAGCCGCTAAGAAGAAATTAATATTTCTCGATTTTGAGGAATTTTTATCTTACTTGGCGGCTCTTTTTATTTTAACCGTTAATTTTGGTAAAACCAACAGGCTAGACCGATCATCGAAAAGCGGAAATGCCTTGCCGCCTGCCTGTTGATTTACATACAGTTCAAGGCACTCTTTTATACGAAAGGCAGGTATCAATCTATGGAATTTAAGGAAAATTCAAATTGCATTCGTATTCCGATTGCAAGAGAACCAATTATTTATTTCCTTTTAGATGGTAATGAAGTAGTTTATATTGGACAGTCTAAGCTAGGGCTTTTCCGCCCATATAGCCATTCAAACAAACACTTTACTTCGGTTTCTGTTATTAAATGCAAACTTGAAGACTTGGATTCATTGGAAATTTTTTATATTAGAAAATATATGCCAAAATACAACCAAAAAATTGTTGATGATAAACATGAGTTTTCTTTTGGAAAAGTGAGAAAAATTATAAGAGAGCAAACGGAATTTAAATGTTGTACAGTTTTTCACATAAAGAAAATAGTAAAAATTATGAAAATAAACACTATTCCGATTAAAGACGCTTTTTATATAACATCCGACGATTCCGAGAAAATAATTGATTACGTAAAGAGTCATTATGATGGAAATAGATTGGTTTTATCTTAATATGGTAAATTCAGTGGGCTAGGTTGGCCACCGAAAGTCTCACCTCCGAGAGATTGCCTACTGTTTTTATATTATCGGAGAAGTTTTTAGATATACGGAGGTTATCTAGCATGAGAAAAGAACAGTTTGTTTCTGAAAGAAGAGAAAGAGATTTCACAGGGGTATTTATACCGTCAAAATTATATCTTACAAATAAATTCAGCCCAAGAGAAAAATTTTTATTAGTGGAAATACATAGTCTTCGCAAAAGAGATAAAAGCGGTGATTGTTTTGCAAGCAATCGGCATTTTGCTAATTTTATTGGTGTGTCCGAACGTACTATTCAGTCAATGCTAAATGGGTTAAAACAGAATGGTTATATAACTTCATGGTATGAATATGAAAAAGATAATCCAAAAGTAATAAAGCATAGACACCTTATTCTCACAGAAAAATTTTATGAAGAATTTATAAATGAGCATGAGCAAAAAGATCAGCCCGAACGTGGTGAGAAAAAACGCATGGGGGATGGTGAGGAAAACTGCACCTTCCGTGGTGAGGAAAACTGCGTGGATAAGTATAACAGTGAAATAAGTATAACAAATATAGATAAGAAAACAGAACCAGACTTTATTGATAATAAAGAAAAAAAGACTTTATCTTATACAGATAAAGATAATCAGACTTCTGCTCCTAATAATTATAATAAATTAAATATATATAATATACCCCCTAGAACCAAGGAGCAGAAAGCTAACCGCTATAATTCTAGGAACCAATCATCTCTTTTAGATTATAAAGACGAGGATGTTGAGAAATTGGTAACCGAAATATACGAAAGCATTTACGGAGCAAAAGAGAATATTTTTGAAGACCATGACATTTGCTTATCCATATTCTTGATTACAGAGTTTTTCAAGAAATATCAAAAATATCGTGAAGAGAAACATCCAATGGTTACGCCAAACCAAGCCGAAAATATTCTGAAAATGGTACGCAATCCAGATACAGATATGGCAAAAGATGATTTGGTAGACGATAAAGAAGAACCACTATTCTATCTTGACATGATGGAGGAACATTTTAAGACAAAGTGGGGGAAAAGAAACGGAGGAGATTTTGATTATAGAATCATGTTATTCTTTAAAGACACCACACAAAATATGTTATATCAAAGAGTGAAAAAGAACAGGGAGGACACACTATGATATTTTGGCTATCAGTAATCATTTTTGCGGTCGGCGTTGTTATTCTGATTGGAAATAGAATAGGCGAATCTTTAAGCTACGAATATGAGTATTCAAGTGTGAGTGGATTTATATTGTCTTTTGGAGTGGTAATTTCTTTCATCAGTGTAGTATGGTTCCTGGTAGCTGGATTGATTTTACTACTCACCAAAAGCAATGTTACCGCCACCAGACAGGCAAATGCCGAGAAATACAAAGCATTGACTTACAAACTGGAAAGTGAAGCTTGCCGAGATCAATTCGGACTTCTAAACAAAGAAATTATTGACGAGGTACAGAGATGGAATGTAAAAGTAACTTACTACAAAGCAATGGAAGATAACTTCTGGGTTGGAATTTATTATCCAGATGTGTACGGTGATCTTGGAACGATTGATTATGAGACATATGAGGGTAATTAATTGACATGATAAAACAACCAAATCCGTTTCAAAACCTCTCACCCGATAAAATATAGGCACAAGCCAAGAAAATTGAAATTTGAGCCAAGAAATTAATTAATTGTGGATGGTTAAAACATATGAGCAAAATAGGAACAGAACTTCCAACAGAATATTCAGACCGTTTCGATAAATTACGACAGAATAGGGTTGAGGTAAGCTTTTACAAATACGGAACAGCAAAGGATAACTTCGGAGAGAAACTGGTAAACGCCTTGGAATCCCACGATATGTGCATCAAAAAGTATCGTGAGACAGGGAACACAGAATATCTTTGCGATGCAGCTAATTATTTGATGTTTGAATTTATGTATCCGCAAACTCCAGGCGCATACTTCAAGGCAACAGACAGCGGGGAAAGTGCCGGAGTTGCCGGAACACCAATTAATCAGTTGAAGGAGAAGTGGTATTAACGAAAAGGAGATATGGAAATATAATGAACAGACCATTATTTAAGCCAGGGGATATTGTACAGCACTTTAAGCGAGAAACTATCGAGAATCCGCGTGACAATGAATACCTGTATGAGATTGTCGGTTTTGCTAGGCATACGGAAACAGGAGAAGACCTAGTGATATACAAAGCCCTGTATGGCAGTAAGCAATTATACGCCAGACCGAAAAATATGTTTTACAGTGAAGTGGATCACAAAAAATATCCAAATATCAAGCAGAAATATAGGATCGAGAAATATCATGGAGTGTTGTACGTATAATGAATTTCAAGCAGACTTACTTTTCCATTTGGCAAGATATATGGAACCTCCACAAGAAGTATGCCTTTATCACAAAGGATGATATTCCGCAGTGGGAAAATCTCACCATGGAAGCAAACCGGATTCACGATAAATACGCTGATTCTGTCGGCGCGAAATTTGCCGAAGCTCTTTTGTTTGCTGTGACTGCGGAAATTGATAGAAAAGCAAAATAGCGCTTCCAGAATACGTCCCAAGGTGGTACAATATGGGTATCATACTAAGGAGGGGGATATTTATGGCACTGATTAAATGTCCAGAATGCGGTAAGGAAATAAGTGATAAAGCGGCAAGTTGTCCGAACTGTGGATTTCCAATAGCACAGGGAAGTATCACACAAGAACCGCCACAGAAACCAAAGGAATACGATATTGAGATGTTAGATTCCATGAGAATCAAAGCTTCAAAAGCGAATATTGAGGTTTACTACAAAGGAAATTTGTTGCTTGAAGCAAATCCTATGGATTTTGTATTGAATTATGATAAGGAAGAACCAGACGATTTAGGGAGAGTACAGTTGAAAGTTGCTTTTTCAATTCCGAAATACGCAAAGCCTTTCAAAATTTGCTTATCAACAGGTTCTTCCGCATATGAACAGGCAAAAGAATTTACAACAGAGATTGCGGAGCGGTACTTCAAAAAACAATATGTTGTTGAATGGTATATGCTAGACAAGAGTGTAATGGATAATTGCGACAGGGGCGAAGCAAACAAAGCCAGAACAACTATTGAGAATATCGAAAAACCTAAAACATATTCTGCACCAAAACCACAGTACACAACACAGCCGACAGCTACCAAGAAAAAGAAAAAAGGGGGATGCGCAAACTATTTTGGTTTTATCTGCCTTGTGTTTATTCTAATTGGCTGGTATTCATCTAAAACAGAGAAAACAGCAGATACATCCAAAACACAGACGGAAAAATCCAGTAGTTACGAAAGAAAAGCAACTCCTACAGTAGAAGAGAAAAAACAGAATGTGGCTCCAATTACTTTTGATGATGAATTGGAAACATTTAATTCTGGTGAATATGCTTATATCACTGACAGCGATTTATATAAATATGCAGTCAATATGAGCGGAGCTAAAATTTATACTGTAGCAACAATAAGTGAGATTAAAGACAATAAGGTGCAAGTTACTATCGGTGATAAATACATGATGAGTAATTTTAATGTATCTGATAGTAAATTGTATGCAAAATATGAAAGTGGTCTTAAAGATGATGATGTGATTGCTATTCTTGGAACGGTATCAAGTGTAGATTCTTGGGGATTTATGGGAGATTCCATAAATTTAGAGAATTGTATGGTATTTGCCAAAGGTGATGAAGCCAAAAGCTATAAAAAGGATGCTTCAGATGATAGTTTATCACAGTATTTTGTAGTGACAGAAGAAGTTGCTAATTCAAAAGAAGTTTCAGAGGACGAATACAAGGCACTTTGCCAAACGTTGGACTATAATGATATATTGAGAAACCCAGACAGTTACGATAAAAAACATTGTATTGTCTCTGGAACAATAGATCAGTCATTAGAAGGAATGTTTGGTGGATATACGTTATATATCGTTGACGGAAACGGTAATAAATGGGATTGTTCATACAGATATGAGGATGGCGAAACACATTACCTGGAAGGAGATTGGATAACCGTATACGGAACTTGTAGCGGAACATCAAATTCTACAACACTTCTTGGGAAACAAGTAACATTGCCAAGTATAGATGTTGAATACATTAACTGACAAACTTAGGCTAGGGAGAAATCCCTAGCCTTTTTTATTTTGAAAAAAGTTAAAATAATGGTTGACTTTTGCGCGCCCATAAATTATAATGAATTATGCAAGGACAAAAGAAGGAGGTGAACAAAATGTCCCCAAGAACAGGCAGACCACCTGTAAATGGCGAATCGAGAAAAGAAAAGCTCAATATCCGTCTTACAAAAGAAGAAAAGGGGCGCATAGATAAATGCGCGGAAGAACTTGGAATTTCAAGAACAGACACCATTATGAAAGGAATTGGTCTCGTAGAAGATGAAATAGGTAAAAAATAAGGAACTGGCTCCCTAGGAAAGAAACAGTCCCTTATACAACACCCCTACAGGGGATATACAAATTATAACACTGTATATCCCCTGTTTGCAAATAGATTTTTTAACAACAGGAGGATTTTATATGGACGAAATCACAATTAACACAGCAAACCAGACACCTATTGAAATTGCACTTGGTATTGACAAGGATGGATATACCACAGCTAGAGCATTGTATGACTTTCTTGAAATGCCATCACAGAATTTTGCAAGATGGGCGAAAAAGAACATAGAAGAAAATGAATACTTTGAAGAAAATACGGATTGGTGGGGGTTCTTCACCATGAAGAACGGTAATAAATGCAAGGATTACCGCCTTACTACCGACTTTGCAAAACACTTGTCAATGGAAAGCCATTCTGCAAAAGGGAAAATTGCCAGACAATATTTCCTCAAAGTGGAAGATAAATTAAAAGAATCAGTTCGTCACCCAGTCCCCATGACCATTCCCGAACAGATTCAGCTTCTCGCCCAGGGAAATGTAGAACTGAATAAGCGGATTGATGATATCCAGACAGAGTTTGAGACTTTGAAAATGGATTTGCCGATTCTCCCGATTGAAGCGGAGAAAATCACGGAAGCTGTAAAGAGAAAAGGAACCCTGGTGCTTGGCGGCAAGGAATCCAATGCTTATAACAGCCGCTCCATACGTCAGAAGGTTTACAGTAACATTCATTCCAATCTGAGATACCAGTTCCAAGTGAAAAGTTACAAGGCGATTAAGAGAAGCCAGGTTGAACAGGCAGTCAAGATTATTGGAGAATACAAACCGCCAGTTTTTTTGAAGAATGAGATTGATACAGAAAATGCACAGCAGAGATTCTTTTAATTAGATTTTTACAGGGATACACAGGAGGAAAATAAAATGACAGAAAATATGGATAGAGAAAACACAATGTTCGAAGTAGAGGACAGTATTGATAAAATCAAGTTCCTTTTGGATGATTTCATGGAACAGTACGGATTTAATAGCACAGAAGAGATGGACGAAGAGAAAAGGTTTTTCTTTGCGTATAACAAGGACTTTATGACAATGAAACTGTTGATTTTGAGCGATTATGCCAATAAAGCAAGACAGAAATTTAAGGCTCTTGAAGCTATGGAGCAGAAAGCGTGATCGTATGGCAAACAGAATCCAGTTCAATGACTTTCAGAAAAAGAGTGTGTACGCCAAGTGCAACGGAAAATGTGCGATATGCGGTAAGCCTGTCAAATTCAAAAAAATGACAATCGACCACATTACACCGTTGTCACGGGGCGGCACCAATGATATTAAGAATCTGCAACTGGCTTGTAAGCGTTGCAACAGCATGAAGAGCAACATGACAATGGATGATATGATGGAGCAGATTTCCGAGATTTTGAAGTATAATCGCAAACAGAAGTTGATTAGAGCGTTAGGAGGAATTGTGGAATGACACGTAAGGAAGAGATTTTAGAACTGATTGAAAAAATCACAAAAGAGAAAAATATCAATATGCTTTACGGAGTGGTTAAGACAATGGTTGAATATGAAAACCATGAATGATACCAAAATATACTGAATGATACTTTCACCATATGCTATAATATAAAATCATAATAAGCAAATTTTAAAGCGTTTACCTTTCGAGGCAGGCGCTTTTTTCGTGCGTAAAATACATGAGGGTTAGCATATGGCAGAAGCATTTTTAAAAGTGGATGGGGTAGCGTTGCCCTGCCCTTCTTCTTTTGAATGGGGATTACAGGATATATCGGCGGCGGAGTCGGGTAGAACAGATGATACCACTATGCACAAAAACAGAGTAGGACAAAAAAGAAAACTGAAAGTAGGATGGAACGGCCCGGATTGGGATACCGCTTGCATGATTGTAAAGGCGGTAAACCCAGAATACATACAGGTCACATATCCAGACTTATTGACCGGAAATAAACATGAAGTCAGAACATTTTACGTTGGCGATCGGGAATCCCCTTTCAAGTGCTGGTGGGCAGGAAATGAGCGCATGGAAGGACTTAGTTTTGACTTTATCGAGAGGTAAGATATGCGAAATTTATCAACGGAATTTAAAGAACAACAGAATAGTGGAAACCGTAACTATCTGAAATATGCAGATTTTACCTTCACAGATGGAAGCACATTATCCATTACCGACAAGGACTTGTGGTCTAATGGCTTCAAATTCGAGGATGCAGTATCGCAAAGCGGTTCTTTTGATATTGGTGCAGCTATCGTAAATAAACTGACCTTGCAGATCAACAACTTTTCTGGCAAATACACAGACTATATTTGGGATGGAGCAAGGGTTGTTTGCCATATCGGGCTTGAATTGTCCACTGGTATTGAAAAAATCCGTATCTGTACCATGGCAGTAACAGATGCACCATACCAGAACACAGCTATTATCAGTTTAACTTGCGAAGATTCCATGCGATTGTTTGACCGTGATTATTCTGATAGTAAACTGACATACCCAGTAACCAGATTGCAGATCATCCAGGATGCTTGCGAGGTGTGCGGAGTAACACTGCAATCAACCAGATTTGATAACGATGATTTCATAATCCAGAATCGACCAGTTGATAGCAGCATTACTTTCAGACAGGTAATTGCATGGGTAGCACAGATGGGCTGTCAGTGGGCGAAAAGTGACGAATACGGAAGGCTTTGCCTTGGATGGTATGAGCGTGAAGTACCGGATAAATTTTATAATTTGGTTGAAACGCCATGGAAAGATACTGATGGGAACGACATTCTTGACACAACAGGTGCACAGATTATCACCATCATGCAAAAAGGGATTACATCCACTGATACAAATGGATTTACTCCTTGGCTCTATGACCTTGAGATAACAGGCGTAAAAGTTACAGAATACGTTGAAAATTCTTCTCAAAATGAAGCGAAAACATATCAGTCGGGGAAATCTGGCTATGTTATTGAAATCAGCGACAATAAGCTTATTCAAGAAGGCACTGGCGAAGAAATCTGTAAGATTATCGCAGACAGATGCGTTGGGTTAAAATTCAGACCGTTTACTACTGGTGCATTAACAAATATTGCGTGGGAAGCTGGTGACACTATTTCGATTTCAGATAGAAACGGAAATGTATACAAGAGTTATCTTACGTCTGTTACCCTTAATCCTGGCAATTTTGAACAGTTAGAATGCAGTGCGAAGAGTGTTTCCAGAAGCAATCAAAAGCAATATACTCTTAATCAACAGATACAAGCTGAAAATAAAAAGAACTTAAAAGATGAACGTGCCGCCCGAGAAAAAGCACTGGAAGAATTATCACAACGCCTTGCGGAATCTTCTGGAACATACACGACAGTGGAAACACAGCCGGACGGAAGTAATATTTATTATCTTCACAACAAGCCACAGTTATCCGATTCTGATATTGTATGGAAAATGACCGCAGAAGCATGGGCAGTATCTACAGATGGTGGACAACATTGGAATGGCGGAATGACTGTTGATGGTGATGTGATTGCCAGAATCCTTACGGCTACAGGCGTTAATGCTGACTGGATTAATACGGGAACCATTAAGGCAATTGACAAAGATGGAAACACAACTTTCTTGGTTGATATAACAACAGGAAGAGTTATTATTAATGCGGATTCCGTACAAATCAAAGGAAAAGATGTTAATGCGATTGCAAAGGAAAAAGCAGAAGCCGAGGTTAATGATTTTATAAGCAACACATATACAAGTGATATCAATAATTTACAGTCTCAAATCGACGGACAGATTGAGACTTTTTTTTATGACTACGAACCAACATTACAGAACACCCCAGCTTCAGAATGGACTACCAACGAAGAACGAAAGAAACATGATGGTGACTTATTTTACTGGAAATCCAAAGGATATGCTTACCGATTTATGCAAGATGGGGCAACATGGAAATGGCAACTGGTACAAGATACAGATATCACGTTAGCACTTGCCGCCGCAGAAAAAGCACAGGACACAGCAAACGGTAAACGCCGTGTATTCGTAGTCCAGCCCGAACCACCATATGATATCGGCGACCTTTGGGCGCAGGGCTCAACTGGCGATTTAATGAGATGCAAGGTTGCCAGAGCAAGCGGCGTTTATTCAGCAGAAGATTGGGAAAAGGCTTCAAAGTATACAGACGACAGCTCATTAACAACATTTTTGAATGGGGCATATAAAGATACCTTATCTGAAATACAGAGCCAACTTGATGGAAAATCAGAGGTTTGGTATCAAGCCACAGATCCCTCATTAAACTGGACAACCAGGCAGAATGTAGCATGGCTGGACACCAATGGGGAGAAAATCCTTGATACTGACGGAAACGAGATAATCCTTATCTGGGAATCAGAAAAGGCAATCCACAACGGAGATTTGTGGTACAACACAAGTAATAACACTCAATGGATTTACCAGAATGGAAACTGGGAGCCAACTACAATTCCAGATTCTTTGCTTGATAAAATTGACGGAAAGTCACAGGTGTTTGTCAAAGAGCCGGTTCCACCGTATGAGGTGAATGACCTTTATTTTACTGGCACAGAAATCCTTGTGTGCGTTTCTTCCAGAGAAACAGGGGATTACAATGCTTCTGACTGGACAAAGAAAGACAACTATACTGATGATACGGCTTTGACTGAATTTATTCAGAACGTCTATACGGATGATATCGCCAAAATCCAAGAATCCCTTGACGGTCAGATAATGACGTATTTCTACGACTATACACCAACCCTTGATAATCTACCTGCCAGTGATTGGAAAACAGAAGAGGATAGGACAAACCATGAGGGTGATCTTTTCTACAACAAAACCGATAAGAGATCATACAGATTTTTCAGGAAAGATAACGAATGGACTTGGGATTTGGTTCTTGATCCAGAAGTAAACAAGGCACTTGAACAGGCACAGGCGGCGCAAGATACGGCAGATGGAAAGAGAAGAGTATTCGTTACAACTCCAAGTGCCCCTTATGATGTGGGAGACTTATGGGTACAGGGAGAATCTGGTGATATCATGCGTTGCCGAACTGCTAAAGCAGAGGGAAAAGAGTATGATTCAGCCGACTGGATTAAGGCAAGTAAATATACCGATGACACCAAGGCAGAGGAAGTAGAAAAGCAACTTGGAACTGTAAAAGAGGATTTACAAGGGCAGATTGATGGAAAAATTGAATCCTATAATCAGACTACAGACCCATCGTCCGATTGGACAACAGATACCTTAAAGGCACAGCATAAAGGCGATTTGTGGTATCATCCGACTGACAAGGTAACAAAGCGTTGGGATGGTAGCAAGTGGACTACCTTGGATAATGCGACCGCAATAGCAGCAAGCGAACTGGCGAAGAACAAGAGAAGAGTGTTCACTACACAGCCTACTCCGCCTTATGACATTGGAGATTTGTGGTGTCAAGGTGGAAGTGGCGATATTATGCAGTGTAAGACTGCAAAGGCTTCTAGCGGAGCATTTGCTAATTCAGACTGGCAGAAAGCCAGCAAATATACGGACGATTCTGCTTTTAATGATTTCTTGGATGGAGTGTTTAAAGAAACTATAAGCAGTCTAAAAACCCAGATAGACGGTAAGATTGAAACCTGGTACCAGCCTACTGATCCGTCTATCAAATGGAAAAAAACTGAAGAACAATCATGGCTTGATACAGATGGAAATAAGATTCTGGACACAGATGGGAATGAAATTGTTCTGATTTGGGAATCTGAGAAAGTGGAGCATGAGGGTGATCTCTGGCACAATACCATAGACAATACCCAGTGGATATATAAGTCTGGCGTGTGGATGCCACAATCCATTCCAGACGAGCTTCTGGACAAGATAGATGGAAAATCCTCTGTATACATGGTTCAGCCGACACCACCATATTACGAAGGAGATTTGTGGGTAACCACTGACAGTGAAGGAAAAGCTGCACTTAAAACATCTACTGTAAACCGAGTGGGTGGAGAATTTGATGCTTCTGATTGGATAGACTTCAAGTATGCTGATAAAAAGGATATTCAAGATGCGATTGAAAACTATGATACCAGCCTTGGACAAGACGAAGTGTTCAATAAACTCACAAAAGGTGGGACGGAACAGGGAATTTATATCGAAGACGGAAAAGTATACATCAATGCAAAATACATTCTGGCAGGCTTGCTTGCTGGTGAGAGAATCAATGGACGTGGGCTGAAAGTTATTGATGATGATAAGAACGTAACCTTAGAAATTGACAGCAAAGGAAACGTTATTCTTGCACCAAAGACTTTTTCCTTACAAGGAAAAACTGTAAAGGAAATTGCAGATTCTTCTGCCAGTACCGCAGTTTCTGGACAGACACAAGCCGACATTTTCAGCAAACTCACCAATGGTGGGAAAGCACAGGGGATTTACTTAGACGAAAATGGAAATGTCTATGTAAATGGAGAATACGTGCAAGCCAAAGGAATTAAGGTTGTGGATGGCAATGGAAAAACCACATTTGCCATTGACAAAACTACTGGAGCGGTAACAATAGCAGCTTCCAACTTTGCACTTGGTGATAAGAGTATTGCGGATATCGCAAGTGAGGAAGCCCAAAAGAAGATTGATGCACTGCCAAGAGAAACAGATAATCTTGTAAAAGGATATGGATTATCCGAAAGTGATGTACAGAAATACTGGAATATTGTTGGAACACCATCATACGGGCAATCTGACCCTGCAGGTGGGACACAGGCACTTATGATTTCAAATCTCACAACAGGGAATAATTTTTTAGAAGCAAAAGTGTCGGATAATCCAATATTTAGTTCTAGTGGAAGATACAATGTTTCTTTTTGGCTTAAAGCCAATGAAACTGTATTTGTAAATAATACTTATGTTGAAGTTGAAGTTTATTTTAATGGCGCCTTAATAGATACAATTAAGGCAAAATGGTGGGTAAAATATAACTACTCTGTAGATGTTACAAGTGTTAATAAATCAAGTTCTAAATTATATTTCAAATTTAAAAAGAATTCATATACCAAAAATACCATATTGATATACAGACCAGAAGTGACTTTCGGATATACAAGCACTGACATATTTAATATGCTCACAAATAACGGAGCAATGAAAGGCTTGTATATGGTTGGAAATGAACTGTATTTTTCCTTTACTTATGCACAAGGCGGTACATTAAAATTAGGAGGCGTAAATAACGGGAATGGTTTACTTTCCATTCTGAATGCAAGTGGCACACAGGTTGGCTACATCGACAACACAGGTGCTCATTTTAACCAGGGTGAGTTTTCCGGAAACGTAAAATCCCTTACTGGGGAAATTGGAAATTGGCAAATTGATAAAACCAATGGAGTTCTAAAATCGAAAGACGGTGGAATTATATTAGATTCCAACAACAGTAAAATTTATGCCGTTGTACCGACTGGACATATTGGAACAGAGATATCAAAAGAAAAAATTGTTTCTGGAGATGCGGGCTTTTCCAGCGCAACCATTGGAGCTGGAAGCATAGGAGAAAATGTTGGTTCTTGGTTTAAAACAGGAAATTCGTTTAGTGGTGATAATAGTGCAGAACTAAATATCGAACAATATTTTCACGTTACAAGTAGCTCATTTGAATTACCAGCATTAGACAAAGTTTCATCTGGCGGTCACTTGGTATTTAAATCAGACGGATTGACAGTGGCTTGTACACTTTCCTCTTCTAAAAGATACAAAGTTATTGGAAACAAGATAACAGAAAATGATATAGAAAAACTTTACAATATTAATCCTGTTTGGGCGAAATATAAGAATGAGTTAATAGCAAAAGATGATGAACGGTACGACACATATATGCCAATGTTCATTGCAGAAGATGTAGAAAAATGGTTTCCAATAGCAACGGATCACAGAAATGGGCTGGCAGAAGACTGGAACCAAAAAATCATGATTCCATCCATGTTCGCCATGATAAAATTCAACCATGAGAAGATAAAGGAACTCAAATCCGAGAACGAAGAATTGAAATCTGAATTAAAAAGCATTAAAGAAGAACTTGCAGAAATTAAACAATTGTTAAGTAAATCAGTATGAAGAGGGTGAGAAATCATCCTCTTTTTTATTGAAACCTATATCAACAAAAATCAGCTGAATTAAAGGAGGGCAAAAACATGCCGAAATGGACAGAATACACATCAAAAGATACGTTAGCGGATAATGACGAGGTAATGCTATATGATGCAACAGGGAAAGCGAACAAACGTGGACTAATGAGCAAGTTTTGGGATTATGTCGTTGATAAAATGGCAACGGCGGTTATCTCTAAATTAGAGACCGATAACAAGACAATCATCGGTGCAATTAACGCGCTAAATGCTGGCAATAATGTTCACGTGTATAAGCGAGGTAATAAATCGGATATAAATCCAGTAGAGATTGAAATTGAAAACTATACATTGTACATTATTTTTCTAAAACATGATGGCGGTAACAATAGTTTGCTTGCTGTTATATATCCCGAAGCAAAACCAAAATTGACAGAAATTAAAAAAGTTGGGAATGCTTTATCTGCCGAAGTGTCCAATAGAGTTTTAAAATTAATGTCTGTAGCACCCTACTGGAATTACTGCGTATTACGAGAGTGAGTTTATTTTAAAGTGAAATACTTAGGTATGTATAATTGACTTCCTATCTGACCATCTGTCATTTTTAATGAATAATTTAAAGACCACAAATACATGTAATTCCGCCATAGATGATACCTGTTGATTCTAAGGTCAAAGTTCCGGTTGAAAAATCGTAAGTATATGTGATTGTATTTTCACCATGTTTCCATATCGTGGCATATTTGCATGTTGATGTTACCGGTTCTAAGAGTACTAGATGAAAAAAACCATTAGTGCCATCAGTACTAAAGACCATTGCAGATTTATATCCACTCGAACGATAAATATTAAAAGTTGCAGTAGAAATTCCATTTTTCTTTTCTACAATTATTATTTTAGAACACTTGCCATTTAGTGAAGTAACTAGACAAAAGAAAATGCAACAAAACACTACAAAACATAAAATGAATATGCTATAATCAGCATATCAAAATCGGAACAATAAAAAAGGGAGCTGAACTCCCGACGACCAATCAAAAAGTTCAGCTCCAAGCACCACAAAGGGTACGACTATATTATAACATAGTACCTTCCCTTTGTGAACCCAAAAGGAGGGTATTTTTTTATGGAAAACTTTGCAAACGAATTTGTAAGTAAGTTGGATGGAAAGATTTCGGATGAAGCATTGAGGACAGTATTACAAGAATTGCAAGTATTTGCATCTAACTACGATATCAACCAGAGAGAAACACATGTAGTCCCTTATCAGAGTAGAATACCAGAATGTTACAAGGTTTACATGGTGGCGAAAAAGATTGAAGGTATGTCCCCAGAATCAATGAAGACTTATAATTACTATCTAACAGACTTGTTCGAACACATCAATAAGCCTATTGCGGAACTAACAACAGATGATATTCGGATATATCTATACGAATGTCAACAGCGTACGGGTATTACAAACCGAACATTGGACGGTAAGCGAGTAGTAATCAACACGTTTATGGACTGGTGTACCAGTGAGGGATATATTCCAACAAACCCATGTAAAAAGATTAAGCCTATCAAATACGAGGTAAAAGAGCGTGAGCCATTAACGGATATTGAATTGGAATTGGTGCGGGATGCTTGCACTGATATCCGCGAAAAGGCATTAGTTGAAACTCTGTATAGCACAGGTTGCAGAGTGTCGGAGCTGGCAAGATTAAAGCTTTCAGATATTGATTTCCAAACAAAAGAAGTGCATCTTTTTGGAAAAGGTAGTAAACACCGAACATCCTATATGAATGCAAAAATGGAAGTAATGCTGAAAAAATATCTGGCAACGAGGGAAGATAATGGCGCTTACTTATTCGTAACACAAAGGAAGCCCCACAATCCAATTGGTAAAAGAGGTATTGAGCAGATTATTAGTGGAATCGGGAAAAAATCTGGCATAGAGCGTCCTATCTATCCACACCTTATCCGTCACACGACAGCAACAAATTCTCTTAACAGAGGGATGAACGTTGCAGAGGTCCAGAAGATTTTAGGACACGCCAAGCTTGATACGACAATGATTTATGCCAAGATTAGCCAGGATTCTGTAAAATTCAATCACAGAAGATATATCATATAAAGAGTTTATGCTAAAGAGCACTCCAAATGGGGTGCTTTTTATTATGCACTTTTTTAACCTCAATAAGAAAGGAGAACATACATGACTATCAACACCTCATTAATCAGCAACAATAACAGCTACGCAGGACAAACACCTCTGTATATTGTCATTCATAATACAGATAATACCGCCAAAACAGCGGATGCCAAAGCACACGCCACCGCACAGCATAACGGCAATTTCAAAGGCTATTCAGCCCATGTATTCGTTGACGACAAATCAGCATACCAAGCCTTGCCGTACAACAGAGGGGCTTGGCATGTTGGAGTAAATTACGGCGGTAAGCTTTTTGGAACCGTAAACAATCACAATTCTATCGGAATCGAAATGTGTATGAATGCCGGATATAACTACGAAAAAGCATTCCAGAATACAGTAGATGTGTGCAAGCAACTGATGAAAAAGTACAATATCCCGGCAAGCCGAGTTGTACAGCACTATGATGTGTGCGCTAAGAATTGTCCATCTGTTATCCGTAAAAGGGGTGACTGGGATAGATTCAAGAAGCTCATTTCCAGTGAAACTGTGACAGTACCAACCACAAAGCCGACAGTAAAAGTTGACAAGTATTACCGTGTCCGTAAGACCTGGAAAGATTCCAAGAGCCAGATCGGAGCTTACAAGTCACTGGAAAATGCGAAAAAGGCTTGCAAGGCTGGCTATACTGTGTTTGATTGGAACGGAAAAGGAGTGTATTCCGTGACAGCAAAGAAAAGTGTAGCCAAGGTTGCAAAAGAGGTAATCAACGGCGAGTGGGGAAACGGACAAGACAGACGTGACCGCCTGGAAGCTGCTGGATACAATTACGCAGAAGTGCAGAAAAAAGTTAATGAATTACTGAAATAATAATACTCCCGGGGCTTTCCCGGGAGCTACTTAAAAACAGTATATTCTTCAAATTCGTTTCTTATTTTCGCAAAGTCTTTTCTTCTGATAGGCACAGTATTCCCAGAAAACATAAGGAACGAATCGTTTATTTCTTTTACCTCGTCCATGTTTATTATGTAGCTCTGGTGACATCTCAAAAATCTGGAATCCAGTAATTCTTCAATATCAGACAGTTTACATCGTTCCGTATAAACTATACCGCAAGTGCAGTGGATAATGATGTATTTGTTTCGGCTCTCAATATATTCGATATTTTGAAATTCAACCCGGTGAATAAAGTCTTTTCCTTTTATCATAAGAGTGCTTTTGCCGATATGTTCCAGGGTATGATTGAAAGCAGTATACATTCTGCCGTTTTCAGATCCTTTTATAATATAGTGAATTGGGAGTAAATCAAGAGCTTCAAAAACATACTCTTTGTGGGCTGTCCAGAAAATAATATTTCCATTATAGCCATTTAATCTCAATTCCCTTGCGACTTCAATTCCGTTTTCTTCTTTCAAAACGATATCCAAAACCACAATATCATACCATTCGCCATCTGCCACATCATCAATAAGCGGCTGCCCTTTATCATACGGAGTAATCAATGCTTTTATATCACCATTTCGTTTGAGAAAATTATTAATCCTATGCATAAATATATCAATCTGGATTTCGTTATCATCACATATTGCAATTCGCATTCAAATCATCCCTTTTCATGTAAAATTCGCCACCAGAGGTGCTAATTTCGCCATTTCCTGTGTAATTGTATATTTTTTGATACAATGTTATTGTAATACATTAAGATGATAGTGTAAAGGGGATGGATTCATGGAGAAACATAAAAAAATCATAATTGTGTTTATACTGATATTCGTGCATATGCTCTTGATTCAATATGTTTACTTCTGCCCGGAGCGTAGTATTATCTTTGGGAGGGGTAAAACTATCGCAATTGCAAAAGCAAAGGTAAAACAGGTTGTCCATGAGCACTATAAATCCCTCACTGACAAGCATCCAGCCCCTTTATTTCTATCTATTATTATTACGATTTGGAAAAGCAAAAATCACAATATTTACACAAAAAGACTTATAATTCATAGAAAAATCAGAATAAATCAGTTTGCTAGGAAAGATTTAAGTGGAAACAATTCTATCCCATTATATGGTTAGAAAACATGATATAATTTAATAAATAAGAACAGATGTTCTTGCTAAAACGAATCTGGATTTTTTCTGGAAATGTGGTATAATAGTATTAACCGCCATCCAGTATTGATTGACACGTTCTTGAAAAAAGGCTTAAATGTCTGTCTCATACTGGATGCTTTTGGATTAGAGAGCGTAAAACGAATGTTAGGAACGTTTCTAACTCAACTCTCCGTACCACTATTGAAGCGCTTTATAGTGGAAAGCTATATTGCCACAATAACTGCCAGAAGAGGGAGGATTTATACATATTGGGGCAGAGAGCAGATGTTTAAGGCTTTGTATTAGTGGAGGTTTCTTAATGGATTATAAGAAAAAATTGATTGAACTTATAGAAAAAGTTGAAAATGCAACTTTGCTTGAAAGGCTATATGTATTCGCTGATAAGTTTATTAAAAGCTGGGGAAATTAATCCCCAGCTTCTTCATTTTCAGAATATATAGCGTCTATATATCCGTACACTTTGTTTTGCTGATCTGATGACATAGAAATCATTTTTTTTAAGCAATCTAATAATTGAGGATTCCCAGCAACAGTAGCAAGTAATTCCATCTCTTCGTTCCCTGGCTTTTTCCATCCCATAAGTTTGTCTGGAGTAGTTCCAAGAGTGTCAGCAATTGCTTCAATTACGTTTGATGGAATATTTGTAATAATTCCTTTTTCGTACTTGTAAAGCGTTTGTTTCGATACGGAAATTTTATCCGCTAAAGCCGTTTGACTCATTCCCAAAGCTTCTCTTTTTTCGCGTATCCTTTCGCCTACAGTCATCTTAGTGATAACCTCCTTTATTTATTTACAACTTGATTATACTCCATAAAAAGTTACAAGTCAATAAAAAAATAACTTGACAAGTTACTAAAACGTTATTATAATAAGAGTAACTTAAAAAGTTACAATAATTTTTGAAAGGAGATGTTTGAATGATAAAGACGAATGAGCTTCGTGGTATTTTTGCTAAAAATGGAAAATCTCAGGCTGATGTTGCTAAAATTCTTGGAATGGCACCTAAGACATTTTATGGCAAAATGCAAAGAGGGGTTTTTGGAAGCGATGAAATTCAAACTATGATTGACGAATTTCATATTGAAGATCCAACATCTGTTTTTTTTGCTAGAGAGTAACTTTAAAAGTTACTAGAAAGGAGGAAGGGAATAGACGATTTAGTTTATCTTCGTAATGAAGAAGCTGTCTGCGATAGTTTACAGGTAGCTAAGAAATTTGGGAAAAGACATGACAAACTTATTTCCGAAATTGAAAGAATGTATTCTGATTTGATTGGAAAAGGGTGTGCTCAAAATGGTGGAGACCCCTTATTTATTAAAAGCAGTTATGTACATCCTCAAAATAAACAGACTTATCCATTTTATATAATGAATAGGGATGGATTTTCTTTACTGGTAATGGGATTTACAGGGAAAGAAGCCCTTGAATGGAAATTGCAATACATAAAAGCTTTTAACCAGATGGAGAATTTCATTCGTGAGAAATCAACCCAAGTTTGGGTTGAAACTAGAAAAGCCGGGAAACTTACCAGAAAGGCAGAAACAGATACCATTCAGAAACTTGTTGAATACGCCAAAGTACAGGGAAGCAGTCATGCAGAAATGCTTTACATGACATATTCCAAATTAGCAAACAAGATGGCTGGAATCAACAAGAGAGATGAAGCTACAGTAATGCAACTCAACAACCTGTCCTTGATGGAAAATATTATCTTACATGAAATTGATCTCGGAATCATGCAGGGAAAACATTATAAGGAAATTTATAAGGACTGCAAGAAGAGATTGGAGACCGTTAAAGATTTGGCTTATCTGGAAGTCGTTTGAGAGGAAAGCCCATAAGGAGGCGGGAAAATGACAATTATCAAGTTTAAAAATGGGGAAACAATCGAAATCCCGTGTGTGTTCCCGGATGATATTGTGAAACCAGATGTTAACGATAAAATGATACGTTTGGAATGGGATGACGATGGAAAACAATATTGCTTGAAATTTAACCCAGTAGATGTGCTCTATGTAAAAGAGATTACATAAAGCACACCAGATAATTATTTAGCTGATGGGTATTCTGTTGCAGTTGCTTTTCCAACTTTGACAGGTTCTTTGCTTAACAAGGTAAGAAATTCATCATTGTATGTGTGGTATAAATCAAGAATTTCTTTTGAACCAGAACCTTCCTTAACTGCTTTGGCAATAGCTAAGTCGTGAGCAATTTGAAAGTTATCCATTGTTAACACCTCCTTCCTAAAGGAGATTATAACACAGAAAGGAGAAGAATGAACGAATTACAAATTTTTAATTCGCCAGAGTTCGGAGATATTCGGACAATAACTATTGATAATGAACCTTGGTTTTGCATGACAGATATATGCAAAGCACTAGAAATTTCAAATCCGAGCCAGGCAAAGACAAGGTTAAATGCAGATGGGGTCATTACAAATGAGGTCATTGATAGTATCGGAAGAAAGCAGAATGCTAACTTTGTAAATGAACCAAATATGTATAAATTGATTTTCCAGAGCAGAAAAGAATCTGCTGAAAGATTTACAGACTGGGTGACAAGTGAAGTTCTACCAGAAATTCGTAAAACAGGTTCCTATCAGAAACCATTGACAGTCGCAGAACAGATTCAGCTTCTCGCCCAGGGCACAGCAGACCATGAGGAAAGAATCGAAAAACTTGAAAATACAATGACAATTGACTACGGTCAGCAAAAATATCTCGGGGATCTGGTTTCAATAGTAGTTATTGAAGCACTGGGCGGTAAGAAGTCTAATGCCTATTCAGAAATTGGAAAGAAAGTATTCGCTGAATGTAACCGAGATGTGAAATCTTATTTCGGTGTAAATGCAAGAAACAACATTCCAAAATTAAGATATGAGGAAGCTGTGAAGTACATCAAGGGATGGCAACCGTGTACAAATACAAAAATGCAGATTCGCGATTGCAATTATGATATTAATTCAGAAAGAAAATGAGGGTAAAACAATGAAAGATATTAAAAGCTACGAATTTTATGGAGATAATCCAGAAATTTTTCATTCTCTTGTAGGTTTTGAAATTGCAGATATTTTGTTCACGCATACCAAAGAAAAAAATGAGAATGTGGTTGTTGTGAAGTGTGCAAATAAGCAACATGTTGAAATTGATCTTCTCTTTAAAGAAAATGGAATATTTGTTACTGAACCATTTGCAGTGAATGAAGATCTTACAATTATTGAATAGGTGGTGAACAAATAATGTTAGCAGATGATTACGTTGCTGAAAGGTTATCTGATTATGATTCTAAAGTATTTCTGCTATATCGCCACAGAAACGGACAGAAGGCAAGCGACCTTGTAGAAAAAGTGAAAAACGAAATTGCCGAATGCGGTCTGTCCGCTACCGAAGCAAAAGGGTTTTTAGAGTATATGAAGATTGTTATTGACGCTCAGTCACATCTTCCCATTCAGAAATAACGGAAGTTTTTATGGTTTCTACTCCAGGAACATTGCCATCGTCAATCTCATTTGCGGTATGAAGCATTGAAATTATTTTATTAGAATAAGGATGATCCTTTCCGCAATTCGGGCACACAACCTTTTCTGTACTTATTCTTTCACTTATATAGTAATCGCAATGACAAGTACAGGAAACTTTTAATTTGAGAAACATTTTAACACACCTCCTTTCTGAACACATTATACCATTCAGAGGGAGATAATAAAAGAAAATAGGGAGAAAAAACAATGATTAAATTTGAAAACGGCTTAGTAAAAATTTCTGGTAAAGGGATTGATATTCTTTCAGAGTATGCAGTTATCACCCACGAAATTAAAGAGATGTTTGTAAAAGATGGTGGAGAAGAGGAAGAAGTAAAAGAGCAGCTTAGACATTCGTTTGAGCATGGCCTTATGAGTGAGGAAGAACTTGATAAAGAAATCAAGGAAAAGTTCAAACAGGTAGATGCAATTGTTCCGATTGTTTCACTTCTGGAAGAAATGCTTAAAACATTTGGAGCAAAAGATAAGGAGGACTAATAGTGGGAGAAACTAAAAGTACAGATTTTGTACCAGAGAACGCAAATGAAGAATACGCACTTCTGGTTGGAAGATTAAAAGCGTTTGAAGCTTGGGAGAATAGCGTGAATGATTATGATTTCACAAAGAACATGGCATTTAGAATGCTTGGACTCGATGTAGAAGAAAAACCAAAAACAAAATAGGATTAAGTTGCCCTGGCAGGCGTTGGGAGCGCCAACCAGGACGGTATCTAACTAAGAATGAGTTAGTTAAATACAGGATTATTATAACACAACCTCCTGTATTTGACAAACAAAAATACAACAGGAGGACTTTTTATGCAAAAAAATGGCGAAAATCAGCCACTTTCCAGTGAAATTATTGCTGATCTGGAAGAAAAGCTGATGGCAAGAAATGTAATTATCGCTATTCTGGCAACTGCGCTTGCAGTAACCACATCCAGAAGAAAGTGAGGACAAAATGAAAGAGGTGGTAAAGACAATAGGAGAAATATTTGTAGGGATAGGGATGTTTACAGTAATCTTCTCAATCACATGGATGCTTACATCATTTGATGTTATCGGAGTGTTCTTCGTATCAACAGTCTTATTCTCAACGGTGTTTCTTCCTATTATATTAGGAACGGAGGAAAAGTAAATGCAAAGATTAAATAAAGTAAGATTATCCGGTAGAGCCGGGGAAATAGTATTTAGCCACGAACATTACGGAAGATACTATTACAAATTCATGCTGACAGTCATTCGTAAAAGCGGTGCAGTAGACATGTTCCAAATTGTTATAGAGGATTCCATTGTACGTGACAATGACTACAACGGAAAAGAAGTTCTGGTAACAGGGGCAATCAGAAGTATTGACACTTCTAAAAATCCAAACAAGCACCACAATGCAAATTATATTGCAGCTGATGAGGTGGAAGTTCTGGAAGAACAGGTTCCAGAGGGCGATATAAACGAAGTAGAGTTTATTGCCAGAAGTTGCACAAGAGAACCTTATGCAAAGCTTACACCAGTAACGCACAGGAAAGTTTTGAATCTTTTTGTGGCAATTCCAAGAGATTTTTCAGAAAGAGCAGATTTTATTCGCTGTACTTTATGGGGAAAAGGTGCTGATCTGGCAGTGGAAGTTAAAAGAAATGATTACATTAAAGTAACTGGCAGATTAATGAGCCGTGATGTTTATGTTAATGTGGAAGAAACGGAAAGTGTATATGAGATTTCCGTAAAAGAAATGGAGATATTGGAGGATGAAAAACAATAAAAATGAAGTTCAGATATCTGGCGTAATAATGGACATTCAGCCAGGAACATTTTTTCAGGACGGAGAAAAGTTTGTAAGATTCTATATTGGCGCAAAACGTACCAGTGGAAATGTAGATTTGCTTCCAATAGTAATTCCAGAAAAAATGGCAGAAAACTGGAAAATTGGAGAACACATTTATATTGAGGGAAAATACACCTCATACAATAAAAAGGAAAATGGAAAATCACATTTAATATTGGAAGTTAAAGCAGAAACATTATTGGATGGAGATGGAAGCGCGGACGATGAAAACAAAATCATTCTGGAAGGTTATCTTTGCAAACCGCCTATTTACCGGCGAACACCAAGAGGAAAAGAAATCTGTGATTTGATGATTGCTTGCAATGAGTATGACTTACGAAGAACAGATTATATCCCATGTATAGCATGGTGGAAGGAAGCCAGAGAAGCTGCTGATTTCAAGGTTGGAGATTTCGTGAAAATAATCGGAAGAATCCAGAGCCGTATTTATCATAAAAAATTATCTGGTGATGAAGTAGAGCTTAGAACTGCATATGAGGTATCAATAGGGAGGATAATCGAGCATGAAAGTGGAAGTAAAAAAGATTTCGTTGGAGAATTACAAGAAGTTTCCGAGTAAGTCTGTAGATTTGTTTCCGAGAACAGAGATTTCTGGCAGAAACAGAGAAGGAAAATCCACATTGCAGGACGCATATTTGGACGTTCTGACAGGGAAGATGGCAAATGGCACAGAACCGACTTCTATTCGCAGAAAAGAAAATGGCGTGGAAGTGCCAAAGGTTGATGTTGTAAGAGAGCTTACGCTTGCGATTGATGGTAAAGAAAAAGTGATCCGCAAAATCACAAAGCAGAAGTGGAGAAAACCGAGGGGACAATCTGAAGAGGTATTCGATGGAAATGAAACTTCTTATGAAATTGACGGATTCCCGGCTAAATCAAAGGATTATACCGAGTTCATCCAGTCAATAGCAGAGTCTTCAACACTTCTGATGTGCAGTAATCCGAAACCATTTCTGAACACATTGCAGAAGTCAACAGCAGAAGCCAGGAAGGTTCTGGAAAAAATGTCTGGTTTTGATCTAGCACAGTTTATGGTCAACAATCCACAGTACGCACATGTAGAAGAAATCACAAAGGGGCATTCCGTTGAAGATACCTTGAAGAAGCTCCGAAAGGAACTGAATGCACAGAAGAAAAAGGTTGGCGAAAAAGACACAGAAATCAAGTACGAAACCAATCGAAGCGTTGAAGCAGAAGATACTTCTTCCTTGGAAGCCAAAAAAAAGGAGCTTAATGTAGAACTTTCCAAACTGGAAGAACAGGAACAGATTCTTGAAGATTCAGCAAAAGGATATGAAAGCCTTTCATATGAAATCCGTGGTTTGAAATCTTCCAGGGATGGGCTTGTTAGTAAGGCGAATGAATGGTTAAGAGCCAGACAAAAATTTATTTCTGATACAGTTTATGAACTTGGCATTAAAAAGTCAGAAAAGGAATCTGACATTCGTATTACCGGCATGGAATTGGACAACCATGTAAGAGAAGCGCAACAGGCAAAAGCTGACTTGGATAGAGCCAGACAGGACTATCCAAGAATCAAGGAAATGGAATGGGATGATTCTGAACTGAAAGCTATTGAAGCCGAAACATTCAATGATTCCGATACCATTTGCCCGACCTGTGGACAGAAACTGCCAGAGGAACAGGTTGCCGAATTGAAAGCTTCCTTCGAAGAAAAGAAGAAGTTCAGAATTGAAACTGAATTAACCAAAAAGCAAAACTGGGAATCAGTAAAGCAGAACCAGTTAAAAGGAACTTGTGACCTTGGAAATTCTGCTTCTGCAAAATTAAAGAAAACCAACGAGGAAATCAAAAAATTACAGTCAAAAATCAGTGCGGCACAGGAAGAAATTGCTGAACTCACTAAACAGATTGCGGAAGAACAGTCCAAATTTACGGAGCTTCCAGAATCTGTAGATATGACAAATGATGAAGAATATCTTGCGGTTACAGCGAGAATTGCAGAACTCGAAGAGAAAATGAAATCATTTGATGATGTTCCTGGAAAGAAACAGGAATTAAGAATGCAGATCAGCAATGTTATGAAACAGATTTCCAATGTGGATGCAGATATTAAGATTGCACAGGCAGCAGTCACAGAGAAAGAAAAGCGAGTAGCCGAACTGAATGACGAATTAAAAGACCTTGGACAGGTGGAAGCGAATATTCAAAAGCAGATTGATACCGTTCTTAACTTCTCAATTCAGAAAAACAAGGCACTGGCAGAGAAAATCAATCCATACTTTAAGCATTTCCAGTTCAGTTTCCTTGATTACACGATTGAGGGAAACCCAGTGGAAACTTGCAAGATGATCTGTAATGGAGTGAATTACTTTGATGGTTTGAATTATTCTGACAAAATCTTGTGTGACATTGATTTGCTTAGAGGCTTACAGGCTTTGAACGGTTTGAATTTGCCGATTTTTGTTGACAATTCAGAGTCAATTAACACAACCAGACTTCCTAACACCGAACAGCAAATGATTGTCCTAAGAGTGACGGATGATGATTTGAGAGTGAGAAAAGTCTAAATAAAAAATCAAAAAGCATAGGTGTCGTTGCATGGCAATGAAAGTTTCCACTATACCAAAATATATGATTATAAAGAACGGAAAATCAGAGAACAAGACAGTACAAAACATCTTTCGTTGCTATACACAGGCACCTATGCAGAAACAGGAGGGGAAAATGCTAACAGCAACATGGGGAAAACATTTTTTCAAGGCAGATGCTACAAAATGTGCGTCTGAAATCATGGAAATTTGCGATCAGATGGAATCAGCTACACCACAGCAGATTCTTGAGAAAGCAAGAGATGAAAGCACAGAATTACATAAGTGCTTCACATGGGACGATTCCGTAGCAGCTGAAAAATACAGGATTCACGAAGCCAGACAGATTGTTTGTCAGTTAAAAATCGTAGAACAGGATATTGATGATAAGCCAAAGCCGACAGCAATTCGAGTGTTTTACAAGACAGATGGAAAAAGTGGATATAAACCAACACAGCTTATTTTAAAACAGCCAGATGAATACGAAGCACTTTTAGAGCGTTGCCGAAACGAACTTCTGTCAGTGAAGCAGAAATACCAGAATATTTCTGAATACGAAGAAGTTTGGGAACTGATTAATTAAAATCGAGACCGCTACTGTGCTGATATGCCTACAGGAGTAGGATAATACGACAGAACAACACAATACAATACAAAACAGAACAGCACAACACATATTACACCTTATTCTTGTAGGGACATGAGTGCAGTAGCGGCGAAATTCCTACGTTGATATGCCTGTAAAACCGACAGGAAAAATAAGATATAACATCAAAGTAAAGTACAGTACATCATAATTATTTATTTTACAGGTTTATGAACGTAGAAAACCGCAACATTTATCAGTCTGCATAAGCAGAACAAAACTTCACGAAAGTACAACGCAGTAAAAAAGAAAAAAGAATAGCATATGACATTGTAGAATACTTTCCCTGTTTGTGCAGAGCGACAAGTGTTGTGAACACTTACTATAGGACAAAAAATCTTACAACAGGAAATAATAGCACAGAATAATAAAACACAGCACTTAGCGGATGGGCTGTTTTGTAGGCGGTATAAATTGTCAGAACAGAGCAGAACAAAACAGCACATGACACAACACGACACTACAGAACAAAACATATGACTTTTATATCGTCTATAAAGTGGCTCATCCAAGCAAAATTGAATATTGGGTAGGTGGCATGAAAAAATGTCGCAAAATATTAAAACGCAGAAAAATATAACATAGAACAGAGTAGAATAGCACAGCACAGTACAATTCATGTTGCCTACCGAGTGTTCAACTCAACCAAGTGTATTTAGTTGGCAGTAGAAACACTGCTAAGAAAATTATATCTTCGCACAATAGAGAACAGCGCACGACAGTAAAATATAGCACATTCTACTGCTTGCTAAGTACATTTGGAGTTTGTACAAAGATTTAAGCGGATTATTTCGCAGAACAGAACAGAGCAGCACAGTTAAGAGTAGTACAGTATAGAACACGATAGCACAAAACATTAATTGTATATTGCAAATAATCCGTTTGAGTGTTTGTACAAACAAAAACTATAAATCAAATCATTTATTTTAGGAGGAAAGCAACATGGCAAAAAACATCACGATTGAACCTTTAAAGGAAACCACATTAAGAGTTGAGTTAATCGGAGATACAGACCTTATTCTTCACAAGAGAAGCCGTTACTATGAACAGGCTGAATGCTTCAAGCAGTCCAAGGACAAGGGTTTTAAAATGCCAGCTATTTACAATCAACCCAAGAATGTTTGGGAGGGTTTAATCACTGGTATTCACTGGGAGAAACCGATTAATTTCCACGATGAGGATATTTCTCTTTACACTGAGGAAGAATGGAAAGATTACATGGCAAACAACAGACCTTGCATTCTTACACAGGCATTCAAAAAGTCATTCACAGAAACTTTTATCACATTCTTCAAGGATTCCACTGGAAAGAAAGGAACAGATATCAAACGTTCTCTTTCAATCAATGGCTCTATTTGCCCGGTAAACTTTGAATCCGTTGAGGTGGTAAATAAGATCGTTCCGACTTCTGGAATCAGCGCAAGCCCAGTTCTTTGCAGTAGCAACGTGTTCCATAACTGGCGAACCACTATTGAGGTATCTTGCCCGGACATTGTATTCCCATATGAAACAGTATTACAGCTGATTGAAACAAGTGGAAAATACATAGGAATCGGAACACAGAGAGCAAACGGAAATGGCAGATATCACATCAACCCAGACAATGTAACTATCATTTAATTTGGTAACTATCGGTGGTATATGAATCCGAATAAAGTCGGAAAACAACAAACCGAACTAATCGAAAGAACAGGATAGAACAATACAGTACATAGAAAAATATTTATCCTGTTTCATATGCCACCGAACATAACTCTTGGGTGCATTCACGGTGGATTGAATTCTTATCAGAATAGGACACTATAACAAACGAGACAATATTACAGAATAGAACAAAATATAGCAAAACATAGCACCAAATGATTTTGATTCACCGTGTATGCACCTAAGAGAGAAATATAAAAAGGAAAAGGAGAATTGATATGGCAGAAACAACACAGGTAGCAAACCAGGAACCGCAGACATTTAGCGTAGCACTTACTGAAAAGTTAAATTCAGTAGCAGAAGCACTCCCGAAAGATTTTAACAAAGCAAGATTTGTACAGAATGCACTTGCACTGGTAAATGACAATCCGCAGTTGCAAAAATATAGCAAAGCGCAGTTAATGTCTGGTCTGATGAAGGGCGCTTATTTGGGCTTGGATTTTTATTCAAAAGAGTGTTACTTGGTTCCTTATGGCAATCAGCTCAATTACCAGACAGACTACAGAGGGGCAAAGAAACTGGCAAAGAAATACTCTATTCGCCCGATAAAGGATATTTATGCAAAGCTGGTTCGTGAGGGTGATGATTTTGAGGAATCCATCGAAAATGGAGAACAGACATTTAGCTTTAATCCAAAAGCATTTAATGACGGAAAAATCATTGGAGCATTCGCAGTTGTTCTTTATAAAGATGGTGGCATGGCTTACGATACTATGACTTTGGCAGACCTTGAAAACACAAGAAAGTCCAGTAAGGCTTCAAATAGTCCAGCTTGGAAAAACTTCACAGGGGAAATGTACAAAAAGACTGTATTACATAGACTGTGCAAGCACATTGAATTGGATTTCGAGAATCCAACACAGCAGAATGCTTTTTATGCTGGCGTAGAAATTGAAACTGATACAGAAAAAGCAGTTCAGAATGAAATTGATGAAAACGCAAATCGTGAGGAATTTGTCGTTGAATCAGATGGATATTCCGAAGAGCCAATCCCGGCAGCAGCGCCAGCAGAAACAGAGATTCCATCATTCATGAGCCAGGAGGAAATGTAGGATGGAAGCTTCCACAATTGTGCTTATTATTTTGCTTTCAATATCACTTTTGGGATGGATAGTAACTTTTATTCGAAAAACCGAATGCAATCGAACCAATTTAATTATTCTTTTAAATGTTATTACATATGTGGAACTCATTATAATCCAACTTATTATAAAGTAAAAGGAGAGCCAAAATGAAGCATAAATGTATTAAGACAGCAGTATTAATCACAGGGGTTACAGCAATCACAATGTTTAGTGGTTGCTCTTCCTGTAGTAGATCATTAAAATCACTTTCCAGTGATATTGACGGCGGTCTGAACCGCACTGTAACTGTTTACGATTACAACGGCGGTAAAATCAAGTCCTGGTCTGGAAAATTTGATGTTTCTGAATCGGAGAATGAAGTTTACTTTGACGATTCGGACGGAAAGAGAGTTATTATCCACGGCGGTATTGTCGTGAATGAGGAAAATTGACATGCGCGGTAATAAAATGAAATTCGAACCAGCAAACATTGTATTTCGGTTTCCAGAGGATGATGAAGTATGAGCGTAAGTTATGATAGATTTAAAATCAACGCCTTAATCCAAATGGCAAAAATCACACAGATATCTTCCCAAAGAGAAAGATATATTACATTAGCAGAAGAGGAACTTTGCAAGAGCGAAAAACTTGAAATTGATTCCATTGATTTATTTTTGCTATCTCGTGTGGAGCAAGACAGAAAAGGAAGAGTTTCTAGGTCAGAGGTTTACGATAAATATGTAACATTTTGTGAGAATAAAGGATTTGCGCCATCTACAAGAAATGTTCTTTATAGAACAATGAGAGAAAATGGAATTGGGGAAAAGAAAGTCAACGGAATTGATTCATTCAGTATTCGACTTTTATAGAAAGCGAGGTGATGAAAAATGTTCATGCGAGTAGTAAACACAGGGAGTACCCATGGAAATTGCTATGTTCTGAAATCGAACAGCGGAGAAATGCTTCTTCTGGACTGCGGATGCAGATACAAAGACATTCTGAAAGCTATTGATTACAGAACAAGTGATGTTTCTGGCGTGCTTCTGACACATGAACACGGTTGAGCGATCACCGTGAATCATTTAAAAATCTGATGAATTTAGGCATTCAGATTTACACCAATGATGAAACCGTGGAACATCTGCAAATCATCACTGGCGAATTAATGAAAGGCGTTCCAGAGAAAAGACCATTTCGGGTTGGCTCGTTTACAGTAATACCGTTCTATCTGCCACATACTACAAGGGACAAGGATACAGGGCAACTTATTCCGTGTTTCAATTATGGTTATATTGTGGAGCATGAAGAAATGGGAAAACTGTTGTACATGACAGACTTTGAATACTGCAAGTACAACTTCAAGGCAATGCGACTGAATCACTTGGTTGTTGAGTGCAACTATTGCAATGAATTGGTTGATAAAACAGCTGAAAATTACGCTCACAGACTTAAAGGGCATTGTTCATTAGATACTTGCAAAAGCTTAGTAAATATGAATCATACAGCGGCTTTACGGACGGTAACATTGGTGCATTTGAGTAATGAAGCAGCTGACCCGGAGCAGATTTTAAAGGAGATTAAAGAAGCGGTGGTTTGGGATGATGCACTGGTTCAGATTGCAACACCTGGACTGGAAATTAATTTGGACTTATGTCCGTTTTGAAAGGAGAAAATTAATGAGCGTATTCAGCGTACCAGTAACGATTGGCATTAATGAGGAAGAAATTGCAAAGGAAATCAGTAAAAATGTTGAGGACAGGGTAGTTGAAAAAATTACCAAGGAAATCAAAGGAGTTATTTATAAAAAAGAGATATACGGTAGCAGAGAAACCAATGAGCCGTTGTGCAAGATGATTCATTCTCATATTGCTGAGATACTAGAAAAGAATGAAAGCGTGATCGTACAGGAAGCGGCAAAAGCCTTGGCAGATAAGATGATTAAAACTAAGGCTGTAAAAGAAGCAATAAAAGAAACCATTGAGAAAGTTAAGGAGGATTAACACATGAAAATCTTCTTAAAAGCCCTTGACAAACTGAAAAAATCAGAATCTTCTGAAAAGGAATGTAAATACGACAAAGGTTGGAATGATGCAATCAAGAAAGTTGAAGAACTGATTTGTTCCTACAGCTCTGCGGATATGTGGATTCCAACAGATGTGAAGTTGCCGCCAGAACCAGATGTGAGAGAAAGCCCAGAAGATAGGATAAAATACAACGTTACCATAAAAGACGCCGAGTTACCAACAACCCTTACATATTTAGGCGGTGGAAGATGGGGCATGGTAAAAGAACACGGAATTGCATATTATCCAGTCATTGCATAGCAACCAATGCCACCAGCATACAAACCAGGGAGGTAATACCATTGGAAATAACAATCGGAATCGGTGCAGAGGAAATTAAAGAAATCATCATGGAGCATATCAAGACAAAAGGATTCAACGTAACGGAAGATGATATTTCCTTTGTTATCGGGAAAGAAGAAGTTGTAACAGGGAACACAAAGAAAATCAAACACGCACTTATCAGATGCGACATTCAGATTGAGAGGTGAAAAATTGTGAATATTGTTATTCTTTCTGGAAGATTAACTGCTGATCCAGATATCAGAATGGGAACGAATGATACCAAAATTGCAAGATATATTTTGGCTGTTGAGAGAAGAGTGAAAAAGAATACGGAAAGAAAATCTGACTTTATCACTTGTGTGTGCCTTGGCAAAAATGCAGAATTCGCAGAGAAATATCTAAAAAAAGGAACGAAAGTAAATGTACGTGGAGAATGGCAGACTGGAAACTATACAAATAAAAATGGCGAAAAAGTCTACTCAAATGATTGCCTTGTTGCAGAACATGAATTTGCAGAAAGAAAGAGCCAGTCACCGCAGGCACAGGAAACAGATACACGACCAGTACCGCCGCCAGAACCTAGTTTCATGGATGTGCCAGATTTGGGTGGTATGGAGGATGAATTTCCGTTTAGTTAGGAGAAAGTTATGGTAGAAGTTGCTGTTTATGATGCACTTAGAGAAATGGTTAATTCCGAAATTGAAGAAGAGAAGCCCTTACTTACATTAAAAAGCAGTAAAGACGCAAAGACATATACCAATGGAAAAAACAAAAATTTCAGAATGCCAGAATATTTCATTAATTGGTATGTAGCGTTGAATTTTAATCCATGGAGCATAAGAACCGACAAAGCAAAAGCTTATTACTGGTTTCATGAAAATGGAAAATATATTCTTCAATTATGGTTGAAAGATACATACAAAACTATTTCTAATGCGATTGGCAATAGCAATTCCTTTGATGACTTATTTAACAGCTATTTAGGCTGGTTTAATCGAAAAAGACTGGAAACGAGGAAGAAAATGGAAAATCAGTTAAAAGAAACTACCAATAGTAAACTCGCTGAAATGAAAATCCCTCATTCTCATGGTGGAGTTGCAAATCTTCTTAAAGTTTTAACAAATACTATGAAAATGCAGGGAGCGGATATCCGTAGCATTGCAAAAGTACAATATGCTATTTGTAAGCAAGCTGGAATCTATATCCCGGATGAATTCATTGAAGATGTTGCAGTTGCTATGGAATGCGAAAATCCAGATGTTTTAGATAATTAGAAGCATATGCAGAATAACGGACAGGTAGTGTTTGGATAAAAAGGAGTGATTAAATGAAACCAATTTTAGAGTGTAAATTTGATTATAAAGGTTATCCATGTGTAGTTCTGTTTATGCCGGGAGCATACAGATGCGGATATGTTGGAGTGCCTTACAACCATAAGTTAGCAAAGAAAAGTGTTGATGATTTAGGTTATCTTGACTGCCATGGTAGAGTTACTTATTCAGAACCATTTCTACACGATTGTGACGATGATGATACATGGTGGATTGGATTTAAATGCGCTCATTGTTTTGATGGTTATGATATTGAGACAGCAGAACAGTATTTCGGTGAAGAACCAGACTTCAAAAAAATGTTTAAAATAATGGGAGATTACTGGCGAGAATTAAATAATAATCCCGATTGCAAAATTCATTCACTTGCCTATGTTAAAGATGAATGTAAGAAACTCATTGACCAGATTGAAAAGGAGTGATGCCGGGTGGATTATAGTAGAGTTTTCGCTATGAAGCAAGAACGAGAGAATCGAATAAAAAGGATATGTCCAAGCATTCCATATTCTAGTGGTATATACGTGTTTTACCGAACTGACGAATCCGGAATAAATCGAGCGTATTGTGGACAGGCAGTCAACCTTTGCGAGAGATGTGCGAGCCATTTAGGAGAATACGATCACATAGCATTAAGTCTTAAAAAGCATAAGTTTTACAGTGAAAGTAATCCTACTGGTTGGAAACTTTCGTATAGAACATGTAGAAAGGATGAACTTGACCAGAAAGAAATTGAAACAATCAAGGCTTTTGCAGATAAAGGTTTCCAGATGTACAATATTACAGCTGGTGGCCAGTCAGCTGGAAAGCAAGTAACAGGGCAATATAAACCGCCCAAGACATACAGACAAGGAATCCAACAAGGGAAAATAACCCTTGCAAGAGAATTAAAACACATCCTTGATACTCACTTAAAAGTATCAATCAGACCAGAAAAAGCTAATAACAAAGTATCTATTAAGGCGCTGGAAAAATTCAACGACTTACTCAATGAAGAAAACTATCACTGATTCTAACACACCAGTAGTTCTACTGGCTAAATTCCAAAGATAAAAAATAAAAAAATGAATAGAGGTGAATTTTGTGTCAGAAAACACAAACGAATGCGTAATTGAGTGGATTCCAGGAAGACATTATGTAGGGATTACCGCCAAGAATGGGAGCTCCTGGAAGAACAGATGTGAGGAATTAGAAAAGGAATTTCCAGAAGATGTGAAAATTCTTGCCAGAAATAACGATGGATCTATTTTCGCTCACTTGCCGTATTCCTACATTAAAATCAATCCACCAAGAAAATATTCCGATGAAACGAAAAAGAAAGCTGCGGAAAGATTAAATAAAATGCGTGCAGAAAAAAGCAATACTGCGGCAGAAGAGCCGTTTTGCGTATGAATTACCGCCAGAGAAAATATAATGAGGGACAATCTGCCAGAAACGATATTTACAGATTTCTGGTGGAGTATTTTGAGAAACACGGATATATGCCTTCTTATGAAGAAATCATGGATGGGACAGACCTCACAAAATGTACCGTTCAGAGACATATGCGGCAATTAGAGATGGATTCTCTGATTGCCACAGAACATCCGGGAATATCAAGAGCATACCGTTTGACGAAATACAGATACGAAAGGAAGAAACATGGGAAGCAAATTAAAGATGAAAGCACCAAAGAAAAATAGGGTGCTGGAATGCGATAACCAAATGTCACAGGCATTCGGAAGAGCAATGAAGCAATCGTACAAGGAACTACAGGAAATGCGGGATCAAGCCTACAACGATGGCTTTGATACTGGTGATAATTGGGCAACAGTAGTAAATACTGTAACAATAATGATGGCTCTGAACAAGAAACACAAGTTTTCAACAGACAGGCTTCTGGATGTAGTCCATCTTGCCAACGAGTATGTAAGGATGGCAAATAGCGGAGAGAGAAGCTTTATGAGCATGATGGAGGAAATCGAAGAGAAAACGAAAATTAGATTTCCAGAAGAAACTAAAGAATTGGTTAAAAGATTTGGAGCGTAAATATAAATACAGAAATCATGGAGGACTGCACAATAGTGTGTCAGTTGCTTACATGGGGAAAGTGAGGACGTAATGGATTATAAACATTGTAGATGTGGATGCGGTGGAATTATAGGGCAATACAGTAAAACGAAAGGATTCACCTGTGAAAAATGCAATAAAGAGTATCAATTATTAGAGCTAAATTTTGATCAAATTGCATTGAACGAAAAGACAGGATGGCTGTTTCCGATGTTGAAGAAGGAGGGTAAATAATGAGTGAAATTAAATTCAGTGACGGAATTCCAGAAAGAGAAAGACGTTCCAGCACAAGCATTTATCCAGAAGAATTGTTGGATAAAAAATGCGGTGGTTGCGTAAGATGTGAGCCAAGAAAAAGAAAGGGCGAAACAGGCTATCATTGCACAACACAGCCGTACACCAAAGACATTTCACCAGAAGACAAAGCTTGTGTTATTTACTGGGACAAAGAAGAGGAAGAGAAGTATAAGACTTTAATAACGCAAGACGAAGAAAACCGCAGGAAAGAACTCTGGAATATCTATTCAAAGCGAGAGCCGATCAAACTCCCTATCATAAATGATGGTTACGGAATAATTCCAGAATGTCCTATTTGTGGAGAAATGCCATATAGCACTAAGCAGTGTCACTGGTGCGGTCAGAGGTTTATTCAAGATAAAGAAGTGAAAGAATATGTAAAACCACTGACAAAAGAGGTAACTTGCTTTTCATGCGGGAGAAAGGTAATTGCGAACGTGAGCAAATATAACGGACACATTAGTTATCATTGCCAATGCGGAACGAGCTTTATCGAATAAGGAGGGCAAAATGAAATTCAAAAGTAACGCTAAGTATAACGAAGAGCCCAAAACCGGGAGTGTTTTCGATTTGAAATACAATTCTTTAGGAATCGTTATCCACAAATACGTTGGTTGCGGAGATGCACTGTTTCTCAACTGTAGTGCATTGGATATTTTCAACTGCAATCTCGGAACAGAGGATTTTAACGAAGCTGTCAGCAAAGCGAAAGAAGTTGTCATGCGTGAAGTTAAGAAAATCAGAGAAGATGCTTACAGATTCTATTCAGATAGTAACATTGAAGTTGATAGATATTAGGAGGACACAAAATGTTAATCAGAAGTCAGAATAAGATGTCTCTGGTAAAGTTTGAGAATATTGTTATAAACATCAACAACATTAACGGCAAAGAAATTATTTGTTGGAGTCAGATGAATCCAGGAGAAGATGAATATATTTTATTGGGTCATTATTCCACCAAAGCAAAAGCCATGAAAGTACTGGATATGATCCAGGAAGCATACGGAGATTCGGAATACACAAAATATGTAATTCCAGAAGTATGTAGAATATTAAGCATGAAGCCAAAAACGGAAGAGAACAAAGCACATGCTGGAGAACTTGGAGAAATGCTCAAAAATGGAATGACGTTCCAGATGCCAGAGGATGGGAGCGTGGAAGTATGAAGTACAGAAAGAAACCAGTTGTAATTGATGCGCTTCTGTGGACTGGTGCAAATCATCGAGAAATGTTCGACTTTCTGACGGACTATCAGTGTACAGACCAGTACATGTCTGCAGAAGGTAAGAATTTCTATATTGACCATTGGAAGGTTCCGGGTGGATTGGTTATTAAGACACTTGAGGGCGAACATCTTGCGAATATTGGTGATTATATCATCCGCGGTGTTCACGGTGAATTTTATCCGTGTAAACCAGATATATTCAAGGAAACCTATGAGGAGGTGGAAGCATGAGCAGAGTACGAACCAGATTAGAACAATACAAAGCCGAGATAGAAAAGAGATTACAGTATAAGCATGGGCTTCCAGGGAGTGCGCTGGATATTGTGAATACTCTTCTGAATGATTTTGAACAGGACGAGAAAGAAAATGGCTGGATTCCGGTAAAATATCATCAGATATCAGAAAAAGAACGAGCAGAAGAATTCATTTCAAAAGACATACAATATATGCTTGACTGCAAAATGCCAGATGACGGACAAGAAATATTGGTTACTAATGGAGAAACAACATGGCAGGATACAAGCTTTATTGATTCCAATGGATATTATCTCGACGGCGGTTATGATTGGATTGATATTACGGCATGGCGACCACTACCAAAACCATATAAGGAGGATTGACAATGACAAATGAGACGAAAAGGAAAAGAATTTCCAAATCTGTGAGAGAACAAGTGTACAAGAAATGTCATGGACATTGTGCATATTGTGGATGCTTGCTTGACTATAAAGATATGCAAGTAGACCATGTAATTCCACTAAGAGTAGGTGGGAACGATGACATTTCGAATATGCTTCCAGCATGTAGAAGCTGCAATCATTACAAATCCGCTCTTGATTTAGAACAGTTCAGAGAATATGTACATCAGATTCCAGCAAGGTTAAAGAGAGATAGCATCTCATTTCAAGTCGGGGCTAGATTTGGAATATTGAAATATTCTGATGAGCCAGTGAGATTTTATTTTGAAAAAGAAGGAGACTGGATTAATGGGAAAATGTAAATTAGAGTGTCCGGACGGCGAAGCAGAGTGCTACATCTGCTGTACGAAACAGGATTCCTGCCAGTGCAGATGTGATGATATGGACAGCTACGAATACGCTGAGGAGTGTGAAGAATATGAGGTTGATAGAAGGTAAAACTTTTTACAATAAAAGCTGGTACGGAAGCTATAAAAGTATGATTGAACGTTGTTATAGAAAGGAAGCACACAATTATCCACTTTATGGTGGGAGAGGTATTGTTGTCTGCGAAGAGTGGAAAGATATCGAAAAATTTGAAAATTGGGTTAACATAAGCGGATACAAAAAAGGGCTTTCGTTAGACCGAATAGACGTAAATGGAAATTATGAACCAGATAATTGTAGATGGTCTACGCCAGAAGAACAAGCAAATAACAGAAGGAATACTCTGTATGTTGAAATTAATGGAGAAACCCACACAATATCCGAATGGTCTAAAATTACTAGCATAAAAAGGAGCACTATTAATAATAGATATTGTCGTGGTGACAGAGGTATAGATTTGATAAGGAAGGTAAGGAGAAAACATGGCTAGACTAATTGATGCAGACGAATTAATTAAATACATCAAAATTTGGGAAATTGGCACAAGCATTAGCTCTGACCAGAAAGAGTTTATTGATTGCGTCAACAAACAGCCGACAGTTTTTGATGTGGACAAGGTTGTTAGTGAGTTGAAAAGAGATAAATTCATTGAATCAGAATGTGTTTTATCTGATGTGCATCAAGGATATAATGCCGGACTGAGCAGGGCAATCGAAATCGTGAAAGGCGGTGAAGTTGAATGAGAGAAATTCTTTTCAAGGGAAAGCGGATTGATAACGGCGAATGGGTTGAGGGATATTACCTAAGAGATCAATATCACATAGGAGGGAAGGACATTATTTTTTATCGGAAGGATTCAGATCGGTTTACAGTATATACCGATAGAATTGATATAGAAACCCTCTGCCAGTTCACAGGACTTTGCGACAAGAACGGGAATAAAATTTGGGAAAATGACATTGTGACATGTCAGACAAGATACGGTGGCGATATTGGAAAAGTAGTATTCCATAATGGTAAATTCTGCGTCCTGTGGAATAGTGCATATCATTATTCTCGGAATGGCAAATGTGAAAACTATTATGATATCAACACAAAAAACTCAGTCAAGGGAAACGTATTTGACAATCCAGAATTATTACAGGAGGAATCAGATGAGTAAGTGGTATGTAAGTGTTGGAATGAGCTTATCAATTGATTATGACGATATTGAAGCCGATACAAAAGAGGAAGCTGAGGAAAAAGCAAAAATACGAGCATCGGAAGATATTGACTACAATAACTGCAATTGCGAAGTTGACAATATGAGCGTGTGGTCTAGTTTTAAGGAGGAATTAGATGAGTAAATCAGTATTAGTGATTGATACACCAGAGAATTGCTATGACTGCCCGTTCGGAACTGAATATTGTGGAAATCTTGAATATGAGGGACGTTGTGAATTAGCTGACTGTTTAGATTATGATGCAATTCTGATGACAGAAGAACATTATGATTGCGAAAGCAAATCAAGACCTGATTGGCGTCCGCTTATGGATTTGCCAGAGAAAGACAATGGAGATTATCCGGCTAATACATTCGATGCAGGATTTGTAGAGGGATGGAACCAGTGTATTGATGAGATTGAAGGAGGAAATTCTGATGATTGATTTAAGAAATACATGCGTTCTTGTTAGAACGCCAGAAGAAAACGAAATGCTTCTCAAAGAAGCTGAAAAGCAGGAGTTCCATTGGTATGGAAAAGACAATTGCGAGCCATTACAAACACAATATTTTCCAGACATTTTAAAATTTTATGAATATGATATAACTTATGCGGCAAGTGTCAGATCAGACTTTGCTTTCTATGAGGCATCAGAACTCCTCGAGACAAAAGAAATGACAGTAAGAGATTTATCGAGCGGATTGCAGATGTTTGTAGATGCATTGAAGATGGCAGCGGAGAAGTTGAAAGAGGTGAAGTAGATGGAGAGATTAACAGAGTGGATTGAGGATGGTGAACATAAACAGGCAATTCCGAAAACCAGCATTAGAAGCAACGGACATAATAGATGTTGTAATAAACTTGCCGAATATGAAGACTTAGAAGAACAGGGCTTGCTTGCGAGATTGCCGTGTAAGGTTGGAGATATGCTATGGTATAACGTTTTTGGATATCTGGAATCATATGAAATAAAAGCATTTTCATATGGACATTGTGACAGCTATGTAGAAGTAAGTGCAGAAATAGAAGATGAAATTATATTTTATTGCGAAAACTATACCGGTTCAATAACAGGATCTTTTCCAATGAGCGAAATTGGTAAAACCGTATTCCTCACCCGTGAAGAAGCTGAGAAGAAGTTGGAGGAGATGAAGAATGGCAAGAAATAGATATCCAGGGACATGTTATTGTTGTGGTGAATATGTACCAACTGGGTTCGGACATTTTGAGCGATACCGAGGACATTGGAGAATTAAATGCGTAAAGTGTGCAAGTGGGAGACCTGTGAAAAGTACAGACAGAGAAGTCAAAAGAGCTATTAGACTAAGAGATAAAGCAGAGGAGTTGAAGAAATGAAGCCAGAAAAAGCAATTGAAATCTTACGGGGACGCATTGACTTAACTAAAAAGGTCTGGTCGAACGTGCCAGAAATCATTGAGTACCGTGAAGCATTAGAATTGGCGGTTAAAGCATTACAAATACAGATTCCAATGAAACCGAATAACATAAAATCTATTCTTGATTTTTCTGGCAGATACTATACGACAAAAGGCAACTGTCCAGTTTGCAATAGGGAGGGACTTTATAAGTCAGATTTTTATTGCAATAAGTGTGGACAGAAACTTGATTGGAGTGAAGAAAATGACATACAACATTGACGAAAGCATTATTGCTAGAAGCATTTTGCATTACGGTAAAAACAATCAAAGTACCGTTTGTATGGAAGAATGTGCCGAACTTATCCAGGCAATCAGTAAGGCGAAGCGTGGAAAAATCAACCGTGATAACATGATAGAAGAAATTGCAGATGTGTTGATCTGTATCGAAATGCTAAAGCAAATGTACATGATTTCTGATGAGAAAATTAATAAGTGGATTGAAAAGAAACAGGCGAGAGAAGCAGAAAGGATGGAAAAAGAATGAATAAGAAAGAAATCGCAGAAATAAAGAAGCAGTTTACACCAGCCAATTGTGCAATCACACGTATTTGTGGTTGTTATGTGTATGCGGAAAAGAACAAGAAAACCAAATTGAAAGAAGCATTCCTGTCACTTCCAGAGGAAGAAATGTTTAAGTACTTTGATATTTTTAAGAAAACTCTTTCTGGTAGACTCGGAAAGAATCTTACAAATCTGGACTTTTCACCGGAACAGGAGAAAAAAGGCGGCACACAGGAGTTTCTTATGCAGCTTCGCGCAAGCAAATTAAAGGATGAAGAACTCCTGGATAACTTCTACGATAAAGTGATTGAGAATTACGATTATCACGAGAACTACTACATAGTCCTCATTCATGCGGTCTATGACATTCCGGGAAAGGCTTCCGATGGAACTGAGATGTACGATGCTTCAGAGGAAATCTACGAACATATTTTATGCAGCATTTGTCCGGTAAAACTTTCCAAAGCTGGATTAAGTTACGATGTTACCGAAAATAATATTAAAGACCGTATCCGTGATTGGGTGGTTGAAAAACCAGAGACAGGTTTCTTGTTCCCCGCATTCAATGACAGAAGCTCAGATGTTCACAGCATTCTGTATTACAACAAGAGTACAAAAAATATTCACGTTGATTTTGTAGAGAATGTTTTAAAAACGCCTATTCCACTTACTTCCGAGGGAGAGAAGAGTAAATTCATAGAATTGATAGACAATACCATTGGTGGGCTCAGAACCTTTGATTTTACAGAAAACCTTGTAGAAGTACTAGAAAATGTAAGAATACAGAAATCTGACAGTCCAGAGACTGTGACAATTTCCTGCGAAGAAATGAAAAATTTATTTGAAAGCTGCGGAATACACGAATACGTGCTAGCAGATTTTGATACAACATGGCATTACTATTTTGAAGATGCGCCATTGATTCTCGATAACATACATAATTCCAAAACTGCCAAGATCGTAACCCAGGATGCTACTATTTGCATTTCGCCAGGAGAAATCAAGTTGGTTGAACTGCAGAAAGTAAACGGCGTACAGTCCCTTGTGATTCCAGTAAATGGGGAACTGAAAATCAATGGAATTGAAGTTGAATTAAACTAAACACTTTTGAAAAATCCAGGAATTGGAGAAAGGAATTTCAAAATTGGCAAGCGATGTAAAATGGATAAAAATATGTTCAGATATTTTCGACGATGAAAAAATAATGCTGATTGAAAATTTACCAAGCGCAGACAGCATTATCGTAATATGGTTCAAATTATTATGCTTAGCCGGGAAAAATAACAACAGTGGTGTTTTTATTTTAAACGATAAAATTGCATATACAGATGAAATGTTGGCAACAGTATTCAGAAGAGATATTAATACAGTTCGATTAGCGTTAAAAACATTTGAAAACTACGGAATGATTGAAATTGTTTCCGGTGTTTACACAATTCCGAACTGGGGAAAATATCAAAATCTCGATAAAATTGAGCAAAAAAGCCAGTATATGCGAAATTATATGCAAGAATATCGAAAAAAACAGAAAGACAAAATAGAGTGTAAAACTAACAGTAAACTTTACGGTAAAGTTAACAGTAAAGCTAACGTTAGCTCGGCAGAAGTATATAATAAAGAACTAGATAAAAAAGAATTAGATAATAAAGAAAAAGAAATAGAAAAAGAGAATGATTTAATAGTATCTAAAGATACTATTCGTCAGACTGACGTCCAACGAACCATTGATGAATGGAATACTCTGGAAGAATTTGGTATTACTCCTGTAAAAAGAATGACACCAAAACGAGAACAGGCAGTGAAAGCCAGAATCCGTCAGAACTGTGTTGAAGATATTCTGGAAGCGATTGAAAATATTCGGCGCAGCACATTCCTACAAGGGCAAAATAAAAATGGCTGGATGGTTACGTTTGACTGGTTCTTAAAGCCTGGAAATTTTGCAAAAGTATTTGAAGGACAATACATGGACAAGTCTACGAATAGACCATGTAGCTACATGGAGAAAATACAAAACAGGGTAAGCGAGGTGGATAATTGGGTATGACAAGGGAAGAATGGGCGGTACTGGTAAAGGCAATGAAAGCGGTATATACTTCCCCATCATTTCTGCCAGATCAATATGCTTTTGATACTTGGTACGGATTACTGAAAGACCTGGATTATAAAATGTTGAGTTTTGGTTTGAAGAAATATATGCAGACAGAGTGGAAAGAACCAACAATAGCGGCGTTACGGCAATGCGCCGGGAGTCTTACCCCACAGTCTGGCGAACTGAATGAAACAGAAGCCTGGAATCTGGTTTCAAGGGCAATCTGGGCTTCTGCATATTACGCAAAAGAAGAATTTTCCAAGCTGCCAGAATTAGTACAAAAAGCTGTATCAAGCCCCGGACAGTTAGAGGAATGGGCGAGAGCAGAGAACGTGGACGGAAAATGGTGGAGCGTGGTACAGTCAAATTTCCAACGAACATATCGAGCGGAGGTACAAAGAGAACAGGAACGAAGAAAGCTAAGCCCAGACCTTTTGAAAATTATGGATTCTGCCAGATTGGGAGGTGTGGAAAATTGCCAGATAGAAAACCATGGGAAAAATTAAAAAGGACTGAAATAGCAGATTTAAAGCGTAGACAATGCTCAAAATGCGACTATTATAGCAAGACTGAAAACGCATGGAGCGTAAGCGCAACCTGTGATTATATCTTGATTGAAGAGCATAGCAGAGGATGTGATCCGAGAGATTGTGTTAAAAATGGTATCTTCAAGAAGAAAGCAAAAGGGAAGTCAAGAGTAAAGCGAGTGATTCTATGAGGAAGATAAGTGAAATGTATAAGCGTTCTGGTGGCACAGCTTATCAGCATACCTGTTCTGAATGCAGATTCTTCCGTGATGGTATGCATCCACAATGTTTGCAATACGAACTGGAAATTGACTGGAAACCAGATTATATAGCTTGTAAATTTTACAATCTGGAAGAATCTCAAATTGACGGACAGGTCAATATCTTTGATTTGTTGTAAAATGTGACAATTGTGAAATTAAAATCACGCAGAATCGTTTAAAACAGAATAACGGTAGAAATTATAGGGCATACAAAAGATAAAAGAAAACAGCGTTTAAAATTAGATAATTACTTGGAGGGACGATTAATGGAAAAAGCTATATTGTATGCCATAAACGAAAGAATGTTCTCACTTGGTCTGATAGATGAGAAAACAAGAGATAAAATTAAAGCTGAAATCAGCATTAGAAAGTAGCAAAATATATTGAGTGGAGTTATGTGAGGTGTTATACTTTATATGATTCCACTCCCTGTTTATTGAGGGAGAAATGCACTATGAATATTTATTATGTCAGAGAAAAATTAAGAAGTTGCTCTATTTACGACATTGAATTAAATGTTGCTTATTATGCCAGGGTTTCAACGGAAAAACTTGAGCAGCAAGCATCCATCAAGCATCAGGAAGAACATTTTGAAGAACTGATACATTCTAACAGCAAATGGAAGTTCGCAGGCTCTTACATTGATGATGGTATTTCTGGAATGCACGCAGATAAAAGAGAAGAATTTCAAAGAATGCTCAGAGATGCAAAACTTGGAAAAATTGATATGATTATCACAAAAGAAATTTCAAGATTTGCGAGAAACACTCTTGATAGCATCCAATATACCAGAGAATTGTTGTCTTACGGTGTGTGCGTTTGGTTCCAAAACGATGGAATTAACACTATTGATGATGATAGTGAGTTCCGGCTTACTATTATGGCCGGGGTAGCACAAGACGAAATCCGCAAGCTTTCTTCAAGAGTGAAATTCGGGCACGCACAGTCAATCAAAAACGGCGTTGTTCTTGGGCACAGAATGTATGGATACTCAAATAATCAAGGAAAGCTTGAACTAATACCAGAAGAAGCAGATATGGTTCGAATGATTTTTCAAGACTATGCTTCTGGAATATCTACGCCAAGAATCGAAAAGAAGCTATGGAATATGGGGTACAGAAATTTCAAAGGTGGTAAAATCAACCGGGATGTTATAAAAAACATTATTCGGAATCCAAAATACAAAGGATACTATTGCGGAGGAAAAGTCAAGGTTATTGATATGTTTACCAAGAAACAAGAATTTCTTCCGCAGTCAGAATGGGTAATGTTTAAAGATGATGGTTCCAGAGTTCCACAGATCATTGATGAGAATACTTGGGAAAAGGCAAATGCGTATTTAAGAGAGCGTGGAGAAGCTATAAAATCAAGAAGAACCTCTTTTAAAAATGAAAATATTTTCACTGGGAAGCTCTTCTGTGCAAATGACGGGGCACCATACTGGATGAAGCAACATTACATTCGAGGAAAAGAAGATGTTCGATGGGTATGTAGTTATAAGATAAAAAACGGAGCAGCTTCATGTGATTCATTTGGACTGGCAGAATCAGAACTGAAAGAAGTAATTGCAGAATTGATTAATAAATCTTCTGAAAACATTGACGCTATTTTGGAGGAATATTTTGAAATTTTGCAGTCTTCGATCAAAAATATTCCAGACAATAAAAACGAAATCTCACGACTTGAAAAACAGATTGACATGTTAAAACAAAAGCGAGAAAAAATACTGGAATATAATCTGGACAGAAAAATATCTGATGATGAATTTATTTCAAGAAATAAAGAATATGTGAAGCAGATAAAACAGACTGAAAATCATATTCGAGAACTGCAAAATACCAAAAGTCCAGAGCCAGTAGAAACACAGTTAAGTGCTATAAAAGAGCAGTTAGAAAAGTTCAAAGGCGTTACTCCACAGGACATTAACAGGCAGATTGTCAATGAACTTTTTGAGAAAATTACCGTGGAACCGTTGGCGGTTACATGTGCAACACTGACATTTCACTTAAGGTCTGGAAGCCTTGAAAAATGGGGATTTCCCTTGCGTCGTTCTGACGATATGATTTTAACTCTACATCCAGAACAACACAAGATATTTAGTAGGAAAACTTGCATCAAGACACAACATATGGTATTTTACAAATATAAGTACCTTTTAGCACTATAAGAGAAAAAATGGGAGTGGAATCAATGATACATACAGCTTATGACGTAATGAAAGAGTTTTTAATCACGGATGCAGACCTTGACGGCAAGTATGGAATCCCTAAAATCCAAAAGACATTTATCCATCCTGGAAAAGATACTGTAGACTTTGCGGAGAGCTTTAGCCGAAAGATAAAGAACCACCGGGAGCTGGATGTAAATTTCTATGTGGATGATGTGCAGTTTCAAAGATTATGGAATCAGCCAGACAAGTACATGGAGCATTTAAAATGTTTCCATGCAGTCATCATGCCAGATTTCAGTATATCGGTAGGCAAGAATGGAATGCCATTGGCAATGTGCCTATGGAATAAATACCGCAATCATGCACTGGCACACTACATGATCTTGAACGATATTCCAGTAATTCCGAACGTAAGCATATTACCAGAATACTGTTGGGACTGGTGTTTTGATGGACTGCCAGAAGGAAGTACGGTTGCCTGTTGCACAAATGGCAGAGTGAAGAGTAAGGCGGCACGGTTGGAATTTTGCGTTGGTTTCAAGGAGATGGAACGGAGATTGAAGCCGCTTCGAGTTATCATTGTTGGAAGAATCCCGGAAGAACTGGAAACAGACACAGAAATTATAAACTTTGAAACCAGGAATCAGAAGATTAACAAGGAGGGCTTAAATATAAATTATAAAATAATATAAGCACATGTTGAGCTTTATAAGATATTAGAGTAGAATATTATTGAAAGGAGTTGATGTTTTGAGTAAATATTATTCTATACATAAATTTTCAAAAATTATAGGCGTATCTGCCCAGACATTACGAAATTTGGATGCCAATGGAAAACTTCATCCGCATTACAATTGGATATTGTCGCGTTTCCAGCCATAAACAAAAAAGATGACTTGGAACGACAGATTAATAATGTTAAGACATATCTTCTGGCAAAAGGACAGCCATTTGAGATAATAAGTGTAAAGACCGGATATTGCGATTTGGTTTTGAGCTGATAGAATATATCATTTCACTTTATAATTGTGAGATTAAGATTATTGATAATACTGAAAAATCCGAACAGGAGGAAGCAGATGGTAAAAGCCATAAAAGTAATGCTGATACCAAACAATGTACAGAAAACTAAGATGTTTCAGTACGCAGGCACTTCAAGATTTGCTTATAACTGGGCTTTGGCCAGGGAAATGGAAAACTATAAAAAAGGCGGAAAATTCCTTTCAGATGCAGAACTCAGAAAAGAATTTACAAAGCTTAGACATTCTGATGGATATGCATGGTTATTGAATATTTCAAATAATGTAACCAAACAGGCAATCAAAGATGCCTGTACTGCGTATAAGAACTTTTTTAAGGGTTTGCAGAAATTCCCAAGATTCAAGTCAAAAAAGAGATCAATGCCAAAGTTCTATCAGGACAACGTTAAGATACGATTTAGTAATACCCATGTTAAATTTGAAGGTTTTTCTTCCAGCAGGAAAGCCAATAAACAAAAAATGAATTGGGTAAGACTTGCAGAACATGGAAGGATTCCGACAGATGCTAAATATATGAATCCAAGAATATCCTTTGATGGACTAAACTGGTGGATCAGTGTATGTGTGGAATTCCCTGACAGCAGGGAAACACTTAATGATGACGGAGTCGGCATAGACCTGGGAATCAAAGATCTGGCTGTCTGCTCTGATGGAACGAAGTATAAGAACATCAATAAGAGTCAGAAAATAAAGAAACTAGAAAAACAGAAACGCAGATTACAGCGTAGTATATCTCGTTCTTACGAGAAAAATAAGAAAGGGGAAAGTTACTGTAAAACAAATAATGTAATCAAAAAGGAAAAACTTTTATTAAAACAAAATCACAGATTAACAAATATCCGTAAAAACTATTTGAATCAGACCATATCTGAGATCATAAATCGAAAACCAAGATTTATATGTATTGAAGATCTGAATGTCAGCGGAATGATGAAAAACAGACATTTATCCAAAGCAGTCCAGGAACAGGGATTTTTTTGGTTTAGAAAACAGCTCGAATACAAATGCAGTGATAAAGGAATCCAGCTTATTGTGGCTGATCGGTTTTATCCATCATCAAAGCTTTGCAGCTGTTGTGGAAACATAAAAAAAGATTTGAAGTTATCTGATAGAATTTATAGATGTGAGTGTGGGAATATGATTGACAGAGATTTCCAGGCATCTGTAAATCTCAAGGCTTATGGAGAAAAATTTGCAAGCTGACACTGAGAGGTTCATGCAAATATGTACGGATACGTTAGTCCGGAATTTACGCCTATGGAGAGTACAAGAACTTGTGAGTAGATTGATAGTTATATCATCAAAAGCATACTCGTTGAAGTAGGAATGGAACATAGAAGTTTATAACTTTTTATAAGTTTTCAGTAACGGCGTGAATGGGAACAACGACTGATAATTACCAGAGAAAAAAGAAATTTTCCAAGTCCCAAATGAAGAGGACGGAACGTTTAGAGAAATTATCCCACAGAAGATATGGAACACGGAAGAAGGAAGGATTAAATAAATTGTGAATTTTGAATCATTCAGAACTTTACGCTATAGAAATATTTGTGCAAAATTAAAATTTAAGTGGTAGCTAGAAAATGCGAGAATTTTTCTGGTTGCCACTTTTTTTCATGAATTTCCTTGACTTTCAGATTCCAAAACGATGTTGGAATTTAGGAATCATTCACAAGTTAGTTGCAACTATTGAAGCCTTGAGTAATTGAGACTTTTTCGCCGGCACAAACCAACCAAGGACAGCACCGGGAGACGATACCACGCCGAACCGATGAAGCCTGGGAGCTTCCGTGAATGATTGAACACCAGCAAAGCCGACCGCAGGCCGTAGCCCTGACGGATCAGAACCAACCTACCACAGATAATAGACCATAGCAACAAACAACATGTAACACGGCGTTAAAATGCAATAATACTCTTGCAAAATAAGCCTTAAATGGCTTGTAACGTATTTAGCCTATAACTTTTATTGACTGTGAATATAAAACGCCTTAAAAAGGCAAATACGGAGTTATACAAGCATATCGCAATATAGTTGTATATCCCCTAATTGATATATAGCCCGGACAGCTGCGGTAGATCACCGGGAAGTCTGGATAAGCTACGCACATAAGCGGACATAATACGCCCATCAACAAACTACAAAAGTATAGCTGCACATAGCTATACAAGATTATTATACATCTATAGCCGCAGACAGTCAATAAACCATATAAAGTGTTTTAAAGGCTCATAAACGGCTTAAATTATAACAGTGGAATAAATCCACACTAACAGTATTAAAAGCCATTTATGGCTAAAATAGAGCGTTAATTGATTGACTTTTGATATTAACTTTTCAATGTACATCTGGCAGAACGCCAAAAACCGCTTGCACGCCGTGAACGTGCCGCCGGACTGGATACCGGGAAGCAGTGAAAAATTAATCGAAAATAAGGCTTTTCAACTTTTCAGCCGTAAAACCATCGAGAATATAGTAAATATAAGTTTTTAATAAAATAGTGTGTTCACTTAAAAAATAATCTGTAAAATTTTCGAGATCGTCACGGAATTGCTTTTGATTAAGGGAATAAAATTCATCAATCAATTTGTTTTCAAGTTCTTGTGAAAATTCATCATACAAAGAAATATTATACTTTACAGTAAATTGTATATATTCACTTTCGCCAGTAAATAAAAAGTGCAAAATTTCTGTTTCCGGGCTTTCTTTGCAAAAATCATTGATATATTGATATAATCTTTTATTGTCTAAATCCCTGTTATTATCATCAAATACTTTATAATTATCAAAAAAATGCTTAATAGTTTCATTTACAATACTTTCCCATTTTTTCATTTTTAACATTATCATAGTATTACCCCCATAATTTTATGTTATTATATCATACACAGAGCAAAAGTTAAACAGAATAAAAACTTGCCCGGAATCAACCGGGCAAAAGGTAAACACGCCTAACAGTATGCAAAATCAGATTGCCAGCCAGTCAATAACACCATTTCCCCATCATCCCGGGGAACTACAACCCCGGCGCCATCCTGCCAAGTAGACCAAACAAGCCAGCCGGAATTTGATAGTTTTTCTTTCTTGACGTTATCAAAAAGCGTGTAATGGGGCGTTACGCCCTGGGATTTCTGATCTTCAGCGTTTTTAATTGCTTCTTCCCATGTAATCATTTTGTTGCCGCTCTTTAAATGCAAAGTATAAATTCTTTCTGACATGGTTTTTCCTCCCTATTTTTGAATGATTGAAACAACTACATCATCATAAATATTATTTGTTCTGTTGTTATCAAATGTAATAATAACCGGGGATCCGTCCGGGATTGCTTCGTTGTCAAATCCCCATTCTTCGCCGCGGCTGTCCGTTATAGTCTGGCTGTCGGCGTGGTAAACACCGGGAAGAAAATAGATATTGTTCACTGTTGGATTTATGGTCAATGTTGCAAATAATGCGGTAATGAGTAATGCTTTCATGGTTTCAATTCTCCTTTTCAAAAATTCCCGATTTTAACATATCTGTAAACCAGACGTCAAAATCCAGGTACTCTTGTTTGTCTACAAGATCTCTGTACACCTCTTGCATTTGGGTGTATGTAAAGCTCTTCCCGGCTAGGGGCTCTTCGTATGTTGTGTATTTTGTTTGTTTCATGTCTCAGCCCTCATTTAGAAATGAATCAGTAAAAGCTGTTCCTTTCCATCAGCTATCTTTTCTTTTAATGATTTATTGTCATCCTTGATAAACAACATAAAATTATCAAGTGGCAAGTGCTCCATGATATAGCTATACTGTTTAATGCCTGGAAGACTGGAAAAATATTTTTCCCATTCCTGGCGCTGGTTTTCTGCTGCGTTTTCAATTTTCGCCTTGCTTTCTTCCGGGATGTAATCAGCGGAAACATAATATTTAATATTTCCAGTTTCAGAAATATGGGCGATATATTTATAATCGCCGTACTCAGTAACAGCGGAATTGAAAACGGAAATACCGTTACCCATACAACACATAAATAATTCAAATTTTTTTGCTTTCATGTTTGCACCTTCCTTTTATTTTAAAGACTTCCGGGGAGCTTTTCCCCGAATCGATATAAAGCTAGTTATTTACCTTTTTGCGTGTTTTTCAAGCTCTCTATACAGAAGATACACGGCTCTTTTTTCTGCCTGTTCATCTGTGAATTTTTCTTTTTCCGTTTCTGTTTCATCCAGAAGATCACCGAGAAAATCAACGGCACTTTCAAGGAAAATATCGTTAGAAACTGGAAAAGCTGACGGTAAACCCTGCATCCAATCCATGAACAAGTCGGCTCTGCTGATTCTTCCGGCTTTATATCTGTTGTCAAACTGTAATTTTTCAATGTAAAACATGTTCATAATATCTTTACAGATATCGTTGTACTCTGTTTTCATTGCGCCACCGTCAAATGTATAATATTCTTCGGCTGCTTCGTAGCTGTCCATGATGATCTTTTTAATTCTGTTCATAACTTCTTTTGAATTTGTTCTTAACATTGATTTTTTCCTTCACCCCTGTTATAATGGGGTTGCCTTTCTTTTTAGTTTGGTGCCCGGGATTAGTTTGCAGCTTGCCCGGGCTTTTTTATTTTCTGGGAACTAGAATTTTTCAATTAATCGGTGCCGGTTCCTTATGTCCTCATTGGCTTGAGTGGTTCGGGGCGGTGCGGTTGTTTGTTTCTTTTGTTCTCCCTTTCGTTGTAACCATAATAACATAGTTATAACTATATGTCAATACAAAATATAAATAAATTACAAATTATTTATAAC
>ERZ1034880.39-NODE-39-length-52131-cov-16.805880_pt1 | contig 52131 bp, 78 predicted proteins | sample MGYA00520630_ERZ1034880 | MGnify/ENA primary metagenome ERZ1034880 (study PRJEB33766, sample SAMN09781725) | gut metagenome | biome: gut microbiome | host: Homo sapiens | place: Madagascar | study: EMG produced TPA metagenomics assembly of the PRJNA485056 data set...
CGGGGTGCGGCGGGGTGGATCATCCGGCAGGCGGCAGCAATGCAGGCGGCGGAAGGTTGGCGGCGCTGGCGGGCTTGTCCTCCTCGGTGGCGGCGCGTGGTCCGCTGCTGCTCTGGCCTTCTGTCTGCGCTGGCGGTGCGATCTGCTGCGCCGGGTGCGTCCCGGTGCATATCGTGGGCGGCGGGTGTCTGCTCCCCGTTCCGGTGCCGGGCTGCTGTCGCTGGCACTGATCCGGGCGCAACGGCTCCAGCTGGCAACGTTCCAGCGTGGCACGGCCTGCGCTGGCGGTGCTCCATCCGGTGCGTTTTTGCCGTTTGCCGGAGGGGTCAGATTCTCCACTTTACCGGGTAGTGCTCTAGGTGTAGGGCTTAGACTTAGTAGGCTATAGCCTCCCCAGTAACCCCCTATAATCCCCCTTCTTCCCCGGATTCCGCCGGGGTCTGCTCAATTTCCAGCGGCTGGCCCTCTTGCTCCATCCGGGCATACACCGCCGCCAAGATATACCCTTGCAGGCTTTCCCCGTTTGCTTTTGCCGCGGCGCGGATCGCTGCGCCTTTTGCTTTTATAGGCCAAACGGTTATGCGGTCGCATTTTGCGTTGTATTTGTCGTTATTTCGTCTTTTTGTTTCCGAAACTGGCATATTATTACCCCTTGCTTATTTTTATAAATATAATATAGCACAGTTCCGGTGACACCGCAACGTGCAATTTTCACAACACCGCACCGTGTTTTTTGTGCAGACCGCCGAAAACACCGCAACGTGCTTGACAGGTGACACGTTGCGGTGCTACAATGCAGCCACAGCAAACGACACCGCAACGTGTCAAGCTGGTAACCTAGCCGCCCCGGTTTGGGGCAGGAAGTGAGGTGAACAGCATGAGCAAAGAGTTTTTCAAGCTGCCCGAATCCGACAAGCGGAAAATCTGGGCGGCGCTGCTCAAAGAGTGGGCAGCAAAAAAGGCCGCCAACCGGGCAAACGGTTGACAGCCTAGCAAGATGGGATTTGATCCACCAATCTTGCAATGATTTTACCACCGGCAGGCGGTAAAGTCAAGCGGATGCCCCGGCAGGGCTGCACCGCTCAAACAAAGCGGCCCCGCCCCACTGCCCCGGCAACCCGCCGGGAGAAACCGAAAAAGCAAAGGAGCAAAGATCATGAAACTTTTGAACACTGCAAAGAAGATCACCACCGCCGCCGCACTGGTGGCCGCACTGGTGGCAGGCACAGCCCCCAAAGCCGCCGCCTGCCCCTACACCGTCGGCCCCCTGGGCCGCTACATCGCCCCGGCCATTGTGCAGGGCATGACCGCCACCGATGACGGCGCGGTTGAAGTCTGGTGCACTGATGCACTGGACGGGGACGACTGGTATTTTCTGGTGGATGCCGAAACCGATCTGCACATCTTCGACCGGGTGCAGTTGGTAGTCGATGCCAACGGCACCCCGGACAACTTCGCAGATGATAAAGTGCTCGATGCACTTTACTGCCACGACTGCGAGAGCGTGGAAGATTGAACCGAAAGGAGCGCAGAGCATGACAACAGCCGCCAGCCGTGAAGATCAGGTTTTGAACCAGCAGGAGCGCGAAAGCGACGACTGCGCCGGGTGCCCGTTCGCAGGTGTCAACACCTGCCGGAACCAGTGCCATGAAGTGACCGCCATCTATAACCCGAACTTGACCCACTGAAAGGAGTGCAGCAACATGATGACACTTGTACAGATCCGCGAACGGAACCGCAAGGAGAACGCCGCAGCCCAGCGCCTGCAGGCCGCCGGGTATCGGCTGGAAGGATGGGACCCCCGCACCGGGCAGCGGATCGCCGCCCAGATCACCGGCGAGAACACCAACGACGAGCGCCGCACATTCTACGCCTTCCCCACCTGGCAGGATGCCGCCGCCGCTCTTTTGGGCTGAACGCCCCGGACACCTTAGCAGGGCCGCACCGCAAAGCGACCCCGCCCCACTACCCCGGCAGCCGCCGGGAGATCACCGAACACACCCCGAACCGAAAGGAGCGCACCCCATGACAGCACTTGACAAGAAAATAAACCAGCTGGCAGCCCGCCACCGCTGGAACGTCACCCCCGTGCATGATCGTTTTATTCCCTGCTATTCCATCGTTCCCATGGATCGGCAGGAGCGTGACCGGATCAAAGCCACGCTTGACCGCTGCAAGGGTCTGAAGGTCAAGGTTGAGCAGGTGTTTAGCCCGTATGCCTGGACCTGCACCATCTACGTTTTTGATCTGGCAGAGTGGGAAGCACAGCAGGAGCGCAGCCGCCTGGAATGGTCCATTGTCAACGCCTACTCTGAAGCGTACCACTTCAATGGCCACGACAGCGCCGCCGCAAAGCTGGCAGCACAGCACAGGGCCGCAGAGATCGGAGCGCTGGACCTGTTCCGCCAGATGTACCGCACCGCATGAGCCACCGCCGGACACTCTAGCAGGGCCGCACCGCAAAGCAGCCCCGCCCCACTACCCCGGCAGCCGCCGGGAGATCACCACGAACACCAACACAACAAGCAAAGGAGCGTTTCACATGACCAACGACGAAATTATTTACAACGAAGTCAACGCGAAGTATCACACCCCCGAACAGCGCCGCGCCATCCTGGCGCTGGCCTACACCCCGGAGCAGATCGCCGCCAAGGGTAAAGAAATCCACTTCAAGGATGTGCCCGAAGAGCGGCAGGGCGAAGAGCTGGAAAAGCTGCTGCTTGCCGGCCTGTTCCACACGTTCCAGGAGTGGAAGAAGGACGGGAAGAGCGTCAAGACCGGCGAGAAGGCCGCAATCTGCACGAAGTTGTGGAAGTTTGACGACCGCCCCCGCAAGACCAGCGCCAGCATGGAGCCGGACGCACTGACCGCCGCCGCCAATGACCAGCGCCCCGACGGGAACTATTACAAGGCCCCTGCGCACCTGTTCCACATCGGACAGGTGGAAGCAAGCCGCCCCGCCCCCGCCGGACGCTTTAAGAGCCTGGACGAGATCAAGGCATACAACCGGATGTTGGCCGACCAGCGCAAAGCCGCCAAGGCCACCGCAGAGCATGCCGCCAGCGCCCCGGCAGAGATCCCCGCAAAGGCAGAGACCCCCGCACAGCCCGCCACGAAACCCGCAAAGAAGGCCAGCAAGCCCGCCGCACCGACGGCCGCAACGAAACCCGCTGCAAAGCCCAGCACCCCGCAGAAGAGCGCGCAGCCCGCCCCGGATGCACTCCACAAGGCAGAGCGCAAAGCCTGCGCCGCGTTCTTGGCAGTGCCCGAAACCGACCGCAAATGGCAGGCCGTCGCGCTGGAAACCTGGCGCAAGACCCGGAAGGCCGTAGAGGATGCAAAGCAGGCCCCCGCCGCCGTGGCCGTGCTGGATGAAGCGCCGGTGAAACAGCTGGACTTTGAGAGCATCGCCGCCGGTCTGCTGGCATGATCCACCACCACGAAACCGGATATTTTGGCAGGGCTGCACCGGGCAAAGCAACCCCGCCCCACTTCCCACCGGCACCCCGCCGGGAGGATTACCACGAAAAACGAAACACGAAAGGAAGTTTGAACCATGAAGAAGTTTGAAAACGTTTTTGAACAGGCCCGCGAGATCATCCGCCAGCAGTGGACGCTGCAGGACCTGCGCCGCAAGGCAGAGTGCGCCGGCCACCCCGCAGAGGTTCAGCAGCAGATCACCGCCGCCCGCCTCCGCCTCATCTGCGCCCGCCGCGGCTACCTGCTCACCGCTTGACCTGCCCCCGGATGCTCTGGCAGGGCTGCACCGGCACAAAGCAGCCCAGCCCCACCACCCCGGCAGAGCGCCGGGCACGAAAGCCAGAACGAAACACGAAAAGGAGTTTTTGCAATATGAAAAGAGCATCCAGCACCCCCGCCGGCCTGAACGTGAAGAAGATCACCGCCTATCTGAAAGGCCAGGCCAAGAACCGCAACGCCGTGCGGATCACCTGCCAGGGCGGCAGCGTGTACATCTTCACCGGCTATGCAGCGTTCAAGCTGCCCGCCGTCCTTTACCCGGAAGTGATCCAGCCCGTGACCATGCAGGCAGCCCCCGCCGATGGTGTGACCATCGTTTCCAGCGATGACGGGTTTGTGGTCAACGATCCGCACCAGCTGACCGCCGCGCAGATGTTCCAGAAGTTCAGCGCCTGCAAAGAAGAGGTCAAGCGCACTTCTCTTTTGCAAGAAGTCGAGATGAAGGGCAAGATCTGGGGCACGTTCCGAATGTTCCGCGATGGATCCCGGCCCATCATGATAAATTCGGAGTATGACGCTTTTGTGGATCATCACGAATTTGTTTACCACGGCAGCAACAACCCGCTTGCGCCCATCCTGGCAACTGACACCGCAGATCCGAAACGCGCCGCCGTGGCCGTGCTCATTGCCCCGATGAAGGCGAACGATGAAATACAGCAGGTATGCAACCGCCTGTTTGCATGACCTGCACCGGATGCCCTGGCAGGGCCCGCACCGGATAAAGCGGCCCCGCCCCACCGCCCAGCATTCCGCCGGGCATATCACGAAACACGAAAAGAGGTTTACACGATGACCACCCCAAACGATTCCCTGGACTTCTACCCCACGCCGGACAGTCTGGCCTTTGATATGGTTTTCTCCCTGCGGGAAGTAAAATCCGGGTTCACCACCTACCCGAAACCCATCCTTGAACCGTCCGCCGGTGATGGAGCGCTTGCGCGTCAGGTCCACGCTCTGGCGTTCAACGTCCACCACGACTATAAGACCGGCGAGGTTGACCAATACGACAAGGGAAAGGCACGAAGCGCAGAGCTTGACTGCATCGAGCTTTCCAGCGACTTCCGCGCCGTGCTGAAGAAAGACGGTTTTCGGGTGGTGCATGATAACTTTCTGACCTTCCGCCCCACCACGAAATACGCCGCAATCGTCATGAATCCGCCTTTTTCAGAGGGTGCGCGGCACCTGCTCAAAGCGCTGGACATCATGCAGGACGGCGGCAAGGTGCGCTGTCTGCTCAACGCCGAAACCCTACGCAACCCCTGCACCAACGAACGGAAAGAGCTGGCCGCACGGCTGGAAGCGCTGCACGCAACAGTGAAGTATTACCCGGACGCTTTCAAGAACGCCCGCCGCGCCGCCCGCGTGGAGGTGGCGCTTGTGTCGGTGGACATTCCCGACCGGGAGCCGGTGAGCCGGATCCGCCTGGATCTGAAAAGCGAAACCGCAGAGCGCTTGAAAGAAAACCCGGAGTTTGCCGCCCTGGTCTCTTCCGACCCCATCACGGCAGCCATTGAGCGCTACAACGCCGCCGCAGAGGGTGTGCGCCGGATCTATGAAGAGTACAACGGAATCAAGTCCCTGTTCTCCTCTGCCGGCGCTGGTAAGAAAGAAAACCCCGTGATGGCTTTCACGAAATCTTATAACGACGCTATCCGGGAACTGCGTGGGATGTACTGGAAACAGCTGTTTGAAATGCCGCAGCTGTTCGATGCGATGACCTACGAAATGCAGCAGGATTATCAGAAGCGAATCAAAGAGCTTGAAGGCTACGACTTCAGCGCGTACAACATTCTGACCGTCCGGGAAGAAATTTCACGAAATCTTCTTTCCAGCATCGACCACGAAATTATAAAGCTGTTCGACGACTGGACGAACCTGCATTATAACGACGAGTACAGCAAGAACGTGCATTATTACAACGGCTGGTGCACGAACTCCGCGTACAAGATCAACCGCAAGGTCATTTTCCGCTGCAACGCCTTTGATACATACGATGGGCGTTTCTGCCCCCGGTACAACGCAACAGGCCATGTTGCCCAGATCGAGCGTGTACTGCACTTCCTTGACACGAACGGCAAGCCCTACAATGGGGACGAACTCCGCGCCGTGCTGGATGCCGCCGAAAAGAGCGGCCATACCCAGAAGATCCAGCTGCACTACTTCACCGCCACGTTTTACAAGAAAGGCACCTGCCACATTGAGTTTACGAACACGGACGTTTTGAAGTCCTTCAACCTCTACGCCGGACAGCGCAAAGGCTGGCTGCCGCCCACCTACGGCAAAAAGAGCTATCACGATATGGCCGCCGCAGACCGCCGGGTGGTTGACAGCTACGAGGGAGAGGCCAGCTACACCGACACCCTCACCCGGCACCTGATTCCCACGCAGAGCACGTTTTTACAGCTGAACGCTTAACACGAAACCGGATATTTTGGCAGGGCTGCACCGGTACAAAGTAACCCCGCCCCATCTTCCCGACATTTATGCCGGGAGCATCACGAAACAGAAAGGAGGTGTTTTCATGGTTCGATGTTGGATATATTCCGCCGGGCGGGATCAATGCCAGTGCTACAACGTAGATGACGAAAACTTGGCCGACCTGGCAGCACAGGCGCAATTCCTAGAGGACTTCCGTGCCCAGCGTGCAGCGAACCCGGCACTATACCGGCAGCTGCTCAATATGCTGGTGCCCGCCGCCGATGCTATGCCCATGCGCAACTATACCGGTCTGCCGTTCTGACAGCCAGCGCCCCGGCAGCCCGCCGGGGATATTCTGGTATCTCTGCACGAAATCTTCTTGTCTTTTATTGCTTTTGTTTGCGTTTTGTTCTATCATGACAATAACGAAACACGAAAAGGAGGTTTCCCGTTATGACTATGATCCCCGCATTCGGCCCATGGCCAGAGCACCCCGCTGACGCCGACGAAGAAAAGCGCCTTGCCAGCGCCCAGCAGAGCAAGACCACCCCGACCAGCATTGACAAGGAACACGAAACCGGCGTTTTTTACGGCTCCGGCAAGGATCCTTACCAGACCACCCTTGCAAGCTGCACCTGCAACGATTTTGTGCGCCGGAAAAAGCCCTGCAAGCACGTTTTCCGGCTGGCTATGGAACTTGGTATCATCGACACGGCATACAAGACCGGGCGCAGCACCGGCGAACGAAACGAGGCACAGATCAGCTTTGCGGACAGCATCGAACTGGTGGAGCAGCTCTCCGATGCAGCGCAGAACGAAATCAAGGAAATGCTTTCCCGCACCAGTGAGCGCGTGGATGACCGCCAGAAGCCCGTAACCTGCCACGAACTGGATCTGATCCCGGAACTGCGCACCTCGCCGCTCCTGCACGAAAACCCTTACCCGCTGGAAGAAGTGCTGAACGATCTGCCAAAACCCCTTGTTGTGCAGCTGCTGGATCTGGTGCACCGGGAAGGCAAGCCGAAACGAAATGCAGCTAAAACCGTAATGGCTGCATGGCTGGCGCAGAACGTGCCCATGCTGGCAAAAGAGCTGCCGCCTTGTGCGTCCTTCTCTTTCGTGGAGGTGTTCGACAAAGCCCAGCGCGATGTTTACAAGTACCTGCACCGCAAGTACGACACGGAAACAGACTGGTACACCGGCGCAGAGTATCCCGCCGGGGCTGTTCCTGCGGCAGACGGGTCTACTTACTACTTCCCAGAGGACAGAGTTACCGATGCCCTCACGAAACGCGGTTTCAATCGCTGCCTGAACGGTTACATTCCCACGAAATCGAATCGCTGATTCTGTACACGAAATTCACTTTTTTGTGATTGAATTGAACTTTTCCGTACTCAAAACTTCAACTCATTCACTAAAACGGCACGAAATGGAGCATATTCATGGATGAAATTGAATTTTTTGCCCCGTGGCGTTTGGTCGCCGCTTTTGCGGACGGTTCCCGCCTGCTGTTTGACGGTCTGACGGAAGAGCAGGCCAGAGACACAATGGAAGCCGCCCAGGAAGAGCACGGCGACATTGGTTACTGGAACCGGGTCACGGATCAGAACTATGAGGACGGCAGGTATTACAAGACCGTCCCGCCACCGCCCTGCATCAACATCGTGGACTACGATGGCTACACCGGTCCGCTGGACGAAAACGGTCTGCCAGTAGGTCTGGCTGAACAGATTGCTCAGGACAACGTAGAGGAAGGCCGGGATCCCAACGAGGCGCAGATCATCATCAAGCGCAACGCTCCGCCGGATGACCAGCCGCCACACGAAAAGTAAATCACGAAATTCAAAAAGCCCGCCGGGTCGATGACCTGACGGGCTTATAGTGTTGAAAGGATGGTTTGTATGAAGTTAAACATGGATTGCGTCCGTGCCGTTATGCTCTGCGCAGAAGAGCACACAGACTATAATCACTATTGCTATTTTATTTCCTACCAAAAGAACAATGTGAACGATTGTCTGCTGGATGACCCGGAAACGCCACCAGCCTACCAGCTTGAACTCGAAAAGACCTACGACAACGACGATCTCTTTTATGCCGTTGAGTATTGCGTCAAATCCGGGTTTGTTGAAACGCTTTTCTCGAAAGACACTTATCGCATTCCCATTTCCCGCATTACGCCTGATGGGCATAGATTTCTTGAAAACATTCGGTCTGATACGAACTGGGAAAAGGTCAAAAGCGTTGCCAAAAAGGCCGGTTCTTTCAGCGCAGATGTGATAATCGAGATCGCAAAGAACGTAGCTGTGGAAGCGGCCAAACATTTTTTAACCAACACCTGACGAGCCTTCCTACCTCTGCATTTTCCAATTCGGTTTGGATTGCCGCTTCGTTGTACCAGATCTGCTTTTCTTTGATTCCAGTTTTCACGATTTCCTTTGCGATGGTTCTAACGGCATATTCTCGCGGGCTTATCATGCCGCTGTCAATCTCAATTTTGATCTTCACTTTGTCCTCCTTCGCGTAAATCCGGTTCAGCTGCCCGCCTTTCAGATTGGCAGTCCAGCAGCGGCTCTCCTGAATCCGAGAATATCGGTTTTGCTCTAATTTGACGTATCATAGCTTCGCACAGATTCTTTACCTCTTCTTCCGATTCCAGGACTATTTTGCCATCTTTTCCGCCAAAAACTTCAATTCCGCCCTCTCTCCGCGGAATCACAGACCAGCGCAGATCAAACAGCACATCCTCGTTCCCCGGAAATTCTCTGCCCGGAAGGTCAAACATTGCTATTCCGCCAGACGGTTCAACAATTTCATCATCGGTCAGTTCAATTTTGATTCCCATTTTCAGTCTCCTTTGCACGAAACCCGGTAGGCCAACTGCCCGCCGGGTTATTTCTATGCCTGTTTTCATTTTTTCGGGGTAGTCGTGTTTGTTTTTCTGCGGATGGTGGACACGATTTTGCGGAAGCGCCTGTGCATGAGGTTTCACAGGCCGCCTTGCCTATAAGATAATATCGCCCTCCGCCCAGGCATCCGCCCGGCAGCGTTCCTCGCGCACGTTTAACGCACGCGATAATAAAGCGCCGCACTCCGGGAGCCGTTCCAGACCGCTGCCCAGCTGTGCAAGAGCCACGTTCCGCAGGTACTTCAAGTGCTGCACACTGTACGGAACTTTCTGTTTCACTTCATGCCATTTTTTGTGGCTGATGTAGAACTCGGTCAAAATCATATTGTGGCCACTGTCCAGCCTGTTCATTTGTCCCTGGACGATACGCTGATCTCCCAGCAAAACCGCCCGCTGCTGTTCCAGCTGGCGCAGCCGTTCACCAATGCCCAGTTCTTCCATTTTGCACGCCATCATTGCGGTACTATCTCCGTGAGATCCGCCGTGCGGCATCCCATCTGCACCCATGCCCCGCATAGGGTCTATTTCATCGTTCAGCGCGGCACACTGGCGGCGGATGATCTCAATCCGCTGCGGGATGTCTGCGTAATATTTCAAAATTGCCTCCGCCTCGTGTACCCTCACTGTTCAATCCTCCCGAAATTCAAAAATCTTTCTTGAAAAGGGGTTTGCCGAAAATGGGATCTTCTCCCTCCACGCGCTCCACCATGGCACCTACGCCGTAGATGTCCTCAATGACGCGGCGCAGACGGTCATAGGCCACCTCTTCTCCGTCCTTGCTCCATTCAAGGAACTGGGCATAGTTCGCCTTGGCTTCTTTCTTCACAGCCTCGATCTGTTCAGGTGTGTATCCCATTTCTTCCAGCGATTCCGCCATAAAGTGGATAATCATTTTTGCGGCATCGCGGCGCTCCGCCAGAATGCGCAACTTTTTTTCAGAGCCTACCAGATCGCCCGCCGGGAGCCAGAACTCTTCCAGCATCAGGTGGGCGGTGCGCTCTCTTAACCTCTTCCGGGCTTCCGGTGTCCCGTACTTGTCGAGATCCAGAATGTACCGGGATGCAGCATTATTCATTTTCAGGGTCAGGATAGTGGATTCTTTCTCGCCCCAGTCCCAGAGATCATGCGCCGCTGCAATGGTGCAATACGAGACCACCTGCCCGATTGCTTCACGGTTCAGCATGGTTCGGCGCTTCGACTTGCTGATGTTGATCTGCTGGTTCACCGCGTTCTGGATGCTCTGCCGGTAGAATGCTGGCATCCTTGCTCTGCTTTTCCCCATGATTGTTCCTTTCCCGCCTGTTCAGCCAGGCGCTTCCACTCTTTCGTTTCTGCTTTTGTGTCTGGTGTGATGATCTCGACAAAGCCCCAGCCTTTCGGTTTGGCTATGAGGTCGATAAAAAGCCTGCGGCGATAGATATAATCCCGCTGTGCTTTTCGGGTAAACTTCGATTTGATCTCGACCACATCCACCCGTCCGTCTGCATAGGTGAGCTTATAGTCCGCCGTATAATGCGCCGCCGGGAGTTTCACCGCGCAGTATTCTTCCTCCGGCAGCAGTGTCCACTTCGGGTGCGGTTCTGCTGACACGATTTCCCCGGACTGAATGCCGGGCAAGATGGTGCCGATGTAATACACATACTCTCCGTAGGAATCAAAAGTTTTGCTCAACCGCCCGGCAGCGCTTGCGGCCTCCGCCATAGGCTGCGCATGGGTACACTTTCCCCGTTGTCTGGCTGCTATCTGAGCCTCTGCCTGCGCACGGTAGCGCGGCGGCAGGTCGTCCAGTTCCAGTCTGGCGCTCATGGCTGGTTCCTCCTGTTCTTCCGCCGGGTGTCCGGCTTCTTTTTCAATTTCACGATCAGGTGCTTGGTGTTGTTCCCCGTGATGTGCTGTTCGCACTCGCGCAGGGTATAACCGGGGTATTTTTTCTCCCAGTATTCACGATCATCCGGCAGGGCAAATGCTTCGTCAAAGCGCTTGCGGCTCCATCTGGTATCATTCGGGCGCGGGGTTTTCGGCTTTTGCAGCCCTTGGCTCTGCCGCCAGCGCCGGATACGGGCGCGGGCTTTCGTCATGTAGGTCGTCAGGCGCTCAAAGCTGGAACAGGTCAGGTCGATAGGCTCAACTTTCACAAGCCCCATCGGCCGCCCGGTGCTGTCCCGCCACAAGTCCTTGATCTCCTGCCATGTCAGATTGCCTTGCAGGATCACATGATGGTGGTGTCTGCCGGTAACTTTCCCGTCCTCGTCCACCACGCTGTACTCTGCAACCTGCATCCACTTGGATGCTTCCCGTCCCGTCCTTTTGCAGAAGCGCTTCAAGCGGCGTGTAAAATTCGTCCAGTCCCGGTCTACCTGGTCAAAATCTCCGGGCGCTGGCTGGTGGTCGTGGTCGTATGTAAACGTGACTGCCCAGTCGCTTTCCCCGAAATTCGTATAGGCCAGCTGGCAGAAATACCGCCTTGCTATCATGTCGTTATACTTCTGCTGCGCAATGGAGGTCGCCAGCTCTCTTTTGCGGCGGGTGGATGCGGTGTGTTCCTTGTCCGTCGTTTCAAAGAGATCCACTTCTGTATAATCCGAGTTTCCGAGAATGTGTTTCTGCTCCCGAATGTACCATGCCCGCACCGTTCACTTCCTCCTTCCGCAAAGTTCTGCTGGGATTTTCTTTTCTGTGGACCAAACACACACGGCTTCGCAGGACAAGGGGGATACAACGCCGGGCAGGTCTTTCTAAGTTTCCTATTCCGTCAAGCCCTACAGACCCGCCCTCGTTTTCTCCCCCTTGACCCCCGCTTTCCCCGGCGTGTTCTTCCGTGGTCGCCAGATTAAGTTACACATACAAGCCCCTTGCCGCCTCGTCAGGGCGGCAATTTTACGACGGGCTTGCTTAATTCTTGATTAGGAGCTTGATTAGTTTACTTCGTAGTCACCAATGCCGTTCTCTTCCGTTCTGGCTTCCCAGTACTCGCAGGTGTCCTCCGGGTCTGTCATGTCAGCGCAGTTCGGAGATTCACCGTTGAAGCAGATCCAAGTGTAGCCCTCGTGCCAGCGGCAGGTGCAGCAGGTTCTTTCATATTCCATGTTTTCACCACCAAAAGTCACAGAATCCCCGCGCCGCATCTTCATCCACGAAAATTTCCATTACGAATACTTGTTCTCTGCCACAGCACTGGCACACTTTACCGGTAGTTCCGTATGGTTTCAAAATACATGGTACAGTAGGAATTCGTACTTGTCTGCCGTGGTTCAGTCCTTCGGACGGATATTCTTTTCCACAGAATTTGCAAACAGCCGTTTTCCCGACGCAAACGATCATACTATCATTTCCAGCTTCATAACCTCAAAATCTTCAAGGTTTGGGTGCCGTTTTTTGGCCGCGCGGCGTGCTTCCGTGTCGGCTTCTTCCTCGTTGTCCGCCTCGACTTCAAATTCTCCCAGACAAACCTCTCCGTAAGATTCGTAGGCTACAACCTCTGCTTTGTATTTCATTCTTCATCATCTCCTTTCGGCGGATCCGGCAGCGGCATCCAGTGTGAAACTCTGTGCCCCGCTGGATTCTCCGAAACGCAGCGTCCCAGATCGTCAAACCACGAATAGCCTTCCAGCGTGCCTTCCGTCTGATTCCCATCCTCGTAGTAAAGCCAAACCGTGTCACTTACTTTGGAAAAAGCCGGGTTATTGCCTCGTGGGCAAGGCGTGTGATGCTTTGGCGGAAGTTCCACCTTCACATCCCGCCACCACAGATTGCTTTGCGGTTTGATTGTCGGTTCCACGGAGAGCATTTTCTCCACCATCTCGACCACCTTTGCCCGGTCTTTTCCGCGCCCTTGCGCTCCCAGCAGGCAGCTTTTCATGGTGTTCAGCTTTAATCCAAAAGCAATTGAATTTATCATCCGCTGCTTCATTCTCCATTCTCCTTTCCAATGTCCTTGAACAGAACTTCCTCGTTTTTCTTCCAGTCATAGACTTTGCACGGAATATCCGTTCCCGGCACAGTCTTTTTCAGCCCGTCCATCTGCAGGACGTTCTGCGAAATAATTTGTGCAATCAGTGCAGCCCATCCAATATCCGGCGGAGACCCAAACATTTCCGTCCAATTTTCGGTGAACGTCAGATACAGATTAACTCTTGCGAGAAGCAAACTGTCACCCTGGTACTCATATCCATATATCGATCCGTACGCGCCGATCATAAGCATTTTTTGTTTGGACGGGTCCGTTTCATTTTTCCGAATCGCTTTCAACTTCCTGTCCAGAATGCCTACACGGTCTGAAATCGCAACGGGTTCTCCTGTAACCGGGTCGTATCTGCTTGTAAGGAACGGTGCCTCTCCGCATGTGACTTCCAGGCACTTCGCAAATACAAATTGTTCCAGATTTCCCTTGTTTAACTCCCTCTCTGCGTGGTCTGCCATTTTGCTTACCACCCACAGCGGAGTGAACACCTCGCCTTTTTCTTTTGTGCGGTTCTTTTGTTCATCCGGCTTTTTCCACGCACGGGGAACCAGCGGGATTTTTTCAAGCTGTTCCATCGTGATTTCATCCATTGGTCCACAGCCCGCCTCTGGCGGCGGATTTGTTGCCCAGATAATATTTCTTTCGGCGGTGTAGTCGAATAGCAAAATATTCATTACCATCCAGAACGTGGTGTCTGAAAAATCAATCATACTTTCCATTGGTCAGCCCTCACAAGGATTGTGTTTTCTTCTTTCAGCCAGTCTTTGATGCAATGGAAGCAACGCCCCCGGTTCTGGCATCGCTCTGGGTCGCGGTGCTTGATAAGGTCACAGATTCCCGGTGTCAGGTTTTCGGTAATATCTTCGTCCGTCATGGAACGGATGAAGTCGCCGTTATTTATTTTCCATTTCTCCTGCTCTTGTTGCGCTTTCCGCCGCCGGTCCGCTTCTCTTCCGGCTGGAATCAGGTTCAACTTGATGATTGGCTGTGGCTGATCCGAACGGTTCAGCGGTTTATCGAACGCCACATTCATCCGGTCGCCCTCCGGCTTGTCATGCCATGCTAGGGCGTGGCGAATGGCAAGCTATACCTGTTCTGCCCGGTACGGCACCCTCATTACGTCTGAGATCGGGGCAGGGAGAACGCATCTGCTGTACAGCCGTTCCATTTCTAACAGCATGGTATTTCTGCGATCAATCGCAACGTCAAAAGCATTTTTACGCTGTTCCTCGCTCTGAAACGCATTGTTTTCCGCGTCCGAGTAGAATTTTGCAAAGTACAAGCCTTCTGCCAGATCCCAGAACTGCCCCATGTGCAGCCGCAAGTACCACTCGCAGGCAGCCTGCACAGCCTCCGCCACCGGACGACTCATGGTCAGCGTAATGGTTTCGACCTCTGCCGGTGCATCACTTTTCTTCTTTGCCATAGTGCGGCTCCTTCGCTCCCGGCCAGTTCCGGCGCTGGCTACGCTCAAACTTTCGTGCCATTGCCGCTACCTGAATAGCCTCCACGGCCAGGGCAACCGCCCGGTCGTATACGCCCTTCGTGGAGATCTGCGGATCGTTGGAGTAAACGCCCATCCACATTGCGTTCAGTTCCCGATGCAGCCCATCCATTTCCCGTGCAGCTTCCACGGCTTCTTTCTGGATCACGGCCACGCCCTCATGGTTACTTGCAAACATCCGAAACTTCCTGTTTGCTGCGGCCAGTTCAATCTTGACCAGCCGCTTCACATCATTCTTCACAGCGTCCATGTTATTCCTCCACAAAAACCACGTTAGCCCAGCTCGTTTTATACTTTTTCCCGTTGACCTTTACTGAAATAACCGGCCAGTCGCAAGACCAGGAGCCGCCTTCGTATGCGCCTTTGTCCAGCAACGTGCCATCCGGTGAATAGACATACACCGTCCTGGCCGGATATTCGTCTATCCCCATAGCTTTGTCAGTTTCGCATCCCGCCAGCGCTCCGCACAGTGCAACAGCGCCAATTGTCAGCGTCAACGCCTTCAAGACATTACGCATTTTCTTCGTCCTCCCGCTCGCTCAAATCCTCAACGTCCGCAGCGTCCTTGGTCTTTTTCACCATGTCTGCAATGGCATACAGCCCAGATTTCGCCAGAGGTTCCAGCTTTACGGGGATTACAGCACCGCGTACCATCATACCATCCTTGATGACATAGTAACGTCCGCCGCTTGCCATCTTCCGCACACAGTATTTGAAATAGCCGCTCTTGCGGATTTCATCCGCCACCGGCATGATCTGCTTTGCATCTACAAAGCCGATTGTTCGGGAAGTCGGTTCAACCATCGGAACCAGGTTACACCCACAATAGCGGATGCTGATTCTGCCATTTTCGCAGTCCAGCTCGCCACTTGCTGTATCGTCAAGGTTCATGCCTTCAATGTTCCGAATATCGTCCGGGCAGTCACTTTCAAAATGAATATCGTTCCATTCCTTTTCGCTGATACCCAGCAGAGCCGCCAATTCCCTTTCATTTTGTGCTTTCGGGAAGTCTGTCAGCGGGAAGATTGCTGTTTTTGTTCCGATGTACAGATCGCACCCCTGACCATCGTTATAGAACACCTTGTAGAGCTTGCAGTATTCGTCAGCCTTGATAAGTTTTGCGATTGCCGCCAGTTTCATTTGTAACTCCCTTCATTTTCGATCACCTGAACCTCAAACGTCTTGTACTCTCGGTAGTGATCTTCTGCCATCTTTTTTGCCTTTTCAACGGCCAGCTCTGCGCTGGTTGCTGTGAGCCTATAAGGCAGCCACGCGGGCAGGCCGCTTTCACCGGTTGCTTTCAGCAGGATATAATACCTTTGCATTGGTGCGTCCTCCTTCCGATTTTGGGCAATCCCGGAGTTGAACCGGGTGCGGGCCTGTTCCCATGCTCATAAAAAAGACCGCCGCGGCGGGCGGCCTTTATAGTGGAGTGCACTATTCTGTTTTTAGAATCTCTTCCGCCTCCGCCTTGTGTTTCAGCACGCTATCCCTGCAGGTCGCACCCTTGTCCCGAATCTTTTCCAGCGGGCACTTTGCACACGGCAGGAAGTTCTGCCGCATCTTTTTGCAGAGAACATTCCTTGCCGCCAGAAGTTCCTTCTTCATCATACGAACAGATACAGCCAGCAGTATTTAATCAGCGCAGCGGGTACAAAAAATACCACCGCTGCCCACAGCGCCACGCCCAGTGCAAGCAGCAAGATTCCCAGTGTCTTTACAAGTCCTTCCATACTTTTCCTCCAATTACTCAAGTTCGTCTCCCCACGCATCCCATCCGGTTGCGTGTTGGCGGGCAAACAGTTCGATTCTCGGCACATCGCCCAGCAATTCAACAATCCTACGGCGGACTTCATCCGGCTTTACGCTGTGCGCTTGTATAGGGGATTCGATTACCTGGTGCACTGTATGGCTTTTGACCAATGCTTTTGCCTTGAATCCCGGCGTCACTCCCAACAAGCACACCTCCGCATTTGCGCGGGTATATGCGCCCATGCCGTAAAAGTCCCCTCCCGATTTATATTTCTTGATCCAGACGAAAGCGGCGGTTTTATAAGTAAATCCCCACGCTTCCATCACCCGGAGTGCGTCCTGGATGGTTGGGAATGTCGCCCACATGAACAGCGCGCATCCCTGCCCCCCCCGCAAGCTGGCGAACGGGCAATGCGCAAATGTCCTCAACGGTCATTGTGTGGTAGTGCTGCGCTGCGTTCCCGCGGCTTTTGGGTCCAGTTCCATGCTGGCGGTAACTCCACGGTGGATCTGCGTAGATCGCTGTGTATTTTTTGTCCGGCAGATTCATTTCTGGTTCTCCTTGAAACACTTATCGCTCCGTATGATACAGGTCTGGTCTGCTATCACAGCACGATCATCCCAGTATTCATTTGCCCCGACCTTGCGTGGATTGTTTCCCCATGCCTCGATCCAGGAAGGCAGGCTTTGGTTGATTGCATCGAAGTGCAACCCCCACTTTTCGCAGGCGGCCACGGCTTCTTCCAGCAGCTTGTCCTCTCTGCAAGTCCAGAGGATAAGCCCGGCACCCTTAGCCTGCTGTTTCTTGGCTTCATCAATAACGTGCAGAATCGGCTTTCCGATGTTCGGATACTCATTCGTGCACAAGCATCCATCAAAATCAATGGCGATTGCTTTCTGCATTCTCAATTTCTCCCCATTGTTGCGCCATTGCCAGCGCAATTCCTTCAAAAGTTTTGCTTTTTCTCTTGCTATCTCTGAACTTCATCCCACAGTTTTCTCTTGGGCTTCCGTCTGCCTTCTTGCTTCCGCCTGACACCCATGAGCATACCGGTTTTACAATTTCTGTTGGCTTTAACTCCGGCAGTCCTTTCAACCACAAGCAGGTTTTCTTTGAGTACGGATGACCGTACTCAAACGGTTGTATAATCTGCGTGTACTTCGGCAGCCGATATACCCCAGACGGGATTGGATTCTCTATGGCGATGTGCTTAATGTTGCTGTTAAAGAACTTCAGAAAAAATTCTTTTGCATCCAGACCTTTATTCAGCCGTTCCAGTTCAACATACGATTTTCCATCAAAGCGTTTGTACAGCCTTGCCGCCCCGGCATTGCTTAAATAAGTGCACGGTGGGTGTGCGATCACAAGGTCCCACGCTCCTACTTCGTGTGTCGTTCCGTCCATCGTCACGACAAGCCCCCCCCCGCAGGGCTACAAGGGCATCGCCCAATATGTGCCACTCCTTGTGATCCCCGGAAGGCGTTTGTATATCGCATGAATATGCTTCATGCCCTGCCTTACGAAAAGCCTTGCACACCGTTTGCGATTCCTCGCAGGCAATCAAAACCTTCATCACCCTGCCTCCTTGATGACCCAGACACGGTGCTTGCCGTATCCTTCCCAGTTCAGCGCGTCTTTGTGACTGCCCGACACAGCAACATCCAGGTGCTTGCCCTGGATACCACTGCCGCAGTCCTGAACGATTCTCACGCCCACATCTTCAATGTAAAGGACGGTCCCGAACGGAAAAACGTCCGGGTCTGCCGCCACTGTCACGCCTCCTTCAACCGGCGCGCCGCTGGCGGTAATTCCCGTTCCGGTTCCGCAGATGTGTTCTCGCTTTTCTGTGCAGTATGCCGTGCAGAGGAAGTCTCCTGCATCCTCTACCAGCAGCTTCCCGTCAAGCCGATCCCTCGCTTTCAGCGAATCCCGCAGGGTATCGGCATACCCTGCATTTTCTTTCGACACGCCCTCCCAGTCCTCATACCGGGACTTGTAGATGTCTCGCTGGCATTCCAGATCGTTGATTCTGTGGTAAAGCGCGTTCGTCTGTACGCCAGCGATCAGGACTACCACCAGAGCAATTTTTCCTACATCAATTTTCACGGCCCTTTCATCCTTTCTTTTCTCGTCTTGCACGGACGGCCAGCATCGAACTGGCTCACCTGTCCATGGGGGATCATCAGAAGCAGGTGCATCCTCTATGCGTCCGCATATCAAACCCGCCCGGTAAAGAGAGCACCGGACGGGGCGGCTGCTGCAACAGCCTACCGCTTTTGTCCTGAGCGGATCGAACAGGGCATTTCTACGCTCATGCTGCGGCGCACCCATTCCCGTCAACTCCATGCGGGTGCGTCTTTCGCGGAAATGGCAGCCCGGTCTTTCACCGGGCTTGAACGGAAAGGGGGACGCTGCTGTACAGCACCATTCCGCTATGCCGGGCAACCGGTTTCAAAGTTTCCCGGCTTTCATGGAAAACAACCAAGGCGCAGACGGGGTCTGGCCCCGTTCGCAGCACTCCCGCCTATAAGAAGTGCTCTGCTCCATATAAAAAGCAGCCCCGCTTCTGCGGTGCAGGGCTGCTTATCTTACGCCAGAGAAGAACTATGCTTTGTATCAGCAGCATTGTTTCTCTCGTAGTGCTTGCACTCCACGTTGTAACCGCTGCATGGCGCGCACCGGACATCGGTTATTTTGAACGTGTGTTTGCACTGTTCCACGTCATTCTTCTTTGCGCCCCTGTGCGGGGCAATTCTAATATGTACGCTCCTTGCCAAACTCTTGACCTTCCTTGCTTTATGTAGGTAGCTGCACTTCCCAAGCGGGGAAGTGCAGCGGCGTTTGTCCTGCACTACTTCCCAGCGCTCTGGGATGTTGAGGTTTCTTCTTTTCCACAATGGCCTACCTGTGTAAAACTCTGCAACGAATGTTTCAAACTCATTTTCCAGCATTTCGATAAGTGCTTTTTCTTCGTCCGACAAAGGTCCCGGCACTTCCTCGATATCCGGTATACTTGCTGATAGTTCCATTCTCTTGCCGTTCGGAAGATCTATGTAAGCAGCGCGCCCGTTCACTCTCCTGCCTCCATGATGTGCGTTGCGATCATGTCGGCCATGTGCAGACACAGGACTTCCGGGTATCTGTCGTATGCCTTGCTAAGAGTGTCCCAGTCCCGTTCTCCGGTATAAGCACCCATGTGCCACCGGATTGCCAGAACTTCCTTTTCCGTCAGGTGGATCCAGTGCTGAATGTTGATTACGGACGCTTCACCATGCCCCAGCAAATCCGTATCTCTATACTGATAGCTTCCATCCGGTTTCTGGATGTAATTTCCGGCTTTGCAAACGTCGTGGAGCAGGGCTGCAGTCAGGACTGCGTTCTTATCGCACCTCGCAAACTGCGGCATATTCTCGCACAGTTCCAGTGCAGCCTTCGCTACGTTGAGCGAGTGCATTACCAGGCCGCCGGGGACGTTCAGATGATGCTTTGCGCTGGCGGGCGAGTTGTAGAAGTCCGTTTCTTCCAGGACGATCATCAATGCCATGCCGCCCGGTCTGCCTCCAATGGCCTTCGTCAGTAGCCGCTTGTACTCTTCTTTCAGGAGTTTCTTGTCCATGATCGTTCCCCTCTTACGCCTTCTGCGCGGCATCCTGGGCAGTATCGGCATCCACGCTCTTATCGGTGGCTGCGGCGTTGTCTGCTTCCTTTTCTTTCCACGCCTTTTCCAGCGCCAGCGGGAGGGCAAAAGTAGCGTCTACCAACCGCAGCTTTGCATCATCCCAGCTGTCCGCGGCCAGTGCGATGGTCTGCGTCATCACGCTGATTGCCATATTCTGCAGGGTAGTGGTATTGCCGTTCAGGCGCATCTCCACATGATCCTCGTTATTCAGCACTACTTCGATCTTTGCCTTGTAACCTTCTCCCATGTTGTTTGTCCTTTCTGTACTGCGTGAATATTCGGTCAATGGTGGTACGTTCCGGGGTTAGCACCGGACGGAAGGTAATGCGCCCCCCTCCTGCACTGGCCGCACCATATCAAAAGAGCGGCGTCGGACAAACGATACCGCTCCTCCTGCCCATGCGGACCGCCCTGCCGTGTTCTTTCTGCCCCCAGCAGGTAAGGCCCCGGCCTTGCGGTAGCCGGGCGGCTTCCCCTCGTAGTTCAGCCGCATGGTGGGCGGGTAGGTCTGCCCATGCCTTTCCGTTCTGTCAGTCCCAGTCCCGGACTTCGTTGTTTCAGTCGTAAGCCTTGTTCACCAGCGTGTCCAGCAGCACCGGCACCGCCCATGCAACGGCAACAAGATCCGGGTCGTAATTGATTTTGAAGATCCAGCAAACGCCCCAGATCAGGGTTGAGAAAATGCCGTACAGTATGCCGAACACCAGCAGGCTTTCGCCCAGGTGCAGCGCATCGCGGCGGAATCGCCGCCAGTTGAACGCCTTATTGAAGCTGTTGATTCCCCGGTGGAGTTTTTCAAGCATCATTTTGTCCTCTCTTTGCATTTAGCCTTTCCTGTAGTACAATGAGCACGGAAAGGAGGTGATTTCTTTGAAGCGTTCTGAATATAACCAGATTGTCCTTGCCATTGTCGAAAAGACAGAATCCGAATTGAACAAAGGAGTAAAGGAAGCATACCGATCCGGCGGTCAAAGTTCCGCCCTTGCCTATCTCGCAACTTCGATTCCTGACACCGTTGCTCACATGGTTTCCGACATCCTCAAGCAAAGTGGGGTTCTTCATTTTGAGGATGATGGCTCTCCAGATAGTGAGTAAATTCTCGCATCTGCTCTTCTGACAGCGCTTCCTTATTGGGGACGTTGAACGGTTGCGGCCTTTGCAGTTCCAGCGCAAAGACCGCAATTTCTTTTGCCTCGCCAGTGATTTCGATTTTCATTTTTTCGTTTCGCCTCCCTCCATGTGAAACAGGCTGGTTTGGCTCGTGTGCTCTGCAAACCGTTCTTCTTCCAGTTGGAAATAGAACGGGTCTATTTCAAATCCGATAAAGTCAAGCCCCGCCTCATAGGCTGCTATGCGGCTGCTTCCGCTTCCAAGGTGAGTATCGAGCACCTTTTGCCCCGGCTCTGCATAGTTTTTGAATATCCAGTCGTACAAGGCAACCGGTTTCTGGGTCGGGTGGATTCTCTTTTCGTTCATGGATTTGTTTCCCTGCATGGTGCTGCCTTCTGCAATGCTCTTACCTTGCATCATGCCGGACCACATATAGCGGAACAGCCGCACCGATGTAAATAAGTCGGTCGCCGCTATCTCGCAGTCCGAAAAGCTGGAGCTCCCGTTGCACTTGTCCCACACGATCCGCCCGGTTGCAAACTTATAATCAAAGTAGTTGCAGCCCCACACGATGTAGTGTCTGGAAACGCGGAGCAGTTCTCTGAAATACTCCGGTCCCGGCCTGATCCATGCCGGTGAAATCGGATAGTCCCGGTGTACGCCTATCTTGCTTACCTTGGAGCCGTAAAAGCCCCGACGCTCTGGACCAGAGAAGTATGGAGGATCTACAACGGCCAGATCAAAATAATTGTCCGGGAACAGTTCCATTGCCGGAACGCAGTCCACATTATAGCAATGGTTCAGCTTGAATACTTCTCCCATCCTCTTTACTCCGCCGGGCGGTCAGCCCAATACCTGAGCTGCTGCTTCTTGTTGTACAAGCGCTGCTGTCCCAGCGCTGCGCTGTACCCAGCGCGGCCGTTGGCGTCCATCTTGCCGGTGTCGCCGCGCTTCAGTTCTTTGTAGATGGTCGAATAATTGAACTGCATCGCCCTTGCGATCCCCGCCACGCTCTGCCCGGCGTTGTACCGGGCTTCCAGCGTCTTGCGGTCATCTTGGGTCATGTGCTTTGCCATGTCCTGCTTTTTCCTCGCTTTCCCTAAAAATGCGCAAAAAAATAACGCAAGAGAAGTCGCTAAGATTTCTCTTGCGTTTTCTCTTGCGTTTATTTTACAAATTCAGCTCTGAAAAGTAAAGCATTAAATGCAACAAATTTTCGGCTTGATTTTTGTGGATTTTATCACAAAGCAAACAGACCGTCAAGCCTGCCCCGCCTGCAGCCTCTCTCTATTGTTCAATTTCACCAACATTCCGTCTCTCTGTTTGTGCGTTCTTGCCTTATGCCGTCAGCCCTAGCTTCCGCAGGCACTCCCTGAACGCTGTTCCCGCGCTCTTGTAGCCCAGTATCTTCCGTGGGTAGCTGTTGATCCAGCTTTCTGTTGCCGCGATCTCTTCCGGCGTGACCTTCGAGAAGTCCGTTCCCTTCGGATGCCTGCGGCGGATCATGCCGTTGACGTTCTCATTGCTCCCGCGCTCCCAAGAGGAATACGGGTGGCAGTAGTAGACCTTCGTCCGTTTCCCATCCTTGATGCAGGACTGTTCAAGCTGATCCGTCAGCGCAAACTCGCTGCCATTGTCTACCGTGATGCTCTTGTAGATGATGCCGAACTTCTCTGCCCCCAGCTTCCGCTCCAATGCGTTGATGGCCTGCACTGTCGTTTCGGCGCGGCGGTTCGGGACCAATATAATATTCTCGTTCCTGGTCTTGCGTTCCGTCAGCACCAGCAGCGCCACAGTGCTTTTCTTCTGACCGGAGTATACGGTATCCATTTCCCAGTGCCCAAACTCTTCCCGGTTCTTCACCTCCTCCGGCCTATTCTCGATGCTTTCACCTGCTGGTGCGCGGGCCGGTGCTTTCGTTTTCACTTTTTTGTAGTCGTTCTTATGCACGCCCCGCCTTGGCAATGTTTGTTGCGTCACGTTCAGGAAAACGCCCTTTTTGATGTAACTATATATAGTAGGCACCGAAATGTGCGTCTTGAACGTCTTGCCTTCTTCCTGTGCGTATCCGTACACTGCTGCCGGGGAGCAGTCCTTATCTATAATGGTTCGCTCAATGTAGGCGGCAAGCTCATGGTCTCTGCCGATTTTCAGGTTTGGACCCTTTTCCCGCAGGTGCGCTTGGTATTTCTGCTCTGCGATGTCTGGGCTGTATGTCGGGATCAGTTCCCATGTCGTGCCGTTCAGCCTGTCGTAGCTGCCCCTTTTCAGTTCCCGGTACACCGTGGACGGGTCCACCCTCAATTTTTCCGCGATCTCTCGTGTCCTCATTCCCTCCTTCTTCCACTTTTCAATGCGGATTCTGTCCGTAAGCGTCAAATGTTTGAACACTCTCACGCCATTTCCTCCTTTCATTTTGGCGTTTCTTTTCGTTTTAATCATAAAATATGCGGTGTACCGTTGTCAACTTGCAAACTTTCCACACTTTGCATAATTCCTTTGTGCAAAACTTCCAGACAAACAAAAAACTCCCCGCCAGCAGGCCGATGTGGCCGCCAGCGGGGAGTTGTGTCACCGCTTATTCAGTTTGGATTGCTGTCAATGTACCTGATTTTTCAGGCGTTCCAGTTCTGCATCCGCCTGGATCGCAGCCTGCGTGAAGCTGTTGTTGTTCCACCATGCGATCAGGGCGGTGACCGTGGTGATGCCAGCGGTCACAAGCTGCTCCACGGTGCTGCTTTCAATGGGGATGATGGGCTTTCCCATTGCAGAAAGCACCTGATTGGCAAGAGCCAGCAGCAGGCAAGCAGTACGGACGATAGTTGCGGTCGAGATTTTGAAGTTACTCATAATTCATTCCTCCATGTTGTCCTGTTCGGACTTCTGTTTCAGGATTTCGATAGCCCCGGTCAGTGCCTTTGGGATCGGCACCCCCATCAGGCCAGCATTTTCGATAATGGACAGCGTCTCGTTTGCGATGAACGCGATCACGGTAGCGTCCCGGATAAAATTAGACCCCATCACCGTGTCGAGGTGGCAGGCCACCAGCACGATCAGCAGGGTTACACCTTTGCGGCACAACCCCTTCCACCCGGCGCGGGATTCCAATGCGCCGTCTTTGCTCTTCGGGCTGGCGTGGAAAACCCCGGCAACCACAAGCCCCGTGATGTAATCGACTGCCATGAACAGGATCAGCGTCGAAAGTGCCGCATCCCATCCGCCGAATTGACTTGCGATCAGACTGCCGATTACTCCAACCATGGTGCAAACTCCATTCTTCACTACATCACCCATCTGCTTTTTACCTCCCGCACATCAACGTGCACCCAGCCCGCCGGACGGCCTTTCTTTACCGGGTAGCGTCCGATGCCGCCGGTGTTCTTCAGCAGCGTTTCCGCATAATCAGCCACATCTTCCACACTTACGCCCTGCACACGGATGTCAGCAGCCTTGCCGTAGCAATGCTGGCTGTATGTAGCGCCCTTGACGTTCTTGTTGTGGGCGGCCGTGCGGAATGCGCTGGTGATGGTCAGCGGCTTCCCGAAATGGTCACGGATCTGCTGCAGCAGCTTTACAAGATCCATGTCCACAAACACCGGGTCGCTGCCATCCTTACACCGGAACTCCTTCACGCTGAAGTTCTTGCTCAGCGCTTTGCTCCCGTCCTTCGCATAGGAATATGCTTTGATTGCCATTGTTCTGCTCGCCTCTTTCTTTTTTGATGATATAGAATTTCCCGTATGTCTGGTTCAGCTTGTGTTTCAGCGCCATGCACTCGCAATGGCTCAGAACGCCGCGGTAGCTGCCAATAGTGCGCTCCACGCTCTCGGCTGTGATCTCGTTCGCCTCATACTGTGCCAGCACCTGTGAAAGCCGCAGCTTGATGCCGCGTATCGTGGTGTGACGCAGGCGGCGGTGTGTCGGCCACACCCTCATGCCCACAAACTCCACGCCCTGTTTCAATGGCTGGATGCTGGTTTTATGGTTCAGAGCAAGATTCAGCTCCCTGCGCAGGAATGCGGCGATCTCGTCCCGGATGTGTGCAAGTTCCTGCTTGTCGTGCCCGATGATGATAACGTCGTCCATGTACCGGATGTACCAGTGGATGTGCAGCGTATGCTTCACATACTGGTCCAGAACATCGAGGTAGATATTGGCGAACATCTGGCTGGTCAGGTTTCCGATTGGAACGCCGGTGTCCTCTAACCGGCACTCTGGCGGCACTTCGTCCGCGCTCATGCCCTCCGGCAGCCCAAACTTCGTCTGGTCGCTGTGCAGGATCACGCGGAACAGCCACATCATGCGCGGGTCTGCAATCTTCCTGTTCAGGATTTTCAGCAGTATCTCATGGTCTATCCGGTAGAAATACTTTGAAATGTCCAGTTTCAGCGTATAGGCCGGACCGCCTCGGTCTGCCTGCCGCATCCAGTATTGCAGTTGATCCAGCGCCGCGTGCGCCCCTTTGCCCTTGCGACACGCATAGCTATCCGAAATAAAGCCTTTATCGAATATGGGAAATACAACTTGGTAGATACCCCACTGCACAACGCGGTCAGGGTAGTGCAGCGCCATAGCCATGCGCAGCACAGGCCGCCGGATCCAGAAGATCCGGTACGACCCTACCTTATAGGTCTGCTTGACCAGACGGTTTCCCAGAATGATGCAGTATTCTGCTTTGCGCTGCTCAAAGATCAGCACTTCATCCCGGTGCTTCTTGCCCTTGCTGGCGTGGTAGTGTGCCAGCATCAGGTTGTCGAAAGCCACCACCTGGACAAAGATGTTTTTGTATGTTTTCATTCACAGCCTTCCGCACCCGTGGCATATACGGCCACTCCCCACCATTCACCGGGCGGTGGGATATTCCGGCCATTCTCCCCGGTATACTGTCTGCCTTGATGCGAATACAAATTTTTCGTGCAGCGCTCCCCGGCGCTGCCGACGGATCCTGACCCCTTTTGCCCGCGTAATCCAGCCCATCTTTTCAGGCAAGCTGTGATTCATCTGGCGGGGAAAAGCGGAACGCCGCCCAATGTTGCCGTTGGCGTTGGAACGTACATTGTTCAGGTTCAGCTTGAACACGCCCGCGTTGGAAGTGTTGTTCCAGCTGCCGCCCCGGATCGGGATGCGTAAATGATGGTCAGGCCCCGGTTATGCAAAAAGGCAAGCAGCCCTATTTGGACTGCTTGCCCTCCACATACTTCATGTAATTGCCGATCATTCCGCCGATTGCCCCGGTATATTTGCTCCATGTTGCGTATTGGTGCATCGTGATGCAGGTGACAGGCTGCGGCGGGGCTTCCGGTGCTTGACCGTCTGCCCGCTTCTTGCGCTTTTTCTTCGGTTCTGTACCCTGCGGGTACAGTCTGGGGTTCGCCGCCTCGTCAAGATAATCCCGCAGATCCAGCAGCAGGGTATCGAACTCACGCAAGGTGTCGCGCTTGTAGTATTTCTTCTGGATCACGTTGCACAGGTGCAGCATATCGTACATCGTTTCCCGGATACGCTTTGCAAGGCCGTATTTTTCCACTCTCGGAAACTGCACCAGTATGGGGCTTCCGTAGTTTATCATGGCTTTCACCGCTTCTTTCAGGCGGTAGCCTCCGTTTGGTGTGTTCATCTGCTGCAGCTTTTCGTTTTCAATACTGTTCATGTCATTTTCCCAGGCTCTGCAAAATATAGGGGCGGCTATCGCCGCCCCATCGGTTTACTGTCGGTCGGTTTGCGGTTTGCCCCTCTTATCAGAGGGAACCCACAAAAGCGGAACGCCGCCCAACGTTGCCGCCGGCGCTGGAACGCACACCGTCCAGGTGCAGCGCGAACACGCCCGCGCCGGAAGTGTTGTACCAGCCGCCGCCCCGGACCGGGATGCGCTCGCCCTTGTTGATGGCCCACAGATCATCGCCGCCGTAGTCACCGTTCGGCTCCTGCGGGTACACGCCGATGCCGTAGAGGATCTGCGGCACAGCGGACAGGGTGGTAGCCAGAGAGGTGAAGCCGGTGCCGTGACCGTCCTCGCTCTGCCCGGTCAGCGCATCAGTGACAAAGGTCCACTTGTTGCTGCGCCAGTCCAGCTTGATGGTGCCGGAGGAACCGGGTGCCACGAGGCTGCCGTCTGCGGCGATGGCTTTCCACAGGCTGCTTGCTGCAGACAGGTCTGCCGTGGCCAGTGCGGCATCATTGTGCTGGATGATCTGGATCTCGCCGTCCATCAGGCGCAGGCCGACAGCCCACTCCCACGCATTGCCGTTCAGGTCGCAAACGCCAGACAGATCATTGTTATGGCACCAGCTTACCGGACCACTTCCGGTCAGTGTCAGGTTGACCTTGCCGCTGCTGTCGTAGTTGGCCGGGGTGCCCTTCTCCCATGCGTGCGCATGGTCAGCGCCGTAGTTGTTGTTGCCGCGGGGCATAAAGCCGTTGGCGCGGCACCACAGCTGAATAGCTGCGTACATGGCATTGGTAGCCAGCGTCCAGCCCTCACCCTTGCTGCGGCTCTGGCTCACCGCAGTATCAAAGTTCACATTGACCGCCGGGGTCTGCATGGGCAGGCTGCAGGGCACGCCGTTCACCAGCGTATCGTGATACTTGCCGATGCAGAAGTAGGGCTTCTCCACGCCGTCCAGCTTGAATGCGGGCAGCACGGTATCATCACCCACGCCCACGTCCTTATAGGTCAGCTTGTTGATGGGCACCACCACAGACGGCAGGCCGAACTTGTCCAGCAGAACGGTGTTCTTGCCGCCAGAGATACCCTCAATGGCAGCCTTGAAGTCAGCAAAATTAGTCATAGTTCTTTGCTCCTTTCACTTAGTCAATAGACCACAGGGTCAGCGTGCAGCGGGAAATGTCGAACTTCACAGGTACCTTCGTGGTCTGCTCCGCTTCGCCATCGCCGCCCATGGCGGGCACCTTCTCCACCTTCTCGGTGTAAGCGCGGGCGGGAATGTCGATCTGTGCCGCATAGGACAGGTCGTCGCTCTTGCCAATGGAGGTAGCCAGTGCGCCATCCCAGTTGCGCACAACGTCAATGTGCACAGGCTCGTCCTTCTCATACTTGGCGAGGTTCACCATGATCTCGTCATCGCCCAGGAACAGCTTGGTGCCCACCACCTCATAGTTCAGCTTGGTGCCTTCGTTCTTCTCAATCACCTGAATCATAACTTAATACCCTCCGTTCATGTGGTTATCGCGGCAGATCTCGCGGGTTTTTGCAGCGATCATCTCTGCCTGCTCCCGCTGTTCTGCGCTGATGTTGCCCCGGCAGCCGAAACTTTCCGCCACCTGGGCTTCGTATGCGATGCGTTCATCGCTTTTCACGATCACATTTGCCATGGTCTGCTCCTTACTCCCCGGTCGGGGCCACGCCGTCCTCATACTCCGGTGCGGGAATCATGCCGCCCTGCACTTCAACTTCCAGCGTCACTTCCTTGGCGTTGCCGGTGTAAGCGATCTTGAAGCCGTTGAGCAGCTTGTCCGTGATGATGACGTTGCCCGCGGTGCCCGCCGGGTCGCCGTCAATCGCCACGCCGTTGGGCATCACAGCAGAAACAACACGGGTTGCAATGATGTAATCGGTATTGTTGCGGGGCTGCTTCAGGGCGATGGTTTTCTTGCTGTTGTTTGCCGGATACTTTGCGCTGTTGTACAGGTAGATGGTGTGCATCTCGCCGGTCATGGCCTCGATATCCAGGCCGTGCTCTTTCAGCACACGGGTAGCCTCGGCCAGCAGCAGGCTGTTTTCCAGAATGCCGCCCTCCATGTTGTTGAAGTTTGCAGCGCTCTGGGAGGTGCCGGTTTTCAGCACCTCGCCGTCCACTCTCTCATGGGTGATGGAACCGTCGGAATTGTTCGTTTCCTTGAAACGGTTCACGAACTGGGTCACTCTGTCCACCCAGTTTTTGAAATTGTACATAGGGTGTCCTCCTTATCCCTTTGCGTTCCTCTGGTCAGCGGTCTTGTCCGCGCTGTTGAAGTTCAGCGCAACACGCAGGAGTGCGCCTTCATCGTCAGCCTCGAACTCGACCTGCTCATTGCCTACCAGCGTCTTGGTGTACATGACCTGCTTGCTGGTGTCCAGCAGCGCAACCTCCGTCACGGTGCTGCCGGTGGAATCGCCGGGCGGGATCGTCATGAAGAATGCCAGACGGCCATCCTTCAAAGTCTCCACGCTGTCGATGGGCACCGTCTTGTAGGTGCTGCCCGCCTTATAGCGGCCAAGCGCCACGCGGACTTTGGTGTAGTCCTTGTACAGACCCAGGGCGTAACTTGTCATTGCCATAGTCTTTTCACCTCCCTTCATTACTGCACAAACGGCTCTTCGCCGCTGCGCTTGTCCTTGAACTTGGTAACAGTGACCTCAACGTCCACGTCGAGTACCGGTTCATCCAGTACCGCCGGGATGCTGCTGGCACAGGTTTCTGTGCCCGCCATCGCTACTTCCATGTTGTGCACCTCCGTTTCTGTCTCAACCGTCACATCCGTATCGTAGATACCGGCTGCCGTCGTCCTGTCCGGGACGGTGCCAGCCGTTTCAACTTTGTATCCGGTAGCCTGCTGCTCCGCTTCCACCGTAATGTCGGCTTCGCCCAGCGCCGCCTTGGTCGTGTTCTTCGGCCATGTGCCCGCCTGCAGGTTTTCGCTGGTGTAGGGCGTTTCCAGCATCGCCGCGGTGCTTTCCGTTTCCACGTTCAGATCTGCATCCATGATTCCGGCATGGGTCGTCCGGTACGGGATCGTGCCCGCCGTTTCCACCCGGAACGCATTTGCGCTTCCTTCCGTTTCCACTTCAAGTTCTCCATCTGCAATGCCCGCATGGGTCGTTGTTCTCGGCCATGTGCCGGCATACATCGTCTCACTTGCATAGGGCACCCGGTAGACCAGCGAGGAAAACTCGCACTCTATCTCAATCCCTGCCTGCACTTGCAGGTAAAGGCTGTCCAGATGGGCGGTCATGCGTTTGTAGATGTTCACGCTTCGCCGGATTTCCCGGCGCTTTACCGGAATGAGCGCTCCGTCCACAGAGCAGATCACACGGAAATGACCGGGCGTCCCGCCGTAGTCGTACCACTGTTCTATCTCCGACCGGGGATAGATTGCGGATATTGCTTTCAGGGTCGCCCAGTCCGTGCCGTAGTAGCGCCGGACTTCCAGCGCCGTCTTGATGATGCTGCGCTTGGCTTCCAGCGGATAATTGGAATCGTACCAGTCCACCTTGAACTGCACGGCCAGCACATCCAGAATTTCTTCCGGCTGTGAATCGATCTGTGTGTAGATATGGATCAGCTCTGCCGCTTCCATTTCCCGCTGGTGCCGTTCGCGGTACACCTTATCCATGATGCGGACCCACGGTTCATCCGCAACCGCCGGGGGCAAGCCCTCAATCAGTCCGGTTCCCCACAGATCAGTCATCTTCGATACCTCCGTAGGTGATCTTTTTGCTGTTCAGCTTCGCCACCTGCGTTTCCGTCACCTTGGTGTCAACAGGCCCCGTCAGTTTCGGACGCTTTGCCCCGGCTTCCCGCACCCGCATGATAAGTTCCGCCGGGTCGATGTCTCTGCCAATCTTCCTCTGCCATGTTTCATACGCCTGCACCGCCTTTTCCACATTCTCCTGAATGGTCACGGCGGACTTGGTATTGCTGGACGCGATGTAGTAGGTGAGGTTGATGTCATACGGCACTTCCTGCGGGGCATGGCAGAGCACCAGATCGCCCATCGGCTTCTTTACCGTGGTGAAATAGTCCTCCATGCCCCGGCATTCTTCCTCTGTCGGCAGCCGTCCTCCATCCATCAGGAAGTAGATGTGGATCGTGTATCCTTCCTCACAGATGATCTTGGTGCCAGATACGTCGGTGCGCCAGCTTTCTGCGAAATACTCATAGGCATCTACCGGTCCCGCAATGGAGAAGATAGACGGGGCGTAGTGGATGCGTCTGGTGAAAGAATCGTCGCCTTCCGTATCCGTTCCGCCGGTGCTGGTCGATGTGTTCTGGGCGGAAGCAATGTAGGGGATGGGGTCAACCAGCGTATTGATCTCTCCGGCAATAATGCCGTCACTCCCGCTGCCCGCCTCGTCCGCCAGTACCTCCACATCAACCGACATCTCGCCCGCCGGGATCTCCGCGTACTTCGTGGTCTTGAAATACTGCTTTTCCCCGGTGCGCACCTGCGTACCCTCCGGGATGCTGGTTGCGCTGGTTCTCACCGCAGACAGCGTAAACCGCACTACTGCCGTTGCCTTGCCCGCCTCCATGCGCTCCACGCCCACCATGGGTGCAAGGTTGTCCAGGTTCGACCCGGTGCTTGTCGGCAGCAGTTCCGCTTTCAGGCAAGCCGTGCTGTACTCTATCGTATGGTGAGAACGATAAGCCAGCACCAGCAGCACCATCCGCGCTTCTGCGCACTGTGCCAGCGACACTTCGCCGTTGTACAGTTCCATGTTGTATTTCTCAAACAAGGCTTTGCACTCGGCTGTCGCTTCTTCCAGAGTTTCCCCGCCATCAACGCTGATATCGGGGATGTTTTCAAATTCTTTGATCTTAGACAAGTTCGTACACCACCTTCGGGGTTACTGCTCCGTGCAGCGCATCATCCTCCACCCAGTCCACACGCACCACCCGTGCCCGCGGCTCAAAGGCTGCGGTCTTTTCCGTGATCTCTGCCACATAAAGACCCTTTGCCACCGCAAGCGGCTTGTCCAGGAACACGCTTGGATCTATGCCAAGCAAGCGGTCGCCTTCCAAGCTGCCCACAGGGGTGCAGTACAGCGTGCGGAGACAGCGTGCAACGTCCTGTGCTTCTTCCTGCGTCGCCCTGTCGTTGGACAGTTCCAGCATCGTACTGCTTATGTCGATCATGTGTACTCCTTTATGGTCAGGCTCACCATGCACTGCGTCAGCAGTCCATGTTTCAACACAACGTTCCAAGCCTCGCTTACATCGGTCACGCGGAAGCGGTTCTTGGAAACCGGCGCAAACCCGATAATCAGGTAATGCAGTTCTCCGCTTTCCACCATTTCTGCCAGCCGATTCTTCATCCTGCTTGGATTTACGCCAAGGCTGGAATCAAGCAGAATGTCGAATGTGTATTCCCGCAGCTTTGGGTTAAGGAACTCCGGCTTTGCTTTTCCTTTCAGCACTTCATGCTCGGCCCAGTTCGCACCGATTTTCCCTTTGAAGTTGGATGGGGTGAGCGTCCGCAGATGGCCTACGGAAAAGATCACATCGCCAAAAACTCCTACATACATCCTGTACCTCCTTACAGCGGCGGAGTAGTCGGTTTTCCGAGGTTGCCGGTGTGCGTGTGCTTCACGAGCGACTTCCCGGAAACCGTCACATCCCCGCCGCCGCCCGTGATATTCACCGTGGCCGCGCTGGCCGTCAGCGTCGTTGCGCTCAACTTCAACTCGCCAGATGCCTTGATCTCGATGCCCGCCGGGGAATCCACCTTCACGCTTCCGCTTTCGCTGATGGTCACGGTAGCGCTGCCGATCTTGATTTCCAGGCTCTTGGCTTTCAGGATCTTCTTCCCGTCCACAAAGTCCAGCAGTTCCTTTGCGTTTGCATCGAACTTCCGGTACGCCTTTCCATCCTCGTTGCAGTATTCTTTTCGGAATACTTTCTCCTTGCCCTCGGCAGGTTTGATCTTCTCGTTCCAGATCGTGCCCAGAATCACAGCGTCCTCCGGGCTGTCGCCCGGATGCAGCACCACCACCAGATCGTCCACTTCCGGCATCCGATATTCCCGGTTTGAGAGCACCGGCACCATTTCCGTTACGGTATCGTCCCGGTCAGGGTACGTCACTTCACACAGACCGTTTTCGTAGTCAATGGAACTTACATTTCCAAGCCGTACTTCGCTGCTCATGTGAAATCCCCCTTTTCCACCTTGCTGGCCTTGACCTGCGTTTTGTAACCGCCGGACGGCGAGAAGGTGTGCTCCATCTCGTCGATGAAGTATTTTCCCGCCATTTTGCCGTAGCCCACCAGATTGATGCACTGCGCCGATGCGCCCGCCGGGTAGCCCGGAATCGTGAAGCTGATGGTCGTTGCGCCGTGGTTGGCGTTCTTGATGGCTGCCACCAGCTTTGCCTTCGCATCCGCTTCACTGTTCACCTTACTGGTGAGTTTAAGTTGACGTTCTTCCGTGCCCACCTTGACGTTGATGTTGATCTTTTTCTTTTTGTTGGTGTAGGTATACACGCCGCCCGTGTACGTCCCGGTCAGTTTGGTGTTCCACTTAAAACTACCCGGTTCGATGCACAGAGCATTCGGATTCAGCGGCTGCGCCTCTTCGTATACCGTCCAGGCCGCCGCTTTTTCCTTGTACTTTTCCCGGTCATACACCCACAGCTTCGATGCGTAGACCTTGATGACCAGGCCGTAATCTTTGCACAGGTCTTGCAGAAACGCACTGTCCGTAGCGTCCTGTTCCTTTGCATCAATGTCGTGGTCGTCGCCTTCAAACTTCAGTTCCAGCTTGTACCGCCCTGCAATGGCTTCTGCAATTTTCTTCACGCTGGTTTTCTTCCATGTGAATGTACGGTTTCTCTCGCTGAAGCTGCTGTCGTTCGGTTTCGCCACGCCGCCCATGGTCAGCGTGTCCGGGGCACCGGAAAAGTCCAGGTCATCCAGCACAAAAGCGCCGCACTCGGCGCTGTAATCGCGGTTGTAGTTTCCGATACCGCCGATTCCCCAGTTTTTGACTACGATGGTCGGATAGAGCTTTACGCCCTTCTCCGGCATCCATGCGTTTTTCCACTTTCTGTTACTGGCGTTGATAGTAATGCTCATGCTGTCGCTCTGGGATGCAGCCACATCCGTGTAATGGAAACTCTCCACATCATTCTCGATCCGGGCTGTAATATCGGTTTTTTCATATTTCAGCCGAATCGCCGCCTCGCGGCCTTTGGGTCTCACTGCTGTCAGCACCATCACGCACCTGCTTTCCAGGGCGGCAGGTCGCCGCTCTTTTCTTCAGGCAGTTCAGGTGTTGACAGCACAGTGCCGGAATCGAACCGGACGATGTGGATCAGTTCAGGGTTGTTCTGCATCAGCCAGTCGGCTTTCAGCTCACTGCCGTACACGTTCAGCGCAATCAGGTCCCATGTGTCGCCGGACTTCGTTGTGTAATCAAGTGCCATAGTTCTTGCGCCTCGTTTCATGTTCGTACTGTTCCATGTACTCGCAGAACTTCTCATATCTTTCATCCAGCAGTTCGCGGAGTTCGTCCACGCTCATGCCGCCGTAGACTGTGAAGTTCGGTGCATAGACGTAGGTGTTGCCGGAGCTGCTGGTGTAGGTGCGCTGGTAGCTTGTGCCCCCGCCTCCGCCAGAGCTGCCGGAGTTTCCGCCAGAGGTGCCACCGCCGCCGATGGACGGCAGTTCCACCACGTTCTGCCGGGACGCCTGCAGGTCTGCCAGCATGGAAAGATCCTGCTCCGTCGTGCCCGTGCCGTAGACTGTCGGGAAGAAGTCTACGTTGCTCAGGTCGTAGTGGTCGGGGTTTGCGGCATATTCAAGCTGTGCTTTCTCTACGTCCGCTCCCCGGATGAACTGGATGACCTTCTGAGCATTTTCATTTGCAAGGATGGTCTGGGCACCAGTGACCACCTTGCCGATTCCGGTATTCACGTTCTGGACGATCTTGCTCTGGTCGTCCGTCACGGCAGGAGCCTGCACGGCCGCCAGTGCTTCCAAGCCATCCACCGCATAGTTTGCAAACTCCGTTACGCGGCTGAACTCCACGCCAGCGTCAGAACCCAGCACCATGCCCGCCGCAACGGACGGGAACATAGTGCCAAAACTCTGTGCGATCTGGTTAAACCGCTGCTGCCGCTGTGCCTTGCGGAAGTCGATCAGGTTTGTGCCTTCGTCCGTAAAGCCGCCATCGGCAAACATCTTCGGCTTTCTGCCGGGCAGTTCCAGCAGGTCGCCCAGACCAACGCCCAGCATCTTGCCAGCCGTCAGCCATGTATCCACGTTCTTCTCCCGGACACCGCGCCGAAAGCTGATGACTGCTTCCGTGCCAGCCTCGCCAGCGATGGACGGCCCCTTCGTCATACCGCCGTTGGCAAACGCCGGTACAGACACGGGTGAGAGGTTGAAGCCGAAAGACTTGCCGCCAATGACCGGGACGGGGATGCCGAACAGTGTTTCCGGGATTTTAAGCTGGATCTTGTTCAGCGCTCCGATGATGAAGTTGACCGCCTTCACACCAACGGTAGCTATCTGCTTCAAAAGTCCGACAACGCCCAAGATCACCGGCTCCACCACCGGCAGCACCTTGCCCACAACGTCTACCGCCACCTTGATGGCATTGACCAGCGTAGTGCCCACCAGGCTTACCACCGTGGACAGCAGCGGTATAACCGCCGGGATGCCCTCGTTGACAACAAACCCGAATATCTCCGTCAGCACCGGCTTGATGTGGTTCGTACCCAGATCCACGATCTGGGAGAACACACCGACAAAGGACTGGACCAGCGGCATTACCGTCTGGATAGCCGGGGTCATTGCGCCAAACACATCGCCCAGGTTCAGCCCTCCGATGCTGAAACCGGATAGCTTTTCCTGAATGCTCTGCAAGCCCTCCGGTGTGGAGAGTTGCCCAAACACCTGTTTTGCCAGATCTCCGATGCCCGTGATTTTGCCGGTAAACTTGTCGAATACGGCAAGGCCGCCATCACCAAATACCATGCCGACAATGTTGCGGACATCCTCAAAGTGATCTCCCAGTATGGAAACCACGGCAACCATCGTGCCCAGACTTGTAATAGCCGGTCCGAACATACCAAGTAACGACATAAAGCCGCCACCCAGCTTCGCAGCCACCGGGCCAACGGTAGAACCCAGCACATTCAACCCCGCGCCAGCGAACTGACCAACGTTTTTGACCGTGCCGATTGCACCGCCTGCCAGCTTTGTTGCGCCGCCGACCACCTTGTTTTTGGCGTTTGCCAGAATTGCCGGGCCTTTCGTCTGGCTAAAGATATACCCCATCTGCGCAAGAGCGTCCTGACCGTTCATACCGACCGTGCTGGTTGCCATACGCCAGAGTGCTCTACCTCTGCCTGGCTGTACGATGCCCGTTTTTGCGAGGATCCCTACTCCGGCCTTTCCGATATTTCCGAGTGCAGACTTTCCAAGTCCGCCCATCGTAGACAAGGTTGCTCCGCCAAAGGATTTCATTCCGGCAAAGATGCCGGGGAAGTTGATGCCCTTCGGTCCCGCTATGCCGGACAGGATCTGCTTTGCAACGCCGCCCGCCTTTACGAATCCGCTGCCGATGGCCGTGTTGCCCAGTGCGCTTATAGCGCTGCCTACACCCGTGACGTACTTTCCGGGTCCAGAGTTTTTCAGCAGACCGAGCACACCGCCGTTCGTGCTGGCTTCCAGAACGTCATTTACAAAGCCGGTCTGTCCCTTCTTGGTTCCGCTGCGCAGTCCCTTGAAGTTCTTCATTGTTGCCCAGATGCCCACGCCAGCGCCGTCCAACGTCTGCCCGATCTTGCCCAGGCGCGTTGCTGGCTGCTGTGCTCCGATGCCAGCCATCTGTGCACCGTACTTTGCGTTTTCCGCGAACATTCCGGCATTCGACCCAGCAAACGCCGCGCCGCTCACCGTTTTCTGGATCAGGCTCGTGGGGGTCAATGCACCCAGCAGGTTTCTGACCGTGATGCCGCCGAAAGTTCCGCCGGGCGCTCCGCTCGGCTTTCCTCCGATCACGATGTTGCCCACCGTGGACAGCAGCGTGCTTCCGGCGCTGTACGCCGCAGGTGCAAGGCTCATGGCTCCCAGCGCCGCAACAATGGCCGTAATGGCTCCTGCCACTTCCGGCCCATGCTCTGCTGTGTAGTCGATGCCTTTCTGTATCCACGGCAGCGCCGCCTTTGCTGCGTCCCCGATTCCGTTCACTGCATTGCGTAGCAGCGGCAGTACCGACGTTACCAGGTTGGACAAGTCCGGTAGGCTTTCGTCGATCTCCTTGTAGAAGTCCAGCTGGATCCGGGTCAGTTCCTTTTGGGCGGGCAAGAAAGCCTCACCAACGTCCTGCATCAGAACCGTTCTGGCATTGGTGCGCATGATGCCAAGACTTTCCTGCGTCCCGCTGTTGATAGCAAACTCACGCTCCATACTGTTTTTGTAGTTGTCGTAGTTTGCATCGCTCACTTCAGAAAGCGTTTTTTCCAGCAGGTCAAGATTATTCGTAACCTTCGCTGCACCTTCCACCGCCCACTGGTTAAACAGAACGTTCAGTGTGGCCAGCTTCTTTTCGTCCGGCAGCTGATTGATAGCCGCAAAGACTTTCTGCAGCGTCCCTGTTCCGTCCTCCTGCATCGACTTTGCCACACCAGATGCCGAGAATCCCAGCGTTGCCCACATCTCCTTTTGGGCCTTGGTTGCGCTATCACCCTTTGAGATGTTGGTGTAGATTCTGGAAATCGTAGTACCAGTGCGTTCCGTATCAACACCGGTAGCCTGCATTGCCGTAGCAATGGCTGCCGTAGTCGATGGATCCACACCGGCCAGCTGGCCAACAGAAGCCGATTTGTTCACGCTGGATGCGATTTCTGCTGCGGTCGTCGCATTGTTTGCGCCCAGGTAGTTGATCTGGTTCATCAGGCGCATAACGTCATCGTGGCTGTAATTGACCTTGTTGCCGTTCTCGTCCTTTTTTGTGAACGAAACTTCCCACTTGGCCATATAGTCACCGGCCGTCCGGTCTTCCAGATCCATAGCCGTAGCAGCCACAGCTGTGTCGCGCAGGATGCCGCTTGTGGTCTGTTCGTCAACGTCCTTACCAGACTGACCCAGAGCCGCGCTCATGGTGGAAAGTTGTTCCGTGGTTCTCGGAATTTCCATGCTAAGCCGCTGGATGTAGTTCTCCATATCGGCATAGTTTTGCGCATAGGTCTTTCCATTTTCGGACATCTGGTCGGACGCTTTCCCCGAACTGTCCGCAAGGCCGTCCACATAACGCATGACCGGTGCCATCTGTGCTTCCAGTTTTACGGCCTCGTTTGTGGTTTTCTGAATGCCTGCAGCGACAGCGCCTGTCAACGTTGCGCCAAGCGCAAGACCGGCTTTGCCTACCACGCCCAGCACATTTGTGACCGTAGATGCCAGGGAGTTTACGCCTCGCATCTCTCCCGCCAACGAGCCAGTCAGACCCTTCACCTGACTTATCGTTTTCGTCAGGGATGGATCCACTTTGCCCATGATGCGGATGCTAAGATCTAATGCTCCATTTCCCGCCATACGTCCGACACCTCGTTACACAGATTTACCAGTTCCCGCCGTGGCAGGTGCAGCAAATCGGTCATGTTGGAGTGCGTGGCAATGGACAGCTGGATAGCCGCTTTCCTAAGTCCTTTCGCCCCGCCCTTTACTCGAAAAAATCAGCGTCCACAGCGTCGCGCAGCTTTACCGCCTCGCACAGCGGCAGGCCAGCAAAGAAATCCACCGGGTAGCCGGTGCCCATGCTGGCGATGATGCAGCAGTACAGGTAATTGCGGCCAGTGTTCACCGTGTTAAAACCAGCAGCCACCAGACGGTTTTCCGCCGTCGATTCACTCATGGTGTTCAGTTCGCCCACGCCGGACAGGTCGATGCCTTCAAAGGTCTGGCCTTTCAGTTCGTCCTTCTCGCTGCCCTCGTAGGTGTAGGGTGCGGCGAATTTCAAGGCATGAGATTTCAGCTGTGCCTTGACTTCCTCGGCCTTCTGGCTGCTGTCCATCGCCTTCAGCACTGCGGTCTGCACCAGTTTGATCTTGCCGCGGGGCATGAGTTTGAAAAACTCCACAGGCTTGCCGGTTGCCTTGACGGCCATTTCCTGCGCGAAAGAGGTGGTAGCCTCCATTGCGGCCAGAGCAGCCAGTTCGCCGGAAAGTTTCTTCTGCACATCCACAAGATCCTGCACGGTCATCTTCGCCATGCTGGACAGATCCAGACTGTCGTACTCCTTGCCCTCAAACTTGTAGGGCTTGTCGAACTTCACGATATTCTCCATTGCTGTTTCCTTTCACGTTAAAAAGAATCAGCCGCCCCACCCTTGGGACGGCTGACTTCATCATGTATCAGGCTTTAGATCAGAGCGTTGATCTCGGCACGCATATCCTCGCCATCCACATAGTAGCGGCCTGCAAACTTGTCGATGTCAATGACGGTCTGGCCGTCAACCTCCATCAGGTAGCGGGTCACTTCCAGCGTGGTGGTGCTACTCATGGTGTCAGCACGCTTCAGCTTGCCGGGATCCAGCTCCTTGGGGCGGCCGCCCAGAACAACGCGCAGACCCTTGTAGGTGTAGCCGCCGTTCTTGTTGTCGTTCTGCATAGCAGCACGCAGGGTGATCTGGATGTTCTTGTTGGGGTTCATCATCTTGGTGGCGAAGCTGTACATGGTGTTCCAGTTCAGCGTAGCCTCCATGGATTCAAACTGGCCGGGTACGGGAGAATCCACATCGCCCGCAATGCCCATGCCGTTCACGGTCGTGGTCTTGTTCTTGATCTTGGGCAGGGTAACTTCATCTGCCAGACCGATCAGAAGATCATCCTCGGTGTAGGCGTTGTAGTCATTGATGACCTGGGGAACCAGATCACTGGAAATATTCAGAGCCATAGTTCATCCTCCTTCTCCTTACAGAGACAGGGCAGAAGCCAGTGCGCCGGCCTCATACTCCATAGTGTTGTTGATCTGCTTGAACGGCGGGAAGGGAGTGCAATACTGGTAGAAGCTGTAATGGCCTGCCACCAGTTCTGCGGCGGTGTTGCGGTCAGGGTCCGCCTTCATGCTGTAGCTGGCGCAGACCTCGGTAGAAACATACACGCTGCCCTTCATGTTCTCGCTGTCGATGATGGACTGCAGGCGCTTCTTGTTCATGGGCTTGTCCAGCTTGCTCTGGTTGCTCAGAACAAACTGCGTCCAGGTATGGTTGAAGAAGCGGCGGACGCAGAGGAAAGCGTCCTTCGGGTCGGTGTTCTTCGGGTAGCAGCAGGTCTCATTGCCCCAGACCACAAAGTCGCCGGAGCGGATGAAGGTTGCCACGCCCTGCTCGTTCAGGACGTTGCCCTGCTCCTGATCCATCAGCACCTCCGTGCCATCTTCCAGACAAGCTGCGGAGATGGGCACGCTCACGTTGGACGGGCTGGCGTTCGGGCAGTCGTTGTACAGACTGTCGTTGTACACGGTGGCTGCCGCCGCCAGAGCACTTCCGCTGTAAATTGCGGTGCCGATCTTGCCATACAGCCACAGGGCGTATGCCTCGCGGGAGGTAGCGCCCTGCTTCACCTTCTGCCCAGCCACATCGGTGTACTTCTTTGCACCGGTGGCGCTGCTGTCGATGTCAATGTAGCACACTGCATCGAACACGCCATTGATCTTGCGGCACTTAGCCTGCATGGCAGCGCACACCAGAGAATCCTTGGAGAAGCGGGGTGCCAGAATAATGCCGGGCACCATGCCCAGCTTCGGGAACACCTGGCGCACAACTTCCAGACCGGTTTCCGCGCCGGTGGAAGCATTCACGCCGCCAACAATGTCGGCCGCCGTCACCTTGGTGGGATCCAGAATGGAGCCAGTCACGGTCAGTGTGGTAGCGCCGTCGCCCTTGCCACCGGTGACAATGGCAATGTTCACGGTGCCGTCATCGTTGAAACTGGCGGTATAGTCCTCATTCGCCACCAGTGCGGTGGTCTCTTTCTTCACCACCAGAGTGCCCAGCAGAATGCCGGTTTCCTCGATCTCGGCAACGCCGTCGTTCACCTGCACACTCTTGGTTTTCATCTCCGTGGTGTGCTTTGCAGGGTCCAGAACGTTAATCAGGACAACAGGAGCAACGCCCATCACCTGAAAGCTGGCGCTGATCGCATCGCACAGGGTATACTTTGCGAAGTCGTCAGAGTAGCCAACTGCGGCGTCCGCCTCTTTGAAGGTGTTCGCCAGCAGCGGAGTGTTTACCGCTGCTGCGGGGTCAGCCAGCAGGTTGACCGGGGCGGTGCCCACGATGACCTGAAGGCCAGAGTTGACCGATACCGGCGTGGAAACGCTGGTTGCGGCCTCGGTTTTGTTAAAACCATGAGAAATAGCCATTTGTCATATCCTCCTTACTTCATCAGGTCGGCAGCCTTCTTGCAGAGAATGTTCTCTCTGGTGCCGTCCTGTTCGATCTTCACGCGCATTTCTGCGAGCTTGTCCAGCGGAACGATCAGCGCCTTCAGGAACGGCACCTGCTCCACTTTTTCTTTCAGCTTTTCGGGCAGGCCATCCACGAATACGGTGTACTGCGGGGCAATGCCCTTGACGGTCGGCCCACAGTACGCCGCAGCGCCGGTGGTTTCCGTCACAGGCTGCGCTTCCTTCACGGCCTCGGTTTTCTTTTCGGTCTTTTCGATGCTCATATCAAAGCCTCCACTTCTTCGTTTTTCAGGGTGTTGGGCGTTTCGCAGATCAGGTTGACGATGCCCCAGTAGTAGAAGTCCATGTCGTCATCCGAAAGCTCCCATTTGCGGGGATACCCCACTTTGAAAGCCTCGCCAAGCACAGGCTTCCGCTTGAAGTGCTGCATGATGGCTTCGATGATGTTTCCGGTGTCCTCATATCCCTGCCGGTCTGTTTCCGGGTCATAACAGCAGATGATGAGCTGCAAAAGGACCAATTGCGGATCCTTTTCGTTCACCACCTCGCCGCTCGTTCTTGATACGATGATGCACGGGAAGTTGGATCTATTGGTATCCACATCGTCGTCATCATCGGTCGGGGACGGGATAAACTGCTTGAAGATCTTCAGCGGCTTTTCGCTCTCCTGTCCCTTGAACTTCATATCCCGGAACAGTTCCTTCAGCTCGTCAATCATGGCCTGCTGGCACATTTCGCTGGTATAGCCGGTGATTTTTTCGGCCATATCAGATCACACCCTTTCGTTTTGCACTGGCGATCAGTTGCCGGACGCGCCGTTCGGTGTTGTCCTGCAGCATCTGTTCTATGGTCTGTTCCTGCATCTCCCACACGGTATGGTGCATTGCAGAGCCGGAAGGGCTGGACAGTGTTGCCAGCTTCTCGTTCGGCTTCCAGCGTTTCTTGCCGCTCTCCGTGTAGTCCTTATCCGCAGGTACTCCGAGTTGACGTTGTACCATGCCGATGTGCTTCGACTTGAACTGTACCAAGAAGCCCTTGCTCTTATCGCTGGTGCCGCCCAGAGCAATCATCGGACTGCCTTTCAGGACACGCGCCCGAAAAACGGGCGGTGCATTGCGGACAGACGGACCCATGAAGGGCTTTGTGGGGCTGGTTCTGAAATAGCCCAGGTCTGCCCGGAATGCACCGGGGTCGTTCTTCATAATAGCAAGGATAGCGGCAGGCCTCCGGTTGGTGGCCTTCTGGCGCTGGCGCAGATCTTCGATCATGCGTCTACCTGCCGCGTTCAGGTCGTAACGTTTCTTCACTTCGGTCAGCATCAGCTTGCGCGTCTGCCGGGCCGTTGTGTTTACGGCTACCTTCAACGCCGCCGGGGTTTTGTTTCCCAGTACGCCAAGAGCGCGGGTCACTTCCGCGTCATCAACGGAGACCGTCAGGTTGGAAGCGTCATAGTTGGTATGGAAGTATGCCAACTTACCTCACCCTTTCCAGTTCCATGCGATACATACCCGCTTTCAGGGAGCAGGATTTGATGTTGTAGATCCGTTTCTTGTCCAAGGTGATCTGCTTGCCGCTTTTCGGCATGGGGCCGTAGTCTTTCTGCTTTACAAAAAGCAGCAGGTCGGCCTTGTACATACCCTGGTCAAAGGATTGCTTTGCTCCGCCCTCCCAGTGCGCCGGACATTCAAGTACGCCGGGGTGCTGCGTGATACAGAGCATCAGCTTATCATCTATGTACCGTTCTTCCGCAAACTCATTCGGGTTGAAGATTACGTTCTGCACATCCTGTGCAACGCAGTCTTTGAACGTAGGAAACGGTTTCGGGGTTTCCGGTGTGCCGTAGTTCTGGTCAACGTCCAGCATATCCGTGCTCCCTCCCGTATCAGCAGACGGTAGCAACCAGCCAGCTGTCCACCTTGTCGGGGATCAGCAGCGGGTGGGTCTGCAGTTCCAGGAAGCGGCGGTCAGGACGGTGCTCCACATAAGAACGCAGCAGGCGGGTGGTCTCGGCAGTGTGCCACACCTTGTCATCGTCCAGATAGGTGCACAGGCCGTAAGCACGCATGAAGTTTGCGTTGCTGGGGACCATCAGCACCATATTATCCGGGATCAGAGGCTTGGTCTCTCCGGTTTCCTCATCCAGATACACTTCGTCATAGCCGTAGATGTCCACGCCGGGCAGATTCAGGTGGCCGTAGTAGTTCAGACCGCCTTCCAGCTCCTTGGGTGCCATAGCACCAATGTCGAACCGGCGCTTGTCCATCAGATCCAGAACATTGCTGTCGCTCATAAAGTTGTTTGCGGCCAGCTTGCCCATAATCACCATGTTTGCATTTGCAAAGCCGTTGCGGCTCACCTGCCGCTTCCATTCGCGCAGGTTGCCCAGAGTGTCGGCAGCAGACTTGCCCCACTGCTTCGTGCCCTCCAGATTGATCTTGTTGGTGAAGCCAAAGTCGATGACTTCATCCACGCCCTTGCCCTTCACCTTCAGCTGACCGGTGGTAAGTACCTGGGCCGCCATCCACTCTTCGCGGCGAGTGGTCATGTCGTTCAGCTTGTTGTATTCCTCGGTCAGCTTTTCTGCTGCACGGTCAGCAGGGGTGCGGCCGGAGTAGATATCCTCACCGGGCAGGCGCTGCAGGAACATATCTGCTGTGGTGACGGTTGCCGGGTTGATAAGGGGCGGGGCGTAGGACTTGGTCTCGTACCCCTCGCTCTGCACGATCTCGCCGCCGACCATAGGATGTACGAATGCAGCCATCTTGCGGTTGCCCTTGACGATATCAATGTCAACGTTCTTAGTGGGGAACGTCTTAACCTTGGAGAAGAAACGATCGCGCAGGAAAGTGTAGATCGGGGGTGCAGTGCGCACAGCCTCTGCCAGATACCGCGGCTCATAAATATTGATTTCGTTTGCCATTTTTTTGTTTCCTCCTATCACTTCAGGAAAATGCCCAGATTGCGCAGAGGAACTTCAACGTCGTCCACGCTCACGTTATTGGGCAGCACCAGACCGTCAGCAAAGAACTCGCCGGTCAGATAGACCGGCACTTCCTTGTTTGCGTCTGCGCTGTCAGCAGTAATGCCGTACAGGCCGGTCAGGACTGCCGTGCCTGCGCTTGCCGGTGCCGCAATAGGCTTCACCTTGCCGTCTGCAATCAGCACGGGGGCGTGTGCCTCCACAGCTTCGCTTGCGGTCTTGGTTGCCTTTGCGATACCAATGTCCACGCCAGCAATGAAATACTTCGGCGCGGTGCTGAAATCTTTTCTTGCAAGATCCATGCTCATGGTCCTTTCCTCCTTACTTCACACCGTTTGCCTTGCGAATCGCGGCCAGGAAAACGTTTGCTTCCGCGTCCTTCGGATCCGGGTCAGCGGGCGGCGGATTGGTGATGTTGTTCGCGCCGGAAGTCTGGGCGTTGGCCTTTACCTTGTCCAGATAATCCTTGCTCTGCTTCTGCTGCTTTGCCTTCATGCTGGCAATGACGGCCTTCGCAAAGGATGCGGAATCAATGGGCTTCACAAACTTCGCCTCATTCGCTTCATCCTCCGCGCCGGGCAGAGTGGCGTTTTCGATCTCCTGAATGCGGGTGCGCTCGGCATTGATAGCCTCGGTCTCGATCTTGGCTACCATATCCGGGCACGCCTTGCGGAGATCGTCCACGGTCTTGATGTCCTTAATGTCCATGTCTGTTACCTCCCCATGGGTTTTGTTCCCCGACTGATCCGCCGGGGGTGTATTTTCAGGCTGGGCCGTGGTCTTATCCACCACCCGGCTTCTGACAAAGTTCGGTGCTTTGTTGAACGGGGTGTTCATGCTGATGCTGTTGACGAACAGGACGCCGTTGCGGTTCTCCACAACAGAATCGTTCGCTTCGTCGTCCACCTCGTCCACAAAGCCCTTCTCCTTGGCTTCCGTTGCCGTCCACCAGTTCGTTTCATCCATCCACTTGGCGCATTCGTCCTCGGTCTTGCCGGACTTCTTGGCATACAGAGTGACGATGCTGCTGCGGATGGTTTCCAGTGCTTTCAGACAGTTGTTGAGATCTTCTGCGGTCAGGTAATCGCAGACGCCCATGCTGACCGGATGCACCATGTAGCTTCCGTCTGCCGCCGCCACCACCTTGTCCGCATGGCAGGCAACAATGGTTGCCGCACTGGCGCACAGGCCGTCGATGTGGGCGGTCACAGTGGCTGCGTTGCGTTCCAGCATATTGCCAATAGCCTGCGCTGCAAACACATCACCACCACCGGAGTTGATGTACACGGTGATTTCCTTCACATCACCCAGGGCGGCAAGGTCATCCGCAAACCGTTTCGGGGTCGCGGCATCTTCCCACCAGCTGCGCTCGGAAATATCGCCGTAAAGCAACAGTTCCGCTTTCTGGTCATCGTCAGCCAGATTGCGGAACTGCCAGAACTTATCATTTGTCATCTTCTGGTTCGTCTGGGAATTTGGTTTCATTTAGCCCTACCTCCTTCATTTTTTCCATTTCGCTCTTGCGCTGCCTCATGTTTGCCCGCCAGCTTCCGCCGGTCATCTGCGCAGTTTCCTGCTCATTGGTGCTGATGCCCTGCCGAACGCGCAGAATCGCCGCCTCGATCTCTTTCTTGGCATCCAGATTGGTGCGTGCAGGACCGTTCCATGTGCAGCCCATGTAGGCTTTCGCCACAGCCGGGTCGTCAAAGAAGCCGGGCGCATTGATGCGCCCACGGGCTACTGCCTCGGCAAACCACTTCTCGTAGGCAGGCTGGCAGAAGTCCGCCGCAAAGCTATCCCGCAGCACACCGCAGGTGCGCCAGAACTCGTTCAGTGCGCCGCGGCTTGCAGAGTAGTTGGAACTGAATTTCTTGTAAAGCACCTCACTGGGGATCTCTACGCCGGTCGCTACCTGATTGGACATGGCCGTCATGAAGCCGTCAAAGGTTGTGACCGGGTGCTTCGGGTCGAACGTATCCGTGCTCTCTCCCGGTGCAAGGTCGAACACTGCGCTCGGTGCAAGGTCGATGCCCAGTTCATCGGGCGGGGTGTTCGGGTCCTCCGCCTTATCTGCCGGTTCCTCGCCGAACGGTGCCTGGCTGGTCGGGTTTTCATGCTTGATAAACAGCGTGATGGACGACGCCACGATAGCCGCCGCCAGCTCCGCTTCTGTGTATCTGCCCATCTGTTTCAGCGTGGGCAGCACCGGGGCCAACAGGGGCACACCGCGCCGCTGCCCGGCACGCTCCCTCTGTGTGACGCACAGGATGTTCGGTTCTCCCGTTTCGGGGTCGCGGGCTTCTACCCGCGTCCATGTCAGCGGCACCGTGCTGTCGTAAGCCAGCGGATGCCGGCTTGCTATCCAGTACGCCACCACCGCGCCGTCCCGGTTCGTTTCCACGCCCTGCACGATCTGGAACACGTCATGCTTGTCTATCGTGCAGGGTGCCATTATGTCCGTGCGGTCAGGGCTGCAAATCAGATCAGCCTCGATCAGGCGCAGCCGCAGAGCATACGGCCAGTGCGGATGTTCGCTGAACTGCACCACCGCAAACACATCGCCGTTCATCAGGAAACTGGTGAACGCCAGCGTCTGCAGCCGCCAGAAGTTATCCATGCCAGCAGCATCGCAAAGGGTGCTGTCCGCCCAAAGTTCAAATTCGCGGGAGATCTGCGCCTGCAATCTGTCTGCCTGTTCCTCGTTCAAGTGCAGATAGTCCGCATCCACCTGCGGGGTCGGCACAAGGCCGCTGCCCACCACGTTGGTGCGCAGGGTCTTGATGGCACCCGTTGCCAGAGGGATGCCCATATAAGCATCCCGGCTTCGTTTGCGCAGAATATCAAGATTATCTTCGATATCCTCTTTTGCGCTGCCGCCGCCAACGTGCCAGCTGCGCATAGCGCGGGAAATGCGGCTCGCGCCGTAGTTCCCGTAGCCGGTGCCGTTGTTCATGACGGACAGTGCGGCGCGTGCCACAGCGCGGCGATACCCTTTTTCAGGGCTGATTGTCGCAATGGCCTTGTCCAGAATATTTGCCATGTAGTCCACCGTCCTTACGCATCATGCGGCGAGAAGTGGTAGATTCGGTTTCTGCCCCGGCCTTTTTCTTCCGCTTCCGCTTCGGCTACTTTCTTTTCCCAGAAGATAATGCTCTCCCGGATCTGTTTCAGGCTGGCACGGGTCAGCATCATCTGCTCGATCTGGTAACTTTGCCCTGTCGAAACGGCAGCTTCCGCTTCCAGCCACATATCAAGGTGCCGCTGTGCGGCTTCTTTTGAGATGATCGGCATTGTTTAGATACCTCCTGATCTTCTTCTGCGGTACTGGCGCGGTGCGGTCTGGCGGGGCGCTTCCTCTCCGGGAATTTCCAAACCGGGGGGATTGCTGATCTCCAATGCAGCCGTTGCGTAATTCCGAACGTCAAACGCTTCGTTACGCTTCTGCGCCGGGTCTTTCAGTTCCCACCGCTCCACTTTGCGGCCGGACTTCCAGCGCGTGACCTTGTGTTCCGCAGTAAGCATCTTGAAATAGTTTTCGTCATACCCGGCATCCTCTGCCGCCGGGAAGTGGCAGTAGTTTGGGCCTTTGATAAGCACCTTCAGCCTGGCAAGAACATGGTTCTTGCCGGTATCAACGCCCAGCGTGAACAGCTCACCGCCCACGCGGTTGTTCTTCGTGGGGTTGCGCAGGTAGGGTACGTCCATACCACCGCGGCCTTTGATGGGCCAGATGTGCCGTTCCTCGCGCTCTTTGCAGAAGCGGATGACCTGATCCGGGAAGTGGCCGCCGCTGTCCATGCAGACGCACCGCAGGGACAGTTCCGTGCCGTCCTTCTTTTTCCAAGTCTTTGATAGGAAATCGTCCAAATCTGCCCATACCTGCCCGCGTTTCAGGTCGCCGTAGATGCGCTGATACCGGATGCCCCAGCTTTCCTTGCCGATGCCCCAGCCCACGACTTCCGCCTCAAAGCGGTTGTCCTGCGTATCGACACCGGCTGTCAGGTACACCACGCCGTCCGGCACCTCGGCCTCGTAGAACTCGCGGCGATCCAGCAGGTTGTTTGCCTCTACCGTTTCGCCCGGTTCTTCCCACGGCAAGCCAAGGTCGGTGTTTACGAACACCTGCATCTTTTCATAGTCGCCGCGCTTTGCGTCCATATCCGCCGCTATGAAGTCCTCCACAATCCTGTCCCACCCGCAAAGGGTAGAGCCTATCTTGTTCATGTGAAAGCCTCTCACGGGGCGCTCTGGGTGCTCTGCGTGCCATTTGCCTTGCAGGCTGTTCTTCTTCCAGCGGTATTCATTGTCCAGACAGCCACACTCGGCGCAGCGGTACTGCGCACCGCCCGCCGTCCAGTTGTCCTTGTCGAACACCATGTTGTCCCATACAAAGGGTTGATAAAAGCCGCAGTTCGGGCAAGGCACCGTCCACTCTTCTTGTGTGGATGCGTTGAACTCGTCCAAAATGCGGCTATTGTTTTTGGTGGTGGGGGTGGATACCAGCACCGTCTTGTAATCCCAGAAGGTCGTTTGGCGCTGCTCGGCCAGCATGACCGGGTCGCCCTCTTTGCCGGCGCTTGCCTTGTAAGCGTCCACCTCGTCCGCCAGCAGCACCTTGATGGGGCGGCCGCGGAGGTCGGTGGGGGCATTTGCGCCAACGATGGTCAGCTGCCCCCCGGCAAAGTTTTTCTTCATGATCGTGTTACCGGAATAGCGGCTCTTGTTGTCCACAAGGCCACGGAGCACCGGCGTGTCCCGGATCATGGTCGCCAAGCGGTCTTTGCTGAAACTTTCGCCCAGATTCACGGTGGGCTGCACGATCATGATGGGGGCGGGGTAGTAACTCATGTAATACCCGATGGTGTTCAGGATCAGGCCGTCCGTCTTGCCGGACTGGGCACACATCATGGCTACCACCTTGCGGATATGTACATCTCCGATGGCATCCATGATCTCCCGCTGGAACGGCGCATTGTCCGTGTTCCAGCGCCCTTTCGCCGCAGAGGCTTCCGCTGACAAGCGCCGGTAGTTGTCCGCCCACTGGCTAAGGGTCAGGTTTGGGGGCGGTTTCAGCGCTCCCAGTGCCCGGCTGAACATCTCCGCCGTCTGCGGTTCCAGGTGGATCATCGCCATGTTCGCTGCCGCCTTTCTTGACGCAGCTCTTGAACGGGCAGAACTGCTGGATCTCATTTAGCCGGGTGCCCCAGACGCAGTGCCGGCACTTATTCTTCCTGCTCATCTTCGGATTCCTCCTCCGGTGCCGCCAGCGCAATTTCCGGGTCACTCAGTTCCACAAGCGCTTCCTGCACGGCCTTCTGCAGAATATCGTGCGCTTCCGCCGGGTCGGTCAGCTGTGCCATGGTGCTTGCGTACTTGGTCGGGATGGTTTCCAGCCGGTTCTTGAAATTGGCAAAGATGGTTTTGAGGGCGTGTTCCACTTCCTCGGTGCGGTGCAAGTCGCCCTGGGCTTCTTCCATCCGCATTTTCTCGATCTTGCCGCGTGTTTCCTCCCGCTCGGCGCGGGCAGCCACAAGGCGGGCTTGGTCATCTTTGTCGCCGATCTTGAATTTCAGGTATTGCCGGACGCAGACCTTCATATCAAAGACACCGGGGCGGACTTCGGACAATACGCCCTGATCCCGCAGGTTCCGCACCTGCCGGTCAGTGATGCCCAGCCATTCCCCGACAGCCTTACTCGTGTACAGCATCTTTGTCACCGTCCCCCGGCTCGTTGATCTCTCCGGTTGCCCGGATGCGCAGCAGTTCAAGCCGCTTCTGTTCGGTTTCCAGATGCAGCTTGTCCATCTCGTTCTTCTGCATCTGGGCTGCCGCTGACAGGATGCGCCCATGGATCTTGTTCAGCGCTTCCTGCAACTGCAAGATGCGCTGCGCCGGGGTCTCTTTCTGGTACATACCGATCCGCTGGTTTGCGCCGTCCCGCTTCCGCTTGCCGCGTCCGCCGGGCACACGCATATCGGTAACGCTGGACGTTATCAGCTGGTCAGGCGGCAGCTGCTGGTATTCCTTGATCTTATCCAGGATGTACTTCTCCCGGAGCAGCAGTACGCCGATCTCGTGTGAGGTCAGGTCGGTGCTGTTCCGGGGCGCGTCCTCTACGATCTTCTTTTCTTCCGGGGTGAGCTTATCAAAGAAGATGGTGGAGTATGCCCCGTCCTTTTCTGCATTCAGGTTGCCCACCGGTGCCCCGCCGCCGGGGTTGCCCACGGCGTTTTTGTTTCCCGGTTGACCGCCGGGCTTCCGGGGCGCGGGCTGTTCCCACCCGTCCTTTGCTTTCCAGCGGCGGACTGTATCGTATTTAAGATGGAGATCATCCGCCAGCTGCCGGAGATTCACTTCTCCGTCTTTCTCCATCCGGGCAATGTACTCAGCGCGGGCGGCATCGCGCTCATCGCTTCGCCTTGCCATTTCGTTTTCCTCCAATAAAAAATGCCCCACCTGGCAAATCATCCAGACAGAGCATTCAGTATCGCCGCCGGTCCAGCGGCTTTTCTTCGGGTCGCTTACAGATTGTAAGCAACAGGGTATGAAAAAGACCCCTCGGCGCTTCCGCCATGGGGTCTCTCGCATAATTCCACTGTACCAATTATACCACCAAAACCGTCTTAAAACGTCTTATCTTTCGCCGGTATGGGCTTTCAAATGTAAACAGTTTATGACATTTGGTGTTATTCCGTGCAGTCAAAAAGTAGCATTCCCATTGTTGCCGTACACAAAACGTAGCTGTGATCCGTGTCGTTCAAAAGATTTATCACCGACACACAATCTCCATATCCGTTTTCCGTCAGCTTATTTTGAATTGCTTGTGATGCAGACACAACAGACGAAACGACATCCTTCCATGCCTTCTCCTGCTCTGCATATCCCGCCTTTGCCAGAGCTGCGCACATTGCGTTTCCGTCCGACCAAATGTAGACCGTATATCCTGCATCATCCTTGTCCAACTGATAGTCAGAACCAAAGCCCTGCGCCAGTGCATTTTTCAGCAGCGCCGTCATTTCATCCTCTGAAATCTTATGTGCAGTTTCGCCATCTTCATAGTTGGATGTGTAAGGATATTCCAAGTAAACGTACTGCGCGTCTGAATCATCTTTCTTCCTGACCAACTCTCCTGTGAGGCATTCTCCCTCAACTCCCACTTCGCTGGCAACGCCATTCCAGAGCTGATCCTTCATATCCATTGTGACCGTAAAGAGATATTCTCCCCGCAAAGGTCTGCTACCATGAAACGCATCATTGCTCGATGCCATTCCATTTTCCACCTTGACCGTTTCATTTTTTTGGAAGTCGTCGCCCGTCAATGTAAGTCGCAAGGTAGCACCCTCTGGAAGATTTGTGTGAACCGTAAAAATTGGGCTGTCGCTTTCCCCGCTTGTTTCCACGTTCATCTCGACCGGGAACTCTTTCAATTTATAGGACGTAACATCAACCGGCACATTATTTTCCCATTTCTTATCTTTTTTGTAATAGTCCTCGCCGTTGATGATGATACTTTCCACTTTTCCATCCTTCGCACGGGATACAGTTTCAACTTCCGCTGTTGTTATCTTGGTAAAGCCGGCTTCTTGCAGTTCAGCCAGAGCATCCGTTTGTGTCATGGATTTGCACTCTGTGCTACCGAATGGCACCTTCGCCGGATGCTTCACTCCGCATCCAACCATCAATGCACAGCAGGCCACTACGGCGGCAAGAGTTAGTACACTCTTACCCTCCCCGATTTTGAACTTCATTAGAAAAACGCTCCTTTCAAATTTTGGGAATTCTTCGCTCTAATTGTCGCATAGCCTCCGCACGCTGTCAATTCACAATTCCCACAGCATCCGCTTCAATCTCTTGTGTATTATTTGACCCGCCCCCTTATTTTTCGGGCCGGAGGGCGGAAGCCCTTCAAAAAAATTTGCACCTAGAAATA
>ERZ1034880.43-NODE-43-length-49773-cov-84.319603_pt1 | contig 49773 bp, 40 predicted proteins | sample MGYA00520630_ERZ1034880 | MGnify/ENA primary metagenome ERZ1034880 (study PRJEB33766, sample SAMN09781725) | gut metagenome | biome: gut microbiome | host: Homo sapiens | place: Madagascar | study: EMG produced TPA metagenomics assembly of the PRJNA485056 data set...
TGATAGCGATAGCAGAGGGAATGAACCAGGAAGACCTCTTCGTGCTCGAAGCAGCTGCTATCCTCCACGATGTGGGCATTCACGTTTCAGAAGCCAAATACGGTAACTGCGATGGCAAGCATCAGGAAGAATTAGGTCCTGATGAGGCAAGAAAAGTCCTGACAGAAGTCGATGGATTCACAGCCGCACAGATAGAAAGAATCTGCTGGCTCATCGCCCATCACCATACTTATAAGGATGTAACCTCCCTCGACCACCGCATCCTGCTCGAGGCAGATTTCCTGGTCAACTCCTTCGAAGCCCATCTTGCCCCCGAAGCCATCATCACCTTCCGCAATCATGTCTTCCGTTCGGCGTCTGCAATCAGTATGCTGAATGATATGTGGGGATTGGAATAAGGAGAATACTTTTGTCTAAGAAATAATGGTTTTAAAGTAGCACATTATGGAAAAGATTATTGTTAATGTTGCGTGGTGCGACAAGAATTTTGGCGGTTCTCTTGGTAGTAATGTACCAGGTGCGGTAGTTTTTACAGCACCAACCTTTGAAGCTTTGCAAAAGGAGGCAAAGGATAGTTTGGAGTTTCATGTTGAAGGTCTTCTTGAAAATGGAGAAGAGGTTCCTGGATGGCTGAAGAATGGCGATTATGAGTTTGTGTATAACTATCAGGATGCAACTACTCTTTAAAGGCATATTCTCCATACGTTTCTCTAGCGGCAATTAGTCGTGCTTCTGGAATAAACCAAAGTCTTTTATCACACTATGTAAATGGATTGAAGAAACCACGTGAGCAGCAGCGTAAACGTATTGTAGAGGGTTTTCATAAAATAGGATCAGATTTGCAATCAGTTATGTGTGTATGATTTTAGCAAAACGGATGCTTAAAGAATGTTGTCAAGCATCCGTTTTTTCATTTCGTACTTCCAGCTCCCCATTTCATACATTTATCCCCCAACTTTCTATGCTGTTTCGGATAAATTCACTATCTGAGTCCACTTGAAAACAACTAAAAGATAATTAGCCTCTTCTCCTACTTCTGGAAAGACAACGACCACCTTGGATACTTGCTTTGTTTCAGGAACATACTGAACTTTAGCATCGACATTTCTTCCATAAATCTTCATTATTATAGTTTTTGCTGAAAATTTACGATTTAATTTTGAAACAATCTAAGTTTTCACGGCGTTTTAAATTAAGAAATCCCTGCCATAGGAAGCCTTTCCTACAGCAGGGATTTGTTATATTATATTAAGGTGGAGCGCTTAACCCTATAATTTAACATTAAAATACAAAACATCACCGCTGCAAAAAAGAGACGGTGACGTTAAGTTGTATCGATTATTTAGTTCTTCTTCCATGTATAATTGAAACTAACGCCCAGGCTTGAAGTTCCATTCCATTTCATTGTGTTACCGCTAACTACAAGTGTTATACAGAATGTGTCACCAGAGGTGTTTGTGGCAGTAATTTGATTACCATTAAGAACCCATGTGCCATTACCAATTGAGCTTGATGTAGAAGTGAACTTACCATCCTCTTTGATGGTAATCGTCTTGTCTACCATATAACCTGTTATGGTTTGTCCATCCACCTTATCAATGCTTGCGGTACAAGTCCATGTGCCAAAGACTTCTTGCGCATTGATGTCTTTACTACCACCATCTCCATCATCATCACTACTACATGATGTGAAAACCATTGCTGTCACTGATACTACGAGCATTACTAAGATGCTCCAAAATTTGTTTGTTTTCATACGACTTTATTTTATGTGTTATTTTATATATTTTCTATGCACATTAATCTTTACAGTCTATTTCTTCTTCCTCCAAATGTCAAAGCGATAGGAGTGTCTTCCAAATCAGGAGTCCATATTGGAGTGAATTCATATATGATTTTGTTCTTTTTCATATACTCTTCCAATTTGAAACTATCTATTCCTATTTTCTTAATGTCAGCCAAGAGCGTTTTTACATCAAACATTCTTGTATGTTCAAACTTGATAAGAAAGATTTCCTTCTGTATTTCTTTATTATAGAACATTGCTTCACTATAATGTTTGGAATTGGGATTCATATCATCATTCACAAACTTCAAAAAATCAGGCTCATTAAATTCTTTTATAGACTCATAATATTTTGTAGCCCTACCATATTCTGTAGAGAATGCAATACTGTCATTTTCATATTTCTTAATTGACACTTTCACTTCAGGATCATCATACTCTCTACCATATACCCAATTTACACTGTAAAGTTTTACCATTCGAGGGTAATAGGTAACCTGCAAATAATCTGTAACCGTGTCGCAGCAGTAAAACTTATAGCCAAATGCGACAATACACAAGAGCACGATTGGCAATATTATGTATAAGAACTTTTTCTTTTGCTTCATAATAATTATCACATTAAAAGTGTTACATCAATTTGTAATTATTAGACTCTAATAAAACACACCACCAAGTGCCTTATAATACTTGATCGTATTTTGAATAGACGAAATTGTACTTGCTTTTAGCATTCTTACATTATAGTATTTCTCTCCATTCATCTTGATTTTAATACTCTTCGCTCTCTCAAGTGCTCGGATAAGATCTGTATCGCTAAGTTGCAAATCACACCATTCCCATATTTGTTCACCTCCACAGTCCGTATTGAAATCCAATCTTCTATACTCATATATTTTGCCATCAATATTGAATATCAAGTCCTTGATAAATAACCAATCACTAGCTACATATTGAAAGACGAATCTAAAATTTTGCACCTTATTGTTTTGCTTCATGAAGTAGCAATATGTTGCATTTCTATTTCGGTATTTTGGCTTGTCTTTAGGGAAAATCCAAGTTTTATCGCTAAACTCATCTTTCTGCAGTTTAAAGTTCTTAGCCAATCTTTCCAATTCCTCTTTCTGCTTTTGAACTTTTTCTGCTTCTGCCGCTTTCTCTGCCTCTTTTTGTTTTTGCTGGGCAATGATAGCTGCACTATCAACTTCTTCTACAGAAGTTTTTGTCGAATCCAACTCGTTATGGGATGGATTGTTTACTTTTGATTGGCATGAAGAAAAAACACACCCAATGCTTATAGCAACGATTGCTAAAAATGATAATGTTGTTTTCATATTCGTAATATTTATATAAGTAAAACTTACATACTACTGCTTGTCAAATACCAATGTGCCTAATGACTTTGACTCTTCTGTCAGTGTCTGTGCTTTGGAATCAAATTTTAGTTTTTGTTTACCAAATACTTCATAGACAATAGTGACATTCTTACCAGAACGTTTCCAAGTAAAATCAGAAGGACTTCCTCCTTGAACAGTAAAATAGCCAGTCTTGTCTGACAGAAACACATATGTATCTTGAGTGCGATAGCAATAATATATTCCTACAATAGGGTCTGCAGTATTGTTCTTTGCCAACTTTTTATGACTTTCGTCCTTCAAAGGTTGGACATCCATTGTGTCAATAACAGCAGAATCAACATCTGCATGTTCTTGATTTCTCACAGAATTATTCCCATTACATGACAATAGTATTATAGAAACTAATATAAATGAAGCTTTTTTCATACTTTCATATATTTAACAATTTTATTTCATAGACATAACAACTTGCATAAGTGCATTTATTTCCATTGCTTTTTTCTTGTCTCTACCAATCTTTATCAAGAGCATAGGATTGTTCAAGTCACACACATTTACGACAAGTGCATAGTCATGGATTACCTTATCATTGTCTTGACGAAAGATAGTTTCTTTTTTTGCCGTAGCACCACCAATAATAGCTCCAGCTTCACCCCCAATTAAAGCACCAGCAATAGAGCGTCCAGCCAAACTACCTGTATTTGTGGATGTGACTGCCTTAATGTCTCCCTTTAGAATTGTAGACTCATCATCGACCATAAAACTGTTTATATCCCCTATTGCAATCTCATGACCACAAAGCCATAGTTTCTTTACCTTGTCAAACACAATAAGTTCATTGTCCATATTGAATTGATCAAAGCGGCTTTCGTGGATAAGAACAACACTACCTGGCTCTCCATTCCTTGCTATCAATTCATTTCTAAAAGCATTATACTTATCCTCCTTCTCTTTAAGTTCCTGTCGCTTTTGCTCTTGGTATCTTTCCTTTTCTGCAAGTCTTTCTGCACGACGTTTCTCACTTGCATCAAGGTATGAATTTATACTATGTCCTAATATATAGATTGGACAAACTGACATAACTATAAATCCTATGGCGGAATTGAGATTATCGTCACCAATGTTGCTAACAAATAGGCTAAGACCTAACACACAGCCAATAAAGGCAGCTATATACTTTAAAATATTTGATTTGCCCTTCATTATTCTATACTTTTAATTTAACTTATCATTAACTATATTAGCAGCATAACTATAAACGACACCATTATCTTTGATGTAAATATCTGCTCAACACAACTAAAGCCAATGAGATAATTCCTTAAAACATAATGAATATATTTAAGTTATGAAGCAAAAGCGTGAAACCCACATCATTCATTTCAGAATTAAATATCTTGTCGTTCCTTTTCTTTTTTTGCCAGTTCGTTTTTTTTCTCTCTTTCTTCTATAGCTTTTCTCTTTGCTTCAGCCTTAATTTTGTTTTCTTTTATTTGTAATGAATAATCACAATAGACAACTTCGACACAATCCTTCATTCTTCCAATTCTTGCTATCTCTTGAAATGGACCATAAGAATCTCCTGTATACTCTCTCTTTGCTATGGTCAATCGCATATTGTTTGCAAATACCCAAGTTGAAAAGTTCTTTTCAAATGGAGTTTGCAATACTTTTGGGGCTTCTGCATAATTCCGTGGATAAAAATGTTAAATTATCCCTCTATTAGCACCAAGTTGTCATAGGATTTTGTATATTTGCAATATGGAACAGAATGAGACATTAGCAAAATACAAGTACTTTTTAGACTTTATGTTTCCAGAGAACCTGCTTGATTACTTTGAGCCAGTTCGCATGGAAGAAAAGCCTATCAGTGGAGAATCCCAAATTGGTTTAGATGAACTTTACCAAAGTGAACTTCATATATATTTGGATGAGCGAGACAATCGTTCAGCCAAAGATCAAGACTTGCGCCCCAATGGATTTACCGAAGCTAGCAATGTGGAGGATTTCCCTCTCCGCAACCGCAAGGTCTTGCTTCACATACGCCGTCGTCGCTGGCTTGACAGCAATGGAAAGAGCATCTTGTTTGACACCTGCCCCCTTTGTGCAAATGGTACACGCTTGTCTCCGGGATTAGCGTCTTTTTTAAAAGGTAACCATGGACTCTTGCCCGGTTACCGCTCGCTCATTGGGCCGGACTTACTACGTAGATGGCGACAATCTGGAGCGTAATTACAAGAACCATTTGAGTGGCTTCAGGACTTGGAGAGAGCTAGACCATGCGGAGGACTGGAACTTGTTAGTGGAGAACATGGGTACGCACCTAAGCATAGATGAGACCTCCATAGACCATGTCGTGTATGTTTTCTTGACGAATAAGGATGGACATGGCAAAAAGCACACCCTCATAGCTTATGTGAAGGGCTTGAAGGTTAGCGTCATCGTTGCAGTCCTGATGCAGATACCAGAAGAGTTGCGAAAGGCCGTCATAGAGGTTACTATGGACCATTCAGATGTAATGAATGCCGTTGTTCGAGAAGTCTTTCCTGATGCAAGAATAACCATCGACTGCTTCCACACGGTTCAAGTCGTAGGAGATGCCATCGAGGAAATCCGCATGCAAAGCAAGCGGGAGGCCGTGAAGGAAGAGAAGAAGGAGAAGACAGAGTTCAAGAAACGTTTGCTGAGAAATGCCAAGAAACGCCAGAAATATGCCAAGAAGCATCCGAAGACTTACAAGGGCAAAAAACGTGGGCGCAAGCCTGTCCGTGCTAACGCCAGATATATTCCAACAACGCTGTCCAACGGAGACACTCCAATTGATCTCCTGAGAAAGTGCAGGAACATGCTTCTGCAAAGTGGAGAGAAGTGGACTGAAGCGCAAAAGGAAAGAGCCAACGTACTCTTTGGCAAGTATCCTAAAATCAAGGAGGCTTACAGTCTCCTATGCTCTCTACGTTCCATTCTTCGAGACACTACGCTCAACAAGGAAACTGCCAAGTCCAAGCTGCATGAGTGGTATGACAAGGTTGCCGCATCAACTTTGAGGGAAGTAAAAGCCGCTAGAGATACTATCAAGCTGAAGGAAGACCAAGTCCTCAACTATTTTGTTGAAAGATCAACTAATGCATCCGCAGAATCATTTAACTCTAAAGTCAAAAACTTCAGGGCGCAACTGCATGGAGTACTTGATGTAAAATTCTTTATGTATAGGCTATGCTGCATCTTTGGATAACCTCATCCACGGAACTATGCAGGTACGCCATACTTTTTTATCGGTTGTTGGCTTTCCGTATTTGTCTTCATACAAAGTATATATATCTGGATATGTATTATAAGAAGTAATAGGCACATAATACACAATTTTGGTAACCTCTTTCTTTCCTTTTTCTGTGTATACTAACACTTTACCTGTATACTTATTATTGTCATAACCTGCAACTATAGATGCAAAAAACGTTTTTTGTAATTTTTCCGCAGAACAAACAAAATCAGATATAAGCTCAAAACTTTTTATCTTAATCTTTCCATCATTCTTAAAGCAAGAACTATTAATTTTATCGATATTCTTACCGATTTCAATGTCTTTAAAAGACAAAGTCACCTCTTTCAAAGAGGCAGTAACTTCTTTTTGTTCTGTCTTTCTAACATTATTTGTCTCATTCTCGGCTTTGTTACTTTTCGTATTATTACAAGCTGAGAACATCAAAACAATGCAAACTATAAATGCTATCTTTCTCATATTACTATTATTTAGAAGGGTTAAACAAAAAAGCGCGAGAATCTAAACTTGCCCGTCAGTCATTCTTGGTCGTAGGAAAAACCATTGATTATTGACGAGCAGATAGAATCTCACGCTGAAAGTTATATATGCCTCAAAAGTGTGCCGTTGAGGAATTGCCCTCCTTGGCACACTACGAGGGTTGATTATACAACTCACCCGTGACATCTTCTCTGCAATGCCATTGATAATCAATTTGAATTTCCTACGTTCAGAATGACCAATGTACAAAGCGTAGTTGACGCCCTTTATTATGTCTGCAATCGCTTTAATTGCGAATGCTCTGCAAAAGTACAAAAAACAAATGAGAATATGTTATTTGCGAACTGATATTTTCGAAAAAAACATCGTTTCGACAGTCGAACGGCATAAAAAATGGCAGGAAACAACCGACAAAATGGCAAATCCATTGTGCGTAGGGATAGAAACAACGTCTTTTCGACCAAGGAGAACGGAAAGAAGGAATTGCGGCATGATTATTGTATTTTCCCGAAACGGAAGATGTCGGAAACAACGTTTCTTGCATGACTCCATACGGAAAGGGACAAGAAACAGTGTTGCTAAGTCCAAACCGCAGGGAGAGAAGGTGGAAACAATGTATCCGAATTGATTCCAACAAGTGTCTATCAACGGAAACAATGCGAAAGTGCCATGAAGAATCTTTTGACGCAAATGACGCGGAGTTTCCATAGTATTTATCATTAAAACCTAAAAATTATGAACGAAATCGGAACCATTAGTGTGGAGCGCTTAAACAACGGCGCACATTTTTTGTTCATTTCAAACGTATTGGCACGTGCTGAGGCCGACACGAACATCAAGAGTAAGCTCAGCGCACAGATTGCCTCCCTCAAGTCTGCCAAGGAACAGGAGGACGAGGACTTGAAAATCTCACAAAAGAGTCTTCTGACAGATGAAATCACTGCTGCCGATGCTGAGCGTGACGGACTTTACAGCGGTTACAAGAAAGCTGTAAAGGGTTATACAGGTCTGCCTGTAGAGAACATGGCAAAGTCTGCAAAGGTCTTGATGCAACACATCAAGGACTATGGCATCGACCCCAAAATGCAACTTGACCGGGAAACAGGTCTGTTGATTAACTTCATCGATGACCTGGAGAAAAAATATGCTAATGAGGTGCAGACTCTTTCACTGGGTGCATTTGTTACAGCGCTGAAAGCTGCCAACGAGAAAGTTCGCACGTTGACCGCTACTCGCACCGACGAGCGTATGACCAAGATTGTCGGTACTTTGAAAGCTTCTCGCAAGGCAAGTGACGAGGCTTATCGCCTGTTGGTGAAGTTCGTGAATGCATACGCCCTGATTGAGGGTGATGAGAAGTATCTGAATTTCATCGACTATGTGAACACCGAGATTGTTCACTACAAGCGTGAGGCAATCGGTCAGAAATCCGGCTCGGCTCAGACAAGTGGAACGACTGATGGCACAACCACAGGAGGAAGCTCTACCGGCGGCAGCACAGGAGGAAGCACTACTGGCAGTGGCACAGGAGGAAGCACTACCGGCGGTGGCACAGGAGGAAGCACTACCGGCGGTGGCACTGATGCTGAGTAAAGGGTAAAGCAAATCTCGGGCTAAGCATAAGGAGGATTTAGTATGAAAACAAATAAACTAATGGATGAAATCCGCAAGTCAACTCCTGCGGATACAAACAAACAAGTCGACTTATGCGTTGCTATTGCCAACAGAGTCTTTGAACTATTACAGGAACGAAATATGAAACAGCGTGATTTCGCAAAGGCTCTTGGCAAGACAGAAACAGAAGTGAGCCGTTGGCTGAGTGGAACACATAATCTCACTTTAGCTACAATCGCAAAGATGGCGACGGTTCTTGGTGATGATATCATTACCACAACACAGAGCAATCGTCCGTACAAACTTCCAAATACGCAAAATGTTGCTATGATGGTAGCTGAGGATATGTGCAAAAAATAGTCATACAAATAATAAAAATCCCTGCCATAGGAAGCCTTTCCTACAGCAGGGATTTGTTATATGATATAAGGTGTTGTGCCTAATTAAACACTACACACTAAACATTACTTATACTCGCCCCAAGCCTTGATGTCGATATCCTCGAGCTTGGTGGTGCAGAATGCATAGATGAATGCACTCGCCAGACGGCTGTTGGTAATCAATGGCACATTCAGGTCGATGGCGGCACGGCGAATCTTATAACCATTGGAAAGTTCGCTGCTGGTCAAGTTCTTCGGAATGTTCACCACCATATCAATCTCGTGGTTGTGGAGCATCTCCAAAGCCTTTGGAGCACCGCCTTCTGCCTCCTCTGATGGCCAGAGCACACGGGTGTTCTCTACTCCATTCTCGGCCAGGAACTTGCTGGTACCACCCGTAGCATAGAGCTTGTAACCGTGGTCGATGAGCATGTGGGCAGCATCGAGCATATCAACTTTCTGCTTGGCAGAACCAGTAGACAGAAGGATGTTCTTGGCTGGAATGCGATGACCCACTGAGAGCATACTCTTCAGAAGGGCTGTAGATGTATCGTCGCCCAAGCAACCTACCTCACCCGTACTGCTCATGTCCACACCCAATACTGGGTCGGCCTTCTGAAGGCGGTTGAAGCTGAACTGGCTGGCCTTGATACCTACATAGTCGAGGTCGAAGAGGTTCTTGTGTGGCTTCTCTACTGGCAAACCGAGCATCACACGGGTAGCCAACTCGATGAGGTTGATCTTCAACACCTTACTAACGAATGGGAACGAACGGCTGGCACGAAGGTTACACTCGATAACGAGAATATCATTGTCGCGAGCCATAAACTGGATGTTGAAAGGTCCGTTGATATGAAGTTCCTTGGCTATCTGACGGCCTACTCGCTTCACACGGCGAACAGTCTCCACATACAACTTCTGAGGAGGGAACTGGATGGTAGCATCGCCTGAGTGAACACCGGCAAACTCGATGTGCTCGGAAATGGCATAAGCTATCACCTCGCCATTCTTAGCCACGGCATCCATCTCAATCTCCTTGGCATGCTCAATAAACTTGCTGACTACCACAGGATGATCCTCGCTTACGTTGGCTGCCAACTGCAGGAAGCGCTTCAACTCGTCCTCGTTGGAGCAAACATTCATCGCTGCACCAGAGAGCACGTAGCTTGGACGTACCAGTACAGGGAAACCAACACGCTCGATAAACTTGTCGATATCCTCCATAGAGGTCAAGGCGCTCCACTCTGGCTGGTTGATGCCGTTGTTGGTCAACATCTGAGAGAACTTGGCACGGTCCTCAGCGTTATCAATGTCCTTGGCAGCAGTACCCAGGATAGGCACATTCTGAGCGTCAAGACGCATTGCGAGGTTGTTTGGTATCTGGCCACCCGTTGATACGATAACACCATGAGGCTGCTCCATCTCGATGATATCCATAACACGCTCGAAGGTGAGCTCGTCGAAGTAAAGACGGTCGCACATATCGTAGTCGGTAGATACGGTCTCTGGGTTGTAGTTGATCATCACAGAGCGCCAACCTTCCTTGCGGATGGTATTCAATGCCTGGACACCACACCAGTCGAACTCTACAGAAGAACCGATGCGGTAAGCACCTGAACCGAGCACGATGATGGAACGATGGTCGTTCTCGAAGGTGATGTCGCTTTTCACACCTGCGTAGGTTACATAGAGGTAGTTGGTCTGTGCAGGATACTCTGCAGCCAGGGTGTCTATCTGCTTCACTACAGGAAGGATGCCATAGTTCTTGCGAAGGCTGCGGACGGTAAGACCGGCCTTAGCCATGTTGCCCAACTCCTGTTCAAGACCCACGGCACGCGCAATCTGGAAATCGGTAAATCCATAGACCTTAGCTGTACGCAGGAGTTCCTTGTCCAGAGTATTGATGTTGCACTTCTTCATCGCCTCGTCGATATCGATGATGTGCTTCAGTTTCTCGAGGAACCACTTGTCAATCTTGGTGAGTTCATGAATCTGGTCAACAGTATATCCCTTGTGCATGGCCTTGGAAATCACGAACACACGCTTATCTGTTGGCTCCTTCAAGGCTGCATCGATATCATCAATCTCAAGTTCCTTGTTCTCTACGAAGCCGTGCATGCCCTGACCTATCATACGAAGACCCTTCTGAATGGCCTCCTCGAAGTTGCGGCCGATAGCCATCACCTCGCCTACTGACTTCATAGATGAACCCAGCTCCTTGTCTACGCCACGGAACTTAGACAAGTCCCAACGTGGAATCTTACAAACCACGTAGTCCAATGCTGGCTCAAAGAAGGCAGATGTGGTCTTGGTAACAGAGTTCTTCAACTCGAACAGACCGTAACCCATACCGAGCTTGGCTGCCACGAAAGCCAAAGGATAACCTGTAGCCTTGGAAGCCAAGGCAGAAGAACGGCTCAGGCGGGCATTCACCTCGATGACGCGATAGTCCTCGCTCTTAGGGTCGAAGGCATACTGCACGTTACACTCGCCCACGATTCCGATGTGACGGATAATCTTGATGGCAAGGGCACGAAGTTTATGATACTCCGAATTGCTCAAGGTCTGAGAAGGAGCGATGACGATACTCTCGCCGGTATGGATTCCTAATGGGTCAAAGTTCTCCATGTTACAAACTGTGATACAGTTGTCGTAACGGTCGCGAACCACTTCATACTCAATCTCCTTCCAGCCCTTCAAACTCTTCTCTACCAATACCTGTGGAGAGAAAGAGAAAGCTTTCTCGGCGAGTTTGTTCAGTTCCTCCTCGTTGTCGGCGAAGCCAGAACCAAGTCCACCCAAGGCATAGGCAGCACGGATGATGACAGGATAACCCAACTCGGCAGCAGCCTTGCGGGTCTGCTCGATGTTCTCGCAAGCCTCGCTCTTGATGGTCTTCACGTTGATTTCATCAAGCTTCTCGACGAAGAGCTCGCGGTCCTCGGTATCCATGATGGCCTGTACAGGAGTACCCAGCACCTTGACATTATATTTCTCCAAGATACCCTGACGATAAAGCTCGACACCACAGTTGAGGGCAGTCTGACCACCGAAACTAAGGAGGATTCCGTCTGGCTTCTCCTTCTGGATGACACGCTCTACGAAGTAGGGCTGCACAGGCAGGAAGTAAATCTGGTCGGCAACGCCTTCCGAAGTCTGTACGGTTGCAATATTAGGGTTAATGAGCACGGTCTCGATACCTTCCTCGCGCAAAGCCTTCAATGCCTGCGAACCAGAGTAGTCGAACTCGCCTGCCTCACCTATCTTCAAGGCTCCTGAACCCAAGAGGAGCACTTTCTTTATATTTTCGTCTTTCATTTTTTTCCTAATTATTTAAGTGTTTCTACAAACTTATCAAACATGAACTCTGTATCCACAGGGCCTGAGCAAGCCTCTGGGTGGAACTGGCTTGAGAACCAAGGATTCACCTTGTGGCGGATACCCTCGTTGGAGCCATCATTCATATTTACAAAGAGTTCCTCCCAATCGTTGCCCAATGTCTTGGCATCAACCGCATAACCGTGGTTCTGAGAGGTGATGTAGCAGTTGTTGGTTCCTACCATGCGTACTGGCTGGTTGTGTGAGCGGTGACCATACTTCAACTTGTAGATAGTAGCACCGGCAGCCTTGGAAAGCAACTGGTTACCCATACAGATACCACAGATAGGCTTGCGGCTCTGGCTGATCTGCTTGCGGATGATATTGACAGCATCCTCGCACATATCAGGGTCGCCAGGTCCGTTGGCCAAGAACAAACCATCAAAGTCCATATCGGTATAATCGTAGTTCCATGGCACGCGAATCACCTCTACACCTCTGTTGATAAGACAACGGATGATGTTTGCCTTCACGCCACAGTCGACCAGTACCACCTTCTTGCCGGCTCCCTCGTTGTAGCGGATAATCTCCTTGCAGCTCACCTGGTCTACAAAGTTTACTCCCTCATAGTTAGCCTCAGGGATGTTGTCGGGCTCATCGTCGAAAATGATCTTACCCATCATCACACCATGCTCACGAAGCACCTTAGTCAACTGACGTGTGTCGATACCCGTAATGCCGGGCACCTTCTCGCGCTTCAACCAGTCGGCAAGGCTTTCCACTGCATTCCAGTGGCTGTACTGCTCGCTGTAATCGCTCACAATGATGGCAGAAGCATAAATCTTGTCACTCTCCATGAAGGTTGGCAAACCGTTTTTCTCGAAAGTGAATGGTGGCACACCATAGTTGCCTACAAGTGGGTAAGTAAGTGTCATCAACTGACCGGCATAAGAAGGGTCGGTCAAGCTCTCGGGATAGCCCATCATGGCTGTGTTGAACACAACCTCGCCTGCTACGGGGGCATCATATCCGAAAGATTTGCCATGGAATTGGGTTCCATCGCTCAAAACTAAGGTTACATTTTTCATATCTGATATTCTTTTTCTTTATTTCATACTCATTAGAACAAATGAATTCTCCACTCTTTGTTCTTCACTTATTTATGATAAACATTCTCTATGTAGTTCACGAAAGCCTGGTTGCAAAGCTTGGTGCCGCCGGGAGTGGGATAATGGCCTGTAAAGTACCAGTCGCCCTTGTGGTTGGGTATGGCCTCGTGCAGTCCCTCAATGCTCTGGAACACAAGTTGGATAGGAGTCGTCATTTCCTCTGGTCTTAGCATCTCTACTATCTTCTCGTTCAACTCCTCGGTGGTGAATGGCTTGTAGATGGCACGCACAGGATTGATCTGCTCTTCCTTTGGCTTCAGCAGCTCGGCCTTACAAGCCTCGTAGGTCTGCTCGATGATGTCGCTCATCTTGCGTTCTTTCAGCAACTGGATGGCAGCACGGAACACACAGAACTCTTCCAGTCGGGCCATATCGATGCCGTAATAGTCGGGATAGCGTATCTGTGGAGCACTCGACACAACGACAATCTTCTTAGGATGCAGACGGTCGAGGATGCGGAGAATACTCTCCTTCAAGGTAGTTCCTCGAACGATGCTGTCGTCGATGATGACCAGGTTGTCCACCTTAGGTTCGATGCTTCCGTAGGTTACATCGTACACGTGGCTCGCCAGGTCGTTACGGCTGTTGCCCTCTGTTATGAAAGTACGAAGTTTGATATCTTTCCAGGCTATCTTCTCTGAGCGAACAAAGTCGCCGAGGATTTCGTTGAGTTCTTCTTTCGAAGGAACATGGTCGAGATTGGCTATCTGCTCTATCTTGGTTTCGTTGAGATATTTCTTGAATCCGCTCAGCATGCCATAGTAAGCCACTTCGGCAGTATTCGGAATGTAGCTGAACACGGTGTGGTCCACATCATAATCGACGGCCTTCAGAATAGGCTGGGTCAACTGCTCGCCCAACTGCTTGCGCTCCTGATAAATATCCTTGTCGGAACCGCGACTGAAGTAGATGCGCTCGAACGAGCAGGCTGAATCTCCTTTCTGATCCATGATGCGCTCGATGGTGCATTCGCCGTTCTTCTTGACAAGAAGCGCCATACCTGGCATGAGTTCCTGCACTTCCTCTGCCTCCAGGTCGAAGGTGGTCTGCAACACAGGGCGCTCGCTTGCCACAACTACAATCTCGTCGTTCTTATAGTAAAAAGCAGGACGGATGCCCCAGGGATCGCGCATAGAGAACATCTCGCCCGAACCGGTAATACCACAGACTACATAGCCACCGTCGAAGTCTTTCATCGTTGTCTTGAGCACGTTGCTCATCTTCACGTGGTCTTCTATATAGTTGGTGATGTCGGTATTCTGCATCTCCATCGCCTTGGCAGCAATGAAGTTGCGCTCCACCTCACGATCCAGACGATGGCCCATGAGTTCGAGCATGATGTAGGTATCGCTGTAGATGCGTGGGCTCTGGCCCTGACGTGTAAGCTCCTGGAATATCTCATCCACATTGGTCATGTTGAAGTTACCGCAAAGGCAGAGGTTCTTAGCCTTCCAGTTGTTGCGGCGCAGGAAAGGGTGCACATACTGTATGCCGCTCTTTCCCGTGGTGCTATAGCGCAGGTGGCCCATATAGAGCTCGCCAGCAAAGGGGAGCTCTTCCTTGGCATACTGAGCGTCGGCAAGCTGCTCGGGTGTCAGGTTCTTGAAGTTGGCATTAGCCTTGCCGAAAATCTCTGTAACGGCATTCTTGCCCTCTGCCCTTTCACGGAACATGTATTCATGTCCGGGCTTTCCACCCAATTTGACACAGGCCATACCTGCTCCTTCCTGGCCACGGTTGTGCTGCTTCTCCATCATCAGATAGAGCTTGTTGAGTGCGTACATCCATGTGCCGTACTTCTGCTGGTAATACGATAAAGGCTTGAGCAATCTGATCATTGCCACGCCGCATTCATGTTTTAATGGTTCCATCTCGCTTATTATCCTTGATATCTTATAGTTAAATTTATTTCGTTGATAGTCTTCCTCCTTCTATCTTCACTCATCGTTCTTCCTCCCCTCATTCGTTAGTCCTCCTTCATTCGTTGTTCATTCCTCCTTCATTTGTCATTATTCATTTGCAGCGTCCTCCCTCTATAAAAAAAGGGAAACGTCAATAAATGACGATTCCCTTAATTATATCATTCGACTGTAACTGACTTAGCTAAGTTTCTTGGCTGGTCAACATCCTTACCCTTGCAAACGGCAACATGATACGCCAAGAGCTGAAGAGGGATAGTAGCCAATAATGGCTCTAAGCACTCCAAAGTCTCAGGCAGTTCGATGACTTCATCGGCAATCTTGGATATGGTTTCGTCGCCCTTGCTGACAATAGCAATGACACGTCCATTACGAGCCTTTACCTCCTGAATGTTGGAGAGTACCTTCTCGTACATGAAGTTGTGTGTAGCAATAACTACTACTGGCATATCGCTGTCGATAAGAGCGATAGGACCATGCTTCATTTCTGCAGCAGGATAACCTTCTGCATGGATATAGCTGATTTCCTTCAACTTCAAGGCTCCTTCCAAAGCCACAGGATACTGGAAGCCACGACCCAAATAGATAAAGTTGCGCGCATAGGTGAATGTGCGGCTGAGGTCGGCTATCTTGTTGTTCAACTTCAGCACCTCCTTCATCTTCTCTGGGATGTTCCAAAGTTGTTCTGTAATGTTCTGGTAGTCGTCGGCGCTGATGGTTCCCTTCTCATTACCAATGGCCAATGCAAGAAGGGTAAGTACTGTCACCTGACCGGTGAAGGCCTTGGTTGAAGCCACACCGATTTCAGGACCTACGTGAATGTAAGTTCCTGTATCTGTCTCGCGGGCAATGCTGGAGCCGATAGAGTTACAGATGCCATAGATGAAAGCTCCCTTCTCCTTGGCCAACTTGATGGCAGCCAAGGTATCGGCAGTCTCGCCACTCTGAGAAATAGCTATCACCACATCGTCACTGGTCACCACAGGGTTGCGGTAACGGAATTCGGAAGCATACTCTACCTCTACTGGCACACGACAATAATTCTCTATCATCTGCTTGCCTATCAAACCTGCATGCCATGAGGTTCCACAAGCTACGATGATAAAGCGCTTGGCATTGAGCAACTGCTGACGATGGTCGGTAATAGAGCTGAGCACTACGCCCATCTCTGTCTCTTTCTTGGTTGTGGCTTCGTCGCCATCGGTCATCACGCGGGTTTCTACCGTACGGTTTACCACACGGCCACGCATACAGTTGCGCAGACACTCTGGCTGCTCGAAGATTTCCTTCAGCATGAAGTGAGGGAATCCACCCTTCTCTATCTGACCCAAGTCCATGTCAACAGTCTGAATCTCTGGATTCAGCTTCACGTTCTGGATATTGGTAACCTGAAGTTCCTCGCCCAGACGCATGATGGCGATGTTGCCATCTTCCAGATAAACCACCTTGTCGGTATATTCTATAATAGGTGTGGCGTCTGAACCGAGATAGAACTCACCTTCCTTGCCAATACCTACAACGAGGGGACTTTGCTTGCGTGCGGCAATAATCTGGTTGGGTTCATTCTTGTCGAGCAAGGCTATGGCATAAGCACCGATAACCTGGCGAAGAGCCACCTGTACTGCTGTCAGCAGGTCGAGTTTCTTTGTAATCTGGATATATTCTATAAGCTGTACCAACACCTCAGTATCGGTATCGCTCTTAAACTCAACTCCCTTTGCTATCAGGTTTTTCTTGATGGCGGCATAATTCTCAATAATGCCGTTGTGGATGATGGCAAGATTCTTTGAGGAAGAATAGTGAGGGTGAGCATTGACTGATGATGGCTCACCGTGGGTAGCCCAACGGGTATGAGCAATGCCTACCGAACCACTCAAGTCCTTGTCGGCACAGTAAGCTTCCAGGTCGGCAACTTTTCCCTTTGCCTTATATACATTAAGTGATCCGTCCTCGCTGATAAGAGCTACACCAGCCGAGTCGTAACCACGATATTCCAATCGTTTGAGTCCCTTGATAAGGGCTGGATAAGCCTGTCCCTTACCCAAATATCCTACGATACCACACATATTTTAATATAATTGAAATTCATAATTAAGTTTGTCCTTACTTACACAAACTGACAGTAAGTGTAGCCAAAGATAAAATCGAGGAAACCAATCCTATCCAGAATGTAACAGAGTTGCTCAGGCCTGCGGTACCTTTCTTGGCTCCATTAGGTTCTACATATACGATGTCGTTCTGCTGCAAATAGAAATAAGGAGAATTGATGATGTTGGCATCTGTCATATCCAATCGGTGCGCTTCCTTTTTGCCAGTTGCATCCTCGCGGATAAGCAGAATATTCTTGCGTTTACCCTGCAAGCCTAAGTCGCCGCTTTGTGCCAACGCCTCTACTATGCTCATCTTCTCGTTTGGTACTGTAACGACGCCCGGGCTTCCCACTTCGCCTGTTACAACGACGCGGAAACTCGCCATACGTACTGTTACCGTCGGAACTTCACCATCCTTGAAATATGGCTGGATTTTAGATTTCACCAAATTCTCGCATTCTCTTCCAGTCAAGCCCACTACATGAATCTTGCCGACAACAGGAAAATCTATGAAGCCTTCATTGTCAACCAAGTAATATTGAAGATTCTGGTTTTGTGAAGAAGACATCATAGACTTAGAATATAGATTGAAAGGCTCTGCCAAATCCTCGTTAACCGCTTTTACGATAATCGACAATTGGTCTTTTGGCATAATTTTAGCATCATACAACATTCTCGATGCGCTCAAATTGAGAGAATCTATATTCTGAAAATAAGCCACTTGCTTAGCACTTTGGCAACCGCTAAGTGCCAAAATCATAGTAGAATCTACTACTACAACTAATAACAGTTTTTTCATTATCGGCAATTTGTTTATAGTTTTGCGTGCAAAAGTACGTCATTTTTCTTAAATGTACAAATGTTTAGTCAACAAATTGTAAAAAACGACGCATTTTTGCACGACATCTTTACTTATCCGAGCTCCACTGAGGAAAGATGCGAAAGCTTTGATGGCTTTAAATTTCCTCATCAAAGACGAAAGTCGAGCTATTTATCCTCTATTCCGTTGGAAGGAAGGTTGAAACTGTAACTGTTGTCGAAGATCTTTCTTACCTTATTGATCTCAACAAAGGTTGTTCCACCGCCTTCACCGAAGCTACCGCTCAAATAGGCAATCTTGTCCTCTGCCTCCAGATAGCCCTTCTGACGAAGCATACGTACAGCGGCTGTAAACATGGCCTTGGTAGAAATCTGATCCTTCTGCACGATTGGGATAACACCATAACTCAGGTTGAGCCAGCGCTGAAGTTTCTCCTTATAGCAGATGGCCAGCACTGGGTTTGGACCACGGAAGGCTGCCAGATCGCGGGCTGTCTGACCCGTCTCGCCATCGGTAATGATTCCCTTAACACCCAACTTCTGGGTGGCCTCGATGGCTGCATGGGCCAGGAAGAGTTTCTGGTCAATATCGCCCTCCTCCATTGGGTCAATATCGTTGACGGGCGATTTATCCTTCTCGGCCTGTTCTGCAATACGTGCCATGGTCTGTACAGCCTCGAGTGGATATTTTCCGCTGGCTGTCTCGCCACTAAGCATCAAGGCATCGGTACGATAGAAGATGGCATTGGCAATATCTGTCACCTCGGCACGAGTAGGACGAGGGTTGTGAATCATCGTATGAAGCATCTGTGTAGCCACGATAACAGGCTTCTTGGCCTTAATGCACTTGTCGATGATGCGACGCTGAATACCAGGAATTTTCTCAATAGGCACCTCAATACCCAAATCACCACGGGCAATCATGATACCATAAGAAGCCTCGATAATCTCGTCGATGTTATCGACACCTTCCTGATTCTCTATCTTCGAGATGATCTTGATGTCGCTATGATGCTCGTCCAGAATGTCCTGAACGGCCTTCACATCGGCAGCACTACGCACAAATGAATGGGCGATGAAGTCGATGTCAAGCTCGATGGCCAAGAGAATATTCCTGCGGTCCTTCTCGGTAAGCGCAGGAAGATCGATGTGCTCGCCAGGAACATTGACACTCTTGTGAGCACCCAGAGTTCCTTCGTTCTGCACCTGAGCCACCAGCATGGGACCGGTATTCTCGATCACCTTCATATCCAACTCGCCATCGTCGAAGAGCAGGTCGTCGCCTACCTTCACGTCATCGGTAATATTGGGATAGCTGAGATTGACAATATCATGAGAAGAGTCCATCTCTGGACGGCCGAAAATCTTCACCACATCACCTATATTATAATGTATAGGCTCCTTGACTCCTGTGGTACGAACCTCAGGGCCCTTGGTGTCTATCAGAATTCCGATATGGGGAGATACAGCTCTTACATTATTGACAATGGTGCGGATTCCTTCTTCTGAGGCATGAGCGGTGTTCATACGAACCACATTCATGCCCGCAAAAAACAACTTACGGATAAAGTCCTGATCGCAGCGGCGGTCGCTGATGGATGCAACAATCTTGGTCTGTTTCATATCTTTTTTACCTTAATTTCTAAAAACTCTGCAAAGTTACAAAGAATTTTTGAAAAACAAAGCATTATGTGCTGATTAAATATCCAAGTCTGGTGCTTTTTCACTACCGGCAGCAGCCTCGAACTTCGGCATGGTGTCAAAACCGAACAAACCGGCGATAATGGCATTGGGCATGCGACGCACCTTCACGTTGTATGACTGCACGGCCTCATTGTACTTGCGACGGGTCTCGCTGATACGGTTCTCAGTGCCTTCCTCCTGTATCTGGAGCGACTTGAAATTCTCGCTTGCCTTGAGCTCAGGATATCTTTCTGCCACCAACATGAGCTTGGAGAAAGCATTGGTCAACTCGCCCTGAGCAGCGGTAAACTGCTTCAGGTTAGCCTCGGTCAGATTATTAGCGTCAAGCTTCACCTGTCCCACGGCAGCACGGGCCTTTGTCACCTGCTCGAAGGTTTCGCGCTCATGCTTGGCATAAGCCTTCACTATCTTCGCCAGCTGAGGCATCATGTCGGCACGACGCTGATACTGAGTCTGTACATTGGCAAGCTCGGTGGTAACTTCCTCCTGAGAACTTACCAAACCATTGTAACCACTAAACAACCAAAGCACTAATACTACAATTACTGCTACAATAATCCAACCTGTTTTCTTCATAATTTTCTATTCTATTTTAATAACTGTTTATCTAAATCCAAATTGCGTAAAATGGAATGCATAAAAGACGCTGTTTACCCTTAATAGACGACCAAGCCTGCTCTTAATAGACGACCGGGCCTGCTCTTAATAGACGACCCGACAAGTACTTCCAAGCATCCCAGACTTACCATCCTCCGCCGGCTCCTCCACCGCCAAAGGAACCTCCGCCAAAGGAGCCTCCAGAGAAGCCGCCACCCGAAGAGCCTCCGCCTCCTCCGAAAAAGAAAGGCGGGAAAAAGTCGTCATCATGTCGGCGGGATGAGCGCTTATTCTTATTTCGCTGACTCGTGTCGGGCTTAATGACTCCAAACACTTCCAGCAAATAACGTACCAACATATACACAGGAATACCGAAGAAGACAGCAAGCAGAATCACGACAAGAACCCAGTCGTCCTCGCCTATCGTACCGTCATCAATATCCGAAATTCCCGTCTTGCCGCTCTTCACCTTATTATATATAGCACGGCTCGTAGCTACTACAGCCTCGGCAGGCATATTCTTTTTCATGTTGGGAACAATACAAGCCCTGGCGATATCATCACAGTCGACATCCGTCAACTCCCCCTCAAGTCCCATTCCGGGAGCAATGAAGTACTTATGGTCTTCGACAGCCACAACCACCACCAAACCACGACGTGTCTTCTTGTCTCCCACACCGTAGTCATTGCCCAGATCTTGAGCCACACGGAAGGCATCGCCATTTTCCACTTTGCCCACAATGACAAACACATTCTGTACCCTGCACTCCTTGTTGAGCTTATCCAAGTAGAAATTGGCAGAATCAAGCGCCTGTTTGTCTATATAATGATCAGGGTCAGACACATACTGCGTCGAGTTCTGCAGATATGGTACAGGTATATTCTTAGCGTTCCATACCTTCGAAGCCCCAGCAAAAGAGACCGACAGGCACAGACATAGAGCCAATATATAATATCTCAGTTTTTCCATTTTTGCTATTTTCGGTACAAAAATACGCAATAAAAACCTTATACGCAAATACTTAGGGCATTATTTTTTCAAAAAAAGTGCTAACAATTTTGTTATATCGCAAAAAACTTGTATCTTTGCACACCGAATTCAAGATAAAACATCGTAAAAACAGAAAAAAACAATAGGAAAATGACAAAAGCAGATATCGTCAACGAGGTGTCTTTGGCCACTGGAATGCCAAAGAAAGAAGTAGGTATTGTGGTAGAAGCGTTCATGGACGCAGTTAAGGAGAGCCTTCTCAAGAAGAAGGAGAATGTATACCTTCGTGGCTTCGGCAGCTTTAACATCAAGCGCAGAGCAGCTAAGACAGCCCGCAACATCTCCAAAAACACTACTATTACCATCCCAGCTCACGACCTGCCTTGCTTCAAGCCAGCCAAGAGCTTCGTTGAAGAGATGAAGGGCTAATCTACACGACCCTCAATCCAAGAGACACAGCAAGACGAAAGAGCTGCAAGTCGAAAGATTATTAAGGAAACAACATTATATAATAACAATATTTTAAAATTTTAAAATCATGCCAAACGGAAAGAAAAAGAAGGGCCACAAGATGGCTACTCACAAGCGTAAAAAGAGATTACGTAAGAATAGACATAAGAGCAAGTAAATCCTTGCTCTCAGTCTTTTCTGGCTGAGGGGGCATGTCAGCTTAAAAAAGTTTGACATGCCCTTTTTTATTCACTTACATTTTAAGAATTTGAAGACTATGACAAGCGAAGTTGTAATTGATGTCCAACAGAAGGATATTTCAATAGCGCTCATGGAGGACAAACAGCTGGTGGAATACCAGAACGAACCCCGTGAGGCTTCATTCTCTGTGGGCAACATCTACATAGCAAAAGTAAAGAAACTGATGCCAGGTCTTAACGCATGCTTTGTGGATGTAGGTTATGAGCGCGACGCCTTTCTTCATTATCTTGATTTAGGAAGTCATTTTAATTCTTACCAGAAGTACCTTAAACAAGTACAGAGCGACAGAAAGAAACTTTTCCCATTCTCTAAAGCCAGCAAGCAGCCCGACCTCGAAAAGGACGGAAGCATCCAGAACATTCTGAAGACTGGACAGGAAGTGCTGGTGCAAATCGTAAAAGAACCCATTTCAACCAAGGGACCAAGACTGACAGGCGAAATCTCTTTTGCCGGACGTTACTTGGTACTCATGCCATTCGGTGACAAAGTTTCTGTTTCGTCAAAGATTAAGAGCGGTGAGGAACGTACCCGACTCAAGCAGCTCATCCACAGCATCAAGCCCAAAAACTGCGGAGTAATCGTCCGCACGGTGGCTGAAGGCAAAAGGGTGGCTGAACTTGATGCCGAATTGAAAGTCTTGGTGAAGCGATGGGAGGATGCAATCGCCAAGGTACAGAAAACTCAAAAGAGACCACAGCTCGTCTTCGAGGAAACCGGCAGAGCTGTTGCCCTGCTTCGCGACTTGTTCAATCCTTCTTACGAAAACATCTTTGTCAACGACGAGGATGTGATGAAGGAGGTGAAGCATTACGTTTCACTCATTGCACCAGACAAGGCAAACATCGTGAAGCTCTATACAGGAAAGGTACCTATCTTCGACAACTTCAACATTACAAAGCAGATTAAGTCTGGCTTCGGACGTGTGGTCAACTATAAGCACGGAGCTTATCTTATTATCGAGCACACCGAGGCGCTGCATGTAGTGGATGTCAACAGCGGCAACCGCACCAGAGAAAAAGGTCAGGAGGCTAACGCCCTTGATGTAAACCTGGGTGCTGCCGACGAACTGGCAAGACAGCTGAGGTTGCGAGACATGGGAGGCATCATTGTTGTCGATTTCATCGACATGAATCTGGCAGAAGACCGACAGATGCTCTACGAGCGTATGTGCAAGAACATGCAGAAGGATCGTGCCAAGCACAACATTCTGCCTCTGAGCAAGTTCGGACTGATGCAGATTACACGCCAGCGTGTAAGACCTGCCATGGATGTGAATGTAGAGGAAACTTGCCCTACCTGTTTCGGTACTGGCAAGGTGAAGTCGAGCATTCTGTTTACCGATCAACTGGAAAGAAAAATCGACCAACTGGTCAACAAGATTGGCGTCAAGAAGTTCACGCTGTATGTCAATCCTTATGTTGCCGCATTCATCAACAAGGGTTTCGTTTCCCTTCGCCTGAAGTGGCAATTCAAGTATGGATTCGGAATCAAAGTCGTTCCTTCTCAGAAACTGGCTTTCCTTCAGTACGAATTCTACGACAAGGACAACCAATTCCTCGACATGCAAGAAGAACAGGAGACGAAGTAAAGAAAACAAAAATCGCTGCTTTCAACGTTGAAAGCAGCGATTTTTGTGTATAGAGAGAACTCGAATCTCGAAAGCGGAAACCATCACGTTGAGGTACAAGCCCCTATTATTTCTTTTTCTGAGGAATAACCAGCGAAGCTCCTATACTTATCACGATAACTGCCAAGATGATGAGAAGCGAAGCCACAGCATCAATCTCAAAGTATTCGTGAACGAGCAGCTTCAAACCGATAAACAGCAACAGGAAACAAACACCCGTCTTCAGATATCTGAACCTGTCGGCCACAGCTGCCAAGAGGAAGAACATGGCTCGCAATCCAAGAATGGCAAAAATGTTGGAGAAGAACACTACATATGGATCGAGCGACACAGAGAACACAGCAGGAATACTGTCGAAAGCGAATATCAAATCGCTGAACTCTATCACCAACACGGTGATTACCAATGGCTTTAAGTGGAAATACTTAGAGCAGAACTTTACCACAGGATGATTGGCTGTATCGACATGAGCCTCCTTGTTGCGGTCGAGATACATCTTGATTCCGCTATACATAAGCAACACACCGAAGACCAACAACACCCAGTCAAAACGGCTGATAATGGCAGCTCCTAAGAAGATGAAGACAAAGCGAAGCACAATAGCGCCCATGATGCCCCAGTTGAGCACATGCTGATATTGTTTCTTGTCGACACCAAATGCAGTGAAGATCATCATCATCACAAACAGGTTGTCTACCGACAACGTCTTTTCTATCAGATAACCAGAGATATAGGCAATGGTCATGTACTTGCGATACTGATGCAGACTACCCTCAAAGTCATTCGGGTTCAACTGAAGATGAGAAGCATAACGCGTAGCTACAGCCTGAAGATCGTTGAAATCGTGAATTCCGTGTACCATGTCTCCATGAAACCACAGGAATACCGAGAAACCCAATGCCAGGATGATCCAAACCCCAGTCCAGATTCCTGCCTCCTTGATAGACACCACATGTGCCTTACGGTCGATAGCAAGCATGTCTACCAACAGTATGGCTACAATGAAGACGATGAATCCGCCTAAAAACAATAATTCTTGCATTTTTACCTTACTATGTGTTTATTACATTATTTATTGAAATCGCGAAAGTTGAGTTATTTATATGTTTTACCTTGTTATGATTTCTTCTATCAGTCCCTCAAGAGCATCCTCTAAAAGAGTGATGACAAGTTCAAAATCAGATTCATCACCATAATATGGATCAGGAACAGTGGTATAATCGCGATGCTGACGCAGGTAACTTGCCATACAAACCACCTTTTCACGTTCTTCATCCGAAGAGGCCATTCGCGTGATGGCACGATAATTATCATTATCCATTACCACTATGTAGTCGAACTTGGCAAAGTCGGATTTATCAAACTGTCGGGCATGACTGTCGAAACAATAGCCATGAGCGGCACCACAACGGCGCATACGACTGTCGGGCAATTGCCCTACGTGCCAAGGACCAATGGCAGCAGAATCAATATAGAACTGACTGACCAGTCCTTTCTCCTCCACCTTGGCTTTCATGATGCCTTCGGCAGCAGGCGAACGGCAAATATTACCCAAACAAATAAACAATACGGTATGATTACTCGATTTCATGTTAATACAGCTAATTTTCTGCAAAGATACAATTAATTTCAGAAACAAAAGAAGTCAAATCAGAGATTTATGTTTATTTTTCATACTTTTATATCCTTCTTTCAACCTTTATTGAATTATTTCACGAACATCTTGATTTTATATCAATTATTTTGAGTACCTTTGCAACAAAAACATATTATTCTTATGCTGACAGATATAGAAATAGCCAAATCGGTAAAACTACGTCCCATCAACGACATAGCTGCCGAATTGGGAATCAACGAGAACCTGGTTGAGAACTACGGCCGATACATAGCCAAGATTTCTACCAACATTATTGACAAGAAAAAGTTTAAGAATCATCATCTTATCCTCGTTACAGCCATCAGTCCTACGAAGGCTGGCAACGGTAAGACTACCGTGTCTGTAGGCTTGGCATTAGGAATGCACAAGATTGGCAAGAAGGCTGTATTGGCACTTCGTGAGCCATCCTTAGGACCTTGCTTCGGCATGAAGGGTGGAGCTGCAGGTGGCGGCTATGCTCAGGTATTGCCAATGGACAAGATCAACCTTCACTTTACTGGCGACTTCCATGCCATCACAGCAGCCAACAACATGATAGCAGCCCTGTTGGACAACTATCGTTTCCAGCACGAGGCAGAAGGTTTCAAACTGAAGAAAATACTTTGGCGCCGTGTCATGGACATCAACGACCGTGGCTTGAGACAGATTATCACGGGCTTAGGCGAAAAGAACGGCATAGAGACTCAGACAGGTTTCGACATCACTCCAGCCTCTGAGATTATGGCGATTATGTGCTTTGCGACAAGTTTGGACGACCTTCGCCGTCGCATAGACAATATTCTGCTCGGCATTACCGAGGACGACAAACCTTTCAGAGTAAAAGACATGGGCGTAGGCGGAAGTATTGTCGCCTTGCTGCTCGATGCCTTGAGTCCTAACCTGGTACAGACCACCGAGGGAACTCCGGCCTTTGTCCATTGTGGACCTTTCGCCAATATTGCTCATGGCTGCAACTCGGTAATGGCTACAGCTGCAGCACTCGAATATGGTGACTATGCGATTACTGAGGCAGGATTCGGTGCCGACTTAGGTGCAGAGAAGTTCTTCAATATCAAGTGCCGTAAAGCTGGTCTACAACCAGCGCTTACCGTAGTGGTTGTAACCTTGCAAGCTCTCAAAATGCATGGCGGTGTGGCTCTCGAAGACATCAAGAAGCCTAACATCCAGGGAATGGAGAATGGATACTGGAACCTCGACAAGCACGTGCGCAACATGCAAAGCTTCGGTCAGACTGTAGTGATTGCATTCAACAAGTTTGCTACGGATACAGATGAAGAGATAGAGGTTCTTCGCAAGCATTGCGAGGAAATGGGCTGCGGTTTTGCCGTAAACAGCGCCTTTGCAGAAGGCGGCAAGGGAGCCATGAAACTGGCAGAACTGGTAGTGAAGACCATCGACGAGCGTCCTTCAGCCCCATTGCAGTTGACCTACAACGACGATGAGCCTGTCCTGCAAAAGATAGAGGACGTGGCATTCCGTCTGTATGGCGCAGGCAGCGTGACACTAAGCGAATCGGCCCAGGCCATGATCGAAGAGATCAAGAAGCTGGGTGTAGCCCACTTCCCTATCTGCATTGCTAAGACTCAGTATAGTTTCTCTACCGACGCCAAGGCTTATGGACCTACCGAGGGTTTCGAGCTTCACGTAAGAGACATTACCCTGAACATGGGTGCCGAGATGATTGTAGTCATTGCAGGCCCTATCATGCGCATGCCCGGACTCCCCAAGTCACCACAAGCCGAGCGCATCGACGTGGTGAATGGAGAGATTACAGGCTTGTCATAAACAGCTTTTCATGAATGGCTGTCAGAAGAATCACTCGTCCTGATTCCGCATCGCTTTCGAAGCGGCAAGACTGAACTCGCAGCCACAATACAACTGATTATAAAACTCATTGAGGCGCAGCAGCTCGCTGCGCCTTAATTGTAAACCACCTTTTCGCCAGTTCTGACTCCACCATTCCACGTCGGGACAGTCGCTCACTGCCACCATTCCCGCTGTATCTATCTGTCGGATGTTCTTCCAGCGCGAGGAAGCCAACGTAGTAGTAAGCCACTTGAAACCATGCGCCTGGGCATAGCAGGCTGCATGATGCAACCGATACTGGAAACACACCGAACAGCGTGATCCTCTTTCCGGCTCATTCTCCAGTCCGGCTATAGCCTTTTTCCAGTCAGCATGGTCGTACTCGTCTTCCACGTAGGGCACATCCTGTTGTTGCAGAAAGCGGATAAGCTCATGCTTTCGAATATCAAACTCCTGTTGAGGATAGATATTGGAATTGGAAAAATATACGGTAGGGCGTATACCGTTGCGCAACATACACTCCACGATGGCTGCCGAACAGGGAGCACAGCAGGCATGCAACAACACTGAATGCTCGTTGGCAGAAACGCCATCGGGCAAGGATATTTTCAAAAACTTATATTGTTCTTGAGGTTGTATCTTCATTTTATTTATTTTTACGATTAATCCCTAAAAAGCATAAGCCATTTGGCTAAATGAAAGATGGAGTACAGTCTCACGACACCCTCCATCCATTTTTATATGCGAAAACTTCAGCAAAGGTACATTTTTTTGATGAATAATCGCACTTGTTGTAGTTAAAGAATTTAAAGAAAGATAAGAAGTGGAAGAAATAGGGAAAGAATAAGAAACAAAGGAAGTAAGAGCCAGGCTGTTAACACCACTCCTACAAAACGCAACAAAGCCGCTGAAATTCAGCGGCTTTGTATTGTTTATTACCTATAGGCTTATTACCTATATACTAATGCTTGTCTGCATTATCCGAAATTATCATACATGATACTTTCCTGGTCTACACCGAGACTGTCGAGATAATCAGTAACAGTCTTGATCAGCATTGGAGGTCCGCAGAGATAGTACTCGCAATCCTCAGGAGCCTCGTGATCCTTCAAATAGGTATCACGGATGCAGTTGACAGCAAATCCCTCGTAGTACTTCACGCCCTGAGCATCTGCCACTGGGTCCTTGCGGTCGAGTGAAAGATGGAAATGGAAATTAGGGAATTCCTTCTCAAGCTCCCAGAAGTCCTCGAGGAAGAAGGCCTCACCCAACGCACGGGCTCCGTAGAAGAAGTGGAGCTCACGGTCGGTGGTGTGCAGGGTCTTGGTCATATGCATAATCTGCGCACGCAAAGGAGCCATACCGGCACCACCACCAATCCAGATCATCTCCTTGCCTGAGGTGAAGTTAGGATGGAAGTCACCGTAAGGACCACTCATCATTACCTTGTCGCCTGGCTTCAATGAGAAGATGTAAGAAGAAGCGATACCTGTTGGTACGTTCTGGAATCCTACCTGTGGACGTGGCAAGAATGGAGTTGTGGCGATACGAACAGTCAAGGTGATGATATCACCCTCGTCAGGATAGTTCGCCATAGAGTAAGCACGAACGGTAGGCTCTGGATTGTGAGCCTTGAGAGAGAAGATGTTGAACTTCTTCCATGCTCCGATGTACTCCTCGCCAATGAGATCCTTGTCGAAGTCCTTGTCGTAATCGATGCAGTCGTATGCAGGAATCTTGATCTGAGCGTAAGAACCCGGAACGAAGTCCATGTGCTCGCCTGGAGGCAATGCCACCTTGAACTCCTTGATGAATGATGAAACGTTCTTGTTGGAGATAACCTCGCACTCCCACTCTTTCACGCCCATCACACTCTCAGGCACCTTGATCTTCAGGTCGCCCTTCACCTTGCACTGGCATCCCAGACGCCAGTGGTCCTTAATCTGCTTGCGGGTGAAGTGAGGCTTCTCAGAATCGAGAATCTCGCCGCCGCCCTCAAGCACCTGAACCTTACACTGGCCACAGCTTGCCTTACCACCGCAGGCAGAAGGCAGGAAGATGCCGTTCTCATTCAGCGTAGTCATCAAACTGCTGCCCTGAGGCACGTTGATGGTCTTGTCGCCATTGATTTCAATATTCACATTTCCGCTTGGGCTGAGGTATTTCTTTGCCACAAGCAAAATGATTACCAGCAGGAGAATCACTACAAGGAAAACTCCTATACTGGCCAATATAAATGATGTATTACCCATATCTAAAAGTCCTCCTTTTTTAGATTTTCAAGCCTGAGAAGCAAAGCATAGCCATTGCCATGAGGCCAACTGTGATAAATGTAATGCCGAGTCCCTGCAGAGGCTTTGGCACGTCGCAATACTGCATCTTCTCGCGGATAGCTCCCATCAGAACGATGGCGAGTGTCCAGCCGAGACCGGAACCTACTGCATATACGATGCTGTCCCATACCGATGTGATAGCCTGAGTATTGGCAGGATCCATCAGGATGCGCTGCTGCATGAAGAGCGATGCACCCATGATGGCACAGTTTACGGCAATCAATGGCAGGAAGATACCCAAGGCTGCATAGAGCGATGGTGAGAACTTCTCTACAATCATCTCGACCAGCTGCACGATACCGGCAATGACGGCGATGAAGAGGATGAAGCTCAGGTAAGTGAGGTCAACACCCAGAATACCATCGGCGCTGAGCACCTTGGTCTGCAACAGGTAATCTACAGGCACGGTGATGAGCAACACGAAGGTTACTGCCAAGCCCAAGCCCAAAGAGGTCTTCACGTTCTTGGATACTGCCAAGTATGAGCACATACCCAGGAAGTAGGCGAAGATCATGTTATCGACGAAAATCGAACGGAAAAACAAACTTATTGCGTGCTCCATCTTACTTCTCCTCCTTATAAATATAGGCACGATGTACCCAGATTACACATCCAACGAGAATCAATGCCATGGCTGGCATGGTCATCATACCGTTGTTAACATATCCGAAGTTGTAAGCTCCCTCTGGAATCAGCTGGAAACCGAGCAATGAGCCGCGGCCCAGGAACTCACGAACAGCACCCACAATCACGAGGATGAGGGCGTAACCCAAACCATTACCTACACCATCGAGGAATGAAGGCCAAGGCTTGTTCATCATGGCGAACGCCTCCAAACGACCCATCAGGATACAGTTGGTGATGATCAGACCCACATACACAGAGAGCTGCACGCTCACGTCGTAGGCGAAAGCCTTCAACACCTGGCTCACGATGGTAACCAGGGCAGCAACTACCACCAGCTGGACGATGATACGGATGCGCTGAGGGATGGTGTTGCGGATGATGGAAATAATCACGTTAGAGAATGCCGTGATGATAGTAACGGCAAGTCCCATCACAATGGCTGGCTTCAGCTGGGAAGTAACAGCCAGGGCACTACAGATACCAAGCACCTGGACGAGGACAGGGTTGTCGCCGTTCAGTGGCTTGATGAATGCCTCCTTATTTTGTTTACTAAATAATGCCATAATTTCGCTTAATTATTTAATGAATTTAGCAAGACCTTCCTTGAGCATGGCATCCACACCGTCGGATGTCAATGTAGCACCGGTAACGGCATCCACATTGTTAGGGTCGCTGGCAGGAGCGTCTTTCTCAACGCCCAGAGCGATGCCCTCTACTCCATCCTTGTGAATCTTCTTGCCCTGGAATTTCTGCTGCCACTTCAGGTTGTCCTTGATTTCAGCACCCAGTCCGGCTGTCTCGCCTTCGTGGTTGAAATATACGCCATAGATGGTGTTGTTGTCGGCATCCACGGCGATGAAGCCTGAAATGCCGCCCCAGAGACCCATACCCTTTACTGAGTAAACAGTCTTCTTCTGACCATCAATCTCGCACTCGTAATACTTCATGCCGTCCTTCTCCTTCTCGTCCTTCACCACCTCTTTATATTTGGCAGCCGCAGTAGCGTTGTCAAGGTCGCGCAGGTTCAGGGAGTTGAGAATCTGCTTCTGAGTATCAAGAGCCACGTTGGCATCCTGTGTTGCCTTCAGCGAAGAAGACACGAACGCGAGCAGGAATGCCACGATTACCACGATGATAACCGAATAGATAATAGTATAGCTATTTGAATTTGTCTTCATATCTACATTCCTCCTACATTATTTAATAGCACGTTTAGCACGGCGAGAGATGTTGCCCTGAACTACACAGTAGTCGATGAGTGGAGCAAACATGTTGCCGAAGAAGATAGCGAGCATCATACCCTCTGGATAACCCGGGTTCATCACACGTACGATAACGGCGATGGCACCGATGAAGAATCCGTAGAAGTACTTACCCTTCTCTGTACGGGCAGAGGTTACAGGGTCGGTGGCCATGAATACGGCTCCGAAGCAGAAACCACCCAGTACGATGTGCTCATACCAAGCGATAGGAGTCATACCGAGAGCCTGGAAGATAAGCGCCATCACGATGCCGCCTGCGAATACTGAGCCCATGGTCTTCCAGGATGCGATGCCTGTCCAGAGAAGGATGATGGCACCGATGGCGATGGCGATGACTGAAGTCTCGCCGATACAGCCAGGAATGAAACCGATGATAGAATCGCAGAGACTAGCTGAAGGCATGCTGCCCTGAGCCAGCTGACCGAGAGGAGTAGCAGCAGTGAAGCCATCAGGCAGGGTGTTACCCAGACCGAAGATAGCATCCTTAGCCACCCAAACCTTATCACCACTCATAGCCAATGGATATGAGAAGAAGAGGAACATACGGGCACCCACAGCCACATTGAAGATGTTCATACCCGTACCACCAAAGATCTCCTTGCAGAAGATAACTGCGAAGGCGCACGCCAGGGCGAGCATCCACAGCGGTGTAGAGATAGGAATGATCAATGGGATGATGATACCACTGACGAGGTAACCCTCCTGGATTTCCTCGTGCTTCCACTGAGCCCAGGCAAACTCGATGCCGAGACCCACGATGTAGCTAACCAGCAACTTAGGAAGGACAGCCAGGAATCCGAAGCCGAAAACCTCGATGAAGCTGGCAGCATCCAGTGTACCTGCAGCCTTGAAATTCTGGTATCCCACATTATACATACCGAAGAGCAAAGCAGGAATCAGGGCGATTACCACAAAGCTCATGATGCGCTTCGAGTCAATGGCGTCGTGAATGTGGGCTCCGCTCTTCGCTGTCGTGTTAGGCACGTACAGGAAACTCTCGAAGCCATCAAAGACACTCTCGAAGGCATGAAGCTTACCTCCCTTCTGGAAGTTGGGCTTTATCTTGTTGAGATAATTTCTTAATGCACTCATTTTTTTATTCATTATTACAATTAAGCATTCTCCTTACGCAAGGTGTTCAAGCCATCGCGTACTATCTTCTGGAGCTCGAGCTTAGAACTGTCTACAAACTCAGCTACGGCAAAGTCCTCAGGACTCACCTCATAGATTCCGAGCTGCTCCTGCTTGTCGATGTCGCCGGTAATGATGGCCTTGATGAGGTACTCTCCAAAGATGTCCATTGGCAACACCTTGTCGTACTCGCCACTCATGATCATGTGGCGCTCGCCACCCTTCACGCGGGCATCCAGGTCGTACTCCTTCTTCTTGCCAAAGAGCCAGGAGAAATAAGAACGTGATGTAGAGAACTGACTGGTACGTGGAAGTATCCAGCCCAGCATCTCGTCTTTGTCGTCGCCCTCAGGGATGGCAGTTATCTCAGATGTATGTCCACCTACGAAGCCTGCCATATCAGTCTGCACGCCTGTAAGAGGATTGCCATTGATAAGTCGCACATGTTCAGTAGCTTTTAACTGGTCGGCTACAAAAGTGCTCAAAGGTGTTCCTACCAAGACCTCAGCATAACCGGGAGTCTTTATCTCGCTTCCTGCCACAGCCACCTTCTTGCGAAGATCCACCTTGCCAGTAAGGAAAAGACGACCGAAGAAGATGATAGCCGATGGGTCTACTGTCCATACCACCTCGCCCTTGTTGACCGGGTCGATATGGTTGACCTGTACTCCTACATTACCAGCAGGACAAGGACCGTCGAACACATTGACCTCCACATTCTTTGCCTCCACAAGCGCACGGCTGTGCTGATCGATGCCAACACCCAAGTAGACTTTAGCCACCTTGCTTAAGGCTGTCAAACCAGCCTGGAAAGCATCCTCATTCTCTTCGAGTTCCTTCTCGAAGTCTGAAGCCAAAGGCATGTCGCGAAGTGCAGAAATAAAAATTGCCTTAGGCTTGGTGTCGGGAGTAGTGGACACAGCATAAGGCAACTGGTTGATGTATCCGAAGAGACCTGCCTCAAGCAAGGCATTCTTTACAGCTTCTCCGTCCAATACATCCACATTCTTCTTACCAAAATCGGTAGCCTGCTGCTCAGCGTCGGCTTTCACCTTCACACAGAGCACCTTTCTGCGCTCACCTCTCTCTATGGCGGTCACAGTACCGCTCACGGGCGAGGCAAACTTCACCTCAGGACATGCTTTGTTGACAAACAGCGCATCGCCCGAATTGACATGAACACCTTCCTTCACAACCACCTTAGGAGTAACGCCCACGAAATCATCAGGCACGAGAGCATACTCCTCTGCCTGCTTCACCTGCAGCGTCACATCCATTGAGGCTTTACCTTTCAGGTTGATGTCCAGTCCTTTACGTAACTTGATTACATCTGCCATAACTACATAAACTTTTTATATTTTAATTATTATACTTTATATTCTCACTTTTTTGCATGGTTCGGCAAGCGCGATGATGCCGTCTTTCTATTTCTTATCTGCTGATGGTATTTTTATTACTGATTTTCCTTTAAAAGTGCTGAATAGTGGTGCAAAAATAGCAAAAAAATGTGAGTGGGAAAAGAAATTCTGTAGTTTTATTCGATTTTGACGCAAAAATAATGTAATTTTGTACCAATTTTCAAAAATTATTCACATTTGAAGAAGTTCAAACATATATGTAACGGCATCATCTGGACACTTATCGTCCTCTATTTGCTGCTCATCGTACTGATGCACTTGCCATCAGTACAGACCTTCTTGGGCAAGGAGGTGGCAGAGGCTCTTGCCGACAAATTCGGCACCAAGGTGGAAGTAGGAAAAGTCAACCTGGGCTTCTTCAACCGAATCATCATCGACGACGTGATGATGTACGACCAGCAGGGCGACAGCCTCATTTATGCCAGCCGTCTGTCGGCCAAGATAGACTACATGGCTGCTACACAGGGCAAAATTTCCGTCTCGTCTGCGCAAATCTTCGGTCTGCGTGCCAACCTCTACCGCCAGACAGCCAAAAGCCCAGCCAACTTCCAGTTTGTACTCGACTCGTTGGCTTCCAAGGACACCACCCAGCACAAGCCTCTTGACCTGCACATCGGAAGTCTCATCATCCGCCGAGGCGCCATCGCCTACAACCAGCGCGACGTGGCTCCCCGCAGCGGCGTTTTCTCGCCCCAGCACATCAGGGTGAGCGAACTCTCGTCACACATTCTGTTAAATCATGTAACCGACAACAGCATCGACCTGTTGCTCAAGAAGTTATCATTTAAGGACGAATCAGGCTTCAAACTACAGTCACTTCACTTCAAGCTGCAAGCCGACAGGCAGAAAGCCACACTCAAGGAGTTCCGTCTGCTCATGCCACGCTCCGAGTTGGTGCTCGACGACCTGAAGGCCACTTATCGCTTTGAGGGCAAGAGATTCATTCCTGAGAGCCTGCGCTTCAAGGGAGGCATCCAACAGTCGAAGATCACCTTTGCCGACGTGGCAAGTCTGGTGCCGGCTTTGCGCCATTTCGACGATGCGGTGTTTGTCAGTTCCCGTTTCTCGGGCACAGCCAAGTCAATATCCGTCCCCTCGCTCAACCTCCGTACAGGCAGCGGCAGCTTCAATCTTCAAGCACGGGGCAGCTACAGCCATGCAAGCAGCCATCCAGCCTGGAATGCCGACATCGCCAACCTGAACCTCAGCCCTGCCGGCGTGGAATTCCTGGCAGAGAACTTAGGCAGCAAGGTGAAAATACCAAAGGAAATCCAGCGTTTGGGCACCATCCACCTTACCGGCAAGGCCAAGGGCTACGAAAAGGTTCTCTCTGCCAAGGGCAACATAGAGACCGATGCTGGCAACATAAGCCTGCAGGCCATCAAAAACGATGACCGCATCAAGGCTTCTGTTGACACCCGTGGCGTGAACTTGGGTCGCATTCTCGACAACCGCAAGTTGGGAACCGTAATAGCCAAAATCGACGCTCATGGCACCATGAAGCACATCTTTGCCAAGGGCAACATAGCACGATTTGACTATGGCAACTACGACTTCCACAACATCGAAATAGATGGCGACTACGACATGAAGACCCTCCGCGGAACAGCCTCCATCGCCGACCCTAACGTCAACCTGTCCGTCAAGGGCGACTACCATTTAGGTTCGCGCCTATATGCGCTCGATGCAGCCATCAACCATCTCCGACCCACAGTCTTGGGCATGAAGATGCACGACCCTTCCTATAGTCTCGACAACATCAGCATCAGTGCCAACAACAAGGGCAAGGAAGGTCATCTCGACATAGAAGCGCCCTTCGTAAGTCTCTATGCACGTGGCCAATACGACCTGACCACAATCTATGGAAGCATCATGCGATTAGTGGCCGACAAGTTGCCTACCATTCCCGGAATCAGCAAGCATGCAGCCAAGGGCTACAACGACTTTACCCTGCAGGCCAACATCACATCTGCCGAAGTGCTGCAGCGCATGTTCGGACTGCCCCTGTCGCTCAGCCTGCCCGTTCACATCAACGGCAACATCTCAGATGCCGAGAAGAACGTCAATCTTTACATCAATGCGCCCAACTTCAGTTGGGATGGATCAGCATTCCACGATGCCAACATCGAGCTCAACACCATAGGCGACTCACTCAGGATGGAAGCACGCATCAGCCAGGGACTTCCCTACGAGAAAGCTCCAGTCTACAGGCTTCGCGCAGCGGCAGCCGACAACAACCTGTCCACCCTGCTCTATTATGCCAACCAGTCGAGCAAACTGCCCATAACGGGAAAGATTGACGCCAGAACACAGTTCTTCACTTCCGACAACGGAGCTACGGGTGTCCACGTCACGGTGAACCCTTCAGAAATCATGCTCGGAGAGAAAAAATGGCTTCTCAACCCTGCCGACATCATATACAGAAAGAATGAACTGACCGTCGACATGCTTAACTTCTCGCATGGCGACCAGCACATCATCATCAACGGAAAAGCCACACCCCAGGCCACCGACTCCATCGTAGCCGACCTGAAGGATGTCGACGTAGCCTATATCCTCAACCTGGTCAACTTCCACTCGGTCGACTTTGCCGGAAAAGCTTCGGGCAAGGCCGTGGTGAAGTCTATCTTCCAGACTCCGGAGGCCTACGCCAACCTCGATGTCAAGAACTTTGTCTTCGAGAACGGCCCCTTGGGAACCCTTCATGCCAAGGCAGCCTATGACAACCAGGAAGGACAAATCAACATCGACGCAACGGCAGAGGACGGCCCCGAGCACCTCACCGTGATCAACGGATACGTATCGCCCAAGCGCAACTACATAGACCTGGGCATCGAGGCCCACAACACAAGCCTGAAGTTCATGGAGAACTTCTGCGGCAGCTTCCTGAACAATGTGGAGGCATGGTGCAAGGGCAAGCTCAACGTCGTGGGCGACCTGAAGAACATCAACCTCGTGGGCGACGTCGTGGCGCACGGCAGGATGCACATGAAACAGCTCGGCACCGACTACACCTTCAACCATCTGCGCGCTCACGCCATTCCCGACGACATCCAGTTTGAAGGCGACTCCATCTACGACAGCCACTACAACGGCAAGCACAGCCACTTTGCGCTCATCAGAGGAGGAATACACCATAAGCACCTCACCCGCCTGAGCTACGACCTCGACATCGACGCCAACAACTTCTTAGGCTTCGACACACACGAGTTTGGCGACGACACGTTCTATGGAACCGTCTTCGCCACCGGCACCGTGGGCATTCACGGCAAGAGCGGCGAGACAATCATCGACATCGATGCGACTCCAGAGCCCCACTCCATCTTCGTCTACAATGTGGCAAGCCCCGACGCCATCAGCGCAGGAAGTTTCATCCACTGGAACGACGCCACACCTTATATTTATAGACCCTATTCGCCCGACAGCGACAAGGACAAGAAGAAAGACAGCAGCTCAGACTTCTCGTCGGACATGCGCATCAACTTCCTCGTCAACACCAACCCCAACCTCACACTCAAGCTGATGATGGACGACCAGACAGGCGACTACATCACCCTCAACGGCAATGGAGTGATCAGAGCCAACTACTACAACAAGGGCGGACTCGACATGTTTGGCAACTACGTGGTGGATCACGGACAGTATAAACTCACCATCCAGAACATCATCAAGAAAGACTTCGACTTCCAGCCCGGAGGCACTATCGCCTTCGGAGGCGACCCCTATAACGCTCCGCTCAATCTGCAGGCTAAATACACCGTAAATGGAGTGCCGCTGAGCGATCTGAGCATCGGACGCTCCTTCTCCAGCAACAACATCCGTGTAGACTGCCTCATGGACATCACCGGCACACCAGGCGCTCCGAAGGTAGACTTCTCCATGGACCTGCCAACGGTAAACAGTGACGCCAAACAGATGATTTACTCCGTCATCAACTCGCAGGAAGAGATGAACCAGCAGGTGCTCTACCTCCTCGGCATAGGACGATTCTACACGCAGACCAAGAACAACCAGACAAGCGAGGACGCATCTCAACAGAGTCAGACCTCACTGGCGATGCAGAGTTTGCTGAGCGGAACCATCTCTCAGCAGATCAACAACGTGCTGTCGAGCTTCGTCAACAGCAGCAACTGGAACTTCGGAGCCAACATCTCGACAGGCAACGAGGGATTCAACAATGCAGAGTACGAAGGCATTCTGAGCGGACGACTGCTCAACAACCGTCTGCTCTTCAACGGACAGTTTGGTTATCGCGACAACGCCAACGCCACACAGAGCTTCATCGGCGACTTCGACCTGCGTTACCTCATCTTCCCTAACGGCAACCTCTCGATTCACGTCTACAATCAGACTAACGACCGCTACTTCACACGCAACAGTCTGAACACCCAGGGTGTGGGTCTCATCATGAAGAAAGACTTCTTCAATCTTCGCGACCTGCTGGGTATTAAGAAAAAGAGTAAGGACAAAGAAAAAGAGGATAAAAACAAGAAAAAGGGCAAAAAATAAAAATATATCTATATAATTGATTAAACCTATAGTTTCTATCAGAATGCAATAGGCTTCAACTGCTTACGAAGCCGCTTTCATTGCTCTACGAAATAGGCTTCATTGACTATCGAAGCCGCTTTCATTTCGAGGCTTTTTCTATTCAGCAAACATCGTCGGAAAGAATTCGACCTGTACGGTCGAAAACTTTTGTTTATACCAAAGAGTTAAGTTTTACCCAGAACATCATAGATAAGAATTAGTCAATAGATTTATACAATAAGGAGCTGGAGGGTTTCCCCTTCAGCTCCAACTATTTCTAATAAGACTGGAAAAATGATTTAGTAAGCTTTGATGCGATACATGAAACCAAGTTCGATGCGATCGGTATTGTAGTCCTTCAAACCGCACTTTGTGCTGTAATCGTACTTACGGCCTACGTATGCCAAGAAGAGGCGGAAATCCTGCTGCTTAGCTGGATAATATTCGATGCTGCCCATGTAGCCGAAGCTCTTGCGGTAGTTCTTGAACTGCTCCATCTTTGTTACACTTGCTGTCTCGTACATGCCCTTGAGCATTAAGTTCCAGCTTGGAGCAAACTGCCAGTTGGCCTTTGTGATAAAGCTGTTGTAGTGTACCTTGCCCAGATAAACATTACCGGGAGCATCACCGCCAACCAATGCGTCTCTCAACTCATTGGTAGCAATCTTCAGACGGTCGAGGTCGTCAAATGCGCCCATATAGTCGAAGTACCATTGGAACTTAGGCAGATTAAGCTGCTGACCGAGAGTGAGCATACGGCTGTACTTACCCTTGGCCTGTGTCTGAAGACCCCATGCCCAACGGGTGTTCAACTTGCCATCAAAGAAGCTACCATTCCAGTTGATGATATAGGTAAGAGGATTCTTTGACTTCTGGAGAGCATGAGCCTCGTCGTTGTTGACAACAACTGCTTCGTCACCATACTCATCCGCGAACTTACCATTGTAAGAATTGCTGATCTCGACTGCGATTTCCTGAGTAGGTATTGGCTTGTAGCTCACGGTAACACCGGCCATGAAGTTATCCATGTAGTCTACCATGTCTGAATACTGATAGATGTACATTGGGTTCTCATCAAACTCGAAGCCACCCCAAATCTGGCACATCTTACCTCCCGAGATAGAGAGCTTGTCATTGAAGTTGTAACCTACCATCATAATGTCGGTAGCCTTAGCGAAGTTGTCCTCACCCTTGGCGTCGGTAGCCTTGTTGAGACGATGACGCAAACGATAGTACAATTTGTCGGTCAAGTTACCCTTGATCTCGATACGCAACTGCTTGTTGGCAAACTTGGTGCCCCATTCATCAGAAAGGCTGTTGTGCTCTGCCTGGAATGAAGCTGCATAGTTGAAATAGAGATTGAACATATCGTTCTTCTTCTCCAACTTGGTTATGCGCTCGTGAATTGACTGAATATCACCGTCGCCACCACCCATGCCGATATTGTTTCCTTGTGCATTAGCTCCCATTGTCATGGCAAGCGCTGCAAACATCATTATAATCTTCTTCATAATCTTTAGGTTTTGTATTAAGGTTTATAATAATAAGATAAATTGTTCCCTCTTGGTAGTTCCTCCCTGCTCTTAGACAGAGGCTCAGGAGGAACTGGAAATCAGAGAGTGTGAAAAATTAATACTTCTGGAAGTACTCCTGGATCTTCTGCCAGTCGTGGGTCTTGGTAAGAGCAAGCATCAAGAGTACGCGAGCCTTCTGTGGGTTGAGAGCCAAAGAAGCTACAAACTGATACTTGGTGTCGTCTACCTCGCCGTTGAGACATGTAGGACCTGTAGGAACGCGGCTTGAACGAACTACGAGAATACCCTTCTGGCGTGCCTTGAGAGCCTCGTCGAATACGTCCTTATAGAAGTTACCGTCACCTACACCTGCCAATACGATACCAGCATACTTGGCGTCAACGAAAGCCTTGAAAGGAAGTGGAGAGCAGTTGGAGTAACCGTAAACGATACCTACCTTTGGCAACTCGGTAAGACCCTCTACGCTGAACTCGCTCTTTGTGGTGTGCAGATTCTCTACCTGGCGATTGTAGATAGCCTCGCCACCATAGATATAACCAATCTTACCATAGTTACCACCCTGGAATGTTGCGCAGTCTGTAGTGTGAGTCTTGATGACATCCTTTGCATCGAGCAAGAGGTTGTTCATACAGCACATCACGCCACGGCCCTTTGAGTTAGGACTTGCAGCTGCAGCAACGGCTCCATAGAGGTTAGCAGGACCATCGGCGCTGATACCTGTACTTGGACGCATAGAACCTACGAGTACTACAGGCTTGTCGCTGTGAACAGTCAGGTTGAGGAAGTAAGCTGTCTCTTCCATGGTGTCGGTTCCGTGAGTAACCACAACGCCGTCATATCCTTCCTTGTTCAACAACTCGTTGATACGCTTAGCCAACTTGAGCCATACCTGGTCATTCATATCCTGTGAACCGATATTAACAAGCTGCTCGCCTGTTACGTCGGCCAAATCAAGCATCTGAGGCACAGCTGCTATCAAGCTCTGAACACCTACCTGACCTGCTGTATATGCTGAACCTGTAGCTGAAGTTCCTGCACCAGCAATGGTTCCACCTGTTGCGATAATACGTACCTTAGGTTTTGCAAACGCACATGCCACTACCAACAAAAGGAGTGTCATTAATGAGAAAAATCTTTTATTCATAACAATCGGTTTTAATTTAGGTTAATATATTTGTTAATAAACTCTCTGATTTACATATATTTATCACTCCCGCATTAAAGCAGTTGGATAATGAGGTATCCTACGCCGATGCTGACAAAGGTTGTGATGAAGCCAGCCAACTGGAAAGAGTGATTCACAACAAATCTGCCGATACGTGTGGTTCCTGTACGGTCGAAGTTGATGGCTGCCACCTCTGTAGGATAGTTAGGCAAGAAGAAGTAGCCATTGACAGCAGGGAACATTGCCACGAGTGCCAGAGGCGAGATGCCCAGTCCTATACCCAGGGGATAAAGAGTTCTTACTGTTGCCGCCTGCGAGAAGAGCATGATCGACATGAAGAACAGAGCGATGGCGAAGAGGAAAGGATACTGGGTCACCACAGTAGCAATGTGCTCCTTGAAGAAATCCAAATGTCCATTGAAGAAGGTGTCGCCCATCCAGGCAATACCGAAAATGGCTACCATGGCATTCATTCCTGCTCCGAAGACGTTGCCCTTCACTGCATCCTGTACCTTTGCCTTGCCTGCAAGAAGTATCAGGGATGCTGTTGCCATCATGACGATTTCAATGGTCTCGGGCATAGACACGCGGTGTATCTCGTCGCCTACCATGAACGAAGGACGAAGGGATGGGAAACTGCCAAATACGACTACCGCCAGCACACCGAGCAAGAAGGCTACCACGGCATACTTGGAGCGTGGGTTAGGATTCTTGATCATCTCGTCGATAAGACGGCTGTCCTCCTCGGGCTTGATGATTCCCTCGCGTACCTTTTCTTTATATATAGGGTCGTCTACCAATTCTTTTCCTACGTGGTTCTGCACCAAGGCTGCCACCAGGATGGCGATAAAGGAAGCAGGAATACAAACCAGAAGTATGGTACCCAGCTCTACTCCCTTGCAACCCAGCAAGTCGGTACTGATGATGGCTGCCGTTGCTGCCGACACCGGACTTCCGGTAATACCTAAGGAGGCGGCTATGGTTGCCACGCTGAGGGGTCGCTCTGGGCGGATCTTAGAGTTGGTGGCTATCTCGGAGATGATAGGAAGCAGCGAATAGCTGGTGTGTGCGGTTCCTGCTACGAGGCAGAATAGCCATGTGGTAAGCGGACCGTAGTATGTTATCTTCTCAGGATGCTTGCGCAGGAAACGTGCTGCTACACCTACCAAATAATCCAATCCGCCTGCTGCCTGCAAAGTGGAGGCTGCCGTGATGACTGATACAATAATGAGCATCACGTCAATAGGCAGATTTCCTGGCTTCAGTCCGAAGACAAAGACGAGGATGAAAACGCCCACCATACCATAGATTCCCAGACCTATGCCACCAACACGGGCGCCAATGAAGATCAGGGCCAGTACAAGGGCCAATTGGATGAGTATAATAGCTGTAGCCATAGTTCTAAATTCAGTTAGTTTTAAAAGTTATTAGTTGTTTAGTGATTCGAACGCTGCAAATTTAGTTAATTTTTGTAGTAAGCTATTTTAAAAAATCACTCATTTTTTTGGAAAAAACGATACAAGCCCATATTTTTGTAAAATTCAGTACAAACAAATGTGGGAGTTAGAGGAGTTAAGAAGTTAAGGAGTTAAGACAAATGCTTTAGTGGACTTAAAATTAACATCAAACAATAAACATTCCTCCTAAGGCTGTTCTGATTCATTAGTCACTTTAAAGACATAAAAAAATATCCTAAGTTACTTGTCAATGTAACTTAGGATATTTTTTATATCAGGAGTCAACTCCTTTTTACCAGATATGGGCACGCTTGTTCTTTGGAACAAAGAGCTTTTCGCCCTTCTTGATACCGAAAGCCTTGTACCATGCGTCAACCATTGGGAGTGCACCATTCACACGAGCCTCATTAGGAGAGTGAACATCCACTGTCATGAGATACTGCAGATACTCAGGACGGGCATTGCCTGCCCATACACGAGCCCATGACAGGAAGAAGCGCTGCTCAGGAGTGAAACCGTCCTTCACGCCAAGTTTTTCTGTCTTCATCACGTTCTGCAGAGCACGGAAGGCGATATTCAGTCCACCATTGTCACCGATGTTCTCACCCAATGTCAACTGACCGTTTACCTTCTTGCCTGCCAACTCTATCGTGTTGAAATGGTTGACGAGCACCTTGGTACGGGCCTCGAAGTTCTTCTTATCAGCAGCCGTCCACCAGTCGTGCTGGTTGCCGGTCTTGTCAAACTGACTGCCCTGATCGTCGAAACCATGACTCATCTCATGTCCTATCACACCACCGATAGCACCATAGTTCATAGCATCGTCAGCTGATGGGTCGAAGAAAGGAGGCTGCAGAATAGCTGCAGGGAAGCAAATCTCGTTGGTGGTAGGGTTGTAATAGGCATTGATGGTCTGAGGTGTCATTCCCCACTCCATCTTGTCTACTGGCTTATTCACCTTACGGGCGATATTATCCTTGGTGAAGAACTCAGAGATGTTTGCCATATTCTCATAGAGTGACAGACTGTCGTCCACCTGCAGTCCGCTGTAGTCCTTCCACTTGTCTGGATAACCTATCTTGATGATAAAGTTCTCCAACTTATCCTTTGCCTGTGCCTTGGTGGCGGCGCTCATCCATGTAGCCTCGTCGATGCGCTGGGCAAGGGCTGTCTGCAGGTTGTGAACCAACTGGAGCATACGGTTCTTGCTGCTCTCAGGGAAATACTTCTCTACATAGAGCTTACCGATGGCCTCGCCCAAGACACCGCTCACGCTGCTCACAGCACGCTTCCAGCGAGGACGGTCCTGCTGCACACCACTCATCACCTTGCTCAGTTCGAAGGATACGGCACGGAAGTCATCACTCAGCACACTGGTGGCTCCTGAGATGACCTTGAGCTCAGCATAGGTCTTCAGGTCGTCCAGAGAGGTCTCGGCAAGAATCTTCTCCACCTCGTGGATAGGCTCTGGCTGAGCCACACAGATGTCCTTGAAGGCTGGGAAGCCTGATGCCAGGAACACATTGCCCCAGTCGATACCAGGATAGTCGATAACCAACTGGTTGTAGCTCATCTTGTGATAATTCTTGTCGATGTCACGAAGCTGCACCTGGCTGTAGCTTGCCTTGGCAATACGAGTCTCAATGGCCATCACAGCCTCCATCTTCTTCTCGGCAGTAGCCTCGTCGTTGCCTACCATCTGGAAGAGCTTCTTTATGTATGTCTTGTAAGCCTCACGGATCTTCTTGGTCTGGTCGTCGTCATTGAGATAATAGTCGCGCACTCCCAATCCAAGACCACCCTGTCCCACTTCTACCAGGTTGTTGGCAGCATCACGCAGGTCGGCACCCACCCCGATGCCATACATCATGGTACCCTCGCCACGGAAGTCAAGCTGAGCAGTAACCAACTGATACTCTCTGCGGTCCTTGATGGCAGCGATGCGGTCGAGAGTAGGCTTGATAGGTGCCCATCCCTCCTTGTTCAGTCGAACGCTGTCCATGCGGAGATTGTAGAGTGAACCTATCTTTTGTCCGAGCGAACCCTTCTGCTGTGGCTTGGAAGCATATTCGAGGATGATGTCCTGAATGCGCTTCTGGTTCTGTTCGAAGAGATCGGTAAAGGCACCATTGTCAGGGTGCTCTCCGTCGAGTGGATGATTCTTCATCCAGTTGCCGGCGGCATAACGATAGAAGTCTGTTCCTGGCTTGATACTCAGGTCCATGTTGGCCTTGTCAATGCCAGAGCCCAACTTGTCTTGCTGGGCGAAAGCAGCTGTAGTTCCTAACAACAAAGCTGCTAATACCATTTTTGTTTTCATTATTGTTTAATTGAATTGAATATTCTATTTTCGTATCAGCGCCAGACCGGCAAAGGTCAGGGCGCCATTCAGCATCAGTAGCTCATAGCCGAACTTATAGCCCGTAAGCTGCATGGTCAGGGTATCGACGGCAAAGCATATCAGCGGACTGGCGATACATATCCAGGGCACCCACCTGTCGTTCACCTTTCTGTGGGTCATCAGTCCGAAGGCAAAGAGTCCCAACAGCGGACCGTAGGTATAGGAGCACAGGATATAGATGGCATCGATGACACTCGTCGAGTTGAGGGCTCCGAAGCCTATGATGAAGAGCATGAAGACCAATGCCACGGCGAGATGCACCTTCTTGCGGAGATCTTCATCCTCATCGCGACCGAAGATATCCACGCATACACTGGTGGTAAGGGCGGTAAGAGCAGAGTCGGCACTCGAGAAACTGGCTGCCACCACTCCTATCGTGAAGAACACGGTCACCATAGATCCCAAGGCTCCCGAGGCAGCAAACATAGGCAACAGGTCATCGGGCTTTTCGGGAAGGGCCATGCCCTGCGACTTGGCCAGCATCATCAGCAGCACACCGAGGGAGAGGAAGAGCAGATTGGCTGGCACGAAGGCGAAACCATAGCTGCACATGTCTTTCTGGGCTTCACGCAGTGTCTTGCAGGTCAGGTTCTTCTGCATCATGTCCTGGTCGAGACCAGTCATCACGATGACCACGAAGATACCGCTGAGAAACTGTTTCCAGAAGTTCTGTCGCGACACCCAGTCGTCGAAGACAAAGATGCGCGAGTGTTCATCCTGGCTGATAGCTGCGATGGCCTCCGTGGGTGTCATTCCGAGTTGTCCTGTCACCTTATATATAATAAGGAGAAGCGCGGCAAACATGCAGAGTGTCTGAAAGGTGTCGGTCCATACCAATGTCTTGATGCCTCCCTTGCGTGTATAGAGCCAGATGAGCACCACCATCGATGGCACGGTGAGCCAGAAGGGAACACCGATGTTGTCGAGCACGAAGTGCTGCAGGATGAAGCACACCACGAAGAAGCGCACGGCTGCTCCTGTCATCTTCGACAAAAGGAAGAAGGAAGCTCCCGTCTTGTAGGAACGGTTGCCCAACCTGTGGAGCAGATAGGTATAGATGGTGGTGAGGTTGTAACGATAATATACCGGCAACAGGACGAAAGCCACCAGGAAGTAACCCACGATGAAGCCTAAGCACATCTGCAGGTAAGTCATGCCACTTAGCATCGCCATGCCAGGCACACTGACGAAGGTGATGCCCGAGATGGAAGCTCCCACCATTCCGAAAGCCACCATGTACCAGGGCGAACGTCGGTCGCCACGATAGAACGTATTGTTATTGGCTTGCCTCGATGTGAGGCGGCTGAAGAGCAGCAACACAGCGAAGTAAGCCAATATTGTCAGGATGATAACCATGAAAGTTGTCTGAGTTTATGCTGTCTATAGATTCTCGGCATCCTGCAGCCAGATAGTGGAGTTGGCATCCGAAGGCATGCGCCAGTCGCCACGGGGACTCAGACTCACGCTTCCCACCTTTGGACCATCGGGCAGACAGCTACGCTTGAACTGTTGGTTGAAGAAGCGGCGCACAAAGGTCTTCAGCCATTTTTTGATGGTTTCCTCATCATAGCTGTCAGGATCGTTGTCGCTGATTTTCACACGCTGTACATCTGTATCTATGAATGCCTTCTTCGCCAAGAGATAGATCTTGGCAGGGCGATAGCCGAAACGCAGGAAGTAATACAGGAAGAAGTCGTGCAACTCGTATGGTCCCACAAGATCCTCGGTCTTCTGCTTGATGTTGCCATTCTCGTCGGCAGGTATCAGTTCAGGACTGATAGGTGTGTCGATGATATCGAGCAGGGTGTTGCGGCTCTGCTCGTCTACCCCACTCTCTGCCACATAGTTCACCAAGTGGCGAATCAAGGTCTTGGGTATGCTGGCATTCACACCGTACATGCTCATGTGGTCGCCATTGTAGGTGGCCCATCCCAAGGCGAGTTCCGACAGGTCGCCTGTACCTATCACCATTCCTCCCAACTGGTTGGCAAGATCCATCAGTATCTGTGTACGCTCGCGTGCCTGTGAGTTCTCGTAGGTCACATCGTGCACGGAGGCGTCATGGCCTATGTCCTCAAAATGCTGGGTCACTGCCTTGGCGATGCTGATCTCGCGAATGGTGATGCCTAAGCTCTCCATCAGCGTGATGGCATTGTTGTAGGTGCGGTCGGTGGTTCCGAAACCAGGCATGGTGACTCCTACGATTCCCTTGCGGTTCATACCCAACTTGTCGAAAGTCTTCACGCAAACCAAGAGGGCCAAAGTCGAGTCAAGACCTCCGCTGATACCCACTACCACTGTCTTGGCACCAGTATGCACGATGCGCTTGGCAAGTCCCATCACCTGGATATTGAATATCTCCTCGCACGATGCCTTCATGTCGGCAGAGGTAGGTATGAAGGGATGAGGGTTGACAGGGCGCTCCAACACAAACTCACGGTCGTTCTCGGCAGGAGATGCCTCGATGTTGCGAATACCAAACTGATGGTCAAGTATCGAATACTTTATGTTGCGCTGTGCATTGACATAGGTAGAATTGGTGCGGCGCTCAGAGCGGAGTCGCTCCACGTCTATCTGTGCTGTAACCATCTGTGAGACAGTGGCAAAACGTTCACCTTCTTCAAGCATTTGTCCATTCTCGTAGATAAGGGCATTACCGCCATACACCACATCCTGTGTACTCTCGCCGAAGCCGCACGAACTGTATACATAACCTGTCATGGTGCGGGCACTCTGCTGCGACAGCAGACTCTTCAGATAGTTGTGCTTGCCTATCAGCTCGTCCGAGGCTGAGAGGTTGAATATCAGGTCGGCACCTGCCAGCGCCAACTTGTTGCTGGGTGGTGCTGGCGCCCATACGTCCTCGCATATCTCCACACCGAAGCGCACACCGTCGTAAGTACGGAACAACTGCAGGTCGGGAGTCACCTTCACCGTGTGTCCGGCAAACCGAATCTCTGTCTCCAAGAGGTCTTGCGCTGAGGCAAACCATCGTTTCTCATAAAACTCGCTGTAGTTGGGCAGATAGGTCTTGGGTACAATGCCCAATATCTGCCCCTGCTGTATCACTACAGCGCAGTTGAGCAACAGGTCGCCTGCCACTACGGGTGCTCCTACAATGGTGATGATGTCGAGCTTGCGTGTAAAGTCGAGCAGCATCATCACGCCCTGCTCTGCCACCTCCAAGAGGAGGTTCTGGCTGAAGAGGTCCTGACAACTGTAACCTGTGACCGAGAGTTCTGGGAAGACGATGACTTCCACACCCTTGCCCTCTGCCTGTACGGTGAGGTTTTCAATCTGCTCTACATTATATTTTACGTCGCCCACCTTCACCATCGGAACGGCACTGGCAACCTTGATAAATCCGTATTTCATCATTCGTATTATATTACTTAATCGTGACCTGCGTAGCACCATATCCATACTCCTGGAAGGAAGCATCCTGATAGGTGCACGACTTATAGCGATAGTTGAGTTCATGAACGAGGGCATGGCGCAGCACACCCTCTCCCTTGCCATGGATGAAGACTATCTTCTGACCTTTTTTCTTCTTGTTCTCGTCCATGGTCTTCTTGAACACATCGAGCTGATAATGCAGGATGTCGGCTGCATTCATCCCCGCTGTCGTTTCCAACAACTCATCGGCATGCAGATCTATCACGAGGGTGCCGTCATCCTTCTGACGTTTCTTCTTGCCCTCGTGGGCAATGATCTTCTCGTCCTTGTACATCTGTTCCTTCAGTCGCTTGGAGTCTACCACCAAGGGGCGTGCCACCTCGTCATTGTCGACAATGGTGAAGAGCAGAGAAGGCTGCTCGAAGAATTCGTTCTCCTCGAAGACATGAAGTTTGTAGAACTTCACGGGGTCGATGCGGAACTGCACGTCGATAGCTGGCTTCAGCAGGAAAGGCTTATCCTTCTTGTAGGCGGTCAGCTGAACACCGATGCGGCCCATGTCATTGAGCACCTCACGGCCGAACTCCTCAATGAAGAGCTTGGTGTTGGGTTCCACCTCTCCTACCGACTTCAGTGTCCAGGCATTGCCCTCAGCCACGAGATATGAATAATGTATATAGTAGTTGCTGTCGTTGACAATATAGGTCTCGAAGCGGGTATGGGTTATCTCCTTGATGTCCACAGGCACAAAGGCGAGGTATGCACTCAGCTTGTTTCCTCCCTCACGTTCCTGCACAGGAGCACGGAAGGTAATCTCTCTGTCTGCAGCGTCATACTCGTCGACATGCATATCGGTCTGCTCATCATGGTCGTTGAGAATCGACTTGATGCTTCTGCTGTCCTGATGCAGTTCAGTGGCAGCATGCTCCTCGGCTTTCTGCTGGGCTTCCATCTTGGCAGATATCATCTTGCCCATGGCATAGTCGTCCTGCTCTACCACTACCACATCGTGCACTGAGGTAGGAATCTCAAATCCGTCCTCATCCTCCACCAATACGATGTCCTTACCCTGGAAGCCAGAGACTCTGCCGCCTCCCACCTCACTCAGGAATCTTACTTTATCTCCTATTTTCATTGCGTTTCAGTTTTTTATTTTCGCTACAAAGTTGTAAAGCCTTATATTTACTAAGCTTTTTACTTGCTACTCTA
>ERZ1034880.44-NODE-44-length-49440-cov-21.555817_pt1 | contig 49440 bp, 65 predicted proteins | sample MGYA00520630_ERZ1034880 | MGnify/ENA primary metagenome ERZ1034880 (study PRJEB33766, sample SAMN09781725) | gut metagenome | biome: gut microbiome | host: Homo sapiens | place: Madagascar | study: EMG produced TPA metagenomics assembly of the PRJNA485056 data set...
GGTTCGATCATCGCCGGGGCCCGCTGTGCGACGAGCCCCGAGACGATGCCGACGGCGAAGGGCAGAGAGCCGCCCTGCTTTTCTGCGGCCGGGATGAGGACTTGCTGAGCAAATTCCACAACCACCGCAGGCAAGTTTCCAATCGGCATCTTCATAATCAGCCTCGCTGAACTCGGATGTTGCCCGTCACCGGCTGAGTGGCCGGGGCCGTGTCAGTAGGAGCCGTGTAGCTGTTGTAGCGCGGCATGACCGGCGGGCAAATAGCCGACTGCGGGATAATCGTCTGCGTGATACCGTTGACAGTATTCTGCAGCGACGCAACCGCGTTGTTGAGCTGAGCGATACCGCAACCGCACGTCTGAGCAACGCTGTCGATGCGGCCGCCAAGTTCGGAGCGAATGAGCTTTTCGCGCAGGTCGGCGATCTCGGCGTTGCTCTTCATCTGAGATTCAAGGACAGCAACGCGTTCGCGGTTGCTCGCGGATTCCTGAGAGAGCGGCTTAATGTAGTCCATCAGACGGCTTTCGAGCTTCTCGTTTTCAGAGCGCGTCGCCTGATAAAGCGTCGCGTCACGATTGTCCGAGTACTTCTGCGAAGTGAGCTCGGCGATCTTGGCGTCCTTTTCAGCAATGACGCCCAAGGCTGCCATCTGCGGTGCGCAGTTGTTTCCACCAAAAAGGCCGCCGAGGATTCCGCCGTTGCCGTTGTTGGCGGAGCCAAGGAAGCCGAGAGAGCCCAAAACAAGGGCAGGGATGCCTACACCATTAGCGAGGCCTTTTGTTGCAAATTCAGCCATAGCAAACTCCTTTTGCTATGGAACTCGAGGTTCTATTTGGCGCTCGGTTGGCGCTGGCTAGTAGGCTCAGAGGCCTTGCGATCGATGGCGACCGAAGCTTTACACCTCGGACACTTTGCTACGATCTTGCCCCGAAGATCGGGGCTTATGTCAAAGAGACGTTTCCCGCAATGCGGGCAGAGCACTTGTTCCATGATTTGCCCTTCCTAAAACTCTGTGCAGGAAGGACTTTAAATTCAGGGCTCTTCTTCATTCGTCAGGGCATCCGCCCAACGCTGCATGAGCGCCCGTCGTTGCTCGAGAAGATCGGCTCTGTAGTAGGCGCGGGTAACGCTGCTTCCCCACACGTGGCCAAGCGCTTTCTCCGCCTCAGCGTCGGGGATACCGTGCGTCGCGCACCAATCGCGGAAGGTGGATCGAATCCCGTGGGTGGTGACGCGTGGTTCACCTTCAGGCCGTGGGCAGTGGAAGCTTATTTTGGCGCGAAAGGCCGCCGCGGCCACGTGCTTCCCCGGGGTGCGCCCTTCGAAAAAGAATACCTCGCCGTTTGCCATAGAAAGCGCGGCCTTCGCAAGCGAAGAGAGCGGAACGCGCAAGTCTCCGTTTCGATCAACTTTCTGCCTGGCGGCAGGGATCGTCCAAACGTCGTTGACGATTTCACTGCGCATCGCTCCGGCGGCTTCGTTCATTCGGCAGGCAGTAGCGATGATGAGAAGGATGCAACCGTTTACAGGGCAGGGGTGGCTAAGGCAATAGCGCGTAAGGTACCGAAGCTCTCCCATGGTCGGTGCTTCACGGTGTTGAGTCTTTGACACCAGTGAAAAACGAGGGAGAAGGAGTTCGAGATTTCCTCGCCATACCGCCGGATTGGCCGCTGAGCGCAGTTCGTGAACAATTGCCCAACTAAAGACGGCCTCAAGCCTTTGGCGGACGTGCTGGCCCATTGCGGGGTAGGTGCTCCAAACAGAAGAGAGCGCCTTGAAAACGTCTTCGCGGGATATCTTTGCCACGGGCATATCTTTGAGTGTCGGTAAGGCGTGTTGCTCGAGCGAGACTCGCCAGGCAGTCCGTTGCTCTTCCGTCTTCAGGCGGCGTATGCTAAATATATCCACTAACGCTTTGGGGAGAATCTCACCAAAGGTATCGGTAGCAGTTTCTTCGGGCGCTTGTGTAAGAAAAGCAGCCACTTGATACTTGGCATCCCTCAAGCCGACGGATTGAACGGGGCCGATGCTCCGCTCAATCCGCTTGCCCCCGATTGTCCCGCGAAAGACGTAATATTCCTGCCCGTTATCGCGGGAGTACACGTACAGATTATCCGCAACCTTCCGTTTCTTCATGCCGTTTCTCTTCGTTGTTCCCCGATTTGTTCCCCGATCGTTGGGGAAGATGCCCGAAAAACCGGGGGTCTCACTCGAAGTTTAGCGAAGAAAGGCGAAGAAACGCAAAGTCTCTGATAGAACTGTTTACGTTGATATCTAAGGTTACTTTGTAAATGCAGTTGGAAGAACTAGATTTTTAACGTTCACTTTCTTAGCCATCATGCCGTTCTCAACGAGAATAAAATTAAGCCTGCAACCATTGCGATTGCAGGCTTGTTCCCCGATTTGTTCCCCGAAATTATTTTAGGATTTCGGCGAGGGCGTCATGGTTGGCTGCGCTCCGTTGATAGTGTCGGCCGCATTCCGAACCAGCGTCAACCAGTCGTTGAACCAGCTTTTCCAGCTCGGTAACTCGGGCGTTAAGAGCGTCTGCGGAATTTCCTTCGGCGCTTCGGCGACGGTTCGCGTCGCGCAACCGGGCGCGATAGCTATCAAGATCGCCGCGCAGAGCGTCGTACTCAGACGACGCCAATAAGATAGTGTCCGTCGCTTTTGCAAGTCCTGCGGCATGGCTTTCCTGCGCCTCCTTCAGCGCGATGGCTTGCGCCCTTTCCATATCGGCGATGATCTTTTCGTACTTCAACTCCGCCGCGTGGTACCCGAGGTAGGCGCAGATTAGAAGCAGGCACACGCCTGCGGCAGTGGTTATAAAGCCTTTGTTCACTTCTTCGCCTTCTTCACTCGGCGGTCTTGGCGGTAGTCATAGGCTTCCTTCAGCATCCACGCGAAGCAACGCTGGTCTTCCTCGTTGAGCTTCAGCGAAGCTTCGGCTTCATCCTCGCCATTGCTGATGCGCACGTCGATATAAATCTTGCCGCGGATGCGGCGCATGCGGAGATCGGTACCCTTGCCGGTGAAACCTTCCTGGGATAAATACTTCTTGCTCATTTCTTTGTCCTCTTATCAAAACGCGCGGCGTAACCGCGGCGGTCTACATGAACGAACGTGTCATAGATTCCCACGCCGCCCGTCACGTTCAAACGGCGGCAGAGTTCCCACAGCGCGGGTAAATCTTTCTGATCCTCCGGCCGGATATCAGCGGCCAGCCCTTGGGTGTGGTAGGAATTGGGGACGCCGCCCACGTGCGCGTTCCATGACGGACTGCGATAGCCGGACGTCACGATGAGGGGCTTACCGAAAAGGAGACGCACACGATTTAAAAAATCCACGAGTTCTTGGCGCACGTTCATCGGGCCCCAAGGGGAGGGGGCGCCGTCGTGGGAAGCAAACTCTTTGCTGTCGAAGAACCCGTCTTTCATCCTTCCACCCCCGTGCGCTTGCGCAACAGGGCGAAGGCAAAGCTCACGCCTTCCTTCCCGGCAAAGCCGCCGAGGCCGGAAAGAGCGCCGTAAAGCTTCACGTCCAAACCGTAGGATTCGCCCGCAAGGGCAATGAGAAAGCCGATGAAGCCCGACAAGGCCACGGCCCAAAAGAACTCCCAACCCGAGAAGGGCTTGCCTTTCTCCCGCGAGTTGAGATACATGAGTGCTTGTGCCATAGCTGCTACCCCCGTACAAAAGAGGTAAGGAAAGAAACCGTGCTGATTGTCCATGGTGCGTCCTTTATCTGTACGCCCATTGTGTGGTACAAATCAGCCGTCTTTCGTCACTGACGAAAGGACTTCGCGGAATCAGCTATGCTTCCGCGCAGAGTACCTCGAGTACCATGCCCTTCGCCCGGTCGAATATCTGTGCAAACCTTCGACCGGGCTTTCCTTTTATTTGCGCAGGTTCTTCTCCGACCGGCGGCGCAAAGTCTCGAGTGTCTTCTCCACGGCGTCGTCAAACCAGTAGGTGCTGAGGCCGATCCGGACGGGCGCGGGAACTTTCCCCTGCCTCACCCATTTACACAGCGTAGTTTCACTAATGCCCAGGGCGTCCTTTAATTGCTGACGCGAAATCATTCCTTTAGGTGCAGTCATGCTTTAATCTCTTAAGGGTTATTCCTAAGTCTTCTGAGATGCGAAAGTTTTTTGGATCGGTCGGAGCTTGTGGGACTCAGCCCATGCGTTGAACGCAGTTCGGCAATCGGAACGTTCCAAACAAAGATAGCCGTAAGCCATCAGCACACCGTGGATTCGTTCTTCAAGCGGCAGTTCCAAGATGCCGCGGTGATCTTTCCGGAATCGCTCGGGGAGGCTCCCCCAAAACTGTCCCGCCAAAACCCCCACATCTAAGGCGGCGCCGGAGCGTGTGCAATAGAAAGGCATCCTCGCCACCGGCGATTCGCGCACCCTGTCTTTCCGATTCGTCGCCCAATCTTTCACGACACGTAAGGCGTGTGGATAGGTTCTTCCGAACTCTTCGCACAGATAGAAGGCCAACTCCGAAGCGCTCACCCATTCTTGCGACAGTTGATCCAGGCGGTTGTACATTGCCAACGTCTTCGCCTGCAGTCCTCCGCGACGGCTCATGTTTATCTCCTCGTATCCAAAATGAAATCCAAAACATCTTTCTTCCCCTGTAATGCCTGAAGGACGGCATAGTCCAAAGTCTTTTCCGCGACGATGCGGTGGATGAAGACGGGCCGTGGATGCCCCGCCTGCGCCTGACGTGTGGGCCCGATGCGCTCACACATCTGCGCGTATTGTTCGTAGTTGTAGCCGCAGCCGAAGAAGACGAGAATGTTTCCGCCGTCTTGCAGGTTGAGGCCGTGGCCGCAGGAAGCAGGATGCGCGAGAAGCATCGGAATCTCGCCAGCATTCCAGCGGCGGATGGTTGCAGGATCGCGGTCGAGGAGCTTCGCCTGGGGGAACGCCCGCATAATGCGTTGCGCCTCGTGGCGAAACTGATACGCGACAAGGATCGGGGCGCCGCAAGCCTCTTCAACGACGCTTCGGAGTGCATCGATCTTGGCTTCGTGGATCGGCGCGTAGGCGGAGTTGTCTTCGTTGTAGACGGCGCCGCTTGCGATCTGCAGGCACTTTCCCATCTTGGCGAGGGCGTTCACCGCTTCGAGCTCTTCGCCGTCTTCGAGGCAGACGTAGAACTCGCGCTCCATCTTGTTGTAAATCTCACGCGCAGCCGTGGGCAGCGTGACGACGATATCGTTCACGATCGGCTGAGCGATATCGAACCAGTCCTCCGCCTTCACAACAATTGTCATCGGCTGCAGCTTCCGCTTGATCTTTTCGTCGGCGCCGTCCTGCGGGACGTACTTCACCATGTACGCTTCGCCGCCCGTCTTCACCGGGTAAAAGAAGGCCTGTTCGTACGCGGCCATAGTGCGGCCAAGCGTCGCGCCCTTGTCGATGAACCAGGCTTGTCCCCACAGATCGATAAGGCCGCTTGCCGTCGGCGTACCAGTGAGTTCGATGAAGTGCGGGGACTTGAAGGCGACAGTCGCCAAGGCCTTCGCACGCTTCGTGCCGGAGCGAAGACGAAAGCCCTTCAGCCGCGTAGCCTCATCGCAGACGACAACGCCGAACGGCCATTCGCCTTTCAACGCCTCAACGAGCCACGGGAGTTGCTCGTAGTTCGTGCAATAGACGTCCGCCTTAGCTTCGAGCGCCGCCGCCCGTTGCTTTGCCGTGCCGACGATGACGGACACCCGGAGATCGCGGAGATGATCCCACTTAGCGATCTCATCCGGCCACGTGCTCTGCGCCACGCGCAACGGCGCGACGACAAGCGCCGGGCGGGACGTGAAGAAGTCCCGGATGTAGCGCAGCGCCGTGAGAGTGGATACCGTCTTGCCGGTACCCATCCCCGACCACACCATAGCCCGCGTGCGGGACAAGATGTGGTCAATGATGAGCCGCTGGTAGGGGCGGGGGGCGAACTGCTTGCTCACAATACCCCCGCAAGGTGAAGCACAAAAACGATAAATGCCGCACACAGAAGCCGATCAAAAAGGTAGGCCATAGTAGTACCACCGATATCCTTTCACGACGCCGCATTCCTTCGCGGCGCGCTTGATGTAATCCAATAAATCCGGGACGCCCTTGTATGCCGGGGCCCGCTTTGACGGGACAGACCGCGGGTGCTTGATCTCCAACTCACCCTCCACCGGGCGCAATGGGATGCACCGCTTCGTGCAGAACTTGAGGCAGTCTTCGGTCGTCGATTTGGGCGCACGATGAAGCACTGCCTTCCACAGAGACCTGTCCGTGCGCCACCCATATCTGCGATGCAGATAAAAAAGCAGGCGATCTACACGGTACTCGAGCGCCTCCATCCCACGTTTCTGCAGAAACTCACGGGCAGAAGCGGCTGTCGCGACGGAGTAAGCCGTGGCATAGGCCGCCGCCACATCCGACACATGGAGGGTTTCACGCTCTTTCATTCTCTGCGCGCTCCCTTCTGCGCCAAAACGCCCACAGCTCGTAGGCCATAAGGCAAATCTGACGCTCCGCTCGACCGTCTGACAGCGAGTACCGATCGGCGATGAGTTTGGCGACGTCGGATGCGGTGTCGTAAACATGCACCTCACAGCCCGACTCGGCCATCACTTTGTGCTCACGCAGCTGGTGCTTCTTCGGCTTCTCGCCGGGCGCTTTCACCTCGACCCAAAAGTGCCACGCGGGCATCATGATGAAGAGATCGGGGGCGCCGATATGCCCAACCCAAGACGTCTTACGGACTTCGCCGTGGAGTTCTTTGATTACCGACTTGATCGCGGCAACAACTTTTCCTTCGGGAGTCATTCTTTTTCCTCCTTTTTCGTAACCGCGCCCCAGTCATCGACAATCCATCGGCCGTTGGGGATGCCGCCGAAAATCGTTGCCCACAGAGTCAAAATTCCGCGCCGGATTTCTTCTACCGTCTCAGCAAGAATGGGCTGGTTCGCCCATGGCATCGGGTACAGCGCCGGATTCTTAAGCGCGGCCAATCGGGCGTCTACGAGTTGATTGATGTAAGGGACGTCCTGAGGCTTCACCCAATCGCCGCAGATACGTATCCCTTGCACCATGACAGACACCTTCACGCTTCCTGCCGCATAGCCGCAGGGGCCGATCTTGACTTGGCACACAAGAAGGGTGTTCCCGGTGTCCATGCTCCAAGTTGAGATGAGAGGGTGGCCGTAGAACGAATCGCTTTTGGCCGTCATTCTTCGCCCTCCTCATCCCACGGGCGGAACCTCGCCACCTTGATTTCATCATTAGGCACTGTGTACTTACCCCGCCGCCAAGTACCGTTGACGTACATAAAGACGCCACGGACAGTTACGCCACAGGCATTCTGAGTTTCCACACGCATCCACACGTCTTCGGGGGGTGTTACTTCCGGGTAGCTGTTCCACTTCTTCGGGTCATACTCTTCGATGACTTCGAGACAGCTCGCAGAAATTACTAGCGACCACTCGTTTCTAGCCCAAGAAGTAGCATCAAAGTTGACGGTGGAAAACGTAACGGGCGTGCCTTCATCCAAATGGCCATCAAGTCCTTCACACACCCGTTGGCATTCTTCTTTAAACCCAGGCAACGCCTTTTCCAAAGCCGCCTGGCGTTCCTTGTCTTTCAGTTCATAGCGGATCATTTTTTATTCCTCCTTGTGTTCTTCTTCGCGTTTCATACGCGCCTTGTACCCGGCGATAAACCCGTGTGTTTCAGCGAACGCCGCCAACAAACCGGGGCACGACTCCGGATCAAAGTGTTCTTCAAATTCGCATTCGATCGCCGAAACCAAACGGTCGATTTCGTCGAGATCATCAGGTTTAAGATCGGTCACCTTTCGTTCCTCCAATTGCGCCAGTTGTGACCCAACCCGCTTGCTAGGCTTATCTCACAAGTCTCCAGCCAGCCTTTATCAATCGCCTTCTCAACGGCAAGGCGCGCTACCTCCTTCGCCCATTCTTCATCCGGCTTAGTGCCGATTGGCGGCAAGTAAACGTCGGTTTCAAACGCCCCTTTATCCACCCGGTACTGACTTGTCACCCGAACATGCGCCGTATACGCTCCACCCGGACGCTGCTGAATGAACTTATCCCAGTGAACACGTACGTCCAACACGTCCAAGAAGTCACCCTCGTCCATCGACGACCAGCGCTTGCTGAAATCAACAACGAACTTCCATACCGGTGGAGGCGGTGGAACGCGGATGCCCATCGTCACCCAGCCGCAGTCCATCGCTTCTTTCAAAAGTTTTTCTGTCATGGCTCGGCCCCCAGTGCTTTCCACACTCCGTCGATATCCCCGGCACCGAGGCAGTCAACCGCCTTAATCACTTGCGCCTTCAGGGCTTCGAGTTCCGCCTTTTCCGGACAGACGTCTTCGGCGATGATCTCGGACTTCGGGATGCCGACGGCGACGACCACCTTGTCAGAGTAATTCGTCTGCATCTGTTGCTCGCAAGCACGGCGAAGCGTCTCTTCAAAGCCATCCGTCGCTGCGATCCGCAGCAAGACGTTCGGATTTTTCAATCTGTATTGCATTGCCATATCACTCACTCCAACCAAAATTCGGGGATGCGATCCCTAAGTGCTCTTGCCGGTTCTTGCCCTTATGGCTGTCTTTCATTCCCTTTATCATTTGTAATTCCTCCAATCGCAGGTGCTGACGACGGACAATTCGCCCAGTACGCCGCGCACCATCCGGTCGTCAATCCCTTTGGCCTTACCGCGGCGCAAAAGCGTCTGCATCGCGAAGAATTCCCGCAGCGTGCGGTTGGGTTCGACTTCGAGCGAATCGGTAATAAAGTCCCGGGAGGCTCCTACGGCGTCACGGATGGCGTTCAACTCCGCCGACGTGCAAATAAACGTCGGCTCCTTGCTTGCGTCCGTGCGCCGGTCGTAGCCTTTCTTCACGACGTCCATCAGCGCCTGGCCGCCCTTGTCGAGCACCGCCTGAGCGTTTATTCGTTCGGCTTCGTCGAGGTAGTTGCGGCTCACAATGCCCGTAAGGGCGTGGTTGATGAGCGTCTTCATGCAGCTCAGTTGCTCGGCCGTCGCGACACCGCGGGGGAGGGAGATTTCCGCCGCCAACGCCGTGCGGTTAATCATGTCCTGCAGTCCCGAGATATCCTCCCGGGCAACGCAGAGCGTACGCACCGCCTTCGGGTGGTAGGCCTTGCGCGGTTTCTTGTTCTTCGCCATGGCTAACTTCCGATGCGGGTTAAGAACGCGCTTCCGGAGAAGGCGACGGCCACCGTCAAGCCGATGGAAACGGCGCTCGAGAAGAAGTAAGCGAAGAGCGAGTACACCGCCGCCCAAAACACCATGCAGATCAGCACCGAGAGGAAGACGATCCCCAGTAAGCCTATCGTGCGCATACCGCCTCCTTGATCTGAGCCGTAGTTTTGAGCGTCGGATTGCGGCGTTTCTGCGCCTCGATGTCGTGTTCCGTCTTGATCTTGTAGGCGCGTTCACGCAGAGAAAGCGCACAGGTAACGAGCTCTTCCGCGGCGTCCGTGAGCACACGGGGGCTGCTGTGAAGCGAGATTTCTATGATCTGACTCATGCGCCCGACTTGCTTGAGCGAGGCGAGTATGCACATTGGTGTCGTGTCGATTACAGCCATGAAAGTCTCCTTTATTTGTGATAGCGATAAGAGTTGAAGCCCGCCGCAGCCAACGGAAGTCCCTTCGCCCAACGGGGCAGAATCTCCATAGCTGCTTCGAGTTGTTTGAAGTCGTGCGCGTCGTCATCCGGCGCTTCCGTCAGGATTTCGTCGTGCACGGTGAGGATCGGTTTGAAACCCGCCCGATCCACGTTGAAAAGAGCGTTGCAGAGCACGTCGCAGGCCACGGCCTGGGTAATGTTTTCCACAGCTTTGCCGCCGTACGTCTTGATCCGCTGCCACTTGCGCGTCATTTGATGCACGCCCACGTAGGAGAAGGTGCAACCTTCGTCTTCCGTCCCGACACGCGCAGAGGGGTAGAGGAGAGTGCGGTTTGAGGGCAGGGCGATGCCGAGCCATCCTTTCGATGCCCAAGTCTTCAGCCCGCGGTGCAGGTGCTCCGTGCAGTACGTCTGCAGGGACGCAACGCAGGCCTCCTCAACGCGCCCCCAAAAAGCAACGATCTGAGGATTGGCACGCCGCCACAGGCGCTTCACGCTGTCGCAGGCAATCCATACGTCGTGCTCAAGGCCGCAGAGGCGCTTGGGTGTCGTAGCCGCCCATTCGTACGCCCGTTCGGCCTCGTCGCGAACGTCCGCCGGGACGACGGGAAGCGTGGCCTTAGCCATATCATGGAGGTCGATGCCGTAGCCCATGGCGAAGGTGACGAACGCCCCCGGGCCGCCGCCGTAACCCATAGCAAGTTCCAGCACCTTGCCCATCTGGCGCTGAGCTTTGGTGACGGATTCCACGGGGACACTGAAAGCCTTGGAGTACGTGAGTTTGTAAAGATCGGGGCCGGTACCCGCGTCGTACGCACGGAAGGCGTCGAGCTTCCACGACTCGCCTGCAAGCCACGCTAAGACGCGGCCTTCGATATTGGAGTAGTCGGCGACGACCATGCGCTTACCCTCGGGGACGATGATCGCCCCCCGAAGGCAGTTCGAGAGCACCGCAGGGAACTCGGAAGGGCTATAAAGGAGGTCGAGATCGCCGCGTTTGACGGCCTCAATGGCGTCTTCGATCGGTTCGTCCTTCATCGTCGGGCGCGCTAAGTTCTGCGGCTGAAAGAGTCGGCCGGAGAAGCGCCCCGTGCGGCTTGCACCGCGGAACTGCAGGCATCCGCGCAAACGCCCGTCGGAGTTCGCACAGTCAAGAAGGGATTGGAATTTCTTCACACCTGCCTTCGCAGCGTTCAAGCGGATGCGCAGCAGTTCTTTCATGGGCTCAGGGAGATCAGGCGACTCCGCCAAGTGCTCGATTTCGCCCTTTCGCAGGTTCGCGAGTGCAATGCCCCACGTGTCCTTGATGTAGTCGATCGTCGCCTGAGTGCGCGTCGTCGTGTCCAGGGCGCCGTCCGTGAGCTCCATCGTTTGCGCACGCAACTCCGCCCCGTGGTGTTCCATCAGATCGACGGCCGCGCGGGCAAGATCAACGTCCATGAGCATCCCGCGACGGTTGATCTCGGCGTCCATAACGGCGAGGTCGCGTTCGCGCCCGGTGCGGTTGATCTTCGGGAGCCGCCGATAGAGCTCTCGTTCGGCTTCCACGTCAAGGCGGCAGTAATTGACGAAACGCTTCCAGTCTTCCGGGTTCGTCTCGCGGTTCTTCACGCCGTCGGCGCGCGGAATGCAGAAGAGGCGGATCAAACGAGCGCCGTCCTTGTCCTTAGCCTTGTCTTCGCCGAGTTTGTAGATGGCGCAGAGATCAGCCAAGGAGCCGGGGAGCCCGTGCTCGTAGGCTATCTGCATCGTGTCTTCAACACGGTCGAGCGGCATGGCGTACTGCGGCATCACGCGTTCGATAAACACGGTGTCGAAGTTCATGCCGTTGTGCCACACGTGGAAGTCGCTTCGACCGCCCTTTTGGATTTGACGGATCGCCGCCAAAAGGTCGTCCGGGATCGGCTCGTATTGCACCTGCCACACTTTGGCGGGCGCGTTGTCGATGGCATAACCCCACAAAAGGATTTTTGCCTTCGGGTCTTCAGCGTACTTATGAGTACCGAATTTGATCGGCGTCTCAGAGTACGTTTCGAGATCGCAAAACAGAAACATCTTTTACCCCTGTAGTTCGGATGTCTTCAAAGGAGGGCTGGTGCACGGCCGTGGGGTTGCGGTACCTCGGCCGTTTTATTCACGTCGGCGAAGAGACTCCGAACGCCGCGTGTTCCGTCACAATGGGCTACCCACACCAGCCCCCCTTTGAAGCCGCCCGAAAGCGGCTTTCTTTGGGGCTACATCAGGTCGTCATCGGACTGAGGAGCCTCCGGGGCTTCCAACTCATCGAATTCGTCGCGGCAGGAAGCGGCGGTCGCACCGGCTCCGAGCGGTTCGCCGTCCTTGGCGAATTGGACGCCGTTTAAGTAGGACGTCACGCCGCCGCCGTTCTTCGTGTAGCAGAAGACGTCGATGGAGCAGTTGACGTAGCAGCCCGCGTAGGGCTTTCCCGCGTCGGCCGGAATGTTGTGCTTCTTCTGATCCAACACCGTCGGCGCGCCTTGTTCTTCCTTGCGCTTCGGCGTGATGGAATAGCCGCCGTCTTCGAGTTCCTTCAGCGGCCACGTTTGGTTCGACTTCTTGAACCGCTTCAGCATCTTGTCGGCGTCGCCGGGGTAGGCGGCTTCGACCGCCGCCCTGATCGCCTTTTCGATCGTCGCGAGGTTTTCGGAGTCCTCGTTGATGAGCAGGCCGATGGAGAAATTCTTCTTGCCCATGTATTCCTCGGCCGTGTAGAGCTTCGGGAACACGCAGCGGGCGTTACGGATCATGATTCGCTGAGATTTACCGCTCATTTTGTTTCCTCAATTACGTCAAATTCGTCTCGGGTCGAGACAGAGATTGCAGGTCGAGCGTCGAACACGGGCGCAATAGCGGGCTTTCCGTCGCTCTGGGTAATCAATTGGCAGATCGCGTTCCACTGACGGGGGCCGATCAAGCCGTCTTTGTGCGCTCGTTCGGCTTGCGCCGGGGAGATGAGCGCGCGGGTGTAGAGAACGTCGCGGCGGATGCGCATGGAGTTCAACGCCTCTTCCGCGCCGGGCCCCCACTTGCGCGGGCCTTTGCGCCCGGCGACGATCTTGAAGCCCTCAATCTTTCCGCCGTCCATGAGAAGCGCCAGGGCTTTCGCGCGTACGGCGTCGCACCACTTTTCGATCGTCTGCAGCCACGGGAGGACGCGGGCGAGCTGGTCGGCCGTTTCCGGGAGCTTCGGCGCGTTGTCTTCAGCGGGGAGCACCTCGAAGTCGGCCGCGATGAGCTCACGCGTTTTCGCCATGAGCGCCGGGCAGTTCGCCTTCGCCTTGCAGAACCGGCACTGCGATTCACCGGGGTTAAGGAACTTCAGCGCTTCGTCTTCGTGGCCGATGAGGGACTGAGCCTTATCGGCGCAGGCGCGGACGCGCTTACCGAAGTCGGCGAGCTCTTCCATATTCCATTCGTACGTCTTCTCATGCGCCGAAATCCGGGGCTGATAGATGATGAGGCGTACGCCGGTGATCTCTTGGAAAATCCCGAATTCTTCGATGGCCGCGAGCGCGTAGATAGAAAGCTGAGGGTTCTTCTCGGCCTCGACCTCTACACCCATGCCGTACTTAAAGTCGGCGATGGTGAGAAGGCCGTTGGCGTCGATCGCGAGAAAGTCAGCGGTACCCTTAGCCCCGGGGCGATTCGTCACCACGCCCACGGGGAGCGCGCGTTCCGTCGCCCAAAACGCGAGGTTGCGCACGTCGAGATGAGCGCCCAACATCTTCGCCCAGCCGCGGGCGTGCTCGATCATTTCGGCATCCTCGGTCGTCGGGAAGTAAGTGGTCGATTCGAACCAGGCTTTGGCCGCTCGTTCGGCTTCCGCATGGGCGGCCGTTCCCTCTTCGGCGTACACCGAAGAATCGTCGCCATTGCCGTAGATCGTGCCGAGAGCGATGGCCCCCGGGCAGATCATCCAACAATGAGCCGACGACGGGGAGAGAAGGTCGTGCGCCATTTAGAACCCCTCCTCGTCGAGGAACGATTCGAACGCGTCGAACTCTTCCCACGTTTCCACGTCGGAGGCGCGCTTAAGTTCGCCGCCGCGGATTTTCGCGCGAGCCCGATCGGCTGCCCCCGTGTTCTCCGAGTGGAGGAGGGCGGCCAGGCGCGTGCGCAGCTTCGACCGATCGGCTTCCGTCGGCGCATCGCCTCGTTCGGCTTTTTGTTCTTCCACGGGCGCGGGTTCTTCAGCGGGCTTAGCCGCCGGGGCCGTGGCTTTTTTAGCCTCGGCCGCTCGTTCGGCTTCCTTCATTTTGGCGAGCGCGGCTTGTTCGATCTCGGCGGGCGAGCGGGATTTCTTCGCTTTCGCGGGCTGAGTTGCCCCTTCAGCCGCCTTACTGGGCTTTTCGGCGGGCGCCGGGGCGGCCGGTTTATCAGCTGCCTTTTCGGCGGCTATCCCGGCGGCCTTTTCAAGCGCGCTAATACGTTGTTCGATGCTTTCAAAGTAGCGGATGATGTCCGGTGTCATTTTTTCACCCCTGTTATGAGTAGCGCGGCGGGCGATGCTTTGCGGGCGCTTTGCTATCAGATAAGCGGCAAAGTAGCGGGCAATAGCAAAGAAAGACAGGCAAAAGTTTGACAAAAGTCAATAAATGCACAAACTTGCGGTATTTTTCTTTGTATATATCGCGCTGAACGTTAATAATGCGCATATCTAGCGCCAAACAAGACGGCGCGACTATCTACAGGGGTTCAAAAAATGGCTGATCTTTCTTTCTCAATCGCCGTAAAAAACGGCGTCCCTCATATCAATAGCGGCCTTATCTACTCGGCCGCTGCTTTCACTGCCGAGCGCATCGAATACAGCGCCGCTGAGTACGCCCGGGCTCAATCCAAGATCGCGGCGCATAGCGCGGAAATCAAGGCGGGCGAATTGAACGCCCTCCCGGAATACGCGCCCGATCTCTCCGACTTCGAGACCTTTTATTGCCTCGAATCCCCCGCTTTCCTCTAACTGACTGACAGGACTCACACCATGATGATTAAAAACAACAAAGCGGCCGTGCGCCGCGCCTACACCGCCGCCCGTGCGTACATCAATGCACACGCCGATAAGTACGGCGACGAAACGACTGTCCGCCTTAACGCGCTTCGCGTTGTACGTAATCAGCTGCTCGAACTGTTAGACGAGCACCGCACGGATACCGTGAAAACCTTCAGCGATTACGGCGCTTTCGAAAAGCAGTTTTTAGACGGCGCCCCGGATATGTATTCACGGGTAAGCGGCGGCGGCTCCGTTTTCCCGTTTTACACCAACGACGTTCTGCGCCTTTTCTATACCCCCGCGCAGGCCGCTAAATGGCACGCCTGGCAGCAGGGCGCAGGGCCTGAAAACTACGCCCGTGCGGACGTTATGGCAGTTGAAGCCGATTGCGTCGCCGTGGGCTTAACCCACATGTGGGCCGCGCTTAAGGCGACTCGCAACTAACCGGAGAGATTCGAGCATGTATGCACAGTTAAACGTTACCGGCCGCGCCATCAAAGTAGGCGCGCTCACGATTACCGGCACCTTCGCCGGGGAAATGGAACCGACCGACCGCGTAAGTGAAGAAGAAACGCCGGGCGTGTGGTGCGCTGACGGCTCAGTGTTTTTTGAATACCGCGGGCGCGAATACTCTCAGGACTTTTCGGCCGCGTGGTTCGACGATGGAACGCTTGACTATTGGGACGACGACGCTTCGCTGAAGGTTTACAGCGAAAGCGACGGCGGGATGATTGAAGCCACCGGCGCAGAGTGCGCCGCCATCGAACGCGCGGCAAATGGCCCGGCGGCGCTGCACATGGCGATTTTGTCCGCTCAGCGCGCCGCGGCTGAAGCGGCTAAAGCTGACGCGCTTGCATTCTTGAAACAGTGCACCAAAGAAGGGGAGGCATAAAAAATGAGTTGGGCATATTTCACGGCGCATATTTGCGACGCCATCAGCGGTACAAAGTATTACGCCCGGGACGCGCAAGGATATGTGCGCGAATTTAAATCGCTTAACGCGGCCAAAAAAGCCGCCACACAGATATACCGAAAAGCGGAAACCGCCGGAACCGCGATTGCTTTCGCCGTGGTCGATTACTTCGACGGTGACGATAGCCATTGGGCCGCCCAAAAATTTGGCGTGGGCGGCGAATGGATTAACGCAGTTTTGGACTAAGGGGGCGGGTATGTATACAGCAAAGAAGGGCGGCGAAGTGCTGCAAAACGGCGCGCGGGCTATCCGCTACCGTGATCTGCAGACGGCGGTTACAGCGGCTTTTAAGTACGCGGTTAAACAGTGCCGGGTGCTTAGTGAAACTGATCCGGAGCCGGATGAATCCCGGCGCGGCGGCCGCGATGAGGAAGAAATCGTAGCGCAGGGCGCCCGCTGGCCGATTGATAACCGTTTCGGTTCGATTGGGGTAGTAAACGAGAAAACGGGCGCGGTAGCCGCCCGCATCACGGCGCGCTTTTACTCAGTTGACGGGGCGCGCATCACGGGATATCGCCGCGTGCAATCCCGGTACGGGAGCATGTGTTATCAGGTAGAGAGTAAAGGGCGTTTTACCGGCGTGCGCTTCACTCTTACGACTGAAGTACTCGAAAAGGGGGCGGCATGATTCGCACCGAATATACACTGCTGGCAGAGTACCGCGACCGCCCGCCGCGGGAGATATTGAACCGAAAAGGTCGGCCGTGGGCGCGGGAGGAAATGGCGGCGCAAAGCGGGGAAAAATACGTCACGGCCGCCGCGGGGCTGCAATCGCTTTCCATCATCGTGCGCCGTTTTGCTCCGGACGGCCGTTGTTATGATCTGCAAAGGAAATGGGTTTACACCGCCTCAGCTTAATTTCCCTCCCCTTAACCAGTAGGCCGCGCGGCCTATCACCTCAGCGCCCGGCGTCAGTGGAATACACTGCGCCGGGTTTTTCTCTGTCGTAATCATCAGCTCCCCGGTAAGAGACGGCGTAAGGGTGCGAAGGATTTTCCGCCCGTCTAAATTCAAAACGAAAAAGCCGGGCGCCGGTGTCGTATCTTTCAGATCAATCAGTAATCGATCCCCGGGGATAAAGCGCGGCGACATGATATCGCCCGAAACTATCCACCCGCGGAAATCATCCGGCGCCCGGCCGGGAAAGTTCGCCGTCATATCCGCACGATCAAACAAAACCCGGGGTTTTATCCCCGGGCGTGCCTCAGGCGTATGTAAAAGCTCAATTTCGAGCGCGTCGTTTTCTTTAACGCCGCCCTCAGGGCTCACGGAAAAAGGGCGCGGCAGGCTTCCCGGCGCGCGGCCATGGTCTTCGCTCATCCATCCAAGCGGTAGGCCTAAGGCCTTTTCGATTTCGAGGCACATTTTGGGCCCTACCGTTCTCACGGCGCCTGATTTATTTTTAATTCCGGCCGCTACGCTATACAGATAAGGATCCCGGCGGCTGCGGTTAAGCTTTACGTTTACCTCAGCGATTGATCCGTATTTAGCGGCTAAAAACCTCAGGTTTTCCCTTCGGACGTCGCCTAAGGGCGGCAATTTTGTTTCAGTTTGTAACATAACTAGATGGTTTTGGCTTAGTTGGTTAGGGGGCGTTGTCGCGTTGTTTTATGCCCTTACGCTTTTTTGCACATTTCGGAAACTTTGCGCGGCTTTAGCGCCTTACGCTTTTTCGTGCGTTTCGCAACATTTAGTTGCCTACGCTTTCTTTAGTCTTACGCAAACTGTGTTCAAAGTGTAAGGTATTCACTATTTCCGCACACATTGAACACTTTTAAAGCCCTGTCAATAAAAGTCGTACGTGAGAGATAAAAGAAAGGCCTCACGTAAGGGGTTTTATGATCGGGGTCGAAAAGTGTTCGATGTGTGCGGTGCAAAAAATTTCGCAGATTATACGCATAATCACCGTTTAGCTTTGCGGCGTTTTGCTCTATCCACCCCGAAACCGTGGAAAAACCGCGAATCCCTGGCGCGCGCGGCCGCTATCCTCAGCCCCATATCGCCGCTGATAATTTCCTTTAAAATCAAAGCACGGCAATTAAACATAATTACAGTTATGTTGAATTATCGGGGGCGTTTTTCCTGCAAAATCGCGACGGGGTGGGGGGAGCCCCAAAGCCGCGCCGCGCCCCTTGGGGTGCTCGACCGGATGGCGGCGGGGGTTTTGGAACGAAAAGAACTTTCGCGGCGAAAGTTCCGATAATTTTTCGGCTATGATGCGGGCTACGTGAGCAACTCGTCGGGAGCAGCGGAAGGTGAAGCACGAGGTGAACGAGCTAGGACGGCGCATAGGGGAAGGCCACCCCAGGGCACGCTACTCGGACGCCACGGTGGAGCAGATTCTGCGGGCTTCGGAGGCGAAGGTTTCGAGCCAAACGATCGGGGCATTGCTGAAAATGCCTTCATCGACGGTTCGGTCGATTTTGAACGGGAAAGCACGACGGCAGGAGCCGAGCGTTTGGGAGAAGCGGGCATGGCGGCTACGACGAAAGCAAAGCCAATGAAGCGGGCGCTGACTACCGCTTTGAAGGCGAAGCGGACGGCGGACGCAGGGCGCACTCCCCGCAAGCGCAACCAGGTGGTGCTTGCCACGAAAATCGCGGAGTACGAGGCGGTGATGCCGGAACTGTGGGAAGCCCTCAGGAACGGCGAAAGCGCTTCGGCGGTGGCGCGAAAGCACGACATGGTTCCGGGCAATCTCCGGAGCTACGCCTGGCGAAACCACCGCGAAGAGTACGACGCGGCTCAGAAGGAAGGCGCGGATATCCTCGCCGACCGGGCGGTAGCCGCGGCGTCTCAGGCGAACGAAGCGATGGAGACGATCGAAACGACCTACGCCGACGGATCGACGACGGTTGCGGTGAAACGCTTCGACAACGTGAACCGGGCGAAACTCGCCGCGGACTCGCTGTGGAAGATGGCGGCCACGAAAGACCCGGAACGCTACGGGTCGAAAGCGGGGCAGCAGGAAGTTTCATCGATCGCGGCGGAGATCGTCGCGGCACGTAAGCGTATTTGTTCCGAGGCCACGTGAGCCGAGGCGGAGTACCTGCGGGGAAGAGCACAGTAGGGATCGTGCAAGGCCGATAAAGGGCCGGTTCTCGGAGCAAAAAATTTTCCTCAGGTGGGAAGCGAGTTCCCCGGGCTCGATAAAAGCCGGGGGCCAATTCCTTTTGTCTGGGCGTTCGCCCGGAGAGCGCCTAGACAAAAGGAATTCCCGCGAGTAACGCAAACTGTCGCTGCGCCAAAGCGGGGTTAATTCCTTTCGAACGCAGAGGGGGGTGTAGCCAAGTTGGTAAGGCATCGGATTTTGATTCCGTGCATCGGTGGTTCGAATCCATCCGCCCCTGCCAGTAACGAAACAACACCCGCCACGCTGAGCTTCCGGTATTGCGCCCTCCGATCTGAGGGAAAGCTCACCGGATGATGCGCAACCCGGCGGGTTATCTAACACAAGCAACGCATCGCGCCAGGGCCCCCTGTCCCGGCGGTGCGGCCCCCGGAGGGCGGTAGGAACGGTTTTCGCCGTGCTCTCCGGGGGTGCTGATTGGGGCTTCCGTGGGGGCTTTTAACAGGGGGCGGGTATGGAAACTCCGATGTTCTGTTTCGAGATTACTCCTGGGGCCATCTTCATGTTTTGCCTTCAGGTTTGGCTCACCATTATTGTCCTGTCGAACAACGGCAATACTCGGGATACCCTCAACCGAATTGAGGGAATGCTGTCGGGGATACAGAAGTCCTTGGGTAAGCGGACGCAGACAAAACCGACCAACGGCGATTCTGCCTCCCGCGATGATGGTATTCGCCAGCAGATGTTGCAGCCGACGGGGCAGAAGTCTCCCACAGGTTGCGCCGCGGCGTGTTCGTCCTGTGGCTCCGAGGCTGGATCGCCCCATTCTGTCAAAGCGACGTAGCAACTTTCGAACTCAATCCGGGTGAACGTGATTTCCCGCTCTCCCGGAATAAACTTCAACCGAATGATGAGTTCGTTCTCTCTGCCAAAGCAAAAACTTGGCCTACGGAAGCTGGCCCGTATTGCAGGCATATCTTTGCTTCGGGAGACCCAGGCGTTGTAGATGCTGACGGCCAGTGCGCCGAACGCCGCAATATCGGTAGCTGATACTTGCATCGTTTTTACAGCATAAGGCCGATTGAGAGGCCAACTGTAGCGACACCGACGATGAGGAATATCAGCCCGGAGTCATCTTTTGTGTAAAGGGCCTGCACGATCATGGCCACCCCTAGCCAAAAGCAAGAGAAGGCGTATCCGTCGTTGTCGGGAAAGACGGTATGGAAGATCAGGCAGCTGATAACAAAGATAACCGCAGCGATAATCCAAGGCGCGTATTTCATTCGCTATTACCTTATTAAAACAGTAAGTCTAAGTGAATTTTAGCCGACGTCGCCCAAGAAAGAAATTTCGCCTCGGGTTAAGCTAATCGTAGAAAGCCGAAGAAACGCGAAGGCGGGCAAAGATAGGCAAAGTTTGGCGCAGTATAAGCAATAATTACCAAAACTTGCTGTTAAACGTGTATACTCCGCATATCATAACGAGTGTGGGGCTTGCATGAAAGCAGCAACCTTTGTACCGGATACGATAGGCATCCTGAAATCGTTCGGCTGGACGCAGAAAGAAATTGCGTCTGAAATCGGTGTTACCCAGGGGACGTTGTCCCGTGTGCAGTCTGGCTCGCAGTCTCTTCGCCGTAAGAGCGTGGATAAGCTTATGGTTCTCTTAGAACGGGAGGGCTTGCGGATTAAAGCCTTGCGCGAGAAGTTCCTCTCTGCGACGGAAGGAGACTTGGAATGACCACTTCTTTCATCCATCGCTACGGGCCCGAGATCGCCCACGATTACCCCGTCTGCGCCATTGAGCCGGGGCAGAAGCGCCCCATCGGTAAGGAATGGCAGAAGCATCCGCTCTCACCGGAAGAATGCCGCGATTACCCGAACGAAGCCGCAGGCGTCGGCATCATGTGTGGGCAGGGCGATAACCCGGTGTACGCCGTTGACGTAGACGTTTACGCCGATGCGGACTGCGCCCACGCCATCTACCACATGATCGAGGAGGTGACGGGCCAGGCTGATCTCCCGTACCGCGTCGGCAACTATCCGAAGCTTCTCGTTCCGCTCATCGGTACGGAAGTCGGTTGGAAAAAGATGACGACGGCCTGGTACGAGAAGGACGGCCTCCGGTCGCGCATCGAACTTCTCGGCGACGGGCAGCAGTTTGTCGCGGCCGCCATCCACCCGGATACCAAACAACCGTACGAATGGCACGGCGAACGTCTGGGCGGTTCGCTGATCGACATTCCTGAGGCGATGCCGATTGTCTCCCTGGCGAAGCTGCAGGACATCCTGCGGAAGGCCGAGAAGATTCTCGAAGCCCACGGTTGGCAGAAAGCGGACGGTGGCTCCGAAGTGAAGGGCACGGAGATTTCCGCCGACGAACTCGCGCCCCAATACCCGATCGGGGCTGCGATCGAAGAAGCCCGTACGTGGCTGGCGGATATGCCGGGTAAGGACGATTACGACGTTTGGCTCAAAGTCGGTATGGCGCTCAATCACGAGTTCGGCAAAGGCGCGTACTCGGAAGAAGCCCTGCAGGTTTGGGACGAATGGAGTCGGGGCAGTAAGAGCTACAAGGGCTTTGACGACCTGCTTTACCGTTGGACGGGTTTCGGGCGCCGACTCGGGCGCTCCGTCACCTGTCGCTGGCTTCAGTACGAGTACCAGCGCAGACACTTCGACAAGGCCGCGGAGCCGACGGAAGAAGGCCGCGCCGCGCGGTTTGCCTCGTACTTCCGAGGTTCCGTGCGTTATGCCATCGATACCGAACAGTGGTACCAGTGGACGGGGCTCTTCTGGCGGTTGCTGAGCCCGTCGGAAGCGGAAAGTCTCGCGGGGTACGCGATCGATGAACTGCTCCGCTTTGACATCGACGCGGCTCGTAAGGCGGGGAAAGAGGACGCGGAACTCGCGCAGTGGAACAAACTCTACCGTGCGATGCAGAGCGGCAACAAGCCCCGGATGATTCTCGCGGAAGCCCGCAAGTACAAGATCATTCACTGCCTCTCGACGGACTTCGACAGCAATGCTCGGTACTTCGGCGTCCGCAACGGTGCGATCGACCTTGAGACGGGGGCGTTCTGCAAACCCGAACCCGCGATGCTCATCAGCTTCCGGGCGGGTACGTCGTACGATCCTGAGGCGAAGTGCCCTACGTGGGAACAAACGGTGAGCGAAGCGTTCTTCGACGACCCCGGGATGATCGACTACGTGCAGCGGCTCTTCGGCTACACGATCCTCGGGAAGCCGTACGAAGAAGTCATGGCGATTTTCTACGGTAACGGCTGTAACGGTAAGTCCACGATCGTGAACGTCATGCGTGATCTCTTCGGGGACTACGGCCATACAGCAAGCGCGGAACTGCTTACGAGTGTCGGCCGCCGCTACAGTAACGCAGGCGGCGCCCGCGCGGACTTGATCGCCTTAAAGAGCAAGCGCTTTGTCGTCGTGTCGGAAATCGATCAGCGGGCGCGCATGCAGGAATCCGACATGAAAGCGCTGGTCTCGACGGACGAGGTGTCTGCCCGCGGTATGTATCAGTCGCAGATGAGCACCTTCCGTCCGACGTGGGTGGTGACGATGCTCACGAACTATCTGCCGACGATCGACGGTACCGACAACGGCGTCTGGCGTCGTATCCATGCCGTGCCCTTTGACCGCGACTTTGACAAAGACGAGACGGTGAAGAAGGACGTGCACCGCGCTGACAAACTCCGTGCGGAACTCCCCGGCATCCTCAATTGGGTGCTCGAGGGGGTGAAGAAGTACAACGACCGCGGGCTGAAACAGCCGCCGAAAGTCGCGGCCGAAAGCGCAGAGTACAAGTCGTCGCAGGACATCATCGGTGAGTGGCTCAGCGAACGGTGCGTGGGCAAGCCCGGCGCAGCGGCACCAACGTCCGTGGCGTGGGCGTCGTGGGACGCATTCTCAAAGCAGAACGGCTACCAGCACGACATTAACAGCAAAGCAAAGCTCACGAGGGCTTTGACGCGCCGCGGGTTCCGGGTGCAGACGCAATGGATGAACGGCCGTAACGTGCGCTGCTATATGGGGATATCAGTCGGGGATGACTTTGAGGAGCTGTTATGACGCAGAAAAGGGAATTGCTGAGTCGCGAGGCGGCCAACGATATCTGGCGCGCTATATGCGACAACGAGATCGCGAAGGGCGATCGCATCAACCGACTTCACGACCTCGTCTCAGACCTTCGGGTGCTAAATCATTTGACCGGTTGCTCGGCGAATGATCCGCTCGGATTCTTCTTTACTAATGCCTACAGTGAGCGTTTGAAGGAGCATAAGGAGATAAAGCGCGTCCTTCCGGGCGAGATTAGCGAAATCTTGGGCGATAGCGTACGACTCCATACTCCGCAGGAAATCGGAAGTCTTCTCAGCCGAATAGGCGTAGCCAAGGTTTCTCTCAGCGATTTCCTCGGCATGCTTCGCGTCAAATGCGCCGGAGAAGGGGAATCGAATGGCGCCAGCCTGAATCCCGGCGATGATGATCGACGCCGCTTGATCTCGGGTGAACGCGAGGTTGTTATTTTCGTTCTGTGAATTATCCATAAAGGTTTTCCTCCGTGAGGTGGTTGGTGGGTTGTGTCTTGGCGGACACCTGCAATCATCCCACGGGGGGCTTGGAAAAGAAAGGAGTAAGTATGGAACTGGACTTTTTGAGTGACGACGAAGTTGAACTTCGCGGTCGCAAGGAGCGTGAACGTGATGCGGTTATTGCGGCGGCGTTCCATGAGATCGCCTTAAGCGCTCAATCCCTTCGGGCTCATCCCGCGAAAGTCCTTTTGCCTCGCATCGAACAGCTCTGCAAAGAATGCCGTGAGACGCTGGGCAAGAACACGTGCGTCATGGACTTCATCCGAAATCTCGCGTGGGAGAAGGAGATACATTTCGGGCGCGCGCTTGGCAACGGGGAGTATGGCCCCATGGGTGTTTTCTCCAAGGACGGCGAACACGTTGCGAGCATATACACCAACGGGCAGCGCGTTGTGATCCACGGTATCGGCGACGAAGTGCTGGCCGATGAAGTGCTGAGCGACAAGGATTGGGAAGAAGTGTCCCGCACTCTCGTGGGGAGCCCGAGTTGAATCGCGCTTTACGTGTAACTCTCGTGGGTATCGTTGTTTTCCTTTTGTATACCTGCGTCGCCCCGGCGCTTTTGTCGTCGGACGACTTTATCTTCATCACGCTCGGCTTGCTGGTCGTGGCATTGCCGATTGTGGCGGGGGCTATGTATTTCACTCTGAGGAAGAAAAATGTTGAAGAATGAAAACGGGTACGCCGGTGCGTTCACTGCGGCGGTGACGGCGCTTGTCGGCTTGGGCGCGGCGGCTTATGCGCTTTGGGCGTTGACGACGATCGAAGCCGGGTACGTCGGTGTTCGCGTGAACCTTTATGCCGACAAGGGTGTGCAGAACGAAGTCGTCGGTACCGGGCGATACTTCCTCGGAATCAACGAGCAGATGTACCGCTTCCCGACGTTCAACCAGCTGAAGAACTACGAGCAGCCGTTCTTGTTCCAATCGTCCGACGCAATGGAAATCAAGGCTCGTATCGGCGTTGAGTACAACATCGATCCGAAGAAGGCGGCCACTGTTTTTGCCACGTACCGCAAGGGCATCGAAGAGATTACGGAAGTCAACATCCGCCAATATATCTCCGATTCCCTCATCAAAAACGCGACGCTGATGGACGTAAACGCAATCACGCAGGGCGGCAAGTCGAAGCTTCTCGAAGACGTCACGAAGGAAATCCGCGCCAAGCTTGATCCGGTCGGCATCCGCATCGTGAAGCTTTCGTGGATGGACGACCTGCAGTACCCGGCTCAGGTGCGGGCTTCCATCAACGCCAAGATCGAAGCGACTCAGCGCGCTTTGCTCCGCGAAAACGAAGTCGCGCAGTCCAAGGCGGAAGCCGAAAAGCTCCGTGTGGCGGCGCAAGGTGAAGCCGATGCGCGTCTTACCCGTGCCAAGGCCGAGGCTGAGGCCATCGCGATTAAGGCGAAGGCGTTGCGCGACAACCCCGGCATCCTGCAGTTGAACGCCATTGATAAGTGGAACGGCGTGTTGCCGCAGTACATGACGGGCGGCGCAACGGTTCCCTTTGTCCCGGTGAAGTGATGTTTCCTGGCGGCTTCTGATCGCTCCTGACTGACGAATGAAAACGGACTTGAGTCCGACGATGCCCTTTCAGATCAACACTGAGAGGGCATTTTTATGGACTCAAAAACCGCGCAGCTTTTAGCGGAGGACTTGGCGGCTTGTTACGACGATCCTCTCCGTTTTGTCCTTTGGGCGTTTCCCTGGGGCACGATGCCGGAAATGTCGCTGGTGAAGCTTCCGGAGAAGTGGCGGGCGAAGTATCCGAACTGCGAATACGGCCCCGACGTGTGGGCGTGCGAATTGTTGGACGACGTGGGCCGTCAGGTGAAGGAGCGCAAGTTCGACGGCAAGCACGCCGTGGAGCCGATCCGCATGGCAGTGGCGTCCGGGCACGGGATCGGCAAAAGCTGCATCACCGCATGGATCGTGTGTTGGATCATGGCGACACGCCCTAACTGTAAGGGCGTTGTGACGGCCAACACGGCGGCGCAGCTTGAGACGAAGACGTGGGCTGAAATCACGAAGTGGATGCGGCGCTCCCTCGTGAAGGACTTGTTTGATTGCAAGTCCACGTCCATCACGGCATTGGAGTCGCCGGAATCGTGGCGGGTGGACGCGCTCACTTGCCGCGAAGAAAACGCCGAATCTTTCGCAGGCCAGCACGCGGCTTCTTCGACGCCTTTCTACGTCTTTGACGAAGCATCCGCTATTCCCGAGGCCGTCTACGACGTGGCTGAAGGCGGCCTGACCGACGGTGAGCCGATGATCTTTCTCTTCGGCAATCCGACGCGTAACAGCGGCCGATTCTTCGAGTGCTTCCACAAGCGCTCCAAGTATTGGAACACGCGCACGATCGATAGCCGCAACGTCGCCATCACCAACAAAAAGCAGATTGCCCAATGGGAGGAAGAGTACGGGGAGGACTCCGACTTCTTCAAAGTCCGCGTGAAGGGCGAGTTCCCGAGTCAGGGCGCCGATCAGTTCATCCCAGCGGCGCGTGTGCGCGCGGCGATGGATCGGGGTTCCCCCGCGACGAACGCGGCGACGTGCGCCATGGTGGGCGTGGACGTGGCGCGGTTCGGCGACGACGACACGGTGATCTTTACCCGCATCGGGCGCGACGGGGCGACGGTACCGGTGAAGCGGTTCCACGGGCTCAACACGGTGCAGGTGGTGGGGCAGGTGAAGGAGCATATCCGCTACCTCCGTACGACGCTCAAGGTGCCCCGCGTGCACGTATTCGTGGACGAAGGCGGTGTCGGCGGCGGCCCCGTGGATATCCTCAAAGAAGACGGATTCCCCGTGCGCGGCATCAACTTTGCCGAGACGCCGGACGACAAGGACAAATACCCCGGCAAGCGTGAAGAGATGTGGGATCGCATGGCCGAGTGGCTGAAAGAAGGATCGCTCCCGGACGACAAGGAACTACAGGAGGATTTGGTGTCTCCGACGTATTCCTTTGACACCTACGGTCGCAAGAAGCTCGAAAGCAAGAAGGATATGAAAAAGCGGGGGCTCCGTTCTCCGGACGCCGCCGACGCCGTGGCGCTCACCTTTGCCTGCCGCGTGAACGAGTACGAGGGCGAATACGGCGGACGCCGGGAAAGCCAGCTGGCGCAGGGGCGGCGCAACTACAACCCCTTTGCGAATCTCATGCGGAAGTTCTTCTGACGAATGTAATCGGAAGCGCGGCGGATGATGCGGCCATGACGAACGAAATCTCTGTGCCCAAAACGATTGGCGCGGTGTCGGAGCAATGGGCCGCCCGCGTTGACGAGTTGACGAAAGTCCTGCGTCAGCACCCCGCCAAAGTGGAACTTCCGATCGAGCAGCACCTTCACGCGGGGATGTACTCCCGCACGGTGCATCAGCCCGCCGGAGTGCTTTGTACGGCCGTCATGGTGCACGTTCCGACACAGCTCATCGTACACGGCCACTGCCGAATTTACGCCGACGGCACGGCTTTTGAGGTGAATGGGCACGCGGTGCTTGAAGGGGTTCCGGGACGTCAGATCGTTGTTTATACGCTTGAAGACACGTGGGGAACGATGTGTTTCGGGACGCAGGCGAAGACGATTGAAGAGGCGGAAAAGGAATTTGCGGGCGACGGCTTCAAAGAGTTGTCGAACCATTGGGAGAAGTGAATGTCAGCAGTGGCTACAGCAATTATCGCCGCGGGCGTTATCGCCGGTGGGGCGACGATCTACAGCGCCGATCAACAGCGGCGCGCGACGAACCGTGCTTCCGACTTGCAGGCGCAGGCGTCCCGTGACGCACTGACGCAGCAGCAGGCGGAGCAGAACCAGGCGAACCAGCGCACGGCGGATACGGAATCGATCCTTGAAGGGAACAGCCAAGGGGATACGCAGTCCACGATGCTTACGGGGGCGAACGGGTTGACGCTTGACGATTTGATCCTCGGACGCGGTACGTCTTTACTCGGAGGGCGTCAGTGATGGAAGACGATCTGATGGAAGGCCTCTCTCTCGGGGATAAAGCGCCGGAGGAAGAAAACCCGGCGCCCGCTGAAGATGAATTGGGCGGCGGATTGTCGTTGGGTGAGGACGAGGAAGAGAAGCCCAAAGAAGCGCCGCAACCCGACGACGTACCGGAGAAGTACGAAATCGAAGGCGAGAACGACGCCTTTAACGAGGCCGTGGGGAAGGTGGCTCGTGAACTTGGCCTGTCGCAGGAGAAGTTGCAGAAGGTTTCTACGGCGATCGATACGGCTCGGGACGACGAAACCTACGAGATGGCGAAGGCGTGGGCGGTGCAGGTTAAGCAGGACGAAGAGATCGGCGGCGAGAAGTTTGAAGAGTCGCGGCTTTTGGCGCGTGAGGTGTTCGATAAGTATGCACCGTCCGAGGAGCTGAAGTACATGCTCATCAACTCGGGGCTGTCGAATCACCCGGACTTTATGCGGATGATGGTGCACATCGGGCGTGATCTGAAGAAGGGCGGCACTCAGACGCGCAGCCGGTTCCCGAACAGTCGCATGGAGGATTAGCCATGGGTTTTTTCAGCAGTATTACGAAGCCCTTTAAGAGCATTGGCCACGGCCTCAGCAGCGGCTTTAAGAGCCTTACAAAGGCGCTGGGGAAAGGGGTTAAAGACGTCTTCAAGATGGGTAAGTCGGCGGTGAAGAACAGCTTCAGCGATCTGCTTCACCCCGATCGCCTGATTAAGAACACGCTGAGAAATCCTTTGGGGCAGATAACCCGAATGGTCGGCGCCGACATCTTTTTCCCCGACGGCCCCAGCGCCGGGCAGCAAAAGCAGTTGGCGCAGTATTCGAGCGGCGACGGTGATACGGCGTCCCCGCAGGAACGCGCCCGCATGTTGTCCCGCCAGGGTATGCAGGGTACGAACCCCATCATGCTCCTTGGGCAGGATTTTCAAGACACGGCGCTCGACCACGAGGAAAAGCTCGGAGGTAAGGACGTATGACGGACGATCTGAAGCGCCGTTGCCTCGAGCGCTGGGAAGCGCTGAAGTCGGAGCGCACCTCGTGGATGACGCATTGGCAGGAAATCTCCGAGGTGTTGACACCGCGTACGGGGCGGTTCCTCGTTTCCGACAACAACAAGGGCGACAAGCGGCACCGCGCTATTTTGGACAACACCGGGACACGCGCTCTGCGCACCTTGGCGGGCGGCATGATGGCGGGCATGACGAGCCCCGCGCGCCCGTGGTTCCGCTTGACGACTTTGAACCCTGAGCTCGACGAGAGCTACGAGGTGAAGGATTGGCTCGGACGCGTGACGAGCCTCATGCAGATGGTGTTCGCCAAAAGCAACATCTATCAGTCTCTCACCATGGCCTACGAGGAGTTGGGGGCGTACGGCACGGCGGCGGTGATCCTTTACGACGACCCCGACAACGTTATTCACTGCATGCCTTTGACGATCGGCGAGTATGCCATTGCCACGGATGGCCGCGGGCGGGTGAACACGCTCTACCGCGAATTCCGCATGACGGTGGCGCAGCTTGTGCAGGAATTTGGCTACGCGAGTTGTTCGGGTGCGACGCAGCAGATGTTTGACAAGCGTCAGTACGACGAATGGGTGACGGTGGTGAACGCCATCGAGCCCCGCGATATGCGTGATCCCGAAAAGATCGACAACAAGAACATGCCGTACCGCTCGGTGTATTTCGAAGACTGCGCGGAAGATAAGAAGATTCTCCGTGAGTCGGGCTTCCGGACGTTTCCGTGCCTTTGCGGCCGTTGGGGCGTTTCGGGCGGCGACATCTACGGCACGTCCCCGGGGATGGAAGCCCTGGGCGACTTGCATCAGCTGCAGCAGGAACAGCTCCGGAAGTCGCAGGCGATCGACTACCAGTCCAACCCCCCGGTGCTTGTCCCCGCGGATTTGAAAGACGACGAGTCGGCGATTGTTCCGGGCGGCACGGTGTTCGTGGATTCCGTCTCGCAAGCGCAGATGGTGCGTTCCGCGTACGACGTACCGCTCCGCCTGGACTTCTTGCTGCAGGACATCCAAGACGTCCGCGCCCGTATCAACGAGGCGTTCTACAAGGACATTTTCATGATGCTCACGGAGCAGGGCGGCGATCGTATGACGGCCACCGAAGTTGCGGAGCGCCACGAGGAAAAGATGCTGATGTTGGGGCCGGTGCTCGACCGCCTCAATTCCGAAATGCTCGACCCGCTCATCACGTTGGTGTTCGAGCGCCTGCAGGCGAACGGCATGTTGCCGCCCTTACCGGAAGAACTCCAAGGGGTGGAACTCAACGTGGACTTTATTTCGATCCTCGCGCAGAGCCAGAAGGCGGTGACGACGAACGCCATCGACCGCTTTGTGAGTTCGCTCAATGCCGTAGCCGGGATGAAGCAGGAGGTGTTGGACAAGTTCAACGCCGATCGTTGGGCGGACACGTACGCCGACTCCCTGGGCATCGACGCGCAGCTCATCGTGCCTGACAAGGAAGTGGCGAAGTTGCGCGAAGCCCGCGCCCAAGCGCAGGCGCAGCAGGCGCAGTTGGAGCAAGCCCAGCAGGCGGCCTCGACGATGAAGGATGTGGCGCAGGCGCAGATCGATCCGATGCAGCCGCAGGATATCAACAACCTCTTTGCGGGGTATTGATTTTTTAGGTGGCGTTTCCACCCGTCGTAAACGAAAACCGCCCGATGGTGGAACATCGAGCGGTTCAACTACAGGGGATTTTGCATGAGGAAATCCAATGGAGATTTTACATGAATTGTTGGTAGGGAAAATGAATTTCCGCAAATTTTTCTTGTGGGCCTGGGCGGTAGCAATGCTCTGCATGTTGGGCTTCATCGTCTACTGCGTTTGCGGCATTGCGTGGGAAGCGTATGGATTTGCAACCTACCTACGCTCTGCCGTGGTTGTCCAAGTTTTGTGACTGACGAATGAAGGAACACACCGATGAAAGAATCCGCACCAACCGAAAAGGACATCCGTCGTGAGCAGTTTGAGAGCGACTTCCGGTGGTTCATGGGCGACGCCCGCGGCCGCCGACTGATGCTGAGGCTCCTTTCCGACATCGGGCTTTACCGATGCTCGTACGACCCTGGGCTTCAGAACGCGACGACGGAGATGCTTTTCCGCGAAGGAATGAAAAACGTGGGGTACCGCCTGGTGAGCGACATCAACCGGGTGTGCCCTGAAAAGTATCACCTCATGCTGAAGGAAGGAACAAATGGCCGAAGAACCGATTCCCGCAGCGCCGGAGACGAACCCGACGCCGCCCGCGCCTGAAACGCCGCCCGCAGAACCCGCAGCGCCTGCCGCTCCGGAAGTACCCCCGGCGCAACCGGCGCAGGACGAAAAGCCCGCGGAGACGGCGGACGCACCGAAGGAAGAAGTCCCGGAAGACTACGGCGACTTCACCGACGAGAAGGGCGTGGCGTTCTCCTCGAAGGACATGCCGGAATTTACGGCGATGGCGAAGGAGCTCGGCCTCTCGAAAGATCGGGCTCAGAAGCTTCTGATGACGATGGTTCCCACGGTTCGCACGAAGCTGCAGACGTCCATCAAGGCCGTCAACGATTCGTGGAAGCAGGCGACGCTCACCGATCCTGAAATCGGCGGCGCGAACGTGAAGGCCAATTTGGAAGTCGCGAACGTCGCGTACAAGAAGTACGCCTCGCCCGAACTCGCGAAGCTTTTGAAGAGCACGGGGTTGTCGATGCACCCGGACTTCATTCGAATGTTTTACCGCATCGGCAAGCAGATTGAACAGGATCAGGGCGTTCAAGGCACCGGGGCTCCGCAGCCCAAGGCGCGCCTCTTTAAGAACTCTCCCGGCCTTTATTAGCTCTTTTTAAAAATTTAAACACAGCGCTTCGGCGGCCCTTTCCTCGGGGCACAGGTGGCTCGAACGCGAACTCGAATCCACAGTGACAAGGAGGAAAGGATGAGTGAACTCAATCCGACCTTGGCCGATCTGACGAGTCGCATGACAAAGGACGGCCGCATCGATACGGGCATTATCGAAATGCTCAACGAAACGAACGAGATGTTGGATGACATCACGTTCCAAGAAGCCACGGGCGTAACGGAAAACGTTTCCACCGTCCGCACGGGGCTCCCGTCCGTCGCATGGCGTCGTTTGAACTACGGCGTCCCGAAGAGCAAGAGCAAGACGAAGCAAGTCTCCGACTCCATCGGCATGCTCGAAGCCTACGCGGAAGTCGATAAGAAGCTGGTTGATATCGCATCCAACAAGGAAGCGTACCGTCTGACGGAAAACCGCGCCTTTATCGAAGCGATGAACCAGGAATTCCAACGCGCGCTTTTGTTCGGCGACATCGCGGAAGACCCGGCGAAGATTCTCGGCCTCTCGGCGCGCTATACCACGGGTGTCCGCGCGGACGCCGACAACGCCATCAACGTCATCAACGCGGGCGGCACGGGCGACAACCTCACGTCCATGTGGCTTTTGTGCTGGTCGCCGCTCACGATGTTCTGCACCTACCCGAAGGGCTTGCCCGGCGGCTTGAAGGACGAAGACTTGGGCGAAGTCACGCTGCAGGACGCGGAAGGCCGCTACTACCAGGGCTACCGCAGCCACTACGAATGGAACGTGGGCTTTGTGCTCCGCGACTGGCGCTATGCCGTGCGTATCGCCAACATCGACACGAAGTCCTTGAAGAACGATCCGAAGACGGGTGACTGCGTTTTGGCCGATCTCATGATCGACGCTCTCGAATCGCTTCCCAACATCCGCATCGGCCGTCCGGCGTTCTATTGCAACAAGACGGTGAGCGCGTTCCTCCGGAAGCAGATTCGCAACGCGAAGAACGTGAACATCACCATGGGCGAAATCGCGGGTAAGACGGTGACGCAGTTCGACGGCGTGCCCATCCGCCGCGTGGATGCCCTGACGGTCGGCGAAGCCGCGGTTCCTTTTGCTTAGGAGGAAGACATGCTGGTAGATCAAAGTTTGGTTCTCACGGAGAATCAAAAGCTCACGGCGGCCGCTGCAGGCCAAAACGTGATCGATCTTGAAGAAGAAACGAGCACTACCGGTTTCTCGAAGGTTCTCGAAGTGTCGGCGACGATCGTCGCTGACGTGGCGGGTACGCTGCAGGTAAAGCTGCAGGAATGTGCGACGAAGAGCGGGACGTTTACGGACGTCGCCGCAGGCGCAGTGCTCACGGCGCCCAAGAAGGGGACGGTGATCCAATTCCCGATGCCGTACCACACGAAGCAGTTCCTCCGGATTTACTTCGGCGGTTCTCCCACGGCGGGCACGGTTACGGCGTTCCTCACCGAAGGCCGTCAGCAATGGCGCCCTGCAAAGCAGGCTCCGTCTTTGGCTGAAGTCACGGTGACGGAACAGGCGACTGAATAGTTTTTGCCTTGGGACTTTTGAGGGGCTTCGCGCCCCTCTCTTTTTTAGGAGGACGCGATGGCAACTCCCGTTACGATCTGCAACCTGGCGTTGTCGAGAATCGGCGACAGCGCTACCGTATCATCGATTGATCCGCCCGACGGAAGTGCTCAGGCCGAAGCCTGCGCCCGTCTTTACCCGGTGGCGCTGGACGCCTGTCTCGACCTTCACAATTGGTCGTTCGCCACGCGCCGGGCGTCTTTGTCGGAGTTGGCGGCTAACCGCGTGCCCTTGGGCGAGTGGAAGAAGGCGTACATGCTTCCCGCGGACTGCAAGCGTGTGATCGACGTGAAGGGCGCCTGCGGGTTTCCGAGTCCGATGAAGGAGCGGTTCGAAGTCATCGGCACGGACTTCGGTCGCGTGGTGCTCACAAACGCCGACGAAGCCCACGTCCGCTACGTCTGCGGCGAACCGAAGAGCGGGCAGTTCTCAGGGCTTTTCACTGACGCCCTGGCTTGGCTTCTTGCAAGCTACTTAGCGGGCGAGACGATCCGCGGAGACTCGGCTTTTGCGTACGCGCAGAAGTGCCAGCAGCAGTTTTCCCAGGCATTGTCTTTGGCGATGAAGCAGGACGCCCGTGAAGTCCATGCGCCCCGCAAGTACGTCGCCCCTTGGATCGCGCGGAGATAAGACATGGGACGAAAGCACCTTCAGCAGAGTTTCGCGGGCGGCGAACTGTCGCCCTCTATGTACGGCCGCCTGGACGATCAGAAGTATCAGCAGGGCTTGGCGACCTGCCGCAATTTTGTCTGCCTTCCCCAGGGGCCGGTGCAGAACCGCGCCGGGTTCGCGTTCGTGGGGGAGGTGAAGGACTCCTCGAAACCGCCGCGACTTATTCCCTTTGTCTTCAGCTCGTCGGACACGATGGTGTTGGAGTTTGGGGAAAAGTATGCGCGCGTTATCACCCGCGGGGGCTTTGTCCCGAAAGCCGCGGGGAGTTCCGAGAAGCTCGTCATCACCACGCCTTACACGGCGGCGGACGTAAAGAGCCTTCACTACGCGCAGTCGGGCGACGTTCTGACGCTTGTGCATCCCAGCTATCCCCCGAAGGAGCTCCGGCGCTACGGCGCTTACGATTGGCGCCTGGTGGACGTGGATTTCGCCGCGCCTTTGCCTGCGCCTACGGGGCTATCCGGGAGTTATTACTGCGGCGACGAGAATGCCAAGGATGCGGAGAAGAAGGCCTACACCATCCGCTACCGCGTGACGGCCTTGAAGTCCTCGGACGAGGGCGACAAGGAAGGCCCGGCGTCTTCGACGCTCGAGGTGGTGGGGAACGTCTACCTTTCATCGTCCCGCGTCAGCATTACCTGGAGTGCTGTCACGGGGGCGGAGCGCTATCGCGTCTATAAGACGTATTCGGGCGTTTACGGCTACATCGGCGAAACCGAAGGCACGTCCTTTGTGGACAACAACATCGGCGCGGATACGAGCGTCACGCCGCCCCGGTACGAGGCGCCCTTCTCGGAAGGGGACTACCCCGGCGCCGTCTCCTATTTCGAGCAGCGTCGCATCTTTGCGGGCACCGACAAGCGGCCGCAGTTCGTGTGGATGACGCGCCCCGGCACGGAAAGCGATATGCACTACACGCTCCCGAGCCAAAAGGATAACCGCATCAAGTTTCGCATCGCCGCGTTGCAGGCGTCCCGTATTCGGCACATCGTCCCGTTGTCGAGCCTCATCCTCATGACGACGGGGGCGGAGTTCCGCGTGACGACCGCCAACGACGATACCCTCACGCCCTCGTCCGTCGGGGTGAAGCCGCAGTCCTACGTGGGGGCAAGCAACGTCTCGCCGGTGCTCGTCAATTCTTCCATCGTCTACGCGGCCGAACGCGGCGGACACATGTGGGAATTGGGCTACAACTGGCAGGCCTCGGGCTTTGTGACGGGGGATATGTGCCTTCGCGCGGCACACCTCTTTGATACGAAGGAAGTACAAGATATTGCGTTAGCGAAAGCACCGTACCCCATTATATGGTGTGTTTCGTCCGATGGGACGCTTCTCGGGTGTACCTATGTTCCGGAGCAGGGCGTAGGGGCTTGGCACCGGCATGACACGAAGGACGGGGCGTTTGAGTCCGTAGCGTGCGTTGCGGAGGGCGACGAGGATATCCTTTACGCAGTCATCCGTCGCACGGTGAACGGAAAGACAGTGCGGTACATCGAGCGCATGCACGAGCGCGAAGGGCTGCCGCTGGAGAAGTCCTTTTTTGTTGACGCGGGCGTGGAAGACAATTATGCGACGCCGCAGAGTTTCACCACGGGACTTCAACACCTCGAAGGCGAAACGGTGTCGATCCTTGCCGACGGCAAAGTGATGCCGCCCACGGTGGTGAAAAACGGCCGCGTGGATTTCCCTGACAAAGCGACGCACGTCATCGTCGGGCTTCCGATCGAAGCCGATATCAAGACGCTTCCCGTGGCGCTGCAGACGCAGGACGGCGGGTACGCCCAGGGGGCGAACAAGAACGTGACGCGCGAGTACATCCGTGTCTATCGCTCCTCGGGGATCAAAGTCGGGGCGACGTTCGAGAACCTTTATCTCGTGAAGCCGCGTACCTTTGAGCCCTACGGTTTGCCCCCGGCCTTAAAGAGCGAAGAGCTCGAAGTCACGCTGGGGCCGAAGTGGGCAGACTCAGGTGCCGTCTGTATCCGGCAAGACAATCCGCTTCCCCTCATGATCTGCGGACTGACGGCCGATATCGCCCTCTGACGATTGACCTCCGACGCGTGGGTAAGAATCCCGCCATCGGAGGTTTTTCTTATGGCCTACACCTATCACACCCAATACGGGGTGGACTACTACAAGCTGCTTCGGAACGGGCGGGTACCGATCTACGAGCAGAAAATCAACGCCGCGGGGCCGGATCGCCAGGCCACGGGCGAAACTGAACTGACGGCCTCAGGCTGGGCGGGCGCTGCCGGTGTCGGGATGGAAATCGGCAAGGGCATCGGCGAAGCCATCGGCGGCTACATCACCGCCCGTGCGCAAGCCCATGCGCTTCGCGCTCAGGCCGCCGTGACGGAAGACAACGCTTACGCCGCACAATTTGGCGTGGAGCAGGCGTTCCGTGCGGGGGAAGCCCAGTTGGCTCAGATCGGCTACAAGCAAGCGCAGACGAAGGCGGCGCAGCGCGTGGCCTACGCGGCCAACGGTATCGCTATCGGCGTCGGTTCCTCGGCGGAAGTTATGGCTTCCACGGATATCCAAGCGGAGGCGGACAAAATCACTGCACGGCAAAACGCCCTCGCGCAGGCCTGGGGCTACCGCCGTCAGCGCATCATGGGCTTTGCGCAGGCCAAAGGGAATCGCATTATGGCGAACGCGACGACGCGGGCAGGACGCGCGACGATGGTGGCGGGCTTGGCCTCGACGGCTTTGTCCGCTTGGGCAGGATTTGCAGGAGCGTAAGGTATGGCAATTGTTCCGGAATACGGCGGCCCGCAGGTGTCGCCCACCGTTGGCGCTGGTACGCAGGGCGCTCAGTTTCAGGCGATGGCCGCTCCGAAGGCGAACGTCCTCGCGCCGATGGAAAAGGCAATGGACAAAATCGGTCGCATGCAGGCGCAGCTCCTTGCGGAGCAGGACGACGCCATCGCGACGGATATCGACACAAAGTACGCCCAATATTGCCAGCAACTTTTGAACGACCCCAAGACGGGCTTCATGGCTCGTAAGGGGATCAATGCGCTACAGCCCGACAAGGACGGCGTGTCGCCCGTAGATGCGATGATGCAGAAAGCGGACGTGTATCTGCAGGAGTTGATGGACGGCCGCACGAAGAACCAGATCGCGCGCGTGAAGGCGAAGACGGACTCTCGCACGACCGGGCTTTACGCTTCGGGGATGCAGCACGCAATGGCGGAGAACATCAGCTACAACGTTTCCGTTTACCGCGCCAATCTGCAGTCGGAGCAAGACGCGGGGTTGGCGGACTTCAATCAGCCGGAGAAGTTGGCGGAGCACGTGGCACGTGTGGAGCGCAGCGCAGGTATCCTCTCGAAGTACACGGGGGAAGACAGTCGCGCCAAGACGCGCGAAGCCGTGGCCGGGGTGTATAAAAACGCCGCTCTGGGCTTTCTCTTCGGTGCGAACAACGACCCGTCGCTTTACGGGCAGGGCTTGGCCTTTGTGCAGAAGAATGCCAAAAGCATGTTGCCGCAGGACGTCTTTGCGCTGAGTACGCAGTTCAACACGGGGATGAAGAACTACGAGGCGGTGATTTCCGCACGGGAAGGCATCGCCGCGCTGACGCCGCCGGATGCACCGACGGATCAAGTGATGGCGGCGATCCGCGGTAACGGTGCCGGTGCGAAGGACTTGGCGGGGAGCGAGCATTACGTTATGTCCCAGGGCATTCGCGGTAATCAGCTCGAAGACAAGAACGGCGTCGTATCGATCGTTGAGACGAAAAAAGGCGGAGAGACGGCCTACGGCTCCGACGGCGTGACGCGCTCTATGGCCGAGGCCGTGGCAGGGAAGAAGCTCACGGACGAGGAATGGAGAGCGATCTACGCCAGCAAGGATGAAAGCCAGCGCGTGGGGCTTTCCTATCTCGGCATGATGGGAACGAAGTACGGTGAGACGGAAAAGGCCGTAGCGGCGTACGTCGGAACGCAAAAGGAAGTGGACGACGCCGTGGCTAAGGCGAAGAAGGAAGGCGGTGTTTGGACACAATACCTTTCGAAGGAAACCGCAGAAGCCGCGGCTACTGCTTTACGCCGCCTGGACGGGGCGTTTGATACCCCGGTGAAGGGGGCGGACGGCTCGGCGTTGTCGTTCCTTGACAACCGCTACGCTGCCCGCGCCTATCAGGGGGTCTCTGAGGAGGCCATGCGCGCCTACGCCCGTCAGCACCCGATGTCGATCGACCCGGATTTTGAGGATCGGATGGTGGCCTATATGAAGCGCTACGAGTCCGAGCGCATGAACGCTTACACGACGGAACACCAGAACGCCGTCAATACGGCGTGTAGCGAGTACGAACAAAACGGACAAATATCGGCGCAGACGCTCATGCGGCTAACGACGAAGGAACGGGTGGCGGTACGAAAGTACTGCCAGGAATTAGACGCGGGCGGCTTTACCACGAGCACTCATTATGCTGCGTACCTGGATACTCACCTTGACGAGTTGGGGACTTTCACCAAAGACGAGCTCGACAACGCAATGCGCCTGGTGCCCAAGGCCTCTCAACGCCGTTTCCGCAAGGAGTGGGAACGCCGACACGGGCAGACGCAGGAACAGCTCGAAGCGCGCTATGCCGCCCAAAACGGCATGGTGACGATGGGAAAGACGGGTGTGCACGTCGGCATGACGATGAAAGCGTTGGGCGATCTTCTCCCGGGGTTCAAAAAGCTCGATACCGATCAGAAGGCAACGATCGCCGAAGGCATCATGAACCTCGCAGGTTTGGCGACGGCGATTGAAGGTGTGGACTTGAAGGACGCCAACAAGGCACAGCAGTTCGTTACAGATTTGGTGAAGGACAACGTGTATACCGCGGGCCACTGGTACGACTGGTTCCCGTGGATTACCAAAGATCGAAAGTCGATTTTCGAATTTAAGTACGGTGATCTCGGGGCCGAGCAAAAGTGGATCGCCGACGAGTTGGCGAAACTCTCGGGGAATGATCGAAAGATGACGCCGGGGCAACGCATGGGGAATTTGGTGAACTTCATGCTTCTGGAGAACGTGAATATCCCCGTGGGTTCCATCGCGCAGCAGCCGCGCGTCCGCAACAAGGTTTACCAGTTGGTCGATCAGGATATGCAGCGTGATCCGAAATACGCGGGCATGAGCCCGGCGCAACGTCGGGCTTTGATTGAACCTGCTATGAAGAATGACACGGAGGTGGTGCGCCAATATTTGACGCACCTCTTTACGGAGGGCGAATAATGGGGCTTCTTGAAGAAATGCAGCGGGCGTCGGGGGCGTTGCCCGACGTGACGGTGAAGACGGATATCGAACCCGAGGCGGCGTCTCAGTCCTACAAGGCCGCGGCGGCCTACGGGGCGGACGTGAACGAAGTGGACGAGGATATGCGGCGACGCTTCAAGGAGGCGTCCATCTTTGCCGATACGGAAGACGTCTTCCAAGACAGCATGCAGAGCCCCGTATTCCGCGCGGCGGTAAAGGGCGATGAGAAGTCCGCTTCCACCCTGGGGCGGATCGTCCAAGCCACGGCCGGAGAAGTGGACGTGGATGAGGACGGGTACGTTTCGACGATCCGGAAGTCCGCCGCCCGCGGGGAGATCGGCCTCTCGCAAATGGGCGATATATCGAAACTCCTCGCCAAGCGTCAGGAAGTGAAGCGCCTTGATCGGCTCCTCTCTCTCGGCCTCGGTAAAGACGAAGACGCTCGTGCGTACGAGGCGGCGACGTCGGAGATCAAGGCACTCGCGAAGGATATCGTCCTGCAGGACGCGCTGAGGAAAGTTCTCTCCGCCGGTACCCCCACGGCCAAGATGGCCGAAGCCTACGAGAAAGACGGCATGAGCGGGGCGATAAAGTCCATGGCTGACTCCGGTTTTTGGAAGACGGTGGCCGACGTCGGGGTTGAGTCCGGCGTGGAATTCGGGGCGGCCGCCCCCTTGATTGCCGCCGCGGGGAAAGTCCCGGTGTTGGGCAATGTCGTGAGCGGTGTCGCGAGCGGCTACCAGGACTTTACGCTGGGGCTTCTTGAGCGCATGGCGGAGCGCGGCGTGGACACGAGCAACGCCGATGAGGTGGCGAAGTTTGCCATCCAAAGCCCGGACTTTGACGACGCCGTGGCCGACAGTCTGAAGCACGCCGTAGGTGTGGGACTTTTCGACGGCTTGAGTTTCGGCTTGGCGACGAAGGTAGTCCCGAAGTCTCTCGGCTCAAGTGTCGCCGTGAAACTCCCGAAGACGGCACAGCTCTACGAGAACATCAACCGCAACGCCTTTGGCCACGCTTTCACCAACCTTGCCGCGCAGACGGTGGGGCAGGGCGCGATGGGCGCGGCGGGCGAAGCCACGGGGCAGCTGATCGAAAAGGGTGAAGTTACCGACCCTCTGAGTGTGATGCTCGAAGCCGTGGGCGAATTTACCGGCGCGCCGCTCGAAGTTGCCACAGCGGCCGTGGGCGCCCGGTCTCGTGCCCGTTTCGCCGCCGCCAAAGCGCAGCGCGTACAGGATCAGCTCCGCGCGGCCGCGCAGGTTATTCAGTCCTCGCCCTCCATGCAGAAGACGCCGGAACTGCGGGACGCCATGATGCAGCACTTGGCGGAACGCTACGAGGGCGCGGAATCGATTACGGTTGACGTCGCGACGCTGCACCAGGCGGGCAACGGCCAAGAGGTTATTGCCGCGATTGAAAAGGCACTCCCTCACCGTCAGGCGGAGATTGACGAAGCCGTGGCGTCCGGCGGCACGGTGGATTTGCCTCTGCAGGAATACGGTAAGGTGATCGCCGATCAGCAACTTTCCAATGCCGTCATCGACAATTCGAGCCTCCCGGGGGATGACTTGGCGGTGGAGGCGAAGGATGCGGAAAGTTCCGTCATCGCCGCAAAGAAGTTCTCGCTTGATAAGTTGTCCGAAGGGCAGACGGACGACTTCAAGGCTTCCATGCGCGAAGTTGAGACTAGCGTCGGCGCCATGCTTGATACGGGGGAGGACGGCCGTAAGACGGAGAACGCCGCCGTCGCCAGCATTATCTTGGCGCAGGTGTCCGCCATGGCGCAGGATACCGGTATGACGCCGATGGAGGTTTGGCAAGCGCACGGCATCAAGGCCGTCTTGGGCGAAGCCGACGTGAAGCGCAACGAGGACGGGACACTGACGGCGGTGTCGGAGAAGGCGAAGAAAGTTCTCGCCGAAGGCCGTGGCCTTGACGAAGCCCTGACGCAACCCACGAAGGGCGAGTTCATCCCCTCGAAGAACGTCATCATCCGTTGGGCAAACGCCGATCGATCCACGCTTCTCCATGAGACGGGGCATTGGTTTTGGCAGACGCGGATGGAATTGGCAGTCGATCTTAAGGGCCGCCCGGGATTGACGTCGGAGCAGCAAAGATTTGTCCGCAGCACCGAGGACGTCGCGAAGTGGTTGGGCGCAAAGGACGTGGAGCACTACGCCGCGATGTCGCTCGAACAACGCCGGGCGGCCGAAGAGAAGTTTGCGCGCTCCTACGAGCAGTACGTGAAGGAGGGCGTTGCGCCTACGTCGGCTTTGCGCGGGGCGTTCCAAAAATTCAGCGCATGGCTTAAGCGCATCTACGGCGCACTGACGGCGGTAAAGGGTTCGGAATTGACGCCTGAAGTTCGCGAGATGTTCGACGCGATTATGGTGAGTTCGCAGCAGGTGAAAGAAGCACAACTCCGGCGGCACCTTTTTGTTTGGCTCGACCAGGCGGCGCGCAATGAGAACGGCGATCTTACGAGCGAGGAGGATCGCCGGGCGTTGAACGTTCTGATGGCCGATCAGGATTACGACGCCGCAGAGGAATTCTTAAAGCGCGGTAAAGCCGTGGTGGGGTACCTCGACCGTCTGCGTAAGCGGGTGTATGCCGATATTGAAGCCAAGGCGAAGGAAATCCGCGCGCAGTTCACCGCCGAAGCCATCGCACGTGTCTACGGCGAAAAGCGCCTGCAGGCAATGGAGAAAATCGACAAGGGCATTAAGGTGCGGGATGCGAAGGGACGCGAGATGAGCATTCGTCCGCAGATTCCGCTGAAGGAACTCGAAGCCGCCGGGGCCACCAAAGAAGAGATCGAAGAACTGCGGCGCCAAAAGTTGGTAACGAATTCCGAAGGGCTCCACGCCGTGCCCGGCGATTACTTAGCCGAGTACCTGGGGTATTCGAGCCTGCAGGAATTTATCGCCGAATTCGGTACCGATCCGTTCCATGGGCAAGAACCCGTGCAGGCGGTAGCGGCCGAAGTGGAAGCGCGGATGCTGGATGAGCACCCAGAACTCTCTGACAAGGAAACGATCGAAGACGCCGCCGATGCCGCGGTGTTCAACCCATCGGCGTCCCGCCTGGTGTTGCTGAAGCTTAATCTCCTCGACCGATCGATCCGCAAGCCCCTGTCGATGGATTTGGTGGAAGCCGTGGCGGAAGCCAAAATCCGCGATAAGAAAATCGGCGATCTTGATCCGAAGGCCTACCGCAGTTCTGCGGCGAAGTTGGCGAAGCAGGCGTTGAAGGAATCCGACGCATTCCGTGCGTCCGAATTGCGTCGCCAGCAGCTCGTGCAAATGAAGACGGCGGAAAAGGCGCAGGCGGCGAAGGATCGGGCAGAGCGTTTCGTGAAGACGATGCAGAAGCGCTTTGACGGCAAGATCGAAACGAATTCGATGCAGCTCGAATATCTGAAGCAGATCAAAGCCATCCTGAAGAACCTCGGCATTCTCAACCCCGCGGATAATCCTTCTATGGATGAGAAGGATTGGAGGGCGTTCTTCTCAGATGAAAGTCAATACGTCGGCGTTCCGCCCATGCCTGCGTCCGTCGCCGGGGGCACGTTCTTCGACCGCATGACGGTGGAGGAAATGGCACAGACGATCGAATTCTTGGACGATCTGATGGCCGCCGCCCGCGAACGAAATTCCGTCATCGTCAACGGCAAAAAAATGGCGATGGCGGACTTGGATGCCCGAACCGTTGCGGCGATCGAAGCGCACGCGCAGAAGATGGGGCGGAAGCCCGTTCGCCAAAACGAGGGGCGCGGATGGGGGTTGGCAGCGGGGCACGCGCTTCGCCGGTTCTTTTTCGAACACATGCGCATCCAAACGCTGTGGTCGATTTTTGAAGGCGAACAACTCGGCAACCTCGGCGAAGCTTTCGGCCTCCGGATGGACAAAGCCCGCGACAGCGAAACGGAACTCCGCAACCGCTATTCCACCGCGATGTTCAAGGCCATGGAGCCGTTGCGCCAAGCGGTGGCCGACAAGAAGAAGTTCTTCATCAAGGAATTGGGCGGCACGTTTGACAAAAATCAACTCATCGCTATGGCACTTAACGTCGGCAACGACGAGAACTTCGACCGACTCCTCGCCGGTTCCCCCAAGTACACGGACTTCCGCAGTACGGATACCGAGTGGACGCGGGAAGATGTGCTTAGCGCCATCGGTCGGTATCTCTCAAAGGCGGAGCTCGAAGCGGTGCAGAAAGTATGGGATACCGTCGGTTCCCTAGGGAAGGATGTGCAGGCCTTGGATGAGCGCACCCGCAACCGTTGGACGGCGCTTGTTGAAGCCAAGGAGGTGGTATTTACCGCGGCGGACGGCGAGACGGTGACGTTAAGGGGCGGCTATTACCCAATCCAATACGACCGCTACGCGAGTCTCTTCCGCGGCAAGGCGGACGCTTACGAGAACGGCGTGGACTCCATCATGGGATATAACCGCCGTAATTCTGACACCGGCCATAGCAAAGCGCGCAAGGGCATCAATGGGAATCCCATCGCGCTCACGCTGGACGCGGGCTTCATGGCGCTTACCGACGTCATCCACGACCTTACGTGGCGTGAGCTCCTGATGGATATGAACAAGCTCTTCAACTCCCAGTCGGGCGTTGTCGAAGCAATCAAGAAGTACTACGGCGCGGAAGCGATTAACTCGATCAAAGATTGGATGGAAGACGTCGCGACGAACGGGAAATCCATTCCTTCGATTTGGTGGGTTGATTTCATGCGACGCAACGCCTCCATCGCCGGGTTGGGTCTTAACATTCAGACGGCGGCGCTGCAACCTATCGGTCTCACGCAGTCTTTCGCCGTCGTCGGTGCTCCTGCAGTGCTGAAGGGTTTCGGACAGTTTTGGTCTAACCCTCGGCGCGCTAACCGTGACGTGTTGGCGAAGTCCGCCCTGATGCGGGATCGTATGCGTGCGCGCTTCAAGGAATTGGTTGAAGCGCAGAAGGAAATCTCGCAGACAAACGGCGTGGTTCGTGCTCAGAATGCCATTGCCCGCGTCGCCTTTGCGCCGATTGTCTTTGCTCAGATGCAGTGCGTGGATATACCCACGTGGCTCGGCTCGTACCAAAAGCACTTGAGCGAGGGCACCGCTAAGGGTCTGAGCGGCGAAGAGTTGGAGAACTTTGCTGTGGCGCGCGCGGACGATGACGTCGTACGCTCCCAGGGTTCCGGCGCTTTGTCCGATTTGGCGAAGGTGGAGCGGAAGAAGAATATTTGGAACATCTTCTACAGCTTCTTCGGCACCGCGTTGAACGCTGGAATACTCATCCACAACACGCAGGAGAGTTGGCGCAAATGGCTGGCTTTTGCATCGATCTATGCCGCTCAGCCCGTGATCGAATCCCTTCTGCGGGCGGGTATCCAAGGGGCGACAGGGGACGATGACGACTATTGGGATCGGTTCTCCGGTCGGGTTGGAAGCGATCTTGTCGGCATGTGGTGCGGCCTCTTTATGGCTTCCCGCGAATTGGGGACGATCCTCAGCAATCGTATCGGCGACAACAACTACGGCTACAGTGGCCCCGCGGGCATCCGTACCTTAGTTGATGCCGATAAACTCGTTGCCCAGGTGTTGCAGGGCGAGAACGACGTTGCGTTGGCGAAGGCGATCAACTCGTTTGTCCTCGGCGATATCTTCGGTTTGCCGTCCACGGCCTTCAACCGTTTGGCTGAAACGGCTTATGCGGTAAACGACGGCGAAGATGTTAATGCGCTGATGAGCGTGCTCTTCGGGTACAAGAAAAAATAAGCGCTAGTCGATTCCTCGGAGTTCAAGATAACTCCGGGGATAGACGCCGCAGAGTGGGCAGATGCATAGGCCGACGATGAAGCAAACAGCGGCGAGTAGTATCCACCAGACGTTGTAGCTTTTTACGTATCTAAACATACTCGCGACGGATACACCAAGGAAAATAAAGGGGACGAGAACGACCGGCTTTTCAAAGATACCGACGATGAGCATGACGGGGCCGACGACGGCCGCAATCGCCATGGCTATGAAGATGGCCGCGAAAACCAGGCTCCAAAGTCGCCATAGCGCCGCGATGAAAAGCTCCCGTATTTTCTCTTTCATTCTTTTCCCCTGACGAATGACGGAATCGGCGCGCCTCAGAATCCACCTACCTAAAACGATTTTGAGGCCGCCATGGCAGTTGATTCTACAGAACGGCGCGTGGTCTATGCCGGTAACGGCAAGACAACCGCCTTTCCTTTTGCTTTTAAAGTCTTCGCCGATACGGACGTGTCCGTGTTGGTAGGGAAGCCTGACGGTTCTGAGGCCTCGGTTGAACTGAAGGTAAACAGCGACTACACCGTCGTTCTTAATGCCGATCAAAGCACCACGCCCGGCGGTACGGTTACGGTGAAAGTAGCACCGGCGGAGGGCTACAACCTTGCAGTTGTGTCCGCCGTTCCCTATACGCAACCAATGGTGCTGACGCCTTACGGGGGCTTCAACCCGGAGACGCTCAATGACAATTCCGATCTGCAGTGCATTCAGATTCAGCAGATCGTTGAGCGTCTTAATCGCGCGATAACGACTGATCCGACAGACGAACTTACTCCGGGCGAGTTGAAGCAGAAGCTCCTTGACGCCGCTAACGACGCTACGGTCATCGCCAAGGGCTACGCGGAAGCCGCCGCCGCGAGTGCCACGGAGGCGAAGAAGAGCCGAGACGATATTCTCGAACATCAGCAGGAAGTCATTGCGGCTGTTACTGCTGAGGGCGACAAGCAGGATCAGCGGCTTGTTACTGAGGGCGATACTCAGATCAACCGAATCAAGGCAGAGACAGACAACACGCTGATTGCCAATGGCATGGGATGCGCCGAGAAGTTTTGGGCGTTATCGGCGGATAAACCTGCGGGCACCGATATCGCTATTCCCGGTGGCATCAAGTACCTCGTGAACCGTCACCACCTCCGCGTCGCATGGAACGGCCTCGTGCTCGCCATCGGGCAGAACTTCACTGAGGTCGGCGCGGAAGATACGTTCTCCGACACGTTCCGTCTGACGTTTGACGCCAAAGCAGGCGACGAGATTGATATTTGGATCGGCGCGCTTGGCAAGGGTGACGTGGCTGAGGCGCTGGCTTTGGCGGGTGAAGCGTCGGCAGCAGTGGCCGATCTCTCGCGGAAAGTGGTCTACAAAGAAGAGGTTTAAGAATGGCAGAAAGTCTCGTTAAGACTCAGATGTACTCGCACGAAGGCAACGCGAATACCCCGCTTGCGCCATACACCGTTGCCGAAGCGGTGAAGGTGAACGACGTTGACGGCAATGCGTCCACGGTCGAAGCAGAAATCGTCGCGCTCCGAAAGTCCGTTGAAGCCGCCGTCAGCAAAGGGCAGCACTTTCAGGGCGTGGTGAACTCCACGGCTACACTGCCTCCGTATAACTACAAGGCCGGGTGGCTGTATTCCGTGCAAGAAGCCGGGACTTACGCGGGTAACGTTTGCGAAGTCGGGGACTTGATTATCTGCGTCAAGGACTACGCCTCGGGCTCCGCGAGCAATGCCGACTGGGCGGTGCTTCAAGCGAACTTAGACGGCGCAGTGACAGGGCCTTCTCAGAGTGTTGCGGCGCACGTTGTCGTCTTCGACGGTACCTCGGGCAAGCGGATTAAGGACTCGGGCTTCACCATCGGCTGCAGTGTTCCTGCGAACGCGAAATTCACCGACACGACCTACAACCCTGCGACGGACGACGCCGATGGGTTGCTGACTGCGGCACTGCACAAGAAGCTTGTGGGCATCGAAGCAGGTGCTGACAAGACGGACGCCACCAATGTAAAGGCCGCAGGCGCTTTCATGACGGCCACGAATACCGCCGACGATATTGCCGATGGCACGAAGAAAGTCGTCATGACTGCCGCTGAGCGCACGAAGCTCACAGGTATTGCGACTGGTGCAGAAGTTAATCAGAACGCTTTTGCCAAGGTGAAAGTCGGCACGACGACGATTACGGCTACGGCGAAGCAAGATACCCTTGAGATTGTGGCGGGCGAAGGTGTGACGATTACCGCATCCGGCAAGAAGGTGACGGTCAAGGAAACGTACGTGGATTCGTGCGTCGTCTCGTCGCTTGACAACGTGCCTGCGAATTTACGAAACGGCGGGCTTGTGATCCTTAAGGGCTGATATGGCATACAGTTTGTGGGAGAAATCCGATGGCAAGTTGCATCGGATTGAGGTTGGCGGTAGCGGCTCAACCCAAACGGTGCAGACGGACAAAAGCCGCGACGCAGTGTTGAAGGCAGGGGCTATCTACACCGTGCCCGCACATACAGTTGGCAAAGGCGTTCTCGTTTATCTAGGCGGGTTGCTTTATACCGACTTCACCGACGTGAGTACCACCACAATTTCTTTTGACGTTGACATTCCGGCAACGATGGAAATCGTCGTTGTCGTTGAAGCATAGGAGGCGGTATGCCTTTCCCTTACTTTATTCGGAAACTTTTTCAGAACGACGGGGCAGGAGACCTTTTGAACAAGGAGGTCATCCCGCCGTCGTACGTGGATACTGCGGCGCAGACGTTCACAGATAAACAGAAGAAACAGGCACGGACGAACATCGGGGCAACCGATGCAGACACAGTGCTTAACAGCTCAACCTCAATGCTGCCGTATGCTTTCTACAACGGCGAAGGGCGCACCGTCGGTGAGCTTGTGGCTGAAATGCAAAAATGGGTAAAAGCCACAGCCGATAGAGTATCGACTACTTTTACGTTCAACGCCGGCGGCGCTTGGATAAACGCTTGGAATACTGGCAATCCAAGCTACGTTATGCCAAGTGGAAATTCTTGGGCGGCGGTAAAAATTGGCTTTCCCTTTGCCGATTACACCACGCTATTGATTTCTGATTACATAGAGAATTATCTATTTTATGCAATCATCCAAGCTGGGGAGCTAAAAAGCATCCGTCCCGTAGTTTTCAGCACATCAAACATTGCGGTGCCTTCGTGCTCATCACACGTGGTTTCCTCTTATCAAGCCGCGGACGGGTCGTTGTGGTACAGAAAATATTCCGACGGGTGGATTGAGCAGGGCGGTAATCCAAGCGGCGTAGGAAACATGGGGATGATGGACACCACTATCACCTTCCCAGTTCCGTTCACGAATACTAACTATTTTATTGGGGGCGTTGGCTTTGTGATTGCGAATGTCGGGTCTGCCTATATCGCGTCTGCCACAACTACAGGGTTCACAACGAGCAGTGTTATGCACCATAGCGGCACTCCTTCTTGGTACGCCTGCGGCTACTAGCCTTTTATCATCCGGAGAAATGAAATGACGTTTGAACTCAATCAAATTTTTGAAGGCGAATACCCGCCGGAAGCCGCGGCGTGGTGCAACGAGAATAACGCCTTCATCAAAGAGCTTGATCCCGTCACGAAAGACGTGACGGAGAAAAACGAAATCGGCGAAGAGGTGACGCAGACGAAAACCTTGCGGCGGTTTCAGGTTTTGCCTGTCCCTGTCCCCACGACCGAGGAACTCGCGGCTCAAGCCCGGTCTCAGCGTGACGCCTTGATCGCCGCGACAGACTACCTGATGGCGACGGACTACCCGCTCACCGACGAGAAGCGTCAGGAGCTTACTGTCTACCGCCAAGCGTTGCGCGACATACCGGAACAACCGGGTTTCCCGACGGAGATCGTTTGGCCAACAAAACCCGCGTGGGTGAAGTAACTTCGGTCGGTTTTTATGGGTGGAAAAATGATCTATCTGAAGTGGCTTTTATTCTGCGTCCCTGATCTGCTTATGCAGGTCATTGGTAAGGCGCTGTCGCCGGTACTCCCGCTGTTTGTCCGTACTGAAAAGAACGCTTACGGCGAGATTGAATGGCGCACTGATGGCACTGCCATGCAGGCGCACCTGCCTACATGGCTCTCGTGGTTTGAGACGGACGACCATGATTGTGACGGTGACCGAGGGCACTGGGAACGCCACCCGGGATTCGATTGGTGGAGCACCTACAAGCGCCGGGTAGCGTGGTTTTTTAGGAACACGGGTTACGGGTTCTGCCTTCGCGTTATCGGTGTTCCGGTCTATCCGTCAGATGAGTACGTCGTAAAGGGGAGTCCTGACGCCTCCGACACCAACGGGATTTCCGGCGTTTGCTTCCGGCGCGTGTATCGAGACGACAGATTGATCTGCTTCCAATGGTATTTCATCCAGCATTACGCGTTAGGGCGCATCCGGGCGTGCGTACGCATCGGCCTCGGTTGGAAACTTTTCGGGAATTGGCATGAGGCTGACGGCAAGGTTGCGATGCACCAGCTCTATTTCAACCTGGTCAAAAAGCTTCAGATCGTCAAGTGAAAGATAAACCCCCTCCAAAACGCGAGGGGGTTTTTCGTGACGCCTATTCTTTGCAGACAGCCTTTATAGTGGCGATGGCGCACCACGCTTTTTCAAGCGTGCGAACGTCCTCACCGCTTAAGCCGCCACTGTCGCGGGCCTCATCGCATACCTTGTCGATTTTTTCGAGCAGGCAGTGCATGGATTGCTCCGCGCGGGCTTTCATAAGTTCCTTCGTTTCCATAATCATTCTCCATGCCGGTTCATGATTTCCTTCAGCGCATCTAAGTCACCTCGGTCAGGCTTATAAGGCCCGATGGAGAAGGGATGCGCTTCGAGATTCTTTGCGGCTTCGCCGTACAGCAAGTCCACGTCGATGCGGTTCTGATCGTCCATGACCCCCAAGGACTTGAGCATCGGCAGATAAGGTTCGATCATCGCCGGGGCCCGCTGTGCGACGAGCCCCGAGACGATGCCGA
>ERZ1034880.53-NODE-53-length-44928-cov-37.443229_pt1 | contig 44928 bp, 70 predicted proteins | sample MGYA00520630_ERZ1034880 | MGnify/ENA primary metagenome ERZ1034880 (study PRJEB33766, sample SAMN09781725) | gut metagenome | biome: gut microbiome | host: Homo sapiens | place: Madagascar | study: EMG produced TPA metagenomics assembly of the PRJNA485056 data set...
GGTGAAGTAGATGGAGAGATTAACACTTGACGATATGATAAAGGCACTTAAATGTGTTGCCAGCCAAGATGCTGTAGGCGATTGCTATGCAGACCACGAAAATTTTATGCATATGAATGATGGTGAGTATAAACGTATTGTCTGTAGAGCCGGCGAGGATTTAAGAGATCCTATCAGCGACAAGGAAGCGGTTGGCTGCCCGTATTATCAAAATACTTATGGATGCTGTTTTGAAAATGGAGAATTGTATTGGTTGAAAGATGTTGCAGAACTGTTGGAAGAGCTAAAGTCTTATAAAGACTTAGAAGAACAGCGATTGATTGTAAGATTACCGTGTAAGGTCGGAGATACAGTGTATGATATTGTAGGAAGACCTCTTAAAATTGTAGAACACAAAGTGGACGCTTTTCATATTGATAAAAAAGGCTTTCATTTACAAATTATTAACGGAGTTTTAGAAAAGAAGCAAGAAGCAAAGGTTTATTTTTCTCTTGAAGAAGTTGAGAAGAAGTTGGAGGAGATGAAGAAATGAAAGTAAAAGATGTGATAAAGGCAACAAAAATAGAAGGACCTGGGGTAGATATATGTATTAACAAAGTTTTGAATTTTCGCCTCTATGCTTACAATAATGGTAAAGTTGCATGGATGAAACTTCCACAAGACATAGAAAAAAGAATATTGAATTTGAATGTTGATTCTTATAAAATAACATCTTATTCAAAAGAATCAGTTTATGTGAATATTGAGACAACAGACATAAATAAAGACGGGATATTTATTCGAAATTAGCAAATTCGAGAGAATCAGAAAGGATGAAGAAAAATGATTGATAGTTTAATAGCATTTACATTTGGAATAATATTCGGGTCATTTGGCACTATTTTCTTGGTTGCAAATTTTAGCGGCAAGCGTAAATAGCAATAAAAAAAGGAGTGATGATATGCGAACCAGGCAAAAGTCACTTGTTGATTTTGGTGTATATCCGGAGGACGTTAACCGTTTAAAGGATATATGCCAGAAAGCTACACAAGAGCAGAGACATGATATTTTGCACTGCTGCATAAGTTCTTGTCCTCCAGGCATTGAGCTTTTGGTGTATGAATCTATTGTAACAAACAAATCCTATGACCGTATCATGAAAACGAAATACATACCGGCAAAGCGAGACGATTTCTACGCATACAAGCGCAAGGCAATGGCTATGTTTTATGATACGCTAAGAAAACTAAGAGAAATATAATATTACAATTAATATTAAAATGTGGGGACAAATTTTTCTGCCATGTATGGTAATATAGTATATATCTATGACTATGTATCATATGTGGCAGTTTTTTTGCGAGGTGATAATGTGGCGAACTTAAAAGCAGTTACGAGAAAACTTCAAAAAGCTATATTATCTACTGGATTAATTATAAAAATCGGAACATCACAATTCTACAGCCATGAGCAGGAACGATTGATAACAGTAACAATTATATCAACGCCAGTATTCAGACCAACGAAACATGGAAACTGGAAAGATTGTGATTATGAAATATTACGAACTGCATCCCAGTATGATGTGGTCATGTGCCTAAAAGAAATATGGGAGGCGGTCAGAAAATGAGGATAGATAGAGGTGATTAGATGGATTTAACACCTAAGCAGAAAGCGTTTGCAGATGAATATATAAAGAATGGCGGAAATGCATCTGATGCCGCAATAAAGGCTGGATATGCTGAGAAAAACGCAAGAGTGATAGGAAATCAGAACTTAACAAAACTTAACATTTCTGAGTATATAGCTAAAAAGCAGTCTCTCATCGAGAAGCAAAAAGGCACCGACATCATGTCTCTGGCAGAAATTCAGCAACGCCGCTCCATGATTGCAAGAGGTGAGCTGACTGATTCATTCGGATTTGCTCCAGATTTCTCCGATCAGCTCAAATCTATGAATGATCTGGAAAAGACATTAAAAATTAAGCAAGAGCAGGAAGAAAAGAAAGCAGCGGAGGAAGCTGCCAGAAATGCAAAAGAGTATCACATGGATCTGTATAACATTCCTGATTGCTTTCATTGGGCCATTAGAGATATTCGAGACAAGAAACATCTGGAGTATGTGTTTAAGGGTGGACGCGGCTCCACGAAATCAACAACTGTTGGAATGACTATAGTAGAGTTGATGAAGAACAATCATGACATCCATACTGTGGTTTGCCGTAAGGTTGGGAATACTATTAAAGATTCTGTGTACAACAAAATCAAATGGGCTATTGGAAAACAGGAATTTACAGAAGAATTTGATTCTAAGTTATCACCTATGGAGATTACATTAAAAGCAACCGGACAAAAGATATACTTCCGTGGTGCTGATGACCCTGACAAGATTAAATCCATTAACCCTGAGTTTGGATATATTGGCATTCTCTGGTTTGAGGAGTTGGATCAATTCGCGGGACCTGAGGAAATTCGTAAGATTGAACAGTCCGCCATCCGTGGTGGCGACCTTGCGTGGATATTTAAGAGCTTCAATCCTCCGAAAACTGCTAATAATTGGGCTAATGAGTATGTACTTGAATCAAAAGAAAATAGAATAGTACATTCATCAACTTATTTAGATGTTCCTCCAGAATGGCTAGGACAACCATTTATTGAAGAAGCGGACCACCTAAAAACAGTAAATCCAAACGCTTACGAACATGAGTACATGGGCATTGCAAATGGAAATGGCGGTAATGTGTTTGAATTTATTGAGGATAGAGAAATCACAGATGAAGAGATTGCCAGCTTCGACCGGATTTACCAAGGCGTTGACTGGGGATGGTACCCAGATCCATTTGCTTTTATACGTATACATTACGATGCGGCAAGGGAGACGATTTACTTTATAGATGAATACGGGGCAAATAAAAAGAAGAATAGCGAAACAGCAGCTGAAATCAAAAAACGTGGCTATGGTGACTATGTGATTACTTGTGATAGCGCAGAAAAGAAATCTACAAGTGATTTCCGTGATGAAGGATTACCAGCAAGGGATGCAATCAAAGGACCTGGAAGTGTTGAATACTCAACGAAGTGGTTACAAGGAAAGAAGCTTGTATTTGATCCACGGAGAACGCCGAAAGCACGGAAAGAGTTTAAAAAATATGAGTATGAGCGTGACAAAGATGGAAATATCATCAGCGGATATCCAGACAAGGACAATCATTTTATAGATGCAACTAGATATGCCACAGAACCAATGTGGACCAGAAGGGGGAACAGCGCATAATGCGAGACAACAAGTTCTTTGATAGAGTAAAAATAGCATACAGATTTATCAGATATGGAAAAGGCTGCGCACGCATCATGGAATGTGGTAAGTGCGGAAGCGTGATAATTGTTCCGATATCCGAAGAGCCATTAGAGGATAAACTAATCAATGATAAAATGCACGTAGACCAGGTATGGAGCGAATATGTTCAGTGTTGTAAGTGCGGAGCTGTCTGTAAAGAAATCCAGCTATGGAACTTTGCAGGAGATCCGTTGGGCATTGATAAGGATTTGACTGTAAAAAAAAGGTGACTAAATGGGACTTATAACAACACTAAAAAGGTGGTTTAACATGATATTCAAAAAGCAAGCCGAAGAGGACTTTAATATCCAGGCAGCAGAATTTCCAGAAATGGAATCACTGATTAACCGGTGCACAAACATTTACAGGGGAGTACCGAAATGGCTAGATGACAAGAATAATATCAAGACGATTAATTTTGCTAAATCTGTCTGCTCAGAGACAGCTCGGCTCGCAACACTGGCGATTGGCATTCAAATAGATGGTTCTGCAAGGGCGGCATGGCTACAGAAGCAGATTGACAAGGTATACTTCCAGATTCGTCACTGGGTAGAATACGGATGCGCTTACGGAACGGTGTTCATTAAGCCGAACGGTGAGAGCCTTGACGTATTTACACCGGCTAATGTGATGATTGTAGATTATGACAATCAGGAAATCAAAGGGATTATATTTAAGGATTCTTATACTGTTGGTAGAAAATACTACACAAGACTCGAGTATCACAGGTTTGTCGAGACAACAGCGGACGGAGTGACAACCTATCCGTATTATGTTTCCAACAGAGCCTATGTATCAAAATCCCCTCAGTCAATCGGAGACAAGATTGACCTCAAACAAACCAAGTGGGCTGACCTAATGGCAGATACACCGCCGATACTCAAAACAAACGGTGAGAAGTTGGATGGACCTCTGTACGGAGTTCTGCGGACTCCACAGGCGAACAATGTAGATATCAGTACACCACTTGGACTTCCGATATTTGCCGAAGCTATCGAGGAGCTGAAAGACCTTGACATTGCATACAGCAGGAACGCAAAAGAAATCCTTGATTCTAAGCGGACTGTTCTGGCGGATGACAGATTGTTGATGCCGAGTGGTTCACCTGTTTCCGATATGACACCACAGGCAATGGAACACAGATGCTCAGAAATGAGTTTGCCAGATTATGTAAAAAATGTATTTGGACAGGATGAAAAAGAGTTTTACCAAGAGATTAACCCGATTCTCAACACAGATATCCGTATAGTTGGCATAAATGCCCTTTTAAGCCAGATAGGATATAAAATTGGATTCTCCAATGGATATTTTGTTTTTAACGAAAAAACTGGTATGGTGACGGCTACGCAGGTAGAAGCAGACGACCGACGGACAATTCAGTATATCAAGGACGTTCGGGATAAGCTAGAATGTTGCTTGAATGACACTATATACGCCTTAAATACATTTGCAGATTTGTATGGCATCGCACCAGATTCTAACTGGATTTATGACGAAAAGAAAAAGAAATACGTCCAGTATATAGTTAATTATGATTTTGGCGATTTTACATATAACAGAGAAGAAGACAGGATAGCATGGTACAGTTATGTAAATTCCGGACATGTAACATTTTGGCGTTATTTAGTGAAGTTTTATGGATATACCGAAGAGGAAGCAAAAAAAATTTCACAAGAAGCCAAAGAGGAAAACAAAGCAAGTGGATTATTTGGGGATGAATAGCCTATGAAGATTAATAATCATGTTGGAAACGTACATATCAAATTTGATACAAAGCGGATTGATGGCAATTTGAAAGAAGCTCAGAAGAAACTGAATGAGCAAATAGTAGAAGACTGCATTCCACTTATGCCATTCCAACAGGGAGCATTGGTGGAAAGTGTATCATATCCGCAGGGTATTGACGGCGGTGAAATCAAGTGGGGAAAAAGAAATGTGCCTTATGCTCATTATTTGTACATGGGCGAGGTGTACGGACCGAACATCCCAAAGAAAGATGCACAGGGGAATATCATTGGATGGATGTCTCCACCAAGTAAAAGCCCAACCGGAAGACGATTGCAATATAGTAAAGCACCGCATATAGAAGCAGGGGCAGAATGGTTTGAAAGAGCAAAAGCCCAGCATTTATCGGATTGGACAAGGCTGGTAAAAAGAACGGCAGGTGGTAAATAATGCTTCCACCAGAGTATTTCCACGGAAAAGAAAAACGGATCCTTGCAATTTATCAGGAACTGGAAGATTTTATAATGACGGACATTTCCCGGCGTATTCTCCAGACTGGCGGCATGACTGCCACAGCTGATCGGCTTATCTGGAAGCTCACGCAAATAGGAGAAAGCAGAGCTGCCATTGAACAGAAATTGCAGAAGCTTACAAAAATGACACAGCCAGAGCTTAGACGGATCCTGCAAAATGCCGTGATGACTTCCTGGGACAATGATAAAGATATCCTTTTAGGGATTGATGAGAATATAAGTCCACCATTGGAGAATCCAGAAGTGATAGCGGTGATGGATGCAGAATTCAAAAAAACATTGGGTGAGCTTAGCAACCTGAGTAGGACTACAATAAATCAATCTCAGCGCGATCTAATTAATCTGCTGGATAAAGCTGAAATCCGTGTTGCTTCCGGTGCGCAATCCTACACATCTGCAATTTGTGATGTGCTGGACAATTATGCCAAAAAAGGAATTATGGTGGATTATCCAATAAGCGGTGCCAAAAGAACACTTGAAGCAGCTGTGAGGTGCTGCGTGGTAACGTCGATGAACCAGACAGCGGCGCAGATCACTAATCAGTATATTGTGCAGGCGAAGACAAATTATGTCCTTGTATCAGCCCACCTGGGAGCCAGAACAGCACAGAAAGGACAGCCTCCTTGCGGAGATCATTCATCCTGGCAGGGAAAGCCTTACTCAATAGTTGGATCGGAACCGGGATATCCTAATCTTTTGGAAAACACTGGATATGATATAAGCCCGAAAACCGGACAGGGAACAGTTGTGGATCCGCACGGACTGCATGGGTGGAATTGCAAGCATAGTCACCAGCCATGGGCAAAAGGATTACGGAATCCCTGGGCGGATGAACACAAGATTGATTCTGAAGAGAATAAAAAGATCTATGAAGATACCCAGAAGCAGCGAGCAATGGAGCGTTCTATTCGAGCTACTAAACGCCAATTGATAATGAAGAACGAAGAAATCAACTCAGACGATGTACCAGAATCTAAAAAAGAAAAACTAAGATCGGAATATGATCGAATGGCTTTTAAGCTGACTGAACAGAATAAGGAGTATAATAAATTCTGTGAGGAAAACAATCTTGCAGCACAATATTACCGCAACAAGGTAGCAGACTTTGGATATAAGCAGCAGTCCAGGGCAAATGCCGGGGCAAAAAGATTTATGAGAGCAAAGTGAGGTAACTATGGATAGATGGGTGTATTTCAATCCAAATCCGGTAAGAGGACAGCGCGTAGGCGACTGTGCTGTCCGGGCAATATGTAAGGCTTTAGACATTGACTGGGAAACGGCGTTTATCGGATTGATGGTACAAGCGTGTGCCTTATCAGATATGCCGAGTGCAAATTTTGTATGGGGTTCATACCTGGCAAAGCAAGGATTCCATAGAAAGCTAGTGGAGCAATCGGAGAGGTATATTTATACAGTAAATGACTTCTGTTCAGATCATCCGACCGGCACGTACATTCTCTGCATAGACGGCCATGTGGTGACGGTACAAGACGGCAAATATTATGATACATGGGATAGCGGTAATGAGGTCCCGGTATATTACTGGGAAAGGAGCTTATAAAAATGAGCATACAGGAATTTATCCAATTTTTTCTTTCAATTTGTGGAGGGGTATCAATTGTTGGAGGGGCAGCAGCTGTTATTTTTAAATGGATCGCTCCGGCATTCAGGCTTAATAAGCGAGTTGAGACACTGGAAGAACATGATAAGCGAGATTACGAGAGTCTTCAGAGGATTGCGGAACGTGATTCATTGATTTTGGAAGTGCTATCAACCATGCTAGATAGTCAGATCAGCGGCAACAATGTGGAAGAATTAAAAAAAACAAAACAGAAGCTTACAAATTATCTTGCACAGAATCAGCGTTAATTGCATTAATAAGAGGTATGCTCATGAAATTATATGTGTTCACAAAGAAAGACATTGACAGATTCTTGGTAGAGTGTAATTTCACACCGGATGAGGAAAGATTGTTCCGGCTGAGATGTAAAGAGTACACGCTTGAATACTGTGCTGAACAGATGAACGTGAGTATATCTACGGCGAAACGATTGAGCCGGAGAGTGAACAATAAAATAATTAAAGTGTGCTGATATGATAAAGCCCCGGGATAATTTCCTAGGGCTTTATTTTGTTTATGCCACAAATGCGGCATCATATTGTCTTGAAAGTATATTCAATGCCACTTTCGGTTGCGGTAATTGTGTCTAACTGGTTTTTATAACAACCACGGGCAGCAACAACACGGGCTTTCCCGATTGCTTCTTTTTCACTTCTGGCACTCATATGTAGCCAGTCGATACGGGCACCATCATTGTTTACAATGGATATTGTGAAGGACTTGTGAGCAATGCGTTTCACTACACCTTTACCGTCGCATTGGTAACAATGTCCAACAACACCGGATTTGTAAATGAATTTACCAGAACCGCAACACTTGCTACAAGTAATTATATCAGACATATTTCCCATATCATTTTCCTCCATGTGTTTGTTTCCTTTAACTGTCTTTATTATATATCTATGTGCGTTATATGTCAAGCATATATGTGCGTTATTTTTATTTTTTTTCTAATCTGTTAAGTTCTGACAGAACAATATCTCGAATAAAGGCACTGTTGCTCTTTTCAAGCCCAAGTTTTTCAATTCTCTCTTTAGTTCCTTTTGGGAAAACAATGTTCAGTCTGTAGTTATTATTTTCATATTTCCTAACTGCTCTTTTCTGCGCTTCTGTTGCCATGCTAATTCCTCCTTTTTTTCTTAATTATAAATCTATGTGCGTTATTAAACAATACTTTTTTGACACTTTTGTGAACTTTTTAGATTGATATGCCTGTGCGAAAATATAATCAGAAAGGCGGTGCATAAGATGGCATTATACAACAATCCTTATCAATATAGTTTTGGCGTTCCCGGGCAGATGAACCAGTTTCAGCAACAGCCTGTACAGATGCCTGCTCAACCAGTACAGCAAACACAACAGAATAACAATGGCATCCTGTGGGTGTCTGGCGAAGTCGGGGCAAAATCCTATCTGGTAGCACCCGGGACAAGCGTTTTACTGATGGATTCAGAAAGTGAAAAGTTCTACATAAAATCCACAGACGTTTCCGGCATGCCACAGCCGTTACGGACGTTTGAGTATCATGAAGTAGGCACTCAGATGCCGCCTAAACAGCCTGTTCAGAGCATGGACAAATATGTTACTCGACAGGAATACGATGATCTAAAAGCCAAATGCGAAGCTATAGCAAGTCGATTAAATTCTTTTTCTGAACCTGTTAGGGCTAATACCGCACAGGAATCAGCAGTCAAGGGAGGAAACGCAGATGAGTAATCCATTATTCAATGCTCTCGGTGGCGGAATGCCGCAGGGGAACGGGCCAATGCAGATGATACAGCAGTTTATGCAGTTTAAGCAGAATTTTAAAGGAGATCCAAAGGAAGAAGTCCAGAAGATGTTACAGTCTGGAAAGATCTCTCAGCAGCAACTTAATCAGGTTCAGCAGATGGCAGGACAGTTTCAAAATCTGCTGAAGAATATGAAATAGTACATTACAATCTGGCCAGATTGATGTAAATACACACAAAAAGGAGATTATATTATGGATGGAAATTATAGCTTAGCAGATATTGCTGCTGCTACTGGAAACGGTAGAAATAATGACGGCATGTTTGGTGGAGATGGCAGCTGGTGGATTATTGTTTTATTTATTTTTGCTTTCTTCGGATGGGGAAACAACGGATGGGGCAATAATGGAAACGGCGGCGGATATGTAGCCACAGCAGCTACTCAGGCGGATATTCAGAGAGGATTCGACAATTCCGCTGTGATCAGCAAGCTTGACGGAATCAATAGCGGCCTGTGCGATGGCTTCTACGCCATGAATAACGGTATGCTTACCGGATTTAATGGAATCAACACAAACATCATGCAGACTGGCTTCGGCATCCAGCAGGCTATTAATGCTGACACTGTAGCGAACATGCAGAATACCAATGCACTCCAGGCACAGCTTGCAAACTGCTGCTGTGAAACCAGAGAAGCAATCCAGGGCATAAACTACAACATGGCACAGAATACCTGTGCATTGCAGAACACCATGAACAACAACACTAGAGACATTATCGACAGCCAGAACGCCGGAACAAGGGCAATCCTTGATTACTTGTGCAACGAGAAGATTTCCAACTTACAGGCTGAAAATAACGACCTCAGACGTGCTGCTTCTCAGGACCGCCAGAGTGCACTTCTCACAACTGCAATGGCTTCACAGACACAGCAGCTTATTAATGCAATCAATCCGGCACCGATTCCAGCTTACCAGGTACCGAACCCGAACACATATTACGGATGCGGATGTAACGCTGGATGCAATTGTTGACAATTTCATATTGAGAGTATCTTTCGATTGATTTCGGATGTCGGCTTATGCCGTTTTACACAGAGGGCAGGCTGAGACCTGTCCTTTTGTGATATGAAAGGAGTATTTTTATGGCAGAATTTACAAATGTAGCTGCTCAGACTGTAGCAGCAAATGGAAACGTAGTATTTTCAAACACAGCAGTCAAAGGTTCTAACTGTATTCAGCACAGAGAGGGAAGTGGAATTATAACTCTAAGAGGACTGACTAATCAGTGCAAAGCGAGATTCTTTGTGGATTTTTCTGGTAATATCGCAATTCCAACAGGCGGTACTGTCGGAGCTATTTCTCTGGCTATTGCAATCTCTGGTGAGCCGGTTCTTTCTTCTCAGATGATTTCCACACCGGCAGCAGTAGACCAGTACAACAATGCGTCCTCTGGCATCTATATTGATGTACCTCGTGGATGTTGCGTTAATATTGCAGTAGAGAACACAAGCGATCAGGCTATTTCTGTTGCGAACGCAAATATTGTCGTGACTAGAGAAGCGTAGGAGGTGCAGTTATGAGAGACATTAAAGATTTATGTGCAAGAATTGAAGACGAACTGTCCAAAATTGCTGACAGTGGACTGACCACTGGAAATCTGGAAATGACATACAAGCTGATTGATATGTACAAAGATATAAAGAACACGCAGTACTGGGATAAGAAAGCGGAGTATTACAACGCCGTCCTTGATGAAATGCGTAGCGGATACAATGACGATTACAGCGAGCGCGGAAGAAAACGTGGCGGCATGGGGAGATACAGCCGCAGTGATGGAAGAATGATGTACCCAGATTATGATCGTGGCACCTCTTACGGTGATGAAAGTCGCGACTACGGAACCGGAAGAGAAAATTATAGCCGATCTGATGGACGAGACACTTACAGTGACTATATGACACAGAAACAGAATTATCGTTCTGGAAAGTCTGAGGACTGCAAGAGGAAGATGCTTGCCGCTCTGGAAGAACATCTTGACGAACTTACTACAGAAATGAGCGATATGTCCAAGGATGCAGAGTGCCGGGAAGAGCGTGATCTTGTTAAAAGATACGTTGAAAAACTGAGAAGTATGCTTTGACTCTTGCAAATGTGGGGACAACTTTTTTTACAGAATGTGATACTATAATCTTGCAAGGCATGGTGAACCTTGTAGGGCTTGCTGATTAGAAGTTTTTGCTTTCTTTTTCGTTTCATGTCCTCCTTTCTTTGTGAATATGTCCTTAAGAGAAACAGATTCGAGCGGAATCTGGAGGTTGAAAAGCGGATGCAATTTCCGACATATTCATTAGTCGGCTTGACTGACTGGTAACACCTCCTTATAAATGAATCAACATTTCCGTGAAAGTCGGATAGTGGCAGGCATAACACGATAAATACCTTGCTAACCCGGGAATCCGGGTTATATGGAATGTAGCTCAGTGGTAGAGCAGCTTACATATAGCGTGCCAGAGGTTCGATTCCTTTCATTCCATTATAGGTTTATCCTTATCCTGTGGACTGGAATTTAATTCAAATAGTCCCGAAAAGGTGTCTTCTGGGAAAGCGGTAACGATTGGCGGTGTTACGGCGGACTGTAAATCCGTCCCCTCGTGGTAAACATTATAGGTTCAATTCCTATCTTTCCCATGATTCAACATGTTGAAAAGGTTAACGCTTATCCTGTTAACTGCTGGGCAGTTCGAAAAGCGCAGTGAAATATAGCGCAGTTGGTAGAGCAACATCCGCATAGGGTGCGTGTCGGCGGTTCGATTCCGCCTATTTCATTACCTTGCCAGTGGTCTAACTGGCTTAATCCATTTACCTGCGGCGGCAGGTCAATAAACACGACCAGGAGGATATATATGCAGAAACTTATTGACACATTAAAATCATTTGGAATTGAAATCCCGGAGGATAAACAAGCAGATGTGAAAAAGGCGCTTTCTGAGCATTATAAGAACGCCAAGGAAGTTGCAAAAACTCTGTTAAAAGTTGAGGGAGAACGAGATAACTGGAAAGAACGTGCCGAGACAGCAGAGGAAACCTTGAAAGGGTTTGACGGTATCGACCCGGCGAACATTCAGACAGAGCTTGCTGGATGGAAGAAGAAGGCTGAGGACGCAGAGAAAGAATTCAATGCGAAGATCTATGACCGCGATTTCTCAGACGCACTTAAAACAGCACTTGATGATGTTAAATTTTCCAGTGAGGCTGCAAAGAAGTCTGTTATGGCAGACATTAAAGAAGCCGGATTGAAGCTGAAAGACGGTAAAATCCTTGGGCTGAATGACTTGATCGAGCAAATGAAACAGACTGACGCATCCGCCTTTGTAGACGAATCTCAGCAACAGGCTCAGCAGAACCAGGCAAGGTTTACTACTCATGTCGGACAGCAGCAGACACCGGGGAACATGACAAAGAAAGATATCGAAGCAATCAAAGACCCGTCCGAGAGACAGGCTGCAATTGCTCATAATATCCAGTTATTCCAGTGATTTTTTACACCAACTATACGCCGGAGTATAGCCGCTAACCCAATACCTTAACAATTATGGGTAGAAAGGACTTTTTTATGGCAGCAAAATCTAATCTTATTATGACAAATGATATCCAGGTCACAGCACGTGAGATTGACTTCGTTACCAGATTCGAAAGAAACTGGGAACACTTACGTGAAATTCTTGGTATCATGCGTCCAATCAAAAAGACACCCGGAGCGGTTCTTAAATCAAAATATGCAGAAGGTACATTACAGAATGGAAATGTTGGTGAGGGTGAGGAAATCCCTTACAGCAAATTCGTTGTAAAAGAAAAGCCCTATGCGGAAATGACTATCGAGAAATACGCAAAGGCTGTATCCATCGAAGCAATCAAGGATCACGGTTATGAGAACGCTGTTCAAATGACTGATGATGAATTCCTTTTCCAGCTTCAGACCAATGTTACTGAAAGATTTTACAACTATTTGAAAACAGGTACTCTCTCATTTACAGAAACCACTTTCCAGATGGCTCTGGCAATGGCTAAGGGTCGTGTTGAGAACAAATTCAAACAGATGCACAGAAATGTGACTGGCGTTGTTGGATTTGTAAACATTCTGGATGTGTACGAGTATATCGGAGCAGCTGAGATTTCTATTCAGAACCAGTTTGGCTTCCAGTATTTGAAAGACTTCCTGGGATTCAATACAATCTTCTTACTGTCTGACAGCGAGATTCCGAGAGGAACAGTTATTGCCACACCTGTTGAGAACATCGTTCTTTACTACGTGGATCCGAACGAATCTGATTTCGCAAGAGCGGGTCTTGTATATACTGTATCCGGAGAAACAAATCTAATCGGATTCCATACACAGGGCAATTACCACACAGCAGTGTCTGAATCATTCGCAATCATGGGACTTACCCTCTTTGCAGAATATATTGACGCTGTTGCTGTCGGAACTATCAACACAACTCAGACACTTGGAACTCTCACTGTAAACTCCGCAGCAGGAAGTAAGAGCGGAGATACAAAAGTGACTGTTACTCCGGCAAAGGTAAGCGCAGGAAATGTATACAAATACAAAGCTGCATCATCTGAGACTTCCGTAGACTACGGACAGAATGTAAAGAACTGGAGTGCGTGGGATGGAGAATCTGACATTACCGCAACAACAGGGCAGGTAATCACAGTGGTTGAGTGCGACAGTACCTATAAAGCGCTGAGTGCCGGACATGCGACTGTAACAGCAAAATGATAAACGCAGGAGGTAACTGGCATGGCTTATGCAGATTATGATTTTTATAAAACTTCATACTTCGGTTCGGTCGTGCCAGAAGCTGACTTTCCGCGGCTGGCAGAAAGAGCCAGTGATTTCGTGGACACAATGACGTTTGACAGGCTGATGGACGGACTTCCGACAAATGAACGTTCACAGAAACGTATTAAAAAGGCGGTCTGTTCATTAGCTGAATTAATGTACCAGCTGGAACTTGCCGAGAAAAATGCAACTTCCTACGCTACCATGAACGGATCCTCTGTATCAACCAGACCTGGTGAATATGGTTTAATGACAGATGGTGATGGAAACATTCAGCTAGTAAGAGGGGCATCGGCAGAAAATAGCAAGGTAAATGTTCGACTTGTATCAGACGCAAGTGGCAATGTTGAGCTGATAAACATCAAGGAAGATTCTGGTGATAAAAACACCGGAATCGTAACATCTATAAGTTCTGGCAGTGAATCCATTTCCTACGCCACGCCTCAGCAGATTGGAGCAAGTGCAAAGGAATGGAGTGCAGTGTATGCTGCTGCCGGGGACGTACAGAAAACGAACGACTTACTTCTTAAGACAGCTTTACCGCTTCTGATGGGAGTAAGGACGGATGAAGGCATACCGATATTGTATGCTGGATTATAAAAGGAGGCAAAGATGGAAGCATTATTTACAAATGTAACTCTGATTCTAGCAGTAATCAGTGTTTTGGCGTTTTGCGTGTCTGTGATTACACAGGTAATTAAAAATGTTGGGTTCCTGTCGAAAATTCCGACAGATGCCTTGGTGCTTGTACTGTCTATCGGAATTACTGTAGCCGCTTTTGTGGCGTATATGCAGTATATCCACATGACAATCTTGTGGTATATGATTTTAGCAGCTATCATGGTTGGGTTTATTGTGGCGTTTATTTCCATGTTCGGATGGGAGAAAATTACAGAATTGTGGAAGCGAACGTCCAAGGTTGACGTGGATAAACTGAAAAATAAATGATTAAGGAGAGGGTATCATGTATAGCAAAACAGTAACAGTTTTCAACTATTACGAAAGCAAAATAACTGGAGATGCGTACTGGTATCCTCATGTTTTATCCGGCGTTGACCTCATTACGGATAAGGGAGCAATCCTCAAAAAGTACGGACCAGACGCAACAGACAACGCACAGTTACACGTTCGATACACTGTCCAGAACGGAGATATAACCATTGCTGACAAGAATGGTAAGATTCTCCCATGGGTGCCGCCTAAAGAGTGGAAAAGGCAGATTAACAACGCTCTGGAAGACACTATCACATTCTCAGATGAATCGTTCTTCTGGGAGGGTGAGTGGGCCAGCGGAACGGTAATTGACAGTGATTACCGAAGCGGATTTTATCAGTTCATGAACCAGAACAAGGACAATGTATTTAAAATCACCAGTGTGGGCGGACCGTATACACTGATACCACATTTTGAAATATTAGGAAAGTAGGATGCAATATGGCGGATAAACCGATCGGTAAGGACGCAGAGGGGTATGAGATTCTGACAGAAGCCATGAAAGCACTTCTGAATCAGTATCCTGGACTGTATGAAAACGAAACAATCAAATATGAGGAACTGGGAACTGAAAGCGGTATCTCGTTCTTTGCGGATACAGGAGCATTAATTTATTCAGAAAAAGAGGATATATGCGGAACGATGCACCAGGTGTGCCAGTATCCGTTTATCGTTGTTTACCGTACAGCTTCCGAAAAGGAACGACAGAAGCTCTCTGTTCAGAAGTTTCTTGATAACCTTGGCAAGTGGATTTGCCGTGAACCAGTTACAGTAGATGGCGCTGAGACACGCTTGTCCGCTTTTCCAGAGCTTTCCAGAGGACGAGTGATAAAACGTATCATTCGTGATAACTCCTACGGTACAGAGCCACAGGAAAACGGTGTACAGGACTGGTTGCTTCCGATCACAGTCAAATACGAATATGACTGGGAAAAATGGTGATTGCATCGCTTAAATATAACAACTAACCGGCTATCAATTGGAGATAGTCACTAACCTACACAGCCTTTTAAAAGTTATAGGCAGAAAGGACATTTCTATGGCAGTTACAGGAAAAATTGACCGTAAATATATGGCTCATTATATTGATGCAGGTTCCCTCTGCGGAGGGCTGACACCAAAATATGAGCGTCTTGGAAAGGACCTGGAAGAGTACAACATTGAACTCAACCCGGATACCGAAACATCTAAAAACATCCTTGGAGAACCCACATTTAAGCATAATGGCTATGAGGTATCTTCTGATGCTGATCCGTTCTATGCAGACACTACTTCCGATCTGTTCACAGCATTACAGAAGATTGTAGATGGACGTCTCAAAGACGACAACCTCAAAACAAAAGCAGTTGAGGTTCATCTTTGGACAGAAGCCACAGCAGGCAAGTATGAAGCATACCAGCAGGATTGCTACGTTGTGCCGACCTCCTACGGCGGTGATACGTCCGGTTATCAGATTCCATTTACTGTGAACTATGTTGGCGAGCGCGTAAAAGGAAAATTTGATATCAATTCCGGTACATTCACAGCCGACAGCGAATAAACACATATACAAGGAGGGCGCGCTAAATGGCAAAAATAATTAATACCAAAACTGATGATGGGATTCTCATTTTTACATTCACAAACAATGAAGACGAAGTTTTTTCTTCTTTCAAGCTGAATCCAACCGACATTAATGTAGCAGCACGTGCAGAAGAACTGACAGAATATTTTGAGCAGCTCAAAGATTCCATTCAGAAAGTCACTTCCGGTAAAGAGATGGCTGAACTCAATAAACAGATTGAAGACAAAATCAACTATCTGCTTGGATATGAAGCATCAAAAGACCTGTTCAAAGAGCCGATCACAGCAACCACTGTATTCGGAAATGGTCAGGTATTCGCTTACATTGTTCTGGATAAGATCGCAGAAGCAATCGCACCGGAAATTGAAAAGAGAAAGAAGAAAATGCAGGCAGCAGTCAATAAATATACGGAGAAATACACAAAATGACCGCTTATGAGTTACCCACCTCACTAAATATCAGTGGGGTGGATTTTTCTATCAGAACGGATTTTCGTGCGATTATTGATATTCTCATAGCCATGAACGACCCAGAATTAGACGAACAAGCAAAAGCAGTTGTTATGTTGCAGATTTTGTTCGAAGACTGGCAAAGCATACCCCCAGAACATCTTACAGAAGCTTGTCAGAAAGCTTGCGAGTTTATTGACTGTGGTCAAGTTGACGATAGTCCGAATAAACCAAAACCCCGTCTGATGGACTGGGAACAGGACGGAGACATGATTGTTCCGGCGGTAAACAAGGTTGCCGGAAAAGAAATCAGGGCCGTTCCGTATATGCACTGGTGGACATTTTTTGGATACTTTATGGAATCTGGAGAATGCTTATTTAATACGGTCGTTGGAATCCGTTCAAAAAAGGCAAAGGGTGAAAAGCTTGATAAATGGGAAAAGAAATTCTATCAAGAGAACAAGAACATTATTGATATAAAAACACGTCTCAGCGACGAGGAGCAAGCTTATAAAGATAAGCTGAATGAGATGTTGAACCTCAAATAGTTAGGAGGTGGACGCATGGCTGCTGATGGCTCAATTATCATTGATACCAGAATAGATACTGACGGAATATCGTCTGGTGTCAAAGAAGTACAAGCGGCATTTAAAGATTTAGCAAACTCGGTCAAGGAAATAAATGCAAATATTAATAGCATATTTCACGATGGATTTGAAAAACTCGAAGATTCGTTTCAATCTTTACAGCAAAAATCAGAAAAAGTCGAAAACTCTATGGACAAAATGGGGAATTCGGCAAAAAAAACAGGCACCACGGTTTCTAACTCATTTAATAAAATGGACATTTCCGGTGCAAGTAGAAAAGTAAATCTTTTAGGCTGTCAGTTTGAAGGATTAGGAACGATAGTAAAGCGAATTGTTTTTTTGGTTGGCTCTGCATTTGCTGTTGGCAAGCTAATTCAGTTTGGCAAAGAGTCTATAGAACTTGGTTCCGATCTCGCAGAAGTACAGAACGTGGTCGATGTTACGTTCACAACCATGTCGGACAAGGTAAACGAATTTGCAAAAAACGCTATGGTATCTGCCGGTCTGTCAGAAACGATGGCTAAACGGTATGTCGGCACGTTCGGAGCAATGTCTAAGTCGTTCGGATTCTCAGAACAGCAGGCTTACGACATGTCAACGGTTTTAACACAGCTGACTGGTGATGTGGCATCATTCTATAACATTAGCCAGGACTTGGCTTATATCAAGCTGAAACCGGTTTTTACAGGTGAAACGGAAACATTAAAAGATTTGGGCGTGGTAATGACCCAGTCGGCACTTGACCAATATGCACTTGCAAATGGCTACGGTAAGACCACATCCGCCATGACCGAGCAGGAGAAAGTAGCTCTTCGTCTGGCTTTTGTGCAGAAGCAGTTATCAGCCGCATCTGGTGACTTCATCCGTACTTCTGACAGCTGGGCGAACCAAGTGCGAGTGATGCAGTTGCAGTTGCAGTCTCTCAAAGCAACAGTCGGACAGGGATTGATTAATATTTTCACGCCTGTTCTGAAAGTGATCAATATTCTGCTCGGCAAATTGGCAACTCTGGCAAATGCATTTAAAAGCTTCACAGAACTGATTACTGGTAAGAAATCCTCTGGTCAAACAAGCGGAAGCGGAGCGGGGCTTGCCGGAACAGGAGCGATTGCAGATACAGCAGATCAGTATGGACAGGCAGCGGATAATGCAGAAAAACTGGCAGATGCCACGAACGACAATGCAAAAGCAACAAAAAAAGCGAATAAAGAAACAAAAAACTATCTTTCGTCACTTGATGAAGTTCACAAAGTCACATCTACTGGTAGCAATTCATCTTCCACACCATCTTCATCTGGTGGAAGCGGAGGAGCAGGTAATAGCGGAATTCCGAGTTCAGTAGGAAATGTGGACTACGGTAATCTCGCAGAGGGCGAAACTGCACTTGACAAGATTAGTGATTCCGCAAAGAAACTTGCTGACCTCCTCAAAAAACTTTGGAAACCATTTCGGAATGCATGGAAAAAAGAGGGCAAGAATACCATTGACGCGGCAAGCATTGCTTTGTCGGGAATTGCGAAGCTTGCCAAGAGCGTAGGTAAAAGTCTTGTAGAGGTCTGGACAAATGGCACAGGCACAACGATGCTTACGACCATGCTGAGGATTGCTCAGAACGTGCTTAAAACTATCGGAAATATTGCATCCGGTTTCGCGGATGCGTGGAACAAGAACAGTGTAGGAACACAGATTATACAGAACATTGCAGATGCTCTTGTAGTAGTTATGCAGTTTGTTGAGAAAATCGCAGAGGATACAGCGACATGGGCGGCGAATCTCAACTTTTATCCGCTATTGGAATCTATCAGTAATATGACAGCAACCTTTGCGCCGATTCTGGAGGCAATTGGGAATGTGCTGGAAGAAATTTACAATAACATCGTTCTTCCGATGCTGAAATGGCTGATTGAAACGGGAATTCCAACAGTGATTAACCTAGTGTCTGATTTGGCAGGTTTTTTTGCAGACCATCAGTCAATTATTGAGGCATTCGGTGCGGCTTTGATTGGAGCATTTGCCGCTACAAAAATAGCAGGATTAGCTTCGAGCATTGGTGAAAGTATCAGCACGATCATGTTGTATGGAAAAGGCCTTGTAGCTCTGATGACTGGGTCGGGTGGAATTATAGGTTGTATTAAAGCTATCGCAACAGCTATCGGACCGGGGGGAATATTCGCTATTGCTGTCGGCGCAGCCATCGCAATTGGTGTTTTGCTGTACAAAAATTGGGACAAAATTAAAGAAGTTGCAGGAATCGTAGCATCTGCTGTTGTTGGCTTCTTTAAAGCAATGGGCAAAGGTGTAAGTATGATTCTTTCTGATTTGAAAGAGACCGTTACCGGAATCTTGGATGCGATAGGAACACTTGTTTCAAATGTCGTTTCTTCGATAGTTAAATTTGTGACTTCAAAGACGCGAGAAATGGCAGAAGCAGCAACCAGAAAAATTAGCGACATGAAAGAAAAGACTTCAACTTTATGGAACGGCATGAAAGCCAATGTAAAAGAAACTTGGGAGAATATCATGACGATTGTGAGAAATAAAGTTGCAGCTATCCGCGATGCTATTGTGAACAAATTTACATCGGCAAGAGACAGGGTAGTGGAAATTTTCGGCGGAATCAAAGACACTATTCGGGACATTTTGAACAAGGTCATTGGAATTGCAAACAGTGCGATCGGTACTGTCAACAGTGCAATCGGTGGCATTGAATCAGCATTTACATTTGGACCGTGGAAGGTTCCAACTCCTTTTGGTTCGAGGACAATTGGATTTACGGCTAATTTCCCAAGAGTTCCTACAATTCCATATCTTGCAAAAGGTGCCGTTATTCCGCCAAGATCAGAGTTTCTGGCAGTCCTTGGAGACCAGAAAAATGGTCGCAACTTGGAAGCACCAGAAGACCTGTTAAGACAGATCGTAAGAGAAGAAACTGGTGGAAATCAGAGGAGTGGCGGAAATTACAGATTTACAGCGCAGTTGAACCGCAGAACAATATTTGATGAGATGATTGACGAAGCAAAGTTAAGGCGTGATGCAAGTGGTACAAATCCGTTTGAGCTGGCATAGGGGGGGAGTACATGGCATCTATATTATTGAGCAAATCCATAACGGACAGATACAAAATAAATGGCAAGCGCATGCCTCAGCCAGACAAGAACATGACGTGTAATTTTGAAACGACATACTCAGAAGGAAGTAATCGTACACAATTTGGAAAAGCCATATTGGTTCCGTTATTTACGGTAATTCAGTACGGTTATGAAGCCACAAACGTTCCAGTGGTAGAAGCAGAAGAACTCATAAATGCAATAATACACGGAAAACCTTTTGATTTGTACCACTATTCCATCAGACACCATGATTGGCGAACAGAATCATTCTATGTTGGAAAGGGAACGTTTTCCTTGGCTTGCGTGGCGCCTGGTGAAGAATACTATTCCAAAATATCTTGTAACATGCAGGGGGTGAATCCACTTGATTAATGTATCTAAAGCATTTAAAAACGCACTTGCAGAAGGTAAAATACTATATGAAATAGTGGATATCGCCTTTGCTGATGGAAGAAAAAAAACCTTAGACAGTGAAATCCTGGTAGGTGGAGGAACCTTCACGGACTGCGCCGAAAGCAGCAGCTTTCCGGTTGGAGCTACAATATGTAAGTCCATGACTCTGAGCCTGGATAACACAGAGGACCAGTGGAAGGATTACTACTTTTACAAAGCAAAATTAACCGCCTACCTCAAAATGCAAGTAACTGATAGCGTTGTGGAGACCATAAAAAAAGGAACCTACACCATTACAGCTCCTGAACAGTACGGTGAAGTCCTTGAATTCACAGCACTGGATGATATGTATAAAGCTAATGCACCTTACACAAGCAACCTTGTGCTTCCGCAGTCAGCTTTTACATTACTCCGGGATACTTGTGAAACTATTGGAATCTCCATGGGATTTTCCTCCATGGAGCACGGAGACATGGTAATCAACAGTATTCCAGACGGAATTACTTTCCGGCAGCTGATTGGCTGGGTAGCTATGTTGGATTCGGCTAATGCAAGGGTGGACGTAAATGGTAATTTACAGTTAATTAAATGGGATTTTGATTCTGTATCAGTAGATTACGGAGCAACAGTTGGGGCCGATGGATATCTTATGTTTGGAGGAGGATCAAGCGCAGATTCCGATGGATTTATTTCCCCAAATGTCGGAAACTGGTATTTAGATAGTGATGGATATCTCACATTAAAAGAAGGAGTTGGAAGTCCTATCAGATTGAGAGATTATTTTTCTTCTCCGACTCTCTCAAGCGATGATATCGTAATAACTGGAATCAAAGTAAAAAATACGGAATCAGATGCCATGTACGGAAAAGATGGGTACGTCCTGGAATTGGAGAATAATTTACTTAGTGATGCCGATCTTGAAACCGTAGCTGGTTGGATTGGAGATAATCTAATCGGGAAATCATTCCGGAGCATGGAGGGAAGTCTGATTTACAACCCGTTAACAGAATTTGGAGATATGGCTTTTACTTACGACAGAAAAGAAAATAAGTATATAACGCCAATTACCGATGTATCAAGCAGGCTGAACGGAACAACAGATGTAAAAACAAAAGCCGAAAATCCAATAAGAGGGAGTAGCAAATTTTTATCATCTGCTGATAAAACATTAATAGCTGCTAAAAAAATCATTGAAAACGAAAAAACAGCCAGAGAACAAGCTGTTAAAAAACTTGAAAATGCGCTGGCTAATTCAGAGGGACTTTTTGAAACTCTTGAGGTGCTTGAAGATAAAAGCGTTATTACTTATTTGCACGATAAACCATTACTAGAAGAATCAAAAGTTGTGATAAAGCTAACCAGTAATGCTATAGGGGTTTCCAATGATGGCGGTGAAACTTATCCATACGGATTTGTTGTTGACGGAACATTGATAACAAGGCTTTTATACGCAGAAGGGATAAATGCGAATTATATAGATTCCGGTGCTTTAACTGTGAGGGATTCTGATGGAAATATAATATTCCAGGCAGATATGAATACAAAAAAAGTATATCTCGATGGATCCGTGCAGATAGGCGGTGGAAAATCTATCAATGATATCAAGCAAACAGCTGAAAATGCAATGAAAGCAGCTGCGCTTGCTAAAAATATGACATTGCAATTAAGCAACGAGTATCAGGGAATATCTGTTGACTCTAACGGGAATTACGGGACATTTCCAAGTGGTGTGACTACACAGGCAGTCGTGATGTACGGAACACAGGATATTACGGCTGATTGTAGTTATACGATATCAAAATCTGATGGAGTGGATGGAGCATGGGATATCTCAACAAAAACATATACTGTAACTGGATTAAATACAGATAATGGATGGATAGATATAAAAGCTACTTATCTGGAAACATTATCCGTTAGCAAAAGATTCTCTGTTTCAAAGCAATACGCCGGGAAAAAAGGAGAACAAGGCGTACCTGGCAGAACGTATTTTATTGAAATGTCAGCGGATATTTTAAAACGTGGACAGGATAATAAAGTATCACCAAACAATATAACTGCAAAAGCATATTATAGAGATGGGGATAAGGCAGAAAGAAAAGAATATAAAGGCAGATGGAAAGTTCAAACATCAACTGATGGATCTACTTATAGTAATGTTTTAGCAAGTATTGTGGATGAATCAGAAAAATCTTATACAGTTGGATCATTGGACAGAAGTGTTGTGTATATAAGGTTTATATTGTATGAAGCTGGAGGAAACAACAATCAGCTTGATATACAGACTATTCCAATATTGATTGATGTGGACGCACTTACCCACGAAGAGATATTTAATCTTCTTACAAATAATGGTTTCATGAAAGCAATTTATAAAGAGGGAAACCAGTTATATATTTCGTTCACCTATGCAAAAGGTGGAACGCTGAAGCTTGGCGGTCCAAATAATGGATATGGCACCTTTGAGGTGTACGACGCGAATGGAAATATAATAACTCAAATAGATAACTCGGTTGGATTTAAAAACTTCAAGGGAAAAGAGTGGTTCCAGATAAACGAATCCGTAGCTACGGCTGGTTACGATTCATCCCTTGTTCATGGGCTTCTCGATTTATCCGCGCAATACGCTGATGGATATTGGACTGTTTTGGAGAGCAAACAAGCTGGCCTCCTTTTAAAAACTGTATCTAGGATGAAAGTTGAGACAACTGGAAGTGCATCTTTGACTCTCAATGTGCCGGAAATGCCTAAGCTTATAACCGGTAGTAACTTAGGAAAAAATAACAATGGAGATGTCGGAACAATTGCATCATCCTCTATGCATTATAAAATTCTTGGGAAAACCGTAAAGGAAGACGAACTGGAAGACCTCTATAAAGTCAAGGTAATCTGGGCGAAGTACAAAGACGGATATCTTATGGAACAAGACGAACGGTGCGGTAAAGAAATGCCAATGTTTATTGCAGAGGATATTGACCGAAGATTTCCAATCGCTGTCGATCATAACGAAAAAGGACATGCTGAAAACTGGAACTATCGTATTATGATTCCCTGTATGTTTGCGATGCTAAAAAATGAGCATGAGAAAGTCAAAGAATTGCAATCTGAGTTGGAATCAATCAAAACAGAACTGACTGAATTAAAAGAGGTTATTAATCAATACATAGTAAAAAAAGGAGGTATAAAAAATGCCTGACAACAAACCTATCACGCGAGAAGAAATGTATCTCGCAAAGTTAACTGGAGATTATACAGGAGAGGTTCCAAAGCCAATAACCAGAAAAGAAAGATATCTGTATAAACTCTGTATAGACGGAATCGGAACCAGTAAAGAAGCTATAGCAGAAGCGGTACAAACATACCTGTCCGACAAGGGCGTTGGACTTAATATGGATGCAGATGGCTATGCGAGTTTGAAAATAACGGAGGTAAATAATAATGGCTGATACATTTAAGGGAATAATCACAGCAGATGGGAAGAAGAGACAGTTGTCTTATAGAAGTGTTCTCGAAACGCCTATTTCCGATGAAACATTGTCCATACAGGGTGCGTTCGCAGATGCTAAAGCAGTAGGGGACAAATTTAAGGAAGCAAAGAAAGAAATTGATTCGCTAAAGGAAGATTTAGTTAACACTGACAAAACTATTTATACTCAAAAAAATAATATTGAATCACGTAATGGATATTACGTTTCTGAAAAACTTGAATTTAAAAAATCTGAGCAATGGAGCAGTTTGTTTTTGCCTATAATTGGCACAATAAAAGAAACTCATGTAAAAGTGAAGGGAACGAATCTATATTTTTACAAAGATATAATTCCGTCAATAGCTTTTTTTGATGAAAATAAAGTGCTTATATCGGCTAAATATGAAGCGATAATGCCGAATGTTCCAGTTGAAATTCCTGACAATAGCGCATATGTAGTAATGAATTCCCTCAGCGGAACATTTTCGGTTGAGTTTTTTTCTATATTAAATCAAATAAAGAATCTTGAAAAGACACACGGCAACGGTAATCTTCTCTCGAAAAAGTGTGATGGAGAAGAAATAAAAGGATACGGACTATATACAAATGAACAACCTTTCTATCAGTATGAAAGTTCGTCTGTCATTAGGTATGCTTTGGAAAAAAATAAAAAATATGTATTTCCAAGTGGAAATACGTCATATAAATTAGTTAATGGAAATCCCGAAAATTATTCTATGTATTTCAACTCAAACGGGAAAAATGAGTTTGTAAACATATTTGGAGCAGAGTTTTGTTATGTAGACAGAATTGACCATGATGTTAAGATATATGGACGCGAATTGTACGAAGATACTATTACAAATAAAAATTCTGTGTTTTGTAATACAGAAATAAAAGGCACTGATGATGGACTCTTTTATTTCCATCCGTTCAATATCCGAAAAGGCGATAGAATCTACGCATGGCGATATTCTTCAATTGACGACAAAAACATTGCATTATTTTTAAGCAATGAAAAAAGAGCTTCAGCAGATATAGAATCAAAAAGTATCAAGTTCACGGATGGTTATGTGGAATATGTTGCCGAAAAAGACTGGGGTGGTTTCACAACGTGGGCAAATGGTATGAATGGCAAAAGAAGTTATAAATATCTTATCGCAATTGAAAGAAAAAAAGGCAACGATACATCAAAAACTGTTGTATGTGCTGCAAATTCATCCGAGTGGGATAAGCTGAAAGCTGATTATATATGCACTGGATTACATGATGAAATCGTTATTAACGAAGCTATCAATCGTGTGAAAAAACAGATTGGAACTGTCGAATTATGTGACGGAGATTATTATATAGATGGATTCAGCGATTACCTTTTGGCTGGGAAAACTGAAAAAGTAGCAATATGTGTAAAGAAGGATGCGATTGGTGTTGGAGCTACCCTCACAGGCAAAAGTACAGGTAAACCACAAAACGCAGTATTGCACGTAAATGAGAGTGCTTTTGATGGGCTAAATGACGAAACACCATCAGTTATTAGCGGTGGCAGTTCCGAAACTGGATATGTTGGTGGATGTGGATTTAATGTTCGGCATTTAAAAATCGAATTGCCAAACACTAAACATAAATGTATTGCGGTAAATTATCAGCACAGTTATTGGGGAATTATTGATTCGTGTACACTAACCTGTTTAGGGTTTGGTCAAGATAATATTCCAGTTGAAGGTCTTATCGGCTTACGCGGTTGGGCTGGCTGGTCTGATGGTTCAATAATTGGTGCCTATGACACATACGCATCTGGATTTAGAGTAGCATTTCAGCTTGGTGGAGAACACGTTATCTGCGAAAGACTTGGTGCACGTTTTTGCTATACATCATATACATTTGGAGAGTATCCTTTGGATGCCCATAGTGGTGCACAGGTGCATCCAATAACAATCATAAATTGTTGCGACGAACATCAAGCAACACTTCCAAAGTTTTTTGATAGTGGAAATGCGGATTCCAGAAATGCGGGAAGATGCCAAGTTGATTTTATAGGTTTTAATATTGAATACTACCCACTTATTACTGGAACTCCTATCGTTGGTGCGACCGAAGTGACTGACGGAGGTTGGGTTGGTAGAATTGAATATTCAGTTGAAAATAACGAAAATAACGCTAATGTAACTATCCCATTTTGGGCAGAAGGACATGGGAAAAATTTCAGAACGTTAAATACAGCACAAAAGCAAATGGGAACCACGGATTTGCGAAAAACCTTTGCGGCAAATTATATGCAGCAGTATTTTGATACTGACTTAAATAAAGTTGTTTATTGCAAAGAGCCATCTACAAAAACATGGATTGATGCTAATGGCAATAATGTCGATTAACTTAGTTAACTAAAGAGGGCTTTAGCGAAGCATTGCGTTCCTTAATTTTGAGGGGCACACCAAATATGAAAGGAATGATATAATGAGCAAATTACAGGAATTTTTAAACCTTGGTAATTATTACGCATCCAACGGCGGGTACCTTGAAAAGAAAAGTAATGGCTATCTGGACGATTTCAAAAAGAATGCCGGATATAATAATTACACTATATTTGCCCGTGATGTAAACTCATGGGGGCAGCCAGGATGCCAGGGACAGCCGTGGTGTGCGGAATTTCAGTTCTGGAAGTTGGTAAAAGTAATTGGAATCACAAATGCACTCAAAATTATGGGCGGTGGTTTTTATAATTGTCAGAGCGTAAAAAACTGGTCGAAAAAACAGGGCACATGGCATACCGTTCCGAAACTTGGCGCACTTCTGATTTTCCGAAATGGCTCCCATATTGGAGATGTACAGAATTTTGATGGATCTAGAATTTATACTAATGAGGGAAATACTTCCAGTGCTCCAGGAGTGGTGGCAAATGGCGGAGCGGTTCGCAATAAATCCTACTCCATCAACGATTCAGCAATAGACGGATATGTTTGGATTGACTGGGAACCCTACGAAGGTACTGCAACCTGGAAAAAAACAGGAACCAGAGTAGCAACCGTGAATGATCTGTATGTCCGTGAGACACCGAATGGATATGTAATGGGTTCCATTGATAAAGATACTGTTGTTGATATTGATGGAAAAACAAGTGGAAAGTGGACGCATGTAAAAGTTTCCGGTATCGGTATTGGCTGGATCTGGACTGGATATCTGGCAAAGGAGGGTGGCCCCGCATCCGCTGCCATTACAGGAAAACAGGATAAGACACAGGTGCTTTTCAAGGGAAATGTAACTGCCACTGTGCTTAATGTGCGTACCTGGTCTGGAACTGAGTACCCGAACATCAAAAAATATCCAACTCTTAACCAGGGAAATGAAGTAGAGGTAATGAATTTTACCCAGAAAGATAAAAACGGTAGTAAGTGGTATTATGTCCGTATTGCAGAAAGGTATTATGGCTTCGTATCTGCAAAATACATTAAGAAACAGTAAAAAAATATCCCGGGGTTAATTCCCCGGGAATTTCTTTTTTATTACTGATAACATCAATGCGCCAGTTCGTCAGCACATAGAAGATATCATTAATTATTCTTTTGAATTTTTGGGAAAATGTCTAGCTGAAAACCAATCTCGTTGCCTTTCCCATAAGCATTTTTGGTATCTTTTGAGTATGTAACCTTTTCAATCAAACTCTTAAGCATTTTATTCTTCGATTCCGTGTCAAGGCTCCAATAATTATCAAGCAACTCTTCGCAACGCGGGATAAAATCCGACCGTTGTTTTATAATGTTCTCGTCATGTTTGATTTCTTCTTTTAATTTTTCTATAGTATCGGAGCATGACTGAATGGATGCGGCTATTGTTTTGGAACGTTCTAGGAAGACTTCTGTGGTGTAGATGCCTTGCTCAAGCAGATCATATTGTTTTGCTTTTTGGGCGTTTAAGCTTTCCAGCTCGTTTTCTTTTTCATGTATGAGATTTTGTTTAGAAATTATTGTTAAATCAATAGCCTGTGAAGATGTATTAATATTATTGTTTAACTTGTATTTCTCCACTATCTTTCTAATTCCATCAAGCACAGCTTTTTCAACCAGAGATAATTTGCTGCTTACTGTATGGCAAGACGTATATGGGCACATAAGGGTATCTTCCTGTCCACGTTTTTGATAAGGGCGGCGAACCATAGCGCGACCACATTTGCTGCAATAGACAATTCCGGCAAGTGGATTACGAATCGAGTTTGCTATACTAACTGGGCGAGGTGGGTTCTTTTTTCGTATTTCCTGGACGGAATTATACAGATCTTCCGATATAATAGCTGGATGTAATCCATCACAGATAAGAGTATCTTTTGATCGAGGACGTGTCTTAATTACTTGACCATTCTGTATAGTCTTCACTGTTTTTCTCCCATTCCATCGTATTTTTCCGATGTATACCGGATTTGTCAGAATTCCCTGTATACTGGCAGGAGTCCAGTCGCCGCATAGTGCAGATTCTATTCCCATTTCATTTAATTTCCGTGCAATCTTCGCAACTCCAATTTGTTCGCAGCCATCACCGGCATACCAGGTGTAGATCATTTTTACAATCTCAGCTTGAGTCGGAACAGGTCGGAGAGTATAGCCTTTTTCTTTTTCGAGTTTAACTCTTTCGTATCCGTAAGGTGGTTTGTTACCACAGTATTTCCCTTCCTTGACCGATGAGATCCTTCCGGCGTTCAGTCGGCGCTTGATGGTTTTATATTCTCTTCGGCTCATAAATAGTCCAAACTCAAAATACTCTTCATCAAATTCATTGTTTGGGTCATATATTTTTGTTGGGGTAATAATCTTCGTGTCAGAATACTGGAAAGCCCTGGATACAACGCCTTGGTCGATAGTATCACCTCTGGCAAGACGCTCTACTTCGACAACCAGAACTCCATCCCACATGCCGGATTCTACCTCGTGGAGAAGTTGCTGCATGACAGGGCGGTCGGCGATAGTTTCTCCAGATACCACTTCGCGGTAAATTGCGCCCACAATGTACTCTTTTTTCTTTGCGAGATCTAACAAGATCCGTTCATGTCTGGCGAGTGTTTCACCCTCTCCATGTGCCTCAGCTTCTCGATCGGCTCTGGATTTCCTTAAATAGATACATACTGATTCATTCATTTTATCATTCTCCTTTTTTTACTTGTGTGATAATCCAGGAGATGATATAATTATGGTGTAGGTAAGATTTTCTCCGAGACTATCTTATTTATTAAACCGGTTCCTGTTGGTCGCAGGAGTCGGTTTTTTGTGTAAAAATATAATAACATGTAACAAAACATAAGTAAATATAAAAGCTTTCAGCAAAATCCATCTATCTTTTTCCTAACTGCAATAGTATAATATAATCAAAACAAAGGGAGGAAAGTTAACATGAAAAAGATAAGAAAATGTTTACTATTAATTATGCTTCTGGCTGGAATCAGCGTAGCAGCTCCTGTATATGCATCCAGGATCAATGTATCAATGGGAACTACAGAAGAGGGGGATTTTGTAACAAACAATGACATCATGGAGTATAGTGGAAGAGTTGTCGCGAGAAACATGTATATTGGGGATAATGCCACTTATACATTTTACGGTGATTTAACTGTTAAGGGCAATTTGTATATTCTCGGAAGTTTTTATAATTACGGAACAATTAATGTATCTGGTAATGTTTATTGCCGTAACTATTACAATAACAATGTTCTGGAAAAAAGAGCATCACATATGGTTGATGGACAAGTTGTATATTATCCAAGAGGAAATTTTTATAATAAAGGAATTGTTCATTCTAAAAGTGTCGAGGTTGCTGATCTGTACGATGTAAAAGTTCCAGTACCTACTGTAAGCGGATGCACAATCGGACAGCATGAGCCGGGACCAGCTGCAACATGTACCACGCCACAGAAATGTACGGAATGTGGGAAAGTTCTGACAGCCGCACTAGGACATAAGCCAGGAATAAAAGCAACATGTACAAAACCTCAAAAGTGTACGGTGTGTGGAGCTATTCTTGTTAAGAGCGGAGATCACACTCCTGGAACAGAAGCAACCTGTACAGAATCACAGAAATGCATTGAATGTGGACAGGTCTTAGCGCAAGCATTAGGGCATAAATGGAGTGATTGGGAAACTGAAAAAACAGCAACCATAATGTCCAGATCAGAGATGGCTAGATATTGTTTGAGGTGCGGATCACGAGATGTTAAGTACGGAGATATTTTATCACCAACAGGAAGTGCTAATTATAAAAGTGTTATTCTGCAAAAAGGAAAAAGCACAGCTGCAGTAAAAATTACTGGTATGGCAAAAGGAGATTATTTAAAATCGATTATTCCTAAAAATAAAAAGCTCGTAAAAATCAGCAACATCAAACAGGATGGAACATTTAAAATAACAGCTCTGAAGAAAACAGGAAAGACTACTCTCACAGCAACACTAGCAAGCGGATTTACTGTAAATATCAATCTTACCGTACAGAGTAAGGCGGTAAAAACTACTAAATTGATGGTAAATAAAACAGTGGTTAATCTGGTAAAAGGAAAAAGTTTTGCTTTAAAGGTAAGCAAGGTTCCATTTAACGCAGCTGATAAGATTAGTTTTAAATCATCTAACAAAAAGATTGCAACTGTAAATAAAAAAGGCAAAATAGTTGCTAAAAAGAAAGGAACGGCTTACATCACTGTAAAAGCTGGGAAAATCAGTAAAAAAGTAAAAGTCGTTGTAAAAAATAAATCTTATAACAATAGTGATTTTATATCTTAAAAAAATGGAACTGGGGACTTAGCTCCTCAGTTCTTTTTTGGTTGGGAAATGTAGAATTTTCTCGATTTTCGTCAAATACAGCATTAATGTAAGAAAATTTGTGCAAGATTGAGATATTGTATAATTGTTATATTGAGAGTATAATATAAACTAATTTTGGAGGGGTTTTATGAAAGGAATAAAAAAGCTGGTTATATTTTTTCTGTTTGGGATAATGCTCGCATTTTCTGTACGTGCGCCGCTGTGCGAGAGCATTGATCCAACAGATTCCGAAGTGATTATTAAGACAAGTGCCAATAATCAATACGTAATACATAATTATACACAGGAGACCCTATCTGAAGAAGAAAAGCAGCCATTTGTTGTGAAGAAAAGCAACAATATTTCTGCGGAATGTACATGCCATTTCTTTTTCAATCGTTCAAGGCAAAGGGAGGGAACACTTTTTAAGCAGAGGGCGAGAAGTATGATCCAGTCCGTTCTATATCGCTGAGAAGAGGGTATAATGAAATAAAAGAGAACAAATGTTCTTATTGTGCGATATTGGGAGGGACGGATATATGGATTATAAGAAAGAGATTATTGAGATGGTTGAAAAATGCACGAATAATCATTGGATAGAAGTGATTTATATATTTGTGAAAAGGCTAATCGGATAACATTAAAAAAGACAAGGGTTTGCGCATTGCCCTTGTCTTTTTTTTTACTTATTAGAAATCATGTCAATAAGTTTTTCTAAATTGTCCCATCCCTCATCATCCAATCTGGCTAATGCAGACACGAGACGGTGTCGGAAAGAATCTTCTCCCGATTTCATTACGTCTGCAAGCATGGCAGAAATTTGTTTGTCTTTAATTCCGGGTACAAACATATCTCCGTTTCCAGTTCTGAGCCATTCTTCGTTTACGTTAAATTCTCTGCAAACATCATCAATAGTCCGATCTGACGGAACTTTGCTTCCCATTTCAATTTGCGCTACAAAATTCCTACTTATCTTTAGTTTGTCTGCAAATTCTTGCTGAGTTACGTTTAATTCTTTTCGTAACTCTTTAAACCTGTCTTTCAATTTAATTCCTCCTTTCTGAAAATATAATATCATAAAATGTTTACAAAGTCAACAAAAAAGTATTGACAAAAGTTGCCTGAGGGACTATACTGTGTTTACAAGGTAAACAAAGGAGGTGAAGAAAAATGTTAGACTGCACCGTCAGTGAAAATATTCTCGGTCAGGTTTTAGTTCAACTCGAAATGACGAGCCACGACTGGTCGAAATTAAAAATGTCCGGTGTGTGGAGTCAGGTGGAACAGATTCTAATGGAATCTGAAACACAAAGTAGCCGCTGCTTCCACCATATCCAGACAAACAAACCGGAAGAGACATATTGTACAAGATGTCGGAAGAAATGGTTTTTCCACCGATTTTCCGGTCTAAAGAAGCAACGATAGTTGGCAACTTATTGCATGGATATGTAATTCCGTTAATAACAATGGAGACATCTGTAATTGATACGGCAGAATTTGAAAGGTTATCAAATTGGATATAAGCCAGAGCTAATTGCTTCTCTGCGCTATATCCGAAATAAGGTAAACTTAAACGAATTTTTCGCCGTGATTGAATCACTTGCCAAGCAGTACCAACGGAGCCTATTAGTCCAAGCAGAAAAGTGATGTTTTCAAAAGTAACAATTTCTTTAACAGAATTCAGAATTGAAATAATTGGATTCATTTTAATACCTCCCTTGAAGGAGAGTATATCACAAGAAAGGAGTGAGCGCATGTCTGAAAAAGAAAAAAGAATCGTTGAAAAGCTGAAAGAAGTGATTCCTAATATGTCAGAGTTTGACAAGGGATATATTCTCGGTAAGACGGAAAGTTTTTCAGAGAATAATCTGGAGCAAGAATCAGATAAGAAAGAAGCTGTAACTTCACAGTAATTAAGGAGGAAAACATGAAGAAATTTGAATTAACATCAGAAACCAAAATTAACATTTTCGGGAAGAAGCTTTTTCGAATCAAGGCGCTCATTTCATTTGGAATTGTAAAAACTGGAGAAACTGGCGGATGGGTAGAAAAAGAAGAAAATGTAAACCAGTCCGGCAATGCATGGGTGTTCGACAATGCAGAGGTGTTCGGCAATGCATGGGTGTTCGGCAATGCAAGGGTGTTCGGCAATGCAAGGGTGTTCGACAATGCAGAGGTGTTCGGCAATGCATGGGTGTTCGGCAATGCAAGGGTGTTCGGCAATGCATGGGTGTTCGACAATGCAGATTACGCAACTATTCATGGATTCGGTACTCAATTCCGTACAACTACATTCTTCAGATGTAAGGACAAACAAGTTAAAGTGTCTTGCGGCTGCTTCTATGGAACAATTCCAGAGTTCCGTGAACAGGTGAAAAATACCAGAAAAGGCAAAATCGCCGAAGAATACTTGATGATTGCCGATCTCATGGAGAAACATTTTGCAGAAGAGGCAAAATAGCATAAACATCATAATCTATTGTAGAAAGGAGCTGATTTCATGGCAGTAATCAAAACAATCAAAATGGGGTCTGGGGTAATCAGAATACATGATGATTACTGCAAGGATAATACACAGGAAGACAATCAAAAGATTGTCGATGAATGCTCAAGAATTATCTTGGACTACTACAGAAGAAAAGAAGCAAATTTGGCATAAGCGCCCCGGAGGGAGCTACGACCTCCACCCCGGAGCAGTAAGCCACTAAACCAACCTTAGTGGATACAGGTAAATTATAATCCTCTATCCGCTAAAAAGTCAATATTAAGCGAGAGGAAAATAACATGGAAAATAAAAAAAATGCAACAAACAACGAAAAGATTACATGGAACGATTTGGAAACAATGCTGGCTACCGAAATCGTGAAAAAAGCAAAGAGGGAGACTAAGAAGTGGTTCAGTGCATGGCTTTTGACTGCCGCGCTGTTAATCCTTACTAATATCTTTTGGTATATTGCTTACAGTCTGTAATCTTTTTTCTTTTTGGAGAGAAAAAGAATGAAATCACCCAGACAAAACAGAAAGGATATCGTAGTCAGTGTGATTATCGGGATCCTGCTTACTTTTCTTCCGGTGTGGATGTGGGAGAAGAGCTTGCAGCAGATCCTGGCAGGTATTGTATTTGCACTGTTTACGTATTTAGCACTGCTTTGAGAAAGGAGAGCGGAAATGTTTGAAAAAGAAATCAAAGAGCTTTTCGAATTAGCGTGGAGAGTTTCGAACGAAACAGATTATTTTGTTTCGTTTGACATCACTTCGCATGTACATGCTTGCATTATCTGCATTATGAATTCAAAGTGGGAGCCTAGAAAGGAAATGGATGGCATTTATACAATCTATTTTGATAATGAATTGCTTAAAGAGGAATCAGCCGAGCAGTGCAAGCTTGCAAAAGCACATCTTCTTAGACTCTTAATAGATGGGAGGTGTCCGCTAAATGTTGAATCAGATGGAGTTGAAGCTCCTGCCGACAATGGAACTGATAACAACGGCGAACGAGCTTCTGGGGGAGCTGAACAGGCGTAAAGCGTACATTCTTGATTGGGAAAATCCGGACATGTATCTGAACCATCTCGAATATCACTGTGCCGGCGGAGCATTTTCGAATGGCAAAAAAAATCCGGTGAGAGGGGATGGCTCAGACAATGTGTATTGCTTTTTTGAGGCGGTGTAGACATGGAAGAGCGCATTAACGAAATTGTTAGATTGATTGACACTCAACTTGCTATTGTGCCGGATAATCCGATAGAGGAATCATACAAGGCAAGAACGTTGGCAAGCTACGTACAAGCCTTAAATGGGCTTTTAACGGCTCAGAAATCATATGAGGAGGAAAGTATTGGTGAGTGAATTTGAAATCCGTATTCCGGCAAGGAAGAAGCAGCCGGCAACCGATAAGGATAACCCTGTCGTGAAAGTTTCGCCGGAAGCGTACAACGCACTGGTTGAGATTTATAACGAATCAACCATATCAATGAAAGATATTGCAAGCTTGCTGATCGTTGAGGGCAGCAAGCATGTAGTTTATGACAAGGAGGAATAATATTGGAAAATCTTGAATTATATAACCATGTTAGAGAAGTTCCAAAAGATGCTCAGAAGCCGATTATGGCAGGACGTTTAAAAGGTTTTACAGATATTAACCCTATGTGGCGAATTAAATGTCTGACAGAGCAGTTCGGGCCTTGTGGAATCGGATGGTATTACAAGACTGTTGATAAATGGACAGAAACCATAAATGATGAGACATGCGCTTTTGTGATGATCGAACTATATGTTTTTTACGAAAGCAAATGGTCGCAGCCGATTTCCGGAACTGGAGGAAGTAAACTAGCAACAAAAGAAAAAAGCGGAATCTACGTTTCTGACGAATGCTATAAGATGGCCACAACGGATGCACTGTCAGTAGCTTGCAAAAATCTCGGTATTGGAGCAGATATCTACTGGAAGGAAAGCAAGACTAAATATGATTGCTCGAGTAACAGTGAGAATTCGTCTGACAAAAAAAAGGAACCGGTAAAAGAAACCGAGATGATTAGTTCCGAGTCTACTATGTCAATTAAAAACATTATTGATAAGTACCCGGAAGCTAAGCTTTTGGAACAGATCAAGGTTCGATTTAAGGTAAACGATATTAAGTCTCTTACCAAAGAAAAGGGTCAGAAATGTCTGAAGATGTTAATTGACTATGATAAACAGCATACAGAAAAGGAGTAATGGCATGAATAAAGTAATTCTTACAGGAAGATTTACACGCGATCCGGAAATCAAGTACACCAATGATGGAACATCAATCGCAAGATTTTCCATTGCAGTCAATAGAAGATTTGTAAAAGAGGGTTCTGATCAGAAAGCGGACTTCCTTAATTGTGTTGCATTTGGAAAATCTGCGGAATTTATCGAAAAATATTTCACAAAAGGAATGAAAGCAGATTTATCTGGAAGAATCCAGACCGGCAGCTACACCAATCGTGATGGGCAGAAGGTGTACACAACAGATATTGTTGTAGAAGAGATTGAGTTTGGTGAAAGTAAAGGTGCTAACCAGAGCCAGCAGAAGTCAGAGACACCACATCCGGAAACAGACCCGGACGGATTTATGGATATTCCAGATGGAATTGATGAGGAGATGCCGTTCGCATGATACAAATTGACAGTAGGGAACATCAGAAAGTTATTGATGGCATTAAGAAAGCGTTTGATGCAGCAGGAGAAAAATGGTTCGTGTCAAAGCTCTACGTCGGGGATTATATGAATTATGACAACCCCAGGTTAGTTGTTGACCGAAAGCAAAATCTCTCTGAATTATGCGGAAATGTATGCCAGCAGCATGAGAGATTCCGTGCTGAGATTATCCGGGCGAATGAAGCAGGAATAAAGCTCATATTTCTGTGTGAGCATGGAAAAGGAATTGAAAAGCTGGATGACGTTCTCTGGTGGGAGAATCCCCGGGCAAAGAAAAGAGTTAAAAAGAATGGCACCTGGGTAGAGCAGGAGCAGAAAGTTATGCATGGAGACGTCTTATATAAGATTCTTTGCACGATGCAACGCAAGTATGATGTTGAATTTCTGTTTTGCGACAAGAAAGATACCGGAAAGCGGATAATGGAACTATTAAAGAATGGGGTGTGATTAGATGCAGATTCCAAAGAAAGATTTGTTTGAAATATTAAGCGGAAATCAAGAGCTTATAAATCAATACAAAACCAAGTATTTTCCAAAATTGAAACACACTTACACTTGTAAAGAATGCGGAAGAAAATTCGAAACTGTCAATGATAGATACAGGATTTTTTGTTCTCCTAAGTGTGTGCAAAAATATCATTCTAAAAATTCAGATAAAGATTATATGAGGGAATATAAGAAGATGTATGCAAGGATGAAATCAGGAAAAATATCATATGGAGATTTTCAGAATCACATGATTGAATACAGGAACAGGCCAGATGGACAAAGAAACAATTAAACAACAGAATAGCATGAGGGACGTTCTAAGCAGATATGGCATGGTTCCAAACAGAGCAGGATTCGTTCGGTGCCCGTTTCATCCGAAAGATCGTACTGCATCCATGAAAATCTACAAAGACAGCTATTATTGTTTCGGTTGCGGTGCAACAGGTGACATATTTACATTCGTCCAGAACATGGATAATTGCGATTTTAAGACAGCTTTTACCATACTTGGAGGAACTTACCAAAAGCCAAATTTCTCTTCCAGAATATCTATATATCACCATCAGAAGCAGATGGAAATGAGGCAAAAGGAAGAACGGAAGAAAAAGGCTGAGTTGCAAGAATGCTTGTCTGATATTGACTTTTATCGGGCAGAAATCGAGCGATGGAGTCCTCCTTCTGACAGATGGTGTGAGGCATGGAATGCACTTCAAAAAGCACTGTACCTGCATGGAGAATTGAATGGTATACCGTATTAGAAAAGAGGTGATATAGATGGTTCCTTTAAACAAGTTGGATTCGAAATCCATCATGTCTCGGGAAGTGCTGGATGAGGTGTTCAATCAGGAGGATGAGATTTACAGGGCTGAACTGTTGGCCAGCCTTGCGCTTCGAGCATCTGAATTGAGGTGTAAAACGGAGTTTACAAGCGTGGTAAACGCATACAAAAAAGTGCAAAAAGATATAAAAAGGCAAGAACAGGAAGATATCCGGAGGCAATCAAAAGAAGCCAGCCTTGTAGAGCACTATACGAACTTCACGGATAGTCCCTACGATAGAATGGCCTGCGGAAACTGGATTGCAGCAGATGATGGAATTTGCACTTGGAATTCTACTACTGGAATAACAGATGTTAGGGCCTGCTATCACCCTATATTGCCGGTTGAACGCCTGAAAAATATTCAGACAGGTGAAGAACAGATAAAAATTGCCTTTAAACGTAACAATAGATGGCAAGAGATTATTGTTCCAAAAGATGTCGTAGCAACTGCATCCAAGATTGTAGGGTTATCCAAGAATGGGATAGCTGTAACATCAGAAACTGCCAAGCACCTTGTAAGGTACTTATCGGACGTGGAAAACCTGAACGATGAGTACATAGAAATACAATATTCGTCTGGAAAGCTTGGATGGATTGGAGGCGGTTTCTTGCCATACAGCGAGGAAATCATATTCGATGGGGATGCGAAGTTCAGGCAGCTTTTTGAAGCCATTCGGGTAAAAGGAGATAGGGAAACTTGGTATGAGCATGTAAAAAAGATCAGGCAGCAGGATAAATTCGAAATTAAGTTTATGCTGGCAGCGTCTTTCGCCAGTGTTCTGATTAAGCCACTGGATGCGCTTCCATTTTTCACCGACTTATGGGGGCTTACCGGAAACGGAAAGTCTGTTACCCACATGCTGGCCGCTTCGGTCTGGGCGGATCCGTCCGAAAACAAGTATATAGGCAACTTCAAGAGTTCGGATGTGGGCCTGGAAGTAAAAGCTGACATGCTCAATAATCTTCCCCTTATCCTTGATGATACAAGCCAGAAGGATAAGAAGATTGAGGAAAACTTTGAACGAATCGTTTATGATCTATGTTCCGGCCAAGGAAAAACCAGATCCAACAAAGAACTTGGGTTGACAAGAGAAAGCGTGTGGAAGTTGTGTATCCTCACAAACGGTGAGTATCCATTGCAGTCCTACGTGAACCAGGGCGGCGCTGTAAACCGTATCCTTGAAGTAGAATGCACGCATGATAAGCTGTTCGACAATCCGCAAAATACCATTGATATTCTAAAAAAAAACTATGGCTTTGCCGGGAAAGACTTCGTGGCGGCGCTGGAAGAAATGAGTGTTGATAAGATCAAAAATATCCAGCAGGAGATTTTGAAAAAAATCGCATCAGACGATAAAACGGATAAGCAGCTACTTTCCTTATCAATTGTTCTGACTGCGGATAGAATCGCCACAGATATGCTTTTCAAGGACATGCAGTATATTGATATACAAGATGCCAAAAACACGCTTGCTGATGTATCGGATGTATCCCCGAATGAACGTTGTTATGAGTACCTGGTGGATATGATTTCTATGAATGAGCAGCGTTTTGACGTTGATACACCTTGTGAAAAATGGGGAGATCCCATTGAAAAAGATGGAGAAATGAACCGGTTAGTGTATTTCTATCCCACTGCGCTCAATAACATCTGCAAAAATGGCGGATATTCAAAAAAAGCGTTTCTTTCATGGGGCATGAAAATGGGGCTTATTATTTCCAACAATAAGTACGGTAACGTCCTGAAAAGAGAGTCAGAAAGCAGGAATCCAAAAAAGTTTTGCTGTTTGAAAGTGGTGAATGATCTTGATGGATACCTGGAAGAGCAAAAAAAGGCGAGTTTGTTCCAGATATCGGATCCGGTATTCGATTAATTTTGTAACCGAGTAACCTTGTAACTTTTCAGAACGTATATATATAGAGAGAAAAATAAAAATATGAGAATGAAATTATTTTTTTCTCCTATATAGGGATGTGTGAGTTACACGGTTACACGGTTGCAAGTTCTGCAAACCCGCATAAACACTGGATTTTTTTGTAACCCAAATGAAACCGGATTTTTAAAATAGGTTACATATAAGGGAGATGGAGGATGAAAGTAGAAGCAAAAGATATTCCTATCATACAAAAGTTTCTAACAGAATACTGGAAAGCTATAAAAGAATTCTATTCAGTAGAGATTACAGATGAATATTCCAAACAAGCTTTCGATAAATTAATTTGGCTTGGGGAGATTAGCGGTATCTGTACAAATAAGCATGATAAAGAGTTTATCCAAGACTGTATAAATGCCTTGGAAAAGCTCCTGGATTCTAAGCAGAGAGAAATGAGGATAAACCAATGAACAAAATGAAGGAGTATGAGCGAGGGAGAGAGGATGGTCTTGACCTGGCACTCAGAATTGTTAGAGATGGCGGTATAGAAGCACTCGAGAGGGAAATAAAATTTAGAGGCATTACAGGAGTACATACCTCTTTGGCCAGTAAAGACCTGGATAAAGCTGCACAGAAAATCAAAGAAATGACACTTGATACATTTACAATCCTTGGAATTGCTGTTTTGCATGATGATTTCGGATTTGGACAGAAACGCTGCCAGAAGTTTATGGACGGCATGGACAGGGGGGTTGATTATCTGATGGATGATATGGCAACCTGGGAAGATTATAGAAGATCAATCAAAGAGAAACTGAATCTTGATTTGAGATTCCGAATTAACGATTAAGTGAGGTGTTATTGATGGGAAAATACAATACAGAACGCAAACACAAAGAGGGACAGGAGATGTATAAAGCGGTATATCATTTTATCCTGAAATATTACCGCAAGCACCACTATATGCCGTCTACAAGAAATATCGCAGATGGATTAGACATTTCAATGGCTACTGCCAGAAAACACTTTAATTTGCTTTTAGACAACGGATTTCTCGTTAGCGAGGACCCGACAGAGCAGAGGGCGTATAGATTGAGTTATTCAAAGGTAGAGACCGATTAATCATGTATCACTGCACAATAGCATGCCAGTTGCTTACATGGGGAAAGTGAGGAAAATGAAAAAGATATTAGACGCATGTTGTGGAAGTCGAATGTTTTGGTTCGACAAAGAGAATCCAGATGTGCTGTTTGCAGACAATCGAGAGGTTCGTACAACGCTGTGTGACGGAAGAGAACTTTTGATAAAGCCTGACACAAACATGGATTTCAGAAATATGCCATTTGATGATGAAATATTCAAAATTGTAGTTTTTGACCCGCCACATTTGATTAATGCAGGAAGCAGTTCATGGCTTGCTAAAAAATACGGAATCCTTCCAAAAGATTGGAAACCATATTTGAAAGCCGGATTTGATGAATGCATGAGAGTATTAGAACCGGACGGAATACTGGTTTTTAAGTGGAACGAGGAACAAATAAAATTGAATGACGTGTTGAAAGAGTTTGGAGTGAAACCGCTTCTCGGAGATCAGAGAGGTAAGACGCGTTGGATATTATTTATGAAATAGGAGAAATATGAAGAAAATATTATGCTTAACCTTAATTTGCATTTTCTTGGCCGGTTGCTCCAAAGATGCTTCAGACAAGAATCATGAGACACAAGAAGAAATCACATATACCTACGAAGATGTGGACGCAATTATTACTTACATAGATATGCGAAAATAGTTTGCTATTTGTCCTCACTGGAAGTGGGAGATATCGGTTGAATATGACGGGCTGACTTATAAAGAAGATAGCTTTGCAAGTGGAGCAATAAATAGACCAAGTTTTTCCGATAGCCGAAAAGGTGACATGGCAAGAGTTGAAATAACAAACAAATATGTGAACCGAGAACTGACAGACCGGTATATATCGAAAATTAAATAGGGAGAAAATATAAGCGTGGAAAGTGAGGACGCAATGACAGAGCAGGAAAAGAAGGAACTTCTGGACGAGCTGGAAAAACGTATTTACGAAAAATACAAAGGTTGCCTTACCAGGGAAGATGTTGCAACCACATTAAAAGTACCGAGAGAAAAGTGGTTTAGAGATGAGAATGGGAGCGGAGCAAATTCTCTGATGGCGGATGCTTTTGATTCATCTATTATCTCATGGCAGGTTTGGGAAACAATCAGAAAATTAACTTGCGTTATATGTGGTAAGCAGTACGTCAGACAACTTGTAAATGTAGAAAATGCAGATGAAATCGCAGAGAAACTTTGCCAGTTTGTTTATGACTTGAAGATGAATTTTAAGAAGCAGGAGGACGCAAAATGAAATTCAAAAGTAACGCCAAGTATAACGAAGAACCCAAAACTGGGAGTATTTTTACATTGAAATATAATTCTTTAGGAATCAGTATTCACAAATATGTTGGATGCGGAGATAAACTGTTTCTCAACAGCAAGGCGCTTAGCATTGATAACTATGATCTTGGGACAGAGGATTTTAAGGAAGCCGTCAGCAAAGCGAAAGAAGTTGTTATGTGCGAGGTTAAGAAAATCAGAGAAGATGCTTACAAATTCTATTCAGATAATAACATTGAATTTGATAGATATTAGGAGGACACAAAATGTTAATTAGAAGTCAGGATAAAACAGCACTGGTAAAGTTTGAAAACATTGTAATAAATCTAAAACTCCCAGATTCATTGAATGTTATATGTTGGAGTTTGCAGGATGCACAGAGAAATGGAGGATATTTTATTTTAGGAAAATATTCCACCAAAGCAAAAGCCATGAAAGTACTTGATATGATTTAGGAAGCCTATGGAGATTCGGAATACACAAAATATGTAATTCCAGAAGTATGTAGGATATTAAGTATGAAGTCAAAAACGGAAGAAAACAAAGCACATGCGGAAGAACTTGGAGAAATGCTCAAAAATGGAATGACGTTCCAGATGCCATAGGACAGTGAGGTGGAAGTATGAGTGATGGAATGACACTTGTGCAGCATGAAGATGGAACATTTAGTACATATAATGATGCTTATGACATTGTAATACATTGCGAATCAAAAGAGGAACAGGAGAAAACTATTGAGCGTTTGAAGTCTACTAACTGGATTCCGGTCAGTGAGAGATTACCAGACCCGGACAAATACATTCTGGTCTCGTTTGAAAACTTCTCCGTTCCGATCATCGGAAGATATACAGTTGACGATGACGACAACGGTACGTTTAGAGTCGGTAACGAAGATGATAGTTTTAGTGAGCACGACTTATATGTCGATGCCTGGATGGAATTACCGAAATGCTATAAGGAGACCAAATAAATGTTGGAAATAAAACGTTGCGAAGGAAACGGGCAAAGTAGTTGTAAAGGATGCGAAGATAAAGTTATCTGGAACAGACACTGGGTGTGCTTCTTGTATAAGATAGAGGGACAGGAAGGTTGCTACTGCGAGAAATGCATAAAAGAAATTATGAGAAAAGAGGAAAAAGACTGAACATGGAAGAATTATTTGAAATAATTAATTTGGCAATGGAACAATTTAAACAAGAATACGGCGAAGATGCAACGCTTGAGGAAGGCGATGAGATAGTTGCGGTATTAAACAACTGCGCTTTAATCATATCTTTCAATAACGGTAAATTAGAAACTAAATTTATCGGTGGGAAACCTTACTTTATTAATAAGACTTTGAGCGTTTACGAGGGTGATTAATGGGATATTGTAAATTAGACTGCCCGGACAACGAAACACAGTGCTGCATCTGCTGTACTAAGCAGGATTCTTGCCAGTGCAGATGTGATGATATGGACAGTTATGAATATGCAGAAGATTGCGAAGATTATGTTGAGGAGGATGAGCCATGATTACATTCTTGTTAGGACTTACACTTGGAATCATAGTCGGAGTGGTCGGTCTTGTATGTGTGGCGATCATGTACGACAAGCACCACCCAGACGATTAGAAAGGAGAACGGTATGCTGACAAGGAACAAAAAGCTGAAAGACTACGGTATTCCGGCTGAAGACATTGAAAAACTGAATACGATGCTGAAAGACTTCCCGGCAGAGTACGGATACCTGCTTTCCAGTGCTGCCTTGTCAGCTTGCCCGAAGAACACGGTGATAGCGGATATGGTTATTGAAAACATCCTACACCGGAAAAGTTACAGGAAAATTAGTAAAGAAAGATATATCCCGATGAATCCGAAAGACTTCTACGGATACAGGCGCAAGACCGTCGCTGTACTGTATGAGAGAATGCGATTGTTGGGAGTGTGGGAGGAATAAGAGGACAAAATGGAAAAAAGTTTGTTTAGCAGCAATTCTGATCAATGGGCTACACCTAAATATATTTTCGATGAATTAAACAAAGAGTTTGATTTCACACTAGACCCATGTGCGGACGCAAAAAACCATAAATGCGAGAAATTTTTTACTAAAAATGAAAATGGTCTTATACAGGACTGGGGGGGATGCGAGTGTTTTGCAACCCGCCTTACGGAAGAGAAATATATCAATGGGTTGAAAAGAGCTATCGGGAAGGACATAAAGAGAATACGCTCGTTGTTTTACTGGTTCCGGCAAGGACAGATACGAAATGGTTTCAAGATTTTGTATATCACAGATCGGAAATTAGATTTTTGAAAGGAAGGTTAAAATTCGGAGGCAGCAAGAATAGTGCACCGTTTCCGTCAATGATAGTAATTTTTAGAGGACCTAAAATGTAAGCATAGGGAGGAATCAGATGAGTAAATCAGTATTAGTAATTGATACACCAGAGAATTGCGAATCATGTGTTTTACACGGTGGAATATTCCATTCTTTTTGTAAAATAAATTGTAGATATATCGAAGGCTTAAGCTCAAAGCCAGATTGGTGCCCGCTTATGGACTTGCCGAAAAAAGACAATGGAGATTATCCGGTCAATACATCTGACGCTGGCTTTGCGGAGGGTTGGAATCAGTGTATTGATGAGATTACGGGAGGAAATTCTGATGATTAATTTAGCAGGAAAAAGCGTGTTTGTAAAGACACAGGAAGAATATTTGAGTGTTCTGAAAATGGCAAAGTTTCAGGGATTCACATGGGCGAGAGAAAACCATTTAAACCCTATCGTAATTCCGTTTCCAAACATATTGAATTTTTACGACAGTAAGATTGTTACTTACAACTATGTTGAAAAGGCAGTGTATGAAGCATCCGAAATCGTCGAAGATGAAGAAAAAATCAAGGATGCAGTAAACCTTGTCAGAGCATTTGCTAAAAACCCAGACAGAACAGCATTGACGGACTCATTTATTGAGTCCTTGAAGTTACTTGCAGATACTGTAGAAAGTCAGATGGAAGAGGTGAAGTAGATGGAGAGATTAACACTTGACGATATGATAAAGGCACTTA